>JAESGR010000257.1_pt1 | contig 65798 bp, 64 predicted proteins | sample 9269771 | NCBI WGS metagenome assembly JAESGR01 (sample SAMN15739572, study PRJNA653492) | algae metagenome | isolation source: Chroococcus sp. CMT-3BRIN-NPC107 and co-occurring heterotrophs from well... | place: USA: Clark Mountains Wilderness, California | collected 2010-04-18 | reverse complement strand
CGTCGCGACCCCGTTCCGAGCGAGTTCCGGCTCCTCGGGATGCTGCACCAGGAACGCGTCGACGAGGCGCCCATAGGACAGGGCACGCCGCATCACCCGCGCACTGGCGATGGCCTTGTTGCCATCCGTGAAGCCCACGGCGCCAGCCTCGCGGAGCAGCCCGAACTCGGCCAATTGCTCGCCCTGCAGTCCCTTGGTGACGGCCGCATACGGGTAGACCTTGGCCAGCCGCGTCCGGCGCGCACGCCGCGCCACGAACTCGACCATGGACGGGTCGTCGATCGGCGGCTGCGTGCCAGGCAGGCAGGCGAAGCTGGTGACACCCCCCGCCACGGCGGCCAGCGCACCGGAAGCGAAGCTCTCCTTGTGCTCGGCACCCGGCTCGCCCAGCTGGACCCGCAGGTCGACCAGACCCGGTGCCAGCACGGCCCCGCCGGCGTCCAGGCGCTCGGCATCGACCGAACTGTCCTTGCCGAGCCAGGGTGAACGATCCGCGATCCGCCCATGCTGGATCAGGAGCGACCCCAACCGGTCGGTGCCGTCAGCCGGGTCGACGATCCGCGCGTTGGTGATCAGGAGGCGGCTCACCGCGTGTCCTCCCGGTCCGGTCCGGCAAGGGCGTCAAGCACCGCCATCCGCACTGCCACCCCCATCTCGACCTGGTCCAGGATTGCGCTGCGGTCGATGTCGTCGGCCACGATGCCGTCGATCTCGACGCCTCGATTCATCGGCCCCGGATGGAGAACCAGCGCATCGGGCGCGGCCTTGGCGAGCTTGTCGCGGGTCAGCCCGTAGAGCCGGAAATACTCGCGGATCGAGGGCAGGTGCGCCGACTGCATGCGCTCCAGCTGAAGCCGCAGCATCATCACGATGTCGACCCCTTCCAGCCCCTTCATCATGTCCGTGGTGACTTCGGCGCCATAGGCATCGATGCCGGACGGGATCAGGGTCGGCGGCGCGATCAGCCGCACCCGCGCGCCCATCGCCAGCAGCAGCAGCATGTTGGAGCGAGCCACCCGCGAGTGGAGGACGTCCCCGCAGATCGCGACGGTCAGCCCCTCGATCCGGCCCTTGCGCCGCCGGATGGTGAGCGCGTCGAGGAGCGCCTGTGTCGGGTGCTCATGGAGCCCGTCGCCGGCGTTGACCACCGAGCAGCGCACGTGCCGTGCCAGCAGGGCCACCGCACCGCTCTCGCCATGCCGCACGACCAGCACGTCCGGATGCATGGCGTTCAGCGTCATGGCAGTATCGATGAGCGTCTCGCCCTTCTTCACCGACGACGTCGCCACCTCCATGTTGACCACGTCCGCACCCAGCCGCTTGCCGGCCAGCTCGAACGAGGTGCGGGTGCGTGTCGAGTTCTCGAAGAACAGGTTCAGGAGGGTGCGACCGGCCAGGCGGTGGCGATGGTCGACCAGGCCCCGGTTGACCTCCACGCAGGCATCCGCCCGGTCGAGCAGGTCCTGGATCTCGTAAGGGGCCAGCCCTTCGATGCCGAGGAGATGGGGTCCGCGGAAACGGAGAGAGGTGTGCTCGTCCATGGCGGGGAGGCATAGGCCGCAGCCGGACCGCCGACAAGCGGGCGAAATGGCCGGGTCAGCGTCCGAAAGGGCCGGACTCGCTGCGTTCCACGCGAAGACCCAGTGGGGCGAACCACCAGTTGGCCCAGACGACCACACCCAGCTGGAACATCGCCAGGGGCAGAGCCCATGGATGCTCGAGCGGGGCCACGACCTGCTCCGGTGGCGCCAGACGTACCGGTACTACACCCCTGCGCAGTTCGATGATGTCGGCCATGCTCGTTCCCGGTTCGCCTCGTCCGGCTATGGCTGACGATCCCGAGGGCGTCTATGGCCCTGTAGCAGTTGATACCGGGTCAGCAAGCCGGGACCGCAAACAAGTAGCCAGTCGTCACCTTGATACGACGATCATGATAACTCAGTAGATCATGCCGAGTTCCAGCTGAGCTTCCTCGGACATCATCGACGGGTGCCAGGGCGGATCCCAGGTAATCTCGACCGTGCAGGATGTGACCGCTTCAATAGCGGATATCTTGCTCTCCACTTCAACCGGGAGCGACTCCGCCACCGGGCAGCTAGGCGACGTGAGCGTCATCGCCACGATCACGCGGTTGTCGTCCTCGATGTCGATCTTGTAGATCAGGCCAAGCTCGTAGATGTTCACCGGAATTTCTGGATCGTAGACGGTCTTGAGAACCTCGACGATCTGATTGCCAAGCTGCTCGATTTCGAGCGTGCGCGCCCGGGCAGCCGAATCTTCCGGCGTTTCCTGCAGGAATGCTTCGGCGCGATCGAGGCCGCTGTTCTCGTCCATGTTCGCTTCCTCAGCCATACTTGCGAACGATCCGGCGCAGGCTTTCCGCCAGCGCCTCGACATCGCTGTTCGTGTTGTAGACCCCGAATGATGCCCGGGCACTACCCTCCAGCCCGAATCGACGATGCAGCGGCTGGGCGCAGTGATGGCCGCTGCGGATCGCGATTCCGTCCAGGTCGAGCATCGCGCCAATGTCGGACGGGTGGAGCCCGTTGACGGTGAAGGAGATGGCCCCGGTGCGACAGGCGGGCGCGCCCAGCACGTGCAGACCCGGGATCTGGTGCAGTGCCCGCAGGCCCTGTGCCATCAGGTCCGCCTCGTGCGCCGCCACCGCGTCGATGCCGAGCCCGCCGAACCAGTCCAGCGCCACGCCCGTCGCGTGCACCCCCGCAATGTCCGGCGTGCCGGCCTCGAAGCGGAAGGGGATCTCGCCGAATGTGGTCTTCTCGAACTCGACCCGGTCCACGATGCCGCCGCCGCCCTGCCAGGGAGGCATGGCTTCCAGATGTTCGCGCTTGCCGTAGAGCACGCCCACGCCCGAGGGCCCGTAGATCTTGTGCGCCGAGAAGGCCAGGAAATCGGCGTCCAGCGACGCTACGTCCACGGCAACGTGCTGGACGGCCTGCGCCGCATCGACCAGTACCGGCACACCATGCCCGTGCGCGATCTGCACGATCTCCGCCACCGGGTTCACCGTACCCAGCACATTCGATACCCAGGAGCAGGCCAGCATCTTCGTGCGCGGTCCGATCATCGAACGCAGCGCGTCCATGTCGAGCTCGCCGGCATCGGTGATCGGCACCGAGACCACCTTGGCACCATGCCGCATCGCCACGATCTGCCACGGCACGATGTTGGAGTGGTGCTCCATCGTGGTCAGCAGGATCTCGTCGCCGGGCTGCAGCTTCGGTTCCAGGAACGACCAGGCGACCAAGTTGATGGCTTCGGTCGTGTTCCGGGTGAACACGATCTCGCGCCACTCGGCGGCACCCAGGAAGGTCTGGACCTTGCGGCGTGCCGCATCGAACGCGTCGCTGGCGCGCTGGCTCAGCTCGTACACGCCCCGGTGGATGTTCGCGTAGTCGTGCCGATAGAACTCGGCATGCGCCGCGATCACCGCCTCCGGCTTTTGCGAGCTGGCACCGCTGTCCAGGAACACGATCGGCCGGCCGCTCATCGTGTCGGCCATCACGGGAAACGCCGCACGCACCGCATCCAGGTCCAGCGCAGCTGCGCCCGGGCGCTCCCGGATATCGGTAGCCATGTCGGTCATCCCAGATCGGCCAAGCGCTCGCCGCCCGGCAGGCGGTCCAGGATCATCTTGCGTGCGACATGCGCCACGCTCTTGTCCTGGATCCGCTCGAACACTTCGCCGGTAAACGCGAAGGTCAACATCGAGCGCGCCAGCGCTTCGTCCAGGCCGCGCGAGCGCAGATAGAACAGGCTGGCCGGATCGAGGTCACCGCAGGTGGCGCCGTGGCTGCACTTCACGTCGTCCGCATAGATCTCGAGTTCAGGCTTCGCATCGATCTCGGCATCGTCCGACAGCAGCAGGCTGGCGTTCTTCTGGTACGAGTTCGTGCGCTGCGCGTCCTTGTGCACGAAGATCTTGCCGGCGAACACGGCGTGGCCACGCTGGTCCGCCACGGTCTTGTAGAACTGGTCGGACTCGCAGTCCGGCATCTCGTGGTGCATGCGGATCAGCGTGTCCACGTGCTCCGTGCCGAGCGGCATCATCAGGCCGTTCAGGATCGCCTCGCTATGGGTGCCGCGCAGTCTGACCTCCATCTCGTGACGCTGCAGGCTGCCGCCCAGCGCCACCGTGCTCTGCTGCAGCCTGGACCTGTTGCCCAGCACGTAGCGGGACCGGATGATCGAGCTGCGTCCCTCGCCCTGCTGGGAGGTGCGGTCGATGGTGAGATTGGCGCCGTCCGCCACGTCGATCGTTTCGACCTGGTTCAGCAGGCTCTCGCCAGGCCCCACCGTCACCGTAGTCATGATGACATGGAGGCGTGCATCCTTGCCCAGGCGGATGGAATGCCGGGGATGCGCCATGAAGGCGTGATCGGCGTTGGTCAGCAACGAGATGATCTGCAGCGGCTCATCGAGCGCCACGCCGTCATCCAGCGAGATCCAGGCACCGTCTTCGGTCAGCGCCCGGTTCAGCGCTTCGAAGGAATGCTCGGGCTCGTCGTTGACGCTGGCGCGGTCGACGATCTCCGGCGTTTCCGCCAGGACCTGTGCCAGCGGCTGCACGACCATGCCGGCCGGAAGGCCGCCGACATGGCTGAGTTGCGGCACGATTCGTCCGTTCACCATGATCAGCCGACGCGCCTTCGGTCCGCCGGCGAAGTGCGGGATGACCTGGGACGCCTCGCTGCTGATCCGTGGCGCCAGCGCGAACGGCTTGTTCACGAAGCTCGCGGCGTTCGTGTACTTCCAGGTCTCGACCCGCGGCGTCGGCACGCCCAGCGCGTGGAACCGCTCGAAGGCGGCCCTTCGCTGCTCGAAGGCCTTGCCGGAACTGCCGGCGGCATCCCCGCGCAGGCGCTCGAACGCCTCCGTGAAGGCAGGCACCGGCTCGGCGGTGCGGTTGCGGGCGACGCTGCTCATGCCGCGGCCTCGGCGAACTCGGCACCCAGCACGCCGCCATAGCCGTTCTTCTCCAGCTCCAGTGCCAGCGAGCGGTCGCCGCTGGTCTGGATCCGGCCCTTGGCGAGCACATGGACATGGTCCGGCACGATGTAGTCGAGCAGGCGCTGGTAGTGGGTAATGATCAGGAAGCCACGGTCGGGAGAGCGCATCCGGTTGACCCCGTCCGCGACGATGCGCAGGGCGTCGATGTCGAGGCCGCTGTCGGTCTCGTCGAGGATGGCGATCTTCGGCTCCAGCATGGCCAGCTGGAGGATCTCGTTGCGCTTCTTCTCGCCGCCGGAGAAGCCGCGGTTGACGTCGCGCTTGAGCAGCTCGTCGCCGACCTGGAGGAAGGCGGCCCGCTCCCTCACGAGCTTCATGAACGCAGCGGCCGTGATTTCCGCCTCGCCACGGGCCTTGCGGACGGAGTTCATCGCCTGGCGCAGAAAGTACATGTTCGAGACGCCGGGGATCTCGACCGGGTACTGCATGGCCAGGAACAGGCCAGCCGCAGCGCGCTCCTCGGGCTCCTGCTCCAGGAGGTCCTCGCCGTCCAGCGTGACGCTGCCGCTGGTGACTTCGTAGCCGTCCCGGCCAGCCAGCACATAGGCGAGCGTGCTCTTGCCCGACCCGTTCGGGCCCATGATCGCGTGGACTTCGCCGGGGCGAACGGTCAGGGAAATCCCCTTCAGGATCTCCTTGTTCTCGCCCTCGATCGTTGCGTGCAGGTCTTTGATGTCGAGCATGATCTCTTGATCCGATCGGGTGCCGCGGCACCCCCGCTTAGTTCTGAGGCGTCGCCGGCGTCAGCCGACACTGTGTTCCAGGCTGATCGCGAGCAGCTTCCGAGCTTCAACGGCGAACTCCATCGGCAGCTCGTCCATCACCTCGCGGCAAAAGCCGTTGACGATGAGCGCCACCGCGTCCTCCTCCGAGATGCCGCGCGAGCGGCAGTAGAAGAGCTGGTCGTCGGAAATCTTGGACGTCGTCGCCTCGTGCTCGCAGTTGGCCGAGCGGTTGCGCACCTCGATATAGGGCACGGTGTGGGCACCGCACTTGTCGCCGATCAGCATCGAGTCGCACTGGGTGTAGTTGCGCGCACCCTCGGCGGACTTCAGGACCTTCACGAGACCACGATAGGTGCTGTCCGACTTGCCGGCGGAGATGCCCTTCGCGACGATGCGCGAGCTGGTGTTCTTGCCGATATGGATCATCTTGGTGCCGGTGTCCGCCTGCTGGCGGTTGTTGGTCACCGCGACCGAGTAGAACTCGCCGACGGAGTTGTCGCCCTGCAGGATGCAGGACGGATACTTCCAGGTGATCGCCGAGCCGGTCTCGACCTGCGTCCAGCTGATCTTGCTGTTCTTGCCGCGGCAGGCACCGCGCTTCGTCACGAAGTTGTAGATGCCACCTTTGCCCTCGGCATCACCCGGGTACCAGTTCTGAACGGTGGAATACTTGATCTCGGCATCGTCGAGCGTGATCAGCTCGACGACCGCCGCGTGCAACTGGTTCTCGTCGCGCATGGGCGCGGTGCAGCCTTCGAGGTAGCTGACATAGCTGCCCTCGTCCGCGACGATCAGGGTCCGCTCGAACTGGCCGGTGCCCTTTTCGTTGATGCGAAAATAGGTGCTCAGCTCCATCGGGCAGCGCACGCCCTTGGGGATGTAGACGAAGCTGCCATCGGTAAAGACGGCCGAGTTCAGCGCCGCGAAGAAATTGTCGCCAGCCGGCACCACGCTGCCCAGGTACTTGCGCACCAGTTCAGGATGGTCCTGCACGGCCTCGGACATCGAGCAGAAGATGATGCCCAGCTCGTGCAGCTTCTTGCGGAAGGTCGTGGCGACGGACACGCTGTCGAACACGTAGTCGACGGCTACGCCGGCCAGGATCTCCTGCTCCTTGATGGGGATCCCGAGCTTCTCGTAGGTGCGCAGGATCTCCGGGTCAATCTCGTCCAGGCTCTTCGGCCGCTCCTTGGTTCGCGGCGCCGAGTAGTAGCTGATCTCCTGGTAGTCGATCGGGTCGTAGTCGACCTTCTGCCAGTTGGGCTCGGTCATGGTCTGCCAGCGGCGGAAAGCGGCCAGGCGCCATTCGGTCAGCCACTCGGGCTCGCCCTTCTTGGCCGAGATCAGCCGGACGACGTCCTCGTTCAGGCCCTTTGGCGTCACATCCGAATCGATCTCGGTGACGAAGCCGTACTTGTACTCGCCACCGGTATATTCACGGACCGTATCGAGCGCGGTCGCCATGGATCAAGGTCTCCCAGTAACGCGGCGGTCAGGCCGTGACGTGTTCGATGTTCTGTTCGGAATCATGGAGGAAGGCAGCAGGCACGCCGCTCGCCATGTCCTCGATCGATACGGCTTCCAGCGCCACGCGGATTGCGTGGTTGATGGCGTGCCAATTGGTGCGGGCGGGGCAGAACGCGTCGAGGCCGCATTCCGCTCCATTGGGGTCGAGGCAGCTGGTGATCGCGATCGGGCCGTCCACCGCCTCGATCACACTCGCCACCGACACCCGGCGCGTCCTGGATGCCAGGCTGTAGCCACCCTTCACGCCGCGGTGGCTGACCAGCACGCCGCCGCGCACCAGGGTCTTGAGGAGCTTGCTCGTCGTGGGCAAGGGGATGCCCGTCACCGCCGCAAGTTCCGGCGCGCTCCAATGTCGCTCGGGATGACGTGCCACCTGGGTGGTCAGCACGATCCCGTAATCGGCGAGGCGACTGAGTCGAATCACGCTGCTTGCAACCCGGAATCATTCCAGACCGGTTCGGTCCAGTTTTCGACATTCCAATTGGCGTCGCGCCGGACGATGTCAAGCGATCCTGATGCCCCGGACGGTCGAAGAATCACGGGATGGGCAGCCGGTCGGCCATCGACCGGGAGCGGCTTGAGCAGCCCGGGCCATTCTGTCAGCAAGAGCCCGTCAGCACAGGGGTTGTTCTGAAATCATGTCCACTGCCCTGCCGCTCGAAGGCGTGCGCGTTCTCGACCTCAGCCGTATCCTGGCAGGCCCGACCTGCACCCAGCTCCTGGGCGATCTCGGCGCCGAGGTGATCAAGGTAGAAAAGCCGGGCGAGGGCGACGACACCCGCAAATGGGGCCCGCCCTACGTCAAGGACGGAGCCGGCCAGGATACCGCCGAGAGCGCCTACTACCTGTCCGCCAACCGCAACAAGCGCTCGGTGGCGATCGACATCGCGACCGAGCAGGGGGCGGAGCTGGTACGCCGCCTGCTCGCGGACTGCCACGTGCTCGTCGAGAACTTCAAGGTCGGTGGCCTCACCAGGTACGGGTTGGGCTATCCCCAGCTGCGCGAGCGCTTCCCGGCCCTGGTCTACTGCTCGATCACCGGCTTCGGGCAGACCGGCCCGTATCGCGAGCGGGCCGGCTACGACTATCTGGCGCAGGGCTATGGCGGGATCATGAGCCTGACCGGCGAGCCCGACGGTCAGCCGATGAAGGTCGGCGTCGGCATCGCCGACGTGATGTGCGGCATGTATGCCTGCGTCGGCGTGCTGGCAGCGCTCCGCCATGCCGAGCGCACGGGCGAGGGGCAGCAGATCGACCTGGCCCTGCTGGACAGCCAGGTGGCTTGGCTGATCAACGAGGGGACCAACTACCTTCTCTCCGGCAAGCCGCCGCGCCGCCTGGGCAACCAGCATCCGAACATCGTGCCCTACCGGGTGTTCCAGGCTGCGGACGGCCACGTGATCCTGGCTGTCGGCAACGACGCGCAGTTCCGTCGCTTCTGCAGCTTTGCCGGCCTGGACGCGCTGCCGGACGATCCGCGCTATGCGACCAACCTCGCCCGCGTGCACCACCGCGACGACCTCGACGCACTGCTGCCCCCGGTCATGGCGATGCGCACGATCCGGGAGTGGGTGGATGGCCTCAATGCGCTGGGCGTGCCGTGCGGGGCGGTGAACACCTTGCCCGACGTGTTCGCGAGCCCACAGGTCCGAGCGCGCGGGATGAAGGTGGACGTGCCCCACGAGAGCGCGGGGTCGGGCACGGTGCCGCTGCTCGCCAACCCGCTGCGGCTGTCCGAGACCCCTGTGCAGTACCGGCAGGGGCCGCCGACCCTGGGACAGCATACCGATCTTGTCCTGCGCGAGCGGCTGGGCCTGGAGGAGGACGAGCTGGAGCGGCTGCGTGACCACAAGGTGATCGGCTGAATCAGACGGCGGGTGGCTGGCCGGTACGGCCGGGAGCACGGTAGCTGGAGCTGGCGAAGGTCGGGTGCTCGCTCCGCAGGAAGAACAGGTGCAGCTGCCAGAGCACGCCGTCGCCCGGCCGCCAGAGCGGGTCGCACAGGTCCGCGCAGCGGAAGCCCTGCTGCTTCAGGTGCAAGGACATCTCGTCGAAGGTCAGGTTGCGCCCGCCGGTGAAGCCCAGCTTGAAGTTGTAGGCCTCCATCATGATCACCGCGGTCTGGCGCAGCGTCTCGGTGGCGCCGGCCAGGATCGGCAACTCGGCCCCATGCGTGTCGAACTTGAGGAAGTAGGGCGGGGGCAGGGCGTGCTGCGCGATCAGCGTGTCCAGCCGCACCGAGCGCACCCGCTGGTCGTCGGCACCGATCTCGCCCTCGACCGCGATGCCGCCGGTCTGGTCGGTCTTGCGCATGCCGATCTCGCCGTCGTGCTCCGCCAGCGCCGCCACCTCGCCGACCAACCCAGGCAGCTTCCTGGCAAGGCCTGCCCAGACCGGACGGAAGCGCTCGTCCATGTCGATCAACAGCACGCGGGCACCCGGCCAGTGCTCGACGAACGAGAATGAATCGTCGCCCTTGCCCGAGCCCAGGCAGACCAGCGTGCCGATCTCGTCCACGTTGGTCCGGATACGGGTGAGCGTCGAGGCGAGCGAGGTCGGATGAGCGAGCATCGCCTTGGGCGACAGGGCCGGTGCTGGCTGGACCGGTGTCGTTGCCACGGCCGGTGCCGCCAGCGCCTGCTCGTCTGTGTTGAACGCCGCCCAGGCACGCCGCAACCGTGTCGTCAGTGCGGATCTGGCGGTTCCCTGCATGCTCGTCTCCTGGCTGCCCGGCGCTGGATGCGCGGCGATGCCGGGGCTGCTTTATCGATCCAGACGTAGGCCGTGAAGCACGCTCGGCCGATCGCGGATGGGCGGCATGCGCCCCCGGCCTTCACCGATCCGGCCCATGGTGCTATGGGGGGCGCGCTCGCCGGACGGGGGTGTGGTCCGTCGCAGGTCGAAGGTTCCCTGATGAAGATCGTCGCTGCCAACAGCAATCGCCCGCTTGCGGAGGCGATGGCCGCCTCCCTAGGCATGCCGCTCACGGCAGCAAGCGTCCAACGCTTCGCCGACATGGAAGTCTGGGTCGAGATCCACGAGAACGTGCGTGGAGAGGATGTGTTCATCATCCAGTCGACCAGCTATCCCGCCAACGACCACCTGATGGAGCTGCTGGTCTGCATCGACGCGCTGCGCCGCGCGTCGGCCCGGCGGATCACCGCGGTGGTGCCCTATTTCGGCTATGCCCGGCAGGACCGCAAACCGGGTCCGCGAACGCCGATCTCGGCCAAGCTGGTCGCGAACCTGATCACGCGCGCCGGCGCCGACCGTCTCCTGACGCTGGAACTGCATGCGGCCCAGATCCAGGGCTTCTTCGACATTCCCGTGGACAACATGTTCACGACACCGATCATGGTGCCGGACATCATCGCCAATATCGGCACGGACGACCTGATGATCGTCTCGCCGGACGTAGGCGGCGTCAGCCGGGCGCGCGGCTTTGCCAAGCGGATGGGCGTCCAATTGGCCATCGTCGACAAGCGCCGCGAGAAGCCGGGCGCGTCGGAAGTGATGAACGTGATCGGCGACGTGGCCGGCAAGCGCTGCATCCTGGTCGACGATATCGTGGACTCCGGCGGCACGTTGTGCAATGCCGCGAACGCGCTGCTGGACGCCGGGGCGCGCAGTGTCCAGGCCTATTGCACCCATGGCGTGCTGAGCGCCGGTGCCGTGGCCCGCATCGCCGCGTCCAACCTGGAACGCCTGGTGATCACCGATTCGATCCGTCCGACCGAGGCGGTCCGGGTCACCGACAAGATCCGCGTCGTGTCGGTCGCCCAGTTCATGGGCGAGGCGGTGAAGCGGATCTCCAGCGAGTCGTCGGTCAGCTCGCTGTTCGACTAGTTTCCTTGCGGCCTGCAGCCGTCCTTTTTCTTGAATGGCCTGTCCGGGGCCGGGCATGGGGCCCAGGTGCCGGAGGGGCAAGTGGAGCGGTTTGATGACTGACGTTCTGAACCTGAAGGCCGAGACGCGCGAAAAGCACGGCAAGGGTCCTGCCCGTGCGCTGCGCCGCGAAGGCAAGGTGCCGGCCGTGATCTATGGGCCAGGCGGCGAGCCGGAGATGTGCGCCCTGGTGTTCAACGACCTGAAGAAGGTCGTGGGCAAGCGCAGCTTCTTCAATCAGCTCGTGGAACTCGACTTTGGCGGTGGCCGCACGGTTCGCGTGCTGCCGCGCGAGGCGCAGTTCCATCCCGTCACCAGCGATGCGCTGCATGTCGACTTCTACCGTGCCGGCGAGCACGCCACGGTCATCGTCGAGGTGCCGGTCGTGTTCCTGAACGATCTGGCCTCGCCCGGCCTGAAGGCTGGCGGCACGCTCAACATCGTTCGCCGCGCCATCGAGGTGCATGCCCCGGCCGATGCGATCCCGGACCATCTCGAGGTCGACCTGACCGGCCGCGACATCGGCGATTCCGTCCATATCAGCCAGGTCACCCTGCCGCAGGGCGTGAAGCCGACGATCACCGATCGCGATTTCACGATCTGCTCGATCGTGCCGCCGACGGTCGCCAAGGAGTAATCGTTCCGGTGCCGGGTCCGTCGAGGCAGTCATGAAAGTCTTCGTCGGGCTCGGCAATCCGGGCGACCAGTACGCGCGCAACCGCCACAATATCGGCTTCATGGCCCTGGAGGCGCTGGCTTCCCGCCACCATGCCGGCAACTGGCAGCGCAAGTGGCAGGGCAGGATCTCGGAAGCCACGCTGGGCACCGAGCGCATCCTGCTCCTCATGCCGCAGACCTACATGAACGAGTCCGGCCGCTCCGTCGCCGAGGCCGTTCGCTTCCACCGGATCCCGCCGCAGGACGTCGTAGTCTTCCACGACGAGCTGGACCTGGCACCCGGCAAGGTCCGGGTGAAGCTGGGTGGTGGCGTCGCCGGCCATAACGGCCTGCGCTCCATCCGCGATTGCCTTGGGACGCCGGACTACAAGCGCGTACGCTTGGGCATCGGTCATCCCGGCCACAAGGACAAGGTGCTGGGCCACGTGCTCGGCGACTTCAGCAAGAACGACAGGCTCTGGCTCGATCCGCTCCTGGATGCCCTGGCCGACGCGGCACCGCTCCTGTCCGCAGGTGACGATGCCGGCTTCATGAACCGGGTGGCCCTGCTGACGGCATCGCCAAAGGCGGAGAAGCCGCCGGCTGCCACTACCAGGCAGGAACCGGCGAGTTCCGAACCGCCTGGTCAATCCGTGCCCAAGAAGCTGCTGAGCTCCTGGTTGAAGCGTTCCGGGTTCTCGTAGAACATGAAATGGGCGCCGCCCTCCGCCTCGCTAAAGATCACGGCGCGGGCGTTCGGGTTGCGCGATGCGATCCATTCCTGCGACGACCAGTGGAAGAAGCTCGCACGCCCTCCGATGACCAGGGTCGGCAGGCGGATCTGCTCGATGATGTCGCGCCAGTCGTTCAGGCAGTGGTCGAACAGGAGGTCCGCCGCAAAGCCGCGCGGGAACTTCAGGTTCTCCTGGACGATCCAGTCGAGGTCGGCCGCCGGAAAGGCCGGGGTGAACATGCCGTGCAGGATCTCGCGCAGGCTGGCCGGATCGGTGGCATCACGAACCCTGGCGCAAAGCGCGGCGGTGGCATTGGGATCCGGCAGGAACGCCGCGTAGCGCTGGCGATCCTCCTCGCTCCAGCCCGGCAGGGCCGTCGCCATCGGCGCCTGGTCGACGATGACGAGCCGGCGAAGCCGGGCCGGGCCGAACAGGTCGAGATAGCTCCAGATCACCGAGGAGCCCATCGAATGGCCGAGCAGGTCGACGCCGTCCTGCAGGTCGAGCTGGTCCAGCACCTCCGCGAGATCCGCCGCCAGCCGTGCGACCCGGTAGCCCCCCATCGGCTTGTCGCTCTCGCCATGGCCGCGCATGTCCAGCGCCAGGACCCGACGATGCTGCGCCAGGAACGGGATGTTGTGCTTGAAGGTGGCGGCGGTCTGCGACCAGCCCGGGATCATGACGAGCGGCCGCCCCTGGCCCTCGTCGATGGCGCTGAGCGTGACACCGGACGGAAGAACGAAGCGGCGGATCGGCATGGGGGGATTTTCCTTCTCGTTCTGGCGGAGCTTCATGCGGCCACCGCCTTGTCAGCAGTGCATGGGCCTGGACGACACTGCTAAGGCGACGCTCAATCCTCTTCGAGCTCTTTGCGATACTCCGCGAACTTCGCCAGCGTCTGTTCGGGCACGACCGGATAGTGCAGGTCGAGCCTGCTCAGGTTGTCGACGACGGCGGCCACGACCACCAGCCGCGTAAACCACTTGTTGTCGGCCGGCACGACGTACCAGGGCGCCTGCGGCGTGGCGGTCGCCTTGATGGCTTCCTCGTAGGCCTGCATGTAGTCCCTCCAGTAGTGCCGTTCCTTCAGGTCCGCCGGCTCGAACTTCCAGTGCTTGTCCGGCTCGTTCAGGCGGCTCAGGAAGCGCTTCTTCTGCTCCTTCTTCGACACGTTCAGGAAGAACTTCACGATCACCGTGCCCTGCCGGGCCATGTGACGCTCGAAGTTGGCGATATCTTCCAGCCGCTCGTCGAAGATCTTCGGCGTGAGCAGGGACCAGGGCAGGTGCTGGGCCTGCAGGATCTCCTTGTGCACCCGCGCGACCAGGACCTCCTCGTAGTAGGACCGGTTGAACACGCCGATCCGTCCACGCTCCGGCAGCGCCTTCGTCGTCCGCCACAGGAAGTCGTGGTCGATCTCCTCGGTGGATGGCCGCTTGAACGAGAAGACCTGCACGCCCTGCGGGTTGACGCCGGACATCACGTGCTTGATCGCGCTGTCCTTGCCTGCCGCGTCCATCGCCTGGAAGATCAGCAGCAGCGACCAGCGGTTCTGCGCGTAGAGCATCTCCTGATAGGTCTTGAGCCGCTCGATCCCGGTCCGCAGGTATTCCTGGGCATCCTGCTTCTCGAGCGCCAGCTCGTGGGTGTCGCCCGGATCGTGCTTGGCGAGGGAGAAACCCTTGCCGGAATCGATCCTGTATCGCTCCAGGAACTTCGCCAGGTCCACCATCATCGCCGTGCCTCCCGCCGCGCGACACCTTCGTTCCCGTGTAGGATCAACCGGCCGAAAAGCGAAGGTCCGCTTGCGCCAGGGGCCGCCGCTCTCCCCTCGCGTGCGGCGGCTTTGCCGGGTAGAACCCCGCCAACTGTTCTTCCTCCAAGCATCGCTGGATCGTCATGGGCTTCAATTGTGGTATCGTGGGCCTGCCGAACGTCGGCAAGTCGACGTTGTTCAACGCGCTCACCAAGACGGCGGCCGCGGCCGCCGCCAACTATCCGTTCTGCACGATCGAACCCAACACGGGCCGCGTGCCGGTCCCCGATCCCCGAATCGAGAAGCTGGCCGCGATCGCGAAGTCGCAGAAGACGATCCCGACCCAGCTGGAGATCAAGGACATCGCGGGCCTGGTGAGGGGCGCCTCGAAGGGGGAAGGGCTGGGCAATCAGTTCCTGGGCGCCATCCGCGAGGTCGACGCGATCCTCCACGTGCTGCGCTGTTTCGAGGATCCGGACGTCACCCATGTCGAGGGCGGCGTCGACCCATTGCGCGACCTGGAGTTGATCGAGACCGAGCTCCTCCTGGCCGACCTGGAAAGCCTGGAGCGCCAGCGTGACGCGCTGGTCAAGCGGGCCAAGGGCAACGACAAGGAAGCCAAGGAACGGCTGGCGCTGGCCGAGAAACTTCTCCCGCCGATCGGCGACGGCATCCAGGTCCGCTCCATCAAGATGTCGGAGGAAGAGCGCAAGCTGGCGCAGGGCTTCCAGCTCATGACAGCCAAGCCTGTCCTCTATGTCCTGAATGTCGAGGAGGCCTCGGCCGCCACGGGCAACGCCTACAGCGCCAAGGTCGCCGCCGAGGTAGCCAAGCACGATGCCGGCTCGGTCGTGATCTCGGCCTCGATCGAGGCTGAGCTGGCACAGCTTTCGGACGAGGAGTCGGCCGAGTACCTGGCGAGCCTGGGTCTGGACGAGCCGGGCCTGAACAAGGTCATCCGCGCCGGCCACGACCTGCTGGGCCTTTTGACCTTCTTCACGGTCGGGCCGAAGGAGGCCCGGGCCTGGACGACCCATAAAGGTGCCACCGGGCCCGAGGCCGCGGGCGTCATCCATACCGACTTCCAGCGCGGCTATATCTGCGCCGAGATCATCGCCTATGACGACTACGTGGCGCTGGGCGGCGAGCAGAAGGCGAAGGAAGTCGGCAAGATGCGCCTGGAGGGCAAGGACTACGTCGTAAAGGACGGTGACGTCTGCCATTTCCGCTTCAACGTCTGACCTGCGGACCGCCTGATCCCGCTGCCCGATCCCCCTGATTGTGCACGTGCGATATGATACCTACTTCTTCATCCTGTGATGGAGGACATGGGTCATGGATTTCGAGCGGCCCGTACTCGCGTTGACGGCCGGGCAGGCGGATGTCGAGGAGCAGGCCACGGCAGCAGCTCCGCAGGGCGATCCCGGCGACGGCGTCCTGTTCGACGCCTATTCCCGTGCCGTGGTGACGGCCGCGGCCAAGGTGGCACCGTCGGTCGGTCACCTGCAGGTACGCGGCGCATCCGGGCAGGGCACCGGTTCGGGCTTCCTGGTGACGCCCGACGGCTACATGCTGACCAACAGCCACGTGGTGCACGGCGCACGTGAGCTGAAGGTCGACTTTCCCGATGGCTCGCGGCGCGTCGCCTACCTGGTGGGCGACGATCCTGACACCGACCTTGCGGTCGTGCAGGTGCATGGTTCGGGCTTGGTTGCCGTCGAACTCGGCACGACCTCGGGCCTGAAGGTCGGCCAGCTCGCGCTCGCGATCGGCAACCCGCTGGGCTTCGACCACAGCGTGACCGCAGGGGTGGTAGGGGCGCTTGGCCGCTCGCTGCGCTCCCGCTCGGGCCGCTCCATCGACGACGTGATCCAGACCGACGCCGCCCTCAATCCTGGCAATTCGGGTGGCCCGCTCGTGGATTCGCAAGGCCGGGCGATCGGCGTGAACACGGCGACGATCATGGGCGCCCAGGGCCTGTGCTTCGCCATCGGGATCGATACGGCACGGTTCGTCCTGCAGGAGATCCTGCGGCATGGCCGGGTGCGGCGGGCTCATCTCGGCGTGGCAGCCCAGACCGTCACCCTGCCCAGGCGGATCGTCTTCGCGCTCGGCCTGTTCGGCGATACCGGCGTCCGGGTGGCCCAGGTCGAGACCGGCAGCCCTGCGGACGCCGGCGGCCTCCTGTCGGGCGACCTTCTGATCGACCTGGACGGCACGGCCCTGCCGTCCGTCGATCGCCTCCACCGTCTGCTCGACGGCGCGATGATCGACCGGGAGGTCCCGGTCAGGATCCTGCGCAATGGGCAGGTGATCGAGCGGAAGGTGCTTCTGAAGGCGCGTGACTGACGCTCAGAGGTCGAGGTCGACCGTGACCGGGACGTGATCGGACGGCTGGTCCCAGTTGCGGGCCGTGCGGTGGATCGAGCCGCCGAGCAGGCGATCCTTGATGGAGGGCGACAGCCAGACATGGTCCAGGCGGCGGCCCCGGTCGCTGACTTCCCAGTCCCGGTTGCGGTACGACCACCAGGAATAGAGCTTGGTCGGTGGCGGGACGAGCACCCGCAGCGCGTCGGTGAAGTCGTAGGCGCGCTGGACACGGGTGAAGGCCTCCACCTCGACCGGCGTGTGGGAGACGACGTTCAGGAGCTGCTTGTGGCTCCAGACATCCTCTTCCAGCGGCGCCACGTTCAGGTCACCCACGACCACCATCTTGGCCGACCGGTCCGGCATGCCCTGGAGCCAGTCCTCCATCTCCGCCAGCATCTGCAGCTTGTGGGCGAATTTCGGATTCAGCTCCGCGTCGGGGATGTCGCCGCCCGCCGGGATGTAGAAGTCGTGCACTTCGACGCCGTTCTCGAGCGTCACGAAGCAATGCCGGGCATGGTCGCTGCCGCACCACGTCCTGGTCCCTACCGAGTAGAAGGGGAGCTTCGATAGGATCGCTACGCCGTGATAGGCCTTCTGGCCATAGACGTGCTGGTGCTTGAAGCCGAGCGCCTCGATGGCTGCAAGGGGGAAGTTCGGCGTCTCGATCTTGATTTCCTGCAGGCACAGGATGTCGGGATTGATCTCGTCGACCACGCGGGCGAGCACGTCCAGCCGGATGCGGATCGAGTTGACGTTGAGCGTGGTGATGCGCAGGGGCAAGACTGGTGGCTCCAATGGGAGAAGAATCGGAGGTCAGACCGGCCGAACGAAGGCTGCGCGCAGGCGCTCGCATGGCTCGCGGCAGATGCAGCCTTCCATGTGGTCGTTCACGAGTCCGCAGGACTGCATGAACGCATAGACCGTGGTCGGGCCGACGAAGCTCCAGCCGCGCTGGCGGAGCAGCTTCGACAGCGCCGCCGACTCCGGTGTCTTGGTCAGTGCCGCCAGCGTCGCCGGCCCGATCCGTTCTGGACGGGTCGCCGGATCCGGCTCGTGGCGCCAGACCAGGGCCGCCAGCGACTGGCCGGCCTCGCGCAGCTCCAGATAGCGGCGGGCGTTGTTAAGCACCGATTCGATCTTGCCGCGATGGCGGACGATGCCCGCATCGGCCAGCAGGCGCTCCAGGTCGCTCGGCCCGAAGGCGACCAGTCGCTCCGGCACGAACCCGGCGAAGGCGACCCGGAAATTCTCCCGCTTGCGCAGGATCGTGAGCCAGGACAGGCCGGACTGGAAACCCTCCAGGCACAGCTTCTCGAACAGCCTGATGTCGTCGGCGACCGGCCGGCCCCACTCAGTGTCGTGATAGTGGCGATAGTCCGGCAGCCCGCCATGCCAGCGGCAGGTGGACGTACCGTCCGGGTCGTGGATCAGGCCGTCGCTCAAGACATCCGGCTTTCGGGTTGGGAGGCGGCGCTCGCGGCGCCGGCTTCTTCTACCAGCGCCGTTCCGCGATTGCATCGCCAGAACATGCGCGCCAACTTCCGCCGGGCCGACGGCGAGCCGACCGCGGTCGATCAAGGGGAGGGACCATCGTGGCCCAGTTTGTGGAACGTTTCAGCCTGACCGGTAAAAAGGCATTGGTGACCGGTGCGAGCAAGGGCATCGGCATCGACATCTGCAAAGTGTTGGCCGATGCAGGCGCCGACATCGTCGCCGTGGCACGCGATCGGGACGGTCTGGCCTCCATCAAGGCCGAGGTCGAGAAGTTCGGCCGCCGCTGCCTCACGGTCGAGGCCGACATGGCCACGGTCGAGGGCCCGCAGCAGGCGGCGAAGACTGCCCTGGACGCCTGGGGCACCATCGACATCCTCGTCAACAATGCGGGCATTGCCCGGGTGTTCCCCATCCTGGAGCATTCGGTCGAGGACTGGGATCTCGTGATGGCGGTGAACCTGCGGGCACCCTTCATCCTGGCCAAGGCCCTGGCGCCGGCGATGATCGCGCAAAAGCGCGGCAAGATCATCAACATCAGCTCGCAGACCAGTGACGTGGCGCTCATCGACCATTCGGCCTACACGGCGTCCAAGAGCGGCCTGAATGCGCTCGGCCGCTGCATGACGCTCGAGTGGTCGCAGCACAATATCCAGATCAATGCCGTCTGCCCGACCGTCGTCCTGACGCCGATGGGCGTGCAGGTCTGGGGCAAGCCCGAGAAGGGCGACCCGATGAAGGCGAAGATCCCGATGGGACGCTTCCTGGATGCGCAGGAAGTGGCCGACACCGTCCTGTTCCTGGCTTCCGATGCCTCGAACATGATCACAGGTTCATCGATCGTCCTGGATGGCGGCTACACCTCGGCCTGACCTCCGACATTGTCCGGACCGGGGGCGGCGGCATGCTTCATCGCATGGCCGCTCCCGGTCCTTGCTGATCTTCATGTTTGCTTCGCGATCATCTCTCTCGCGGTGCGTGTGCTCATGGAGCGTGCGGCATCAAGGCACACACAGAGCGTTCGATCCGTTCGAAAATAGGACCGTGCATCAAAGGCTTACGCTTGCGCCTCATGCGGCAGTGACCGCTATCGCAGGTTGATGGGCCTTCAACATTAACGAATCCTCACGAATGTGGCGGATTCGCCAAGCACCCTGGAAGCCTCTGTTCATGTTCTGCCACAGGCGCTGCGCTTCACCATGACGTGCGAACTGGCCAGGAAATCAGCCTTCCGCACCGATTCGCTCGGGTGGCAGCCATGGTCCTGTTCCCCCGGCCGGATTGGAGTGCTGGTGCCGTTTGTAACGGCTACGCAAGGCCGGTCCTTCATATTCTCTTGTTAGTGGCAGGCGGGAAACGGCCGCCAAGCCCCTCGATGCTGCCCATCCGGTCAGGAACGCCTTCAGCGATGCGCGAAGATGGGTCCAAGAGCGGTAAGCCGTCTATTTTTGCATGTTTCCGTGCAATTGTCTGATATATGCGACAAAGATCCAATCGTCGCATGAGGCATATTGTCTAAACGAAAGTTTATGCGGACGAGGCGCTTCTCGACCCTGACATGAACTGGATGAAGATTTCTCAAGTTCCGATATTTCAATAGATATGCGTGGAGTTGTTCTGAGAGACAGCCCGCCGCGGGTCATGCGGTTGACCCGGTTACGGTGCGGCATCAGGGAACAACTATGCGCTTCTCCGGAAACTCGTGGCGCTGCAGGACACTGACGGCCTTCGGCTCGTGCGTGCTCGCCGCCTTGTCGCTCAGCTCCATCTGGCCGCCCGCAATGGCAGCGGCTGGCACGAAGATCGAGGACCGGGTCCAGCTGCAACGCAATGCACCGCGCGGCATGGAGTTCGTGCCGGTGGCCCGGGCAGGCTCGTCGAACAGCGGGAAGACGTCCCTTGGCGTCGATATCGTCGCCAGGATCAACATTGACGGCAATGCGATCGACAACGCCTATGCCAACGTCTTGCCGCTGGATCGCAACAACAACGGCAAGCACGAGCTCGTCCACTGGAACGGGCACCGCTTCATGCGGGTCTATGACCTGGCCGGAAAGAAGATCTGGCAGGTGACGAACAGTTCGGGACGCAAGCAGGGGCCGGAAGCCTATATTCAGCGCGACATGGCGGCCGTCCTGGACCTGGACGGCGACAGCAACGACGACATCCTGCATTGCTGGCAGTCGGGCTCGACCAAGCGGCTCGTCGTGCGGAACAGCTCGACCGGCAAGGAGATCCGCAGCGTCGCCCTGGAAGGCCAGCCGCTCACGGCCATGAGCTACTGCCGGCTCTCGGTGTACCGGAAGGAGGCTGACGGCAAGCACATCATCCTGGTCGCCCATGCCCAGCCCGGCGGCAGCAGCAAGTGCGGCGGCAGGAACTGGATCGACAACTGGACCAGGGTCGTCGCGTTCGACACGAGCCTGAACAAGCTCTGGCAGAAGGACACCTGCGACGCCGGCCACCACACGGCTGCCGTGGATGCCGACAAGGACGGGCTCGCGGAGTATTTCTTCGTCGGCAAGTACTCGATGGACTTCGGCGGGAAGGTCCGCTGCACCCTGCAGGGCTGGAATTCCGAGGATCATGTCGACGGGATCCGGATCGCCCAGCTCGATCCCGCCAGCTCAAAGCTCACGGCGGTGGCGGCCGGCCGAACCGGCAATGGCGCGTTCGATCCGGTCACCTGCAAGCGGCTCTGGACGGCTGCGGTGACCAACGCGCAGGAGGTCGCGGTCGCCCAGCTCGACCCGGCGCCCAAGCCTCTCTCGATCCTGATGACGCCGCGCGGCGGCAGCGCTTCCTATGTGGTGAACACGAGCGGCAAGGTCGTGCGCAAGATCGGCTATCGGGTCATGCCGATGCAGAACGCAGAACTGGATGGCGACCGCCGTACCGACGAGGTGATCTCCATGTTCGGCGACGTGTTCAACGGCGCGGGCAAGCAGATACTGTCCGAGAATTGGTACTGGAACCTGAAGGGTACCAAGGTCGCAACGAAGAGCAGTTCCAGCGTCTACGACAAGTGGGCCGCGTTCCCGCTCCTGTTCGACATGGACGGGGACGGACGCGATGAGCTCGTGGCGTGGGGACAAAGCCTGATCGTGGTCGGCCGTCCTCGCTGAGCTGATCTGGGCGACGGGGCTGCTCCTGAGGGGCGGCCCCTTTTTTCGTCGTCAGTCGGTGAGCACGATGCCATCGGATGGCTCGAACGCAACCCAGCACTGCGTGCCGGCCCGGTACGGCTCCTCGCGGGATCGCGACTGGTTGTAGCGCAGGACCGCGACCCGCCCTGTCTGCTCGGTCTCGACGAAGACCTGGCTGTTGTCGCCGAAATAGGCGACCTGCGCGACCTTGCCCGGCAGCCGGACCCAGCCCAGCTCAGGCTCCTCGCGATACAGGCGCATCTTCTCCGGCCGCACGGCCAGCGCCACGTCCGTGGTCGCCGGATAGTCCCAGGGTACGTCGACCAGCCCTACGCCCTTCACATCCAGCCGCGCCTGTCCGTTCTCCGCCGATATCATCCGGCTCTCGAACAGGTTCATTTCCCCGATGAAGTCGGCCACGAAACGGCAGTTCGGCTCCTCGTACAGGTCCCAGGGCGGCGCCACCTGCAGCACCTTGCCCTTGTTCATCACCGCGATCAGGTCCGCCATCGACAGCGCCTCGTCCTGGTCGTGCGTGACGATGACGAAGCTGATGCCGACCTCCTGCTGGAGGCGGACCAACTCCAGCTGCATGTCCTCGCGCAGCTTCTTGTCGAGCGCCGAGAGCGGCTCGTCCAAAAGGAGCAGCTTGGGCTTCTTGACCAGGGCACGCGCCAGGGCCACGCGCTGGCGCTGGCCGCCCGACAGCTTGTCCGGCTTGCGGTCGGCGAACGGCCCGAGCTTCACCATCTCGATGGCTTCTTCGACCCGCGGCTCGATCTCCGACCTCGGCACGCCCGAGACCTTCAATCCGTAGCCGACATTCTCGCGCACATTCATGTGCGGGAACACGGCATAGGACTGGAACACCATGTTGACCGGACGCCGGTTCGGCGGAACGCCGGCCATGTCCTCGCCGTCGATCAGGATCCGCCCGGAGGTCGGGTGCTCGAAGCCTGCCAACATCCGCAGCAGCGTGGTCTTGCCGCATCCCGACGGCCCCAGCAGCGCGAAGAACGAGTTGTTCGGCACGTCCAGCGAAACGCCGTCCACCGCCTTGAAGGATCCAAAGCTCTTGTGGATGTTCTCGAACCGGACGATCGGCACGCCGTTCTTCGCCATCAGCCGATGCCTTCCGAGGGTTTCTGCAGCCGCAACGCGATGATGGTGAGCGCCACGGTGAACAGGATGAGGATGGTCGAGGCGGCGTTGACCTCGGGCGTCACGCTCTGGCGGACCATCGAGTAGATCTTCACCGGGAAGGTGATCGTGTCCGGCCCGCTCGTGAAGAAGGTGATCACGAAGTCGTCCAGCGACAGCGTCATGGCCAGCAGCGCGCCGGCGATCAGGCCGGTCTTCATGTAGGGCAGGGTGACGTTCCAGAAGGTCTGCCACTCGCTGGCGCCCAGATCCTTCGAGGCCTCCTCCAAGGAGCGGTCGAAGCCCTCCATCCGCGCCCGCACGACCACCGCCACGAACGGGAAGCTGAACACGATGTGGCCGATGATGACCGAGCTCAGGTTGAGTGGCCAGGGCAGGCCGGTCGGCCAGCCGACGCGGGCATAGAAGACCAGGAGAGCCACGCCCATGCAGATCTCGGGGATGACGATCGGGAGCGCCGACGCGCCGTCCAGGACCGGCTTGCCCGGAAACCGGAACCGGTAGAGGCCCAGCGCCAGCAGGCCGCCGATGATCACCGAGAAGACCGTGGAGATGAGCGCGATCACGATCGAGTTCACGAACGCCTCGATCAAGGAGGCGTTGTTCAGGGCGCGCCCGTACCAGTCGGTCGTGAAGCCGGTCCAGACGATGTTGCGGCGTGACTGGTTGAACGAGAACGCCACCAGCACCACGATCGGCGCATACAAGAACACGAACACCACGAGCAGCCAGAGCCGCACCCAGGTGCGGCGGGTGAACTCGAGCGGTCCGATCGGCCTACGCATCGGACCGCTCTCCCCGCGCGGCGAACCAGGCGCGCAGCGCCAGGGCGATGAAGGTCAGGTAGAGCAGCATGAAGGACAGGGCGGCCCCCAGCGGCAGGTTGTTCGCAGCGCGGAACTGGCGCTCGATGACGTTGCCGATCAGCTGGCTGTCCGGTCCGCCCAGCAGGTCAGAGATCAGGAAGGTGCCGAGTGCCGGGATGAACACCAGGATCACGCCGGAGATGATGCCGGGCTTGGCCAGCTTCACGATGACCTCGAAAAAGGTCCTGACCTGACTGGCGCCGAGGTCGAGCGAGGCCTCGATCAGCGAGCGGTCGAGCTTCTCCAGGTTGGCGTAGAGCGGCAGCACCATGAATGGCAGGTAGACATACACGGTGCCCAGGATCACGGCGGCATTGTTGTAGAGCAGGTTCAGCGGCTGGAACTGGTCTCCCATCAAGCCGCCTAGCCCGACCGGCGTCAGCAGGAACTTGATGGCCGTCCACACGCCCCGGATGCCGTCGTTCAGGAAGCCGTTCTGCCGGAGCATGGCGATCATCGCATAGGTGCGGATCAGCATGTTCGTCCAGAACGGCAGGATCACGAGCAGCAGCAGGATGTTCTTGTAGCGCTCGGGCGCGAAGCAGATCGACAGGGCCACGGGAAAGGCGACGACCAGGCAGACGACGGTCGAGAGAATAGCGATCCAGAGCGTCTTGAAGAATAGCTGCAGGTAGATGGGCTGCAGCGCCTCGGCGTAGTTCGACATCGTCCAGGTGACGACGATGTCGACGGGACCCTGCCGCTCGCCCACCGCGAACAGCCAGATCCAGCCCAGAGGAATGAGGAAGAACAGCAGGAGCCAGAGCGCCCCGGGTGCGATGAAGGTGAGGAACACCCAGGGCTGCTGTCGCCAGTTCTCCAAGCCGTTTCCTCACCGTTGCAGCAGTAGGCCGGAGCCACCGATGATGATCGGGTGGAATTGAAGAGAGACGCCGCTGGCCGTCAAGCAGCCAGGATGCGGGTCAGGGCGTCCTCGAACAGCTTTTCTACAGCTTCTCCCTTGTAGGCCGGCACTTCCGACTGGGCCAGCACGTCCTGCGGCGGATAGACCTGCGGATCGGTCCGCTCCTCCTCCGGCAGCAGCTCGACGGCGGCGGCGTTCGGGATCGCGTACTGGATCTCCTCCGCGATGGCCGCATGGACCTCGGGCGTCAGGATGAAATTGATGAAGGCATGGGCGTTGCCCGGATGTGGGGCGCCCTTGGGAATGCACATGCAGTCGATGCCGAGCACAGTGCCTTCCTTCGGCACCGCGAAGGCCAGATCGTCGTCCTCGGCCATCACCTGGCGCATGTCCCCCATCCAGTCGACCGCCAGGTCCACCTCGCCGGACAGGAGCAGGTCCTGGCCCGTGTCGGGTGCGAAGATCTTCACCGTGCCCCGCTTCTTGACCGCGATGAGCAGTTCCTCGGCGGCCTTGATGTCGGCCGGATCCTCCGTGTTCAGCGACTTGCCCAGATATTTCAGGGCGCAGCGCACGATGTCCGTATCGTTCGGCAACGACACGCGACCCTGCGGGGCGCCCTCGCCGAACACCGCATCCCAGGACACTGGCGCCGTGGTCACGGCCGACTTGCGGTAGCCGATCACCAGCAGGCTGTAGGTATAGGGTGCGCCGTACTTGAGGCCCGGATCATAGCTCTGGTTGGCAAAGGCCGGCGCGATGTTCTTGAGGTTGGGGATCTGCGCGTGGTCCAGTTGCACCAGCATATCGGCCGCGATCATCCGCTCGACATAGTTGCTCGACGAGAAGATCACGTCATAGCCGGGATTGCCCTCGCGCAGCTTGCCGAACAGCTCGTCCGAGGAGGCGTAGAGATCGTAGCGGACCTCGATCCCGGTCGCGTCGGTGAACTCGGCGATCGTGTTCGAGCCGATATAGGTGTCCCAGTTGTAGACGTTCAGGCGCTTTTCTTCCTGCGCATGAGCCAGTCGCGATAGCGGCAGGACGCCCGCTGCCGCAAAGGTGCCGGCCAGCATGGTACGGCGGCGGAGTGGGCGCATCACGATCTCCCTCAAGGTTCGGCAAAGCCCGTCACGGCCTCTTGAGACCGGACGATAGCGCTCGTTTGATGACGGCTCAAATGTGAACGGCTCCGAAAGGGGGCCGTTGCATCGGGAACCGCCGGCGTTGCTCAGGCCGCCAGCACCCGTGTCATCGCCTTCTCGTAGAGGGTTTCGACCTCCTCGCCCTTGTAGGTGGCGTACTCGCAGCGGGCCAAGGTCTCCTCCGGCGGATAGATGCCGGCATCCTCCCGGTCGGTTTCCGGGATGAAGGCCATTGCCGCCTCGTTCGGGCAGCCATAGCCGACCTCGGTGGCGATCGCGCCGTGCACCTCGGCCGTCAGGATGTAATTGATGAAGGCATGCGCATTGTCCGGGTGCGGCGCGCCCTTCGGAATGCAGAGATTGTCCGTCCAGAGCAGGCTGCCCTCGACCGGAATGACGTAGGCCAGTTCCGGGTCCTCGGTCGCCACCTGCTTGATATCGCCTGACCATTCCAGGCAGGCATCCACTTCTCCTGCCATGAGCAGGTCCTGTCCGGTGTCGGGCGCGAAGGTCTTGATGCCCTGCTTGATCTTGATCAGGTAGTCGGCCGCAGCGTCGATCTCAGCCGGGTTCTTCGTGTCGAGCGAGGCTCCGATCACCTTCAATGCCATGCGCAGCGAATCGACATCCGCCAGCAGCGAGAAACGGCCCTTGACCGCCTCGTTCTCCGTCATGTCGCGCCATGAGCTCGGCACGGCCGAAAAGATGCTGGTCCGGTAGCCGATGCCCTGGGTGCCCCAGAAATATGGCGCGGCCCATTTCAGGCCCGGATTGTAGGGCGTGTCGGCGAACGCGGTCGCAATGTTCTTCAGGTTGGGGATCTTCGCGTGGTCGAGCGGGATCAGCATGTCGGCGACCGCCATGCGCTCGACGATGTTGTTGGACGGCACGATCACGTCGTAGCCCGGATTTCCCTCACGCAGCTTGCCGAACAGCTCGTCGGCGCTGGCGAACAAGTCGTAGCGGACCTTGATGCCCGTCGAGTCCGTGAAGTCCGCGAGGGTCGTGGAGCCGATATAGGTGTCCCAGTTGTAAACATTGACCTCCGGTTCTTCCTGAGCCGAGGCCAAGCGACCGAACGGTGCGACAGCCGCCATGGTGATGGTCGCCCCGAGGAGGTGACGGCGCGACAGGAAGGGCATCGGAAGGGGTGAGGGGCGTCGTGCCACGCAGACGGTCTCCTTCTTGGGGCCTGTATCGTGCCGAGACGGTCGCCACCGCCTTCCTGCCTGTCAACAATTCCCTTCCGCATTGCAACAAGGGGGCCGGCTCCAGCCAGGGCAGGCTGTCTTCAGGCCTGCCCCGGTGCGGCGGCGAGCTGATCGTTCAGCCTTGGGCGGTGCGATGATGGTCCAGGAAGAACCGGATCATTTCGCGCGAGGCATCCGGGCCGCGCGGATCGGTATAGGAACCTGTCGAACTTCCACCGAACCAGGCGTGACCGGCACCATGCACGGTCCACTGTTCCAGCATCACCCGGCCGCGCGGATCGGCATAGGATGCACGGCTGTAGTCGTGCCCGCCGTCGACCTGGTCCTTCTCGCCGACCCGGGCGTAGTGCTGCCCGGCAGAGGCTTGTTCGATGATCTGCACCGCGTTGCGGGGATGCACGGTACCGTCCTGCGAGCCGTGGAACACGATGGTCGGCACGACGCGCCCCGTCCGGGGCGGGAAGCTGGCCGCACCCTGCCGCATGGCCGCGAAGGCCGACGGCATGTCCTGGGCGGCGCCGTAGGCGAGGCCTGAATGCACGCCGACCGCGGCGAACAGCTCGGGATGAAGGCTGGCGAGATTGAGCGCCGCTGCGCCACCCGCCGAGAGCCCGCCGATATAGACGCGGTCCGGATCGACCGGCTGGTCCCGCATGATCTGGCGCACGATGCCCACGATCAGGGAAGGCTCGCCCTGCTCGGCTGCGAGGTGCGCCCGCTCGAACCAGTTCCAGCACCCGTTCGGGTTTGCCGACTTGGGCTGCGCCGGATAGGCCACGAGGAAGCCCCGTTCTTCGGCCAGCGCGTTCATCCGCGTCCCCGCGGCGAAGTCATCCGGGTTCTGGGTGCAGCCATGCAGCATCACGACCAGCGGGAGCGAGCCGCCACGGGCGCTGGCCGGCACATACAGCTTGTAGGTGCGGCTGCCGAACGGGTTCGCGAAGCTGCGCTCGACGAAGGTGGCGCCATCCGGGACCGCGACGGCCGGCTCAGCCGGCATGCGCCCCTTGAACAGTCCCTGCAGGCCCGAGGGGAGATGCTGCTTCAGGCTCTGCAGGTCGAAAACCTGCGCAGGCGGTACGTTCACCTGGACGGACGGGGCAGGTCCGCCACCCTGGCGCAGCAGCGCGGTGGCTTCGTTCAGCCGGCCGGACCGGATCAGGCGAAGCGCATCGGAGATGTTAGGCAGGATCTTGGCGGACATCGGATATGGTTCTTTCGTCAAAGTGCGGGCAGGCTGTTCAATGGATCCGGTCGGCGAGGGCAGCCTTGACCTCCGGGCTGGCCGAAAGAGTGCCGAGCACCACCACCGAAGCGATGGCGGCGCTGGCGAGTTCCGGGCCGACATCGGGCGCGATGCTGGCCAGGCCCAGGACATGGATGTGCAGCTTGGTACCAGCGTCGACAGCCGCCTGCAGTTCGGCGCGGGTATAGTGGCGAAGGCCCAGATCCAGCCCCTGGCGGGTGACCGACTTTTGCAGCACCTCGCTGTGGCGCTGGAGCTGGTTGCGGATGGCGGTACGGATGAAGTCGGTGCGGTTGGAATAGAAGCCCTCCTGCACCATCAGGTCGACCTGACCCAGGTCCACGTGACCGAGGTTGATCGTGATCTTCTCGCTGTCGCCCTGCTTGGACCGCTGCTCCTGCGCTTTGCCTGCCATCTTCTCCATCCACATACCATCCCGCTGGATGGTAAATTGGTTGCCGCTGTCCGTATTCAAGGGCACCCGCACGATTCCGCTCGCTCCGTTCAGGAAGCGCCAGCTACGCAACCGGCGGCGCCAGCGGAGAGTAGAGGTTGGAGATCTGGATCGGCGTGGCCGTGGCCTTTGCCGCGGGACTAGGGCTCGGCTTCCTCGTCGGCCGTGCCGATGGCAGCCATGGGGCGGCACGCACGGCACGGGCGCTTCAGGACCTCGACGCCCGACGGGCCGACGAGACCGAGGCGCTCCTGGACCAGGTCAAGCTCGCCTTTGCCGAGCTGTCGCGGGAAGGCGAGAAGCGGGCGGCCGACGAGCTGGCGCGCGCGGTGCAGACCGCGTTCACGGTGGAGCGCACCCTGCAGGGGCACCGGGCGCAGGCCGAGCGAGCGGAGTTCGAGGCGCGCATCCAGAATGTGCTCGGGCAGGTCGAGCGGCTGGGCGAACTGATCCGGCGCATCGAGCGCGAGCGCGCCGAGAGCTTTTCCAGCCTGGGCGGGCGGGTGGAGCAGGCGTTCGCCCGGGCCGAGAAGCTGGCCGAGACGACGGCTTCGCTGCGCGACGCGCTGGTCCATGCCAGGGTGCGTGGCCAGTGGGGCGAGCGCATGGCCGAGGACCTGCTGCGCGCCATGGGCCTGGTCGAGAACCTGCACTGGGTGCGCCAGCGTCAGCTGCCGGACGGTTCACGGCCGGACATCACCGTGCTCCTGGGCGACGGCCGGGTGCTGCACATGGACGTCAAGTTCCCGTTCGAGAACTGGGCGAAGCTGGTGGAGGCGGGCGACGAGGAAACGCGGGGCAGGGCACGCGCCGCCTTCGTACGCGACGTGCGCGGCCGCATCGCCGAGGTGGCGCGGCATGAGTGGACGCGCCCCGAATTGGGTGCGCTGCCGCTGGCGCTCCTGTTCGTCCCGAACGAGCAGGTGTTCGCCGGGCTGGTCACCGCCGAGCCGCTGCTGGTGGACGAGGCGATCCGGCGGCAGGTCTGCCTGGTCGGGCCGGCCAGCCTGTTCGCGGTGCTGGCGGTGATCCGCCATGCCGCGGAGGAAAGGCGGCTCGCCGACGGGCTCAAGGACCTGCTGGATGCACTCCATGGGCTGGACGAGGGCTGGCGGGCCCACCTGCACCGGCTGGATCGCCTCGGGCGCCGGCTCGAGGACGCGCTGAAGGACTGGCACGAGCTACGCGGCAGCCGGGTGCCGCAGCTCGAACGGCTCCTGCGCCAGGTCTCCGACCACGGGGCCGAGGCCGCGGCCGCCCGGCTGCCGGCTGGTCAGCCAGGCACAGACGTGGATGCGAGGAACAGTTCCTCCAGCCTTGATGGCGGCACGGCGGCCAGCACGTCCAGCGTCACGCCATCCTGACGCCGGATCACATGCGCCAAGCCGTTGCGCTGCGCGAAGTCGAGCACATCGGCGGATGCGGAGTTCATCCCGTCGACCGTGGGGAGGATCATCAGCTGCCCGTCATGCGGGCTCATGGCGAGCACGGCCGTGCGCTTGCTGGCACCCAGGTTCAACTCGCCGCCGCCCTGAATGGTCACTTCCTTGGGCAGGGCCAGGTCAATGGGCCGCCCCATCTGCGCCTGTAGCCAGGCCGGCACGTCCGCCGCCGGGACGAGCACCGGAGTCGAGAGGAACGGGTCGTCCTGGGACGGCTCTGTCAGCACAGCAGGAATCGGCATGGCCTGCGGCTCGGACGGTCGCGGCGGATCTGCGGCTTCCGGCCCGCGGGATCCTTTGAGGTCTTCGAGCCTGGCGCCCAGTCCCTCGGCCCCCTCGAAGGATGGCCGGATCAGGAGCCAGGACCCGGTGCCGACGCTGGCCAGGACCAGGCACATCAGCGCCACGATCGGCCAGCGTTGTTCCCGTGCCGGCGCTTCTGGACGCGCCACGGTACTGGGTCGGCCGGCTTTTGGTGGCGGGAGCAGGAGCGCGCTGGACAGGGATGACATGGAGGGCCGCGGCGGCTTGGGCGGCATGGTGTCGCCGGACGCGGCCACGCTCGGCAGGCCGACCAGGTCGAGTTCGAGCCCCGTCCATAGGCGCTGGGTCCGGGACATCGAGCGGAAGCGCTGGTGCAGGTCCATCTCGAACTGCCGCAGCTGCTCGACCCGAGCACGACAGTGCGGACAGGTCATCACGTGCCGGCGCAAGACGAGCCACTGCGCCCGGCGCAGCCGCCCTTCAAGATAGGCCTCGAGGTACCGTTCGAGGCTGACGCAGTCCATGGCTGCCCCCAGACCAACCGGCGCGACGGATGGTCACCAAGGCCGTCGCGGCCGAGGATGATCGGCCAGTTCCGGCGCCATGTCCACCCACCGCCGTCATCGATCGGTAGAAGACACGGACATTCGGGTGCGCCGGCCGGTATCACCCGATCCGTCGACAACATCCGATCCACGGCCAGGGTTGCCAAGCGCTGTCGATGCTCTGAACATGCCGCGTCACCGATCGCGCGTGCCGGTCGGGGGCCTCTCGCACAAAGGGGACCGACCGCGCTTGATGGCGCATGTCGGCAAGGCGGGAGGCCAAAACGAATGAGTACGGAACGCAGCACGCGCAACCTTGCGCTCGTCGGTCCGAACGGTGTCGGCAAGTCCACGCTGCTTGAGAGCATGCTGTTTGTCTCGGGCGCTCTCCCGCGCAAGGGCCGTGTGGCCGACGGCACTACCGTGGCCGACCATACGCCCGAGGCGCGGGCGCGCCGGATGAGCACGGAGCCGACCTGCGCGACATTCACGGCCAACGGCACCAAGCTCACGGTGATCGACTGCCCCGGCTCAGTCGAGTTCATCCACGATACGCGTGCGATCCTGGCCGGCGTGGACGCGGCGGTCGTGGTCGTGGAGCCGATCGTGGAGCGGATGGTGGCGGTGGCGCCGCTGCTGCATCTTCTGGACGAGATCCATCTCCCGCATCTCGTCTACGTCAACAAGATGGACCGGTCGGAAGTCAGGTGGCGCGACCTGCTGACCGGCCTGCGCACGGTCAGCCAGCGCCCCGTCATCCCGCACCTATATGCGATCGGCCGGGGCGAGGACTTGGTCGGCTATGTGGACCTGGTGGACGAGACCGCTTGGCACTTCAATGCCGGGGCGGCCGCCGACGAGATGTCGATGCCCGAGGAATATCGCGAGCGCGAGGCGCAGGCGCGCCAGGAGATGCTCGAGGCGCTGGCCGACCTCGACGACGAACTGCTGGAGCAGTTGCTCGACGACAAGCCGATCGACCCCTCCACGGTGCTGCGCGACTTGGCCCAGGGCCTGTCCTCGGACCGGGTCGTCCCGGTTCTTCTGGGGGTGGCCGAGCGCGACATGGGCGTCCGCCGCCTGCTGCGCGCCATCGTCGAGGAGGCTCCCTCGCCGCGGACCACCACGTCGCGGCTGGGCATCGCCGCCGAGGGCCCGCCGCTCGTGCAGGTCCTGAAGACCTATCACGTGCCTCATGCCGGCAAGCTTAGCCTGGCCAGGGTCTGGCGCGGGCCGCTGCGCGACGGCGCGCAGATCGACAACGCGCGGGTGTCTGGCCTGTTCGAGGTCACCGGTGCGAAGACCGAGCCGGTCGCCGAGGTGCCCTCCGGCGCCATTGTCGGCCTCGGGCGGATGGACAGCGTCCATACCGGCGACATCCTGGGCGCATCGGACGGCGACGCCCAGCACCTGATCGCGATGACCCCGCCCCAGCCCATGTACGCCTTCGCGCTGCACGCCAAGGACCGCAACGACGAGGTGAAGCTCTCGGCAGCGTTCCAGAAGCTGTCCGACGAGGATCCGGCGGTCCGGCTGGATATGGACCCGGAGACCCGGCAGACGGTCCTGTGGGGCCAGGGCGAGATGCATCTGCGCGTGGCCCTCGACCGGCTGCGGCAGAAGTACCGGCTGGAGCTGGAAACCCATCTGCCACGCACCCCCTATCGGGAAACGATCCGCAAGGGCGCCCAGGCCCATGGCCGCCATAAGAAACAAACGGGCGGCCACGGCCAGTTCGCCGACGTGAAGATCGAGATCCAGCCCCGTCCGCGCGGGCAGGGCTTCGCGTTCGCCAACAAGATCGTGGGTGGTGCGGTGCCCAAGCAGTTCATTCCTGCGGTAGAGGACGGCGCGCGCGAGGCGCTGGTGAAGGGGCCGCTGGGCTTCCCGGTGGTGGACGTCGCGGTCACGCTGCATGACGGCCAGTTCCACTCGGTCGACAGTTCGGAACTGGCATTCAAGCTGGCGACCGGGCAGGCGCTGAAGGAGGGGCTGCCGAACTGCCAGCCCGTGCTGCTGGAGCCTATCCTCACGATCAGCATGTCCGTGCCGTCGGACTACACGTCCAAGGCGCTGGCCCTGATCTCCGGCAAGCGCGGGCAGGTCCTCGGCTACGAGGCCAAGGCCGACTGGCCGGGCTGGGACGAGATCAGCGCCAACCTGCCGCAGGCAGAAAGCCACGACCTGGTTCTGCAGCTGCGCTCGATGACCCAGGGCGTCGGGTTCTTCACCTGGCGCGTGGACCATCTGGACGAGGTGCCCGAGCGGCTGATCAGGGACATCGCCGCGCAGGCGACCAGCGCCGCCCCCTAGCCTCCCGCCATCGCACAGGCTCGGCATTTGCCGTCCGGCATGTCATGATGAAGCCGTGAAACAGCGCGCCCACCATGTCCTGCCGGGCCTCGTCGCACGTCTCCTGTGCGCCGCCCTGCTGCTCCAGCTGCTGATCCCGGCCGGCATGTTGCCGGCGCGGGCAGGGCTGGCCGGCGCCGACGGCACTGTCCTGCCGGCCGTGTTCTGTGGCGAGGCAGCCGGCCGCGAACGGGGGCAGCCGGACGGACGGCAGGCCGCGCACGCCGCCGATCACTGCGTGCTATGCCGCCTGCCCGGTGCCGACAGTCTTGGCACGGGTGCCGTTGCCGTCCTGACCCTGCCGGATCGATGCCTAGCCGCGCGCCCGGAGCGCCCCGGCTTGCGTGCCTCCATGGCGGCTGGCCGGTCCGTCCGCTCCTTTGCCGCCCGCGCACCTCCCTTCCTTCCCGTCCATCGAAGCTGACACGATCGACCGGAAGAACGAGGATCTGACGATATGGCGAACGCATGGATGCGCACCCTGCTGCTGGGCAGCCTGCTCGGCGTCGGCACAGCGCTAGGTGCTGCGGCGCATGAATACAAATTGGGTGAACTGGAAATCGGCCATCCCTGGACGCGGGCGACGATGAAGGGCCAGCCGTCTGCGGCTGCCTACCTCACCGTCACCAACCACGGCACGGCGCCGGACCGGCTCGTCGCCGTCGCCAGCCCGGTGGCGCGGGCCGCCGAACTGCACAGCATGAGCATGGACAACGGGATCATGAAGATGCGCGCCTTGCCCGAAGGGCTCGAGATCCCGCCCGGTGGCACGGTCGACCTCGCACCCGGCGGGCTGCACATCATGCTGGTGGGACCCAGCCAGACGCTGGCCGAGGGGAGCCGGGTGCCGCTCAGCCTGACCTTCGAGAAGGCCGGCACGGTCGAGGTGGAGCTCGACGTCGAGAAGGCCGGTGCCAAGCCCGCTGCCCCTGCGGCGTCGCACGACCATCACGGCGGAGGCAGCTGACCATGAAGCCATGGATGAGCGCAGCCTTTGCCGGCGTGCTGGCACTGGTCGTGGTCGGGATCGTCGGATGGCAGATCGGCTGGCTGGACCGGCCGGCCCCGGAGCGGCCGCCCATTCCGGGCGTCATCCGCGAGGCCCCGGTGGGCGGGCCCTTTACCCTGGTCGCGCATGACGGGCGGACCGTCACGGAGAAGGACCTGCAGGGCAAGCTGACGCTGATGTTCTTCGGGTACCGGTTCTGCCCCGATTTCTGCCCGACCGAACTGCAGAAGTTCTCGGAGGTGCTGGAGCAGCTCGGCCCGGATGCCGAGCGGGTCCAGGCCTGGTTCGTGTCGGTGGATCCCGCCCGGGACAAGCCGGCGGACCTGGCCGAGTACGTGGCCCTGTTCGACCCGCGGATCGTGGGCCTGTCCGGTTCCGACGAGCAGGTCGCCGGTGCCGCCAAGGCCTGGCGGGTCTACTATGCCAAGGCGGAGCGCGAAGACAGTGCCGACTACCTGATGGACCACAGCACCTACAGCTACCTGATGGGCCCCGAGGGCGAGAACCTCGCCGTATTCAGTTACGAAGCCGATCCCGCCACGATGCTGGCCGTCGTCAAGGAAGCGCTGGAACAGGGATGACGGTAGGCTTCCCGGTAACATAAAGATTATCTTCCTATCATTAGGATATCATGCTAGTCATGCCCGGCTGCCACCGGAGGAGTCATGACTGCCATCGACGTCTGCTTCGCCACCAATCGCGACCTGCTCGGCTCGTCCGGCGGCTCCGCCCGTTTCGGTGGGCGGTTCAATGCCGATGGACCGCACGTGTTCCGGGTCGGCTGCGCCGAGATGATCCCGGACGGGGAGGGATGCTACCGCCCCGGGGTCGTCCGGCTGGCGCCCGAGCGACTGGATGGGGACGTTCCGACGCCCCTGTTCGGCAGCGAGCAGGTGTTCGCCAGGCTGAAGGCGCGCATGCAGGCCGAACAGGCCGACCTTCTCGTGCTGCTGCACGGTTTCGCCACCGACTTCGAGGTCTCGCTGGCACGGGCGGCCGAACTCGCGCAGCGCTGGAGCAGCGGTGGCCGGCCCATGCCGGTCTTCGTGTTCTCCTGGCCATCCGACGGCGTGGCGGTTCCCCGCGGCCGCTACGGGATGGATCGCGCCGACGCGGCTTCGTCGGGGCTGGCCATGGCCCGCGCGCTGGCAGCGCTCCTCGACTTCCTCGCCAAGGTGCGCAGCGGCCGCAACGATTGCGGGCAGCGCGTCCACCTGGTCGCCCACAGCATGGGCAACTGGGCGCTGCGCCATGCCGTGCAGGGCCTGCGCACGATCCTGGACTGCGAGCGTCTGCCCCGGATCTTCGCCAACGTGTTCCTGATGGCGGCGGACGAGGACGACGACGCGCTCAACGTCGAGTACAAGCTGGCCCCGCTCGACCGGCTGGCGAGCGCCATCCACGTGTACTACGCGAACTGCGACCGGGCCCTGGTCGTCTCGGACCTGACCAAGGGAAATCCGGATCGCCTCGGCAGTGCCGGGCCGCGCGATCGTGGCCGGCTGGGCGACCGGATCGTCTGCGTCGACTGCAGCGAGGTCGCCTGGACCGGGCTCTGCGACGGCAACCATCAGTACTGGCGATCGCGCGAGGAGGTGGTCCGCGACGCCCGTGCGGTCATCGCGGGCATGGCGGCCGATTCGATCGCGGGCCGGCGCTGGTCGCCGTCCGACCGCAGCTACCGGATCCTGCCGGAAACGCTTGCTCAGGCCGGCCGATGAGACCGGTTCGCCAGGCGGCGCAGGAAGGCGTGGAGGTCGTGGGGCAGGGCGGTAGCCAGCAGTCGCTGGGCGCCCGCCCGGGCCAGCCGTCCGGCCCAGAGCGGCCACGCTGCGCTGGCCGGCAATCCGTGGCGCAGGGAAATGTCCCGCAGTTCCCGCGCTGCCAGGAGCCAGCGCCGGTCTGACGCCCCGCCCAGGCGATAATGGCCTTCGATCGTGGGATCGTACACGAACCTGGCGCCGGCCAGATGGGCACGCAGGCACCAGTCGTAATCCATCGCCACGCGCAGCGCGGTGTCGAATCCGCCGATCCTGTCGAACAGGTCCCGCCGCACCATCAGGGTCGGATGGTTCATCGCAGGAAACCGCCGGGCGATCTTTTCCGCATAGCCCGGGTCGCCCGCGATCCGATGGAGAGGCCGGCCCGCTCCGTCCTCGCAGACCAGGTCGCCGAACACGCCATCCGCCCCGGTCGAATCCAGGACGGCTGCCGCCCGCGCGATCTGGCCCGGGCTCAACCGGTCGTCGGCATTGACGAACATCACGTAAACGCCGCTCGCCCGGGCCACGCCCTTGTTGAAGGCATCCGAGATGCCGCCATCCGGCTCGCTCACCAGGACCGCCAGCCTCGGCTCCCAGCGCGCCAGGATTTCCAGCGTGCCGTCGGTCGATGCGCCGTCGATCACGATGTGCTCGATCGCGCGCCCACGCTGTGTCGCAACCGACCGAAGCGCCGCCTCGATGGTCGGGGCGGCATTGCGGCAGGCGGTGATCACGGAAACGACGGGCAACGCGACACTCTCACAGTTCCGAGGGCTTCTTCACGAACGCCGACCCGACCAGCCAAGGCAATGTGAACGAAGCTGCCAGGACCAGCAGCATCGGGAGCATTTCCTTTGGGCCGAGCGTGAGCCCGTTGCGGACCAGGTTCATGTACATGAAGTAGCAGGTGACGATTCCGATGACCCCGCCGGTCAGTGTCAGGATCAGTCGCATCCTTCGCCAGAACAGGTAGCGTCGATAAGCGCTGCGATATCGGGCCGCCATGTTCGATCCCCATGATTCTTCACGAGAATCGCTGTGCTAGAGATGATGCTGCAGTGCAGCAAGGCTGCAAACTGTCCCACCATGCCGTCTTGCTCACCAGGTGCCGACGTTCTCGGCCGATTTCCAGGGCTCCGCCGGCTCCTTGGCCCCGCCCTTCTGCAGGATCTCGATCGAGATCCCGTCGGGCGACTTCACGAAGGCCATGCGGCCATCGCGCGGCGGCCGGTTGATGGTGACGCCATTGTCCTGCAGGTGCTTGCAGTAGGCGTAGATGTCGTCGACCTCATAGGCGAGATGGCCGAAGTTACGCCCGCCCGTGTACTCCTCCGGGTCCCAGTTGTAGGTCAGCTCGATCGGGCTTTCCGGGGTCTCGGGTGCTGCCAGGAAGACCAGCGTGTAGCGGCCCTTCTCGTTCTCGTGGCGACGGACCTCCTTCAGCCCCATCAGGTCGCGGTAGAAATGGAGAGACTTTTCCAGGTCGGTCACGCGGACCATCGTGTGCAGATAGCGCAAGCTCGTCTCCCTCGTTCCGTTCGGACAGAGATGTGGTACCGTTGCCGGCCAGGTTCCAGGAGACCTCGCTACCATGACAGCGTGACCGGATTGCGCCTATCGTCGGGCCACGGCCACAAGGACGGGCCGTGCGGCTAGGCGGGGAGCGACCGATCGTGCTGAGCTTCTCTGACGATTTCCCTGCACCCGATCCGTCCCTGTGGCGCTCCCTGGTGGAGAAGGGGCTGCGGGGCGCCGCCTTCGAGGAGCGGCTGGTCGGCCGCACCGAGGATGGCATCCGCATTCCGCCCTTGTACCTTCGCGCGGACGAGCTGCCGGACGCTGGCCTGCCCGGACGTTTTCCGTTCATCCGGGGAGGTGCGGCTTCACGGCCGCAATGGGACATCCGCTCCTTGTGCCGCCTGCCCGATCCCGTCGCCGCCAACCGGGCGATCCTGGCGGACCTGGCCGGCGGCGCCACCTCCATCCTGCTCGATGGCACCGCGCTGCGCCCGGCCGACCTGGCCTTGGCCCTCGATGGGGTCATGCTCGACCTGGCGCCGGTCTATCTCCGCGAACCGGCCGGCGACGTTCCAGCCGGCGTGATTGCCCTCCTCGACCCGATCGAGGCATGGGCGGCGGGCAGGGAAGCGGCACCGGCCGTGCAAGGCTTCACGCCGACCGCGCGTATCGCCGTCAACGGCACCGTCTTCGACGATGGGGGGGCGAGCGACGCCGAGGAGATCGGCCTGACCATCGCCGCGGTCATCGACCTGGCCCGCCAGATGGAAGATGGCGGGACGTCGGCGGAAGCAGCGCTGGGGGCCATGCTGCTCCAGGCCAGCACCGGCGTCGACTTCTTCGCCGGCATCGCCAAGCTGCGCGCGCTGCGCCGGCTGTGGTCGCGCGTGGTCGAGGTGGCGGGGGTGGAGAGGCCACCCCTGGTCCATGCCGTCAGCTCGGCGCGGATGCTGACCCGCTACGATCGCTGGACCAACCTGCTGCGCAACACCATCGCCTGTGCCGCGGCGGCGATGGGCGGGGCCGATGCGATTACCGTCCTGCCACACGACCATGCGTGCGGACTGCCCGACGCCTTTGCCGCCCGCTTGGCCCGCAACATCCAGAACGTGCTGCAGGAGGAGAGCGGCCTCGGGCTCGTGACCGATCCGCTGGGCGGCAGCTGGTATGTCGAGCAGCTCACCGAGCAGCTGGCCGGTGTGGCCTGGGCAATCGTCCAGCGGATCGAGATGGCGGGCGGATTCCGGGAGGCCTGCGAGGTGGGCCTGGTGGCGGAGATCCTGCAGGCGCGCCAGGAGGCCCGCAGCCGCCTCGTCGGCACGCGTGCCTGCCCGATCATCGGCGTGAGCCAGTTTCCGGATCCCGGCGAGACGAAGATCCCGCCCCGATCCGATACGGCTAGACGACGATTGCCGCGGTGGCGCGACGCCGAGCCGTTCGAGGCGCTGCGCGACCGATCGCTGGCCAAGGGTGCAGTACCTGTCTTCGTGTTGCTGGTGGGGCCGGCGGCGCGCCACGCCGCCCGGCTGGGATTTGCCACAAACCTGTTCGCGATTGCCGGCCTGCATTGCGTCATCGCCGACGCGGTCAACGCCTTTCCGCAGACCGGTGCCAGGCTGGCGGTCATCGCTGGGGCGGACGAGGACTACGCCGACCGGGCCGTGAGCCTTGCCGAAGGCCTTCGGCATGTGGGGGCGGAGGATGTGCACCTTCTCGGCAAGCCTAGTCCGCTCGAGGGAGCGCTGCGAGAGGCAGGCGTGTCCAGGTTCGTGGTCCAGGGCCAGGACATGGCCGGCTACCTGTCCGACATCGTGGAGCGCCTGACATGAGCCGCCTGCCCAACTTCGCCACGATCGACCTGGGACAGCGCAGGGCCGAGGCCGGCACGTCGGCGCACCCGTCCGCCGTCGAGACGCCGGAAGGCATCGCCCTGCGCTCGGTCTACACCAGCGCCGACCGCGCCGGCATCGATACGCTGGACAGCCTGCCCGGCCTCCCGCCGTTCCTGCGCGGCCCCTATCCCACCATGTACGTCCAGTCGCCCTGGACGATCCGCCAGTATGCCGGCTTCTCCACCGCCGAGGCCAGCAACGCCTTCTACCGCCGCAACCTCGCGGCCGGGCAGAAGGGCCTCTCCATCGCCTTCGACCTCGCCACCCATCGCGGCTACGACAGCGACCATCCGCGTGTGATGGGCGATGTCGGCATGGCCGGCGTGGCGATCGATTCGATCCTCGACATGCGCCAGCTGTTCGCGGGCATCCCGCTGGACGAGATGAGCGTGTCGATGACCATGAACGGCGCCGTCCTGCCGATCCTGGCGCTGTTCGTCGTGGCCGCCGAGGAGCAGGGCGTCCCGCCGGAAAAGCTCACCGGCACCATCCAGAACGACATCCTCAAGGAGTTCATGGTCCGCAACACCTACATCTTCCCGCCGAGGCAGAGCATGCGGGTGATCTCGGACATCTTCGCGTTCACCGCGGCGCACATGCCGAAGTTCAACTCGATCAGCATTTCCGGCTACCACATGCAGGAGGCCGGAGCGACCGCCGACTTGGAACTGGCCTACACCCTTGCCGACGGCGTCGAATACGTGCGGGCAGGACGTGCCGCCGGCCTCGATGTGGACGCTTTCGCGCCACGGCTGTCGTTCTTCTGGGCGGTCGGCATGAACACCTACATGGAGATCGCCAAGCTGCGCGCGGCGCGAGCACTGTGGGCCAAGCTCATGAAGCCGTTCGACCCGCAGGACCCGCGCTCGCTCAGCCTGCGCACCCACTGCCAGACCAGCGGATGGTCGCTCACCGCGCAGGACGTCTTCAACAACGTCACCCGCACGATGATCGAGGCAATGGCCGCGACCCAGGGCCATACCCAGTCGCTGCACACCAACTCGCTCGACGAAGCGCTGGCCCTGCCCACCGACTTCTCGGCCAGGATCGCCCGCAACACCCAGATCGTGCTGCAGCAGGAGAGCGGCACGACCCGCCCGGCCGACCCCTGGGGCGGCTCGTACTTCATGGAGCGACTGACCCGGGACCTGGCGGAGCGTGCCTGGATCCATATCGAGGAGGTCGAGGCCAGCGGCGGCATGGCCAGGGCGATCGAGCAGGGCATCCCCAAGCTGCGCATTGAGGAGGCGGCCGCCCGCACCCAGGCGCGGATCGATTCCGGCCAGCAAACCGTGGTCGGCGTGAACAAGTACCAGGTGGACGGGGACGAGCAGATCGACGTGCTCAAGGTCGACAACAGCGCGGTGCGCGCAGCGCAACTCGACAAGCTGCGCCGGCTCAAGACGGAGCGCGACTCCGCCAGGGTCGAATCCGCCCTCGCTTCCCTTTCCGACATGGCGTCGAGCGGTCAGGGCAATCTCCTGGCCGGTTCGATCGACGCCGCGCGGGCCGGCGCAACCGTCGGCGAGATGACGGCAGCGCTGGAGAAGGTTTGGGGCCGCCACGTCGCCGAGATCCGGTCGATCACCGGCGTGTATGGCAAGGAGACCGGTTCGGTGCCGAAGGTGGCCGACGTGCGCGCGGCGGTGGAGAAATTCGCGGAGAACGAGGGAAGGCAACCGCGCATCCTGATCTGCAAGATGGGTCAGGACGGCCACGACCGCGGCCAGAAGGTGATCGCATCGAGCTTCGCCGACCTGGGCTTCGACGTCGACATCGGCCCGCTCTTCCAGATGCCCTCGGAGGCCGCCCAGCAGGCCGTGGACAATGACGTCCACATTGTGGGCGTCTCCAGCCTCGCGGCCGGCCACCTGACGCTGGTCCCGGAGCTCAAGACAGAGCTGGCCGCCCGCGGGCGGGACGACATCCTGGTCGTGGTCGGCGGCGTGATCCCGCCGCAGGACTACAACGCCCTCTACGCCGCTGGTGCTGCCGCCATCTTCCCGCCCGGCACGGTCATCGCGGATGCCGCCGGCAAGCTCCTGGACAGGCTCAACGCGCAGCTGGATTACACCGGGAGCTGAGCGTCAGGCGCGTCCGGTCCGGGGAATGCATCGGCCGCAAGACGCACGGCATGCTCGCGGATGTCCTGCGGCCAGTCCTGGATCGCCTGCCCGAACCGGGCCTCGTCGCCCGCATAGATGGCGCGGGCGGCCGCCTCGTAGCCTGGAAGGTCCCCGGCCAGCGTCACCATGAAACGGTCGGTGGCTTCCCTGGCGAGCCGCATCCGATCCGCATCGGCATTGGCAGCGCGAGCCGCATCCACCAGCTTGCGCAGAGCGACCGAGGCGCCGCCCGGCTGGCTGGCCAGCCAGTCCCAATGGCGGGGCAAGAGGGTGACTTCGCGCGCCACCACGCCGAGCTTCGGGCGGCCAGGCCCGCGCGGCGCAGCATCCTTCTTGTTCTCCAGCCGGGCCAGGACATCGTCGCTGCTGCCGCGCATGTCGAGATCGACGATCCGTCCGCTGGCATCCTCGAAGACGAACACCGCCACCCGGTCGTCGTGATCGATCACATCCTTCGCCGCCAGCGCCGCCTCTGCCAGCGAACCCGACGCAAGGCGCTTGGAGCCGGCGAAGGCGGAATATCTGCCGGTCAACCCGGTCATGACCTTTCCCCCACACGATGCTGGAGCAAATATACCCGGATAGAAATGCACCGTCAATTGTGCCCGGGTAAAACGCGTCCCTGGCCTGATGAGGTCAGGAGCGGGTCGGACGATGCCGGAGTTTCGCGCCGGTGCTGCACTGCATGCGCAGAGGACACTGGGGGCAGCGCATCTCGTTGGCCCGGCAAAGCGTCTGCCCCAGCCGCTTCAGCAGGTCGTGGAACTCGCTCAGCTCCGCAGCGGTCCAGCCCGGGGTCGCGTCCGACACGGCCCGATAAGCTGCCCGGCTGCTGCTGGTGAGCCCGAACACGCCGTAGCGCCCGAGCACGCGATGCACATGCGTATCGACGACGAAGACCGGAAGCTGCAGCGTGCTCGTGTTCAGCGTCGCCGACGCCACCTCCAGCCCGACCCCTGGCAGCCGCTCGAGCCATGCCAGGGCCCGCTCGACCGGCCAGCCGCGAAGAAAATCCAGGTCGAATGATCCGAGATCCCGATGGATCTGGCGCAGGACGACCGGCAGGTTCCTGGCTTTGGCCTCGGGAAACGTCACTTCGCTGATGACCGGCTCGATCGCCTCCGGCAACGCCTCCATCAGTTCAGGCCAGTCCGGGAACGTCTCGCGCAGCCGGTCGAACGCGGCCTCGGAGAGGCGGTCCAGGGTGCGCGTGCTGATCAGCGACTTGACCAGCTGGCTGAGCGGATCGCGCTGGTCAGGCAGGGGCAGGGGGCCGAACGCCCGATCGAGCAGATCACGGACCTGCCTGAGGTCATCGGATGCGCCAAGGTCGAACGAGATCTGCATCTGCTGGAGGAAAGAACAGGTCACGGAGGCTGTAAACCCGCCTCCGTACCTGTCAGACAGACGTCAGGCCAGCGCCTTTGCCAGCCCCAGCAGCACCTCGTCCGATCCGCGCCAGCCGATCAGCGACAGACCGACCGGGATCCCCCGGTAGTTGCCGAGCGGCAGGTTGACCTGCGGCAGGCCGGTGAGCCCGGCAATGCAGGTCAGCTCGATGATCCGCCCGACCGCGGTGGTGAGCTGCGTGAAGCTTTCGTTCCTGAGCGGCGGCAGGATCGGCGTGGTCGGCAGGCACAGCACCTTGTCCGCCCCGAGCAGCCCCTCCAGCCGCGCCCGCGCCTTCGCCCGGAACGCCTTCGGCCCCTCCAACTCATCCTCGGTCAGCAGGCTCGCCAGCGTCAGGCTGCGCCCGACCTCGATCGAGAACCGCGGCACCACCCGCTCGACCCAGGGCCGGAAGGTCTTGCCGAACTCGCCCATCTGCAGCTTGCGCTGGTTCTCCCACCACGCCGGCAGGTCACCTTCACCCAGCTCGACCTCGCGGCGCTGGCCGGACGCCCCAGACAACCGTTCGACCACGGTGGCCAGCGCCGACTGCACCTCCGGCACGGCGATCCCGAAGCAGTCGGTGGCAATCAGCAATTCGGCCGGCCGCACCTCCGACGCCTTGGCCTGCAGCAGGACCTCGCCGACCCTCACAAAGGTCTCGGCATCCGCTGCTAACCAGCCGCACGTGTCGAACGTGGGCGACTGCGTGTCCATGCCCTCGACCGGGATCCGCCCATGGGTGGGCCTGAGCCCATAGAGCCCACAGAAGCTGGCTGGCGTGCGCACCGACCCGCCCGAATCGGTGCCGAGCGCCGTATCCACCAGCCCGCCGGCCACTGCAGCGGCCGAGCCGCTCGACGAGCCGCCGGGCACGCGGTCGGGCGCCTTGGGATTGATCGGCGTCCCGTAGAACTGATTGCGTCCGATCAGCCCCAGCGAGATCTCGTCCGTGATCGTCTTGCCGACCAGCGTCGCCCCTGCGTCCAGCAGCGCCTGCACCGCCCAGGCGTGCCTGCGGGCCGGCGGATGAGTGCGCTCCCAGTCGGGATTGCCGCCGCCCGTCCGGTAGCCGGCCACCGCGAACAGGTCCTTGGCCGCGAACGACAGGCCCGCAAGCGGGCCTGTCCTCGCACCTTGGACAACGCAATCGACATGCGGCACGAACGCGCCGAGTTCGTCCTTCATGCCCTCGTCTCAGGCCTTCTTGATCGTGCGGAAGTCGATGTGCTGGTGGAACCAGTAGACGTAGTTCTCGACGTTCTTCTGCATCGCTACATCGCCGAACAGCTGGGCCAGCGGGATGCGCGGCACGTCGGCCATGACGATCCCGACCATGTTGGTCAGCGCCGTCCTGTAGGTCGCGTCGTCGGTGGCGAAGCGGGCGATCTCGATCTGCTCGTCCAGCTTCGGGTTCACGTAGTTGCAGGTGTTGAAGACCGAGTTGTTGCCACCGTGATAGGTCCAGAAGAAGTGATACTCGGGATAATCGAGCCACGGATAGAACTCGGCGATCACGAAGGGCATCTTCTTGGACGCCATGTTGGCGAACCAGTTGGCGCCCGGCACCTTCTCGATCGTGACCTTCACGCCGATCTTGGCCAGCGACTCCTGGACCAGGATCGCGATCGGCTCGCGGGTGGTGGCCTGGCTCAGGTCGAAGGACAAGGTCGTCTCGAAGCCGTCGGGCATGCCCGCCTCGGCCAGCAGGGCCTTGGCCTTCTCCAGGTCGGTCGTGAACTTGGACGGCGTCGGCCAGGTCGGCGGGAAACTGGTCATCGCCGGATCGGCACCGAACATCGGCACGCCGCGGTTGTAGAGCGCGCCGTCCATGATCTGCTGGTAGGGGATCGCATAGGCGATCGCCTCGCGGACCTTGACGTTGTCGAACGGCTTCATCTGCACGTTCATGTCGATGAACAGCAGGTCGCCCTGCACCGGCGTGCCGACCACCTTGACCTCGCCGGCCTTGGCCAGCTCCGAGTAGTCCTTGGGCGGCAGGCCCACGGAGATGTCGACGTCGCCCTTCTCGAGCAGGGCGCGCCGCGTACCGGGCGAGGCGATCTGCCGGACGATGACGCGCTTGAGTTCCGGCAGCGGCCCCGACTTCCACTCGTCGAACCGGGTCAGCACCAGCTGGTCGCCGGGCTTCCAGCTCTGCACCTTGAAGCCGCCGCCGCCGGCATCGTTGCGCTGGGTCCACTCCAGGCCCCACGGATCGGCATCGGTCGTGTGCTGCTCGACAAGCTTCTTGTTGACGATGCAGGGCACCGGCACCGCGCAGTCCGGCAGGCTCAGCTTGTTCGCCTTCTCGAAGGTGATCTTGAACGTGTACTCGTCCACCACCGAGAACTGGTCCGGGCTGGTGAGCGAGCCCGCCGCCATCTGGATTGTCGGGAAGCCGCCGGCCGCCACCGCGCGGTCGAACGAGTACTTCACGTCCTCCGCGGTGACCGGGTTGCCGTCGTGGAAGGTCGCATCCTTGCGCAGGTGGAAGATCAGGGTCTTGCCCTCGTCCAGGATCTCCCAGCTCTCCGCCAACTCGGGCGTGAACACCTTGGAGTCGTAGCCGGTCGCCCCATTCGGCATGGTCTTGGTGCCGTGGCTGACCAGCCGGTCATAGACCTGCCAGGCCACCATGCGCGCCTGGTCGTTTGCCGCCGGCAGCATCGTGTCCAGCGAGTTCGGGCCCATCTCGTTCACGACGATGAGCACGTCCTTGGGCGTGGCCGCCTCGGCCACCCTGAAGCCCATCGCTGCCAGGGCCGCGCCCCCACCCAGGAGGCCGAGCGTCGTTCTGCGATCCATATCGGTCATGCAAAGCTCTCCGGCAGTATGGTCAGTGAGGCAAACGATGCGGCGTGGCGCCCATCGTGAGCCCAAGCGCACGATGATAGGCGGCACCGAAACCAAGGATGCGGTTGTCCTGGAAGGACGGGGCGATGAACATCAGTCCCTGGGGCAGGCCGTCCGGCCGAAAGCCGTTCGGCACGGCGAGCGCACAGAACTCCATGAGGTTCACGAAGTTCGTGTAGGTTCCCATGATCGCGTTGCGCTCGATGTTCTTCTCGTTCAGCTGCGCGATCGTGAAGGTCGTGGGCGTGGTCGGCGTTACCATCACATCCACATCCTGGAACAACTTCATCGCGATCTTGCGGTAGCGTGCCAGGTTGTACTGGGCGACGAACACGTCAGCACCAGAGTACTTGGTCCCCCAGGACAGGATCTCGCGCGTGGCCGGATGGAACCGGTCACCACACTTTTCCCAGACCGGCTTCAGGTTGGCATAGCGCCGGGCAATGAAGGCATCCTCGTAGAGGAGCTTCGCTGCCGCGTGGAACGGCGCATAGTCGAACTCGACCGCCGTGCCGCCCATGCCTTCCAGGCGTTCGATGGCTGCGTCGAACAGGGCTTCAGCCGCCTCGTCCCCAAAGAACAGCCGGCTCGCCCTGGAGGGTACCGCAAAGCGGAACCGCGCCGGCATCGGCTCGATCTTGAGGTCGAAGCCCGCCGCTTCCGGCAGCGACAGCGGATCGTCCTCGACATGCTGGATCAGCTGCCGGATCGCATGGACATTGTCCTCGACGGTCAGCGTCAGGACCGTGTGGCTCGCCCCCATGCCTGCCGTCGAGATGCCGAGCGGCACCAGGCCGTTAGTCGGCTTCAGCCCCACCAGGTTCTGCAGCGCCGCCGGGACGCGTCCCGACCCCGCCGCATCGCCACCTAGCGCGAACGACACGAGTCCGGCGCTGACGACGACTCCGCCCCCGGATGTCGATCCGCCCGAGATGTAGTCCTTGTCGAACACGCAGGACGGGATCCCGTAGTCGGTGCGCACGCCGACCACGCCCATCCCGAACTGGTCCATGTTGTTCCGCCCGATCGCGATCGCGCCTTTGTCCAGCAGGCGCTGGACGATCGGATCGGTGGTGGCGGCCATGTACTCGCTGGCCCGGCAGGCATTGTTCGTGGGGTAGCCCGCGAGGTTGAAGTTCTCCTTGATGCCGAGGGGGAGGCCGAACAGCGGGTGCGTGTCCGGCGAGGCGCCGGACGCCTCCAGCGTTGCGGCGGCTGCCATTGCGTTCTCGCGCGGGATGACCAGCGTCCAGGCCGGGTCTGGCCCTCGTGCATGGATGCGCTCGTAGACGGCACTCACCACCGCCGATGGGGTGAGCGTGCCGGCACGGTAGGCGGCATGGAGCGTGCGGAAGTCCAGGCTTCCGTTCTCGGGCGACCAGTTCATCGGCTCAGAGGCCCAGCTCGGCCAGGAGCGGCGGCCATGCGTCCTTCCAGGGCTTGGCCTGCTCGAACGCGGCCGATGCCTTCAGCACCATCGGGTCGTCCAGGTGCCGCCCGATGATCTGCAGGCCGACCGGCAGCTTGTCCTTGGTGAAGCCCGCCGGGATCGAGGCCGCCGGCTGGCCGGTCAGGTTCAGGATGTAGGTGAAGGCCAGCCAGTCGCCGGTCGTCACCATCTTGCCCTCGATGATCTCCGGCCCCTGCATGTGCACCGGGAAGGGCGGCACGGCGAGCGTGGGGGTGAGCAGCAGGTCGTAGCGCTGCATGAAGCGCCACATCTTGTTCACCACCATCTTGCGGACGGTCTTGGCGTCGGTGAACTCCGCCCCCGTCCACTCCTTGGTGATCAGCGCCAGGAGATGCGGCGAGACCTCCTTCTCGCGTCCCTTGATCATCTTGCGCATGCCGGAAAGGTCGCTTTCGGCCGCCACCAGCGTCCAGAAATAGGGGAAGGGGTCCTCCCAACCGGGATGGGCTTCCTCCACGACGCAGCCCATGTCCTCGAAGACTTTCACGGCCTCCCCGACCACGCGCCGCACCTCCGGATCGACCGGCGCATACCCCCAGTCCGGGCTGTAGGCGACGCGCAGTCCCTTGAGCGAGGTGGGCTTGGCCACCTCGTTCCAGTCGAAGTCGGGCTTAGGCAGGGAATAGCGGTCGCGCATGTCCGGCCCCGACGCGATCACGCTCAGCATCAGCGCCGAATCGCCCACCGTCCGGCTCATCGGCCCGATATGTTCCAGCGACTCCCAGGAGGAGACGCCCGGGTAGCGCTCGTCGCGGCAGCCCGGATAGAGCGGCACCCGACCCATCGAGGCCTTCATGCCGTAGAGCCCGGAGTGGGCGGAGGGGATGCGGATCGATCCGCCGCCGTCCGAGCCGATCGCGAACGGCGACACGCCGCAGGCGACCGACGCCCCCGACCCAGCCGAGGAGCCGCCCGGCGTCATCATCAGGTTCCAGGGATTGCGGGTCGTCTCGAAGACAGGGTTGTGGCCGACCCCGCTGTAGCCGAACTCCGGCACGTTGGTCTTGCCGAGGATGACGGCACCCGCCTCCTTCAGCCGCTCGACCACGATGTCGTCCTCGTCCGGCACGAAGTCCTCGTAGAACTTCGAGCCCATGACGGTGCGGATGCCCTTGGTCGCTACCAGGTCCTTGATGCCGATCGGCACACCAGCCAGGACGCCCGGGTCCTCGCCCGCCGCAACCTTCCGGTCGACCTCGGCCGCCGCCGCCCGCGCCACGTCCGGTGTGGGCACGCAGTAGGCGTGGATATAGGGTTCGGTCGCCTCCATGCGCCGCAGCGCCGCTTCCGTCACCTCGGCAGCTGACAGCTCCTTGGCTCGGACCTTCTGCGCCAGCACGGTGGCCGGCAGGCGCGCGATCTCGTTATCGGTGGCTGAGGGCATGTTCTTGTTCACTTGCTTGGACATGGTCGACGAAGTGGCAGGCGGCCTCGTGGCGCCGGCCCGCGGGCTTCAGGAGGGGGGCCTGCTCGGTGCAGAGTGACGTGCCCATCGGGCAGCGGCCGTAGAACCGGCAGACCTTGGGGTCCGGGTCGATCGGGCTGCGGGGGCTCCCTTCCAGCCGCGGCGGATGCTTGCCGCGATGGGTCGGGTCGGGGATCGCCGCCAGGAGTGCCCGCGTGTAGGGATGCTTCGGCGCGCGGAAGAGCTCGTCCGACGGTGCCGTCTCGATCGCCTTGCCGAGATACATGACCACCACCCGCTCGCAGAGCAGGCGGACGACGTTCAAATCGTGCGACACGAACAGGTAGCTCATGCCGAGCCGGTCGCGCAGGTCGGCCAAAAGGCGCAGGATCACCGCCTGCACCGACACGTCCAGCGCCGAGGTCGGCTCGTCCAGGATCAGGAGCGACGGCTCCACCGCGATCGCCCGCGCGATCCCGACCCGCGCCCGCTGCCCGCCCGAGAGCTGGTGCGGATAGCGCCCGACCAGTTCCTGCGGCAGGCCCACGAGATCGACCGCCTTTCTGACCCGCTCTTCCAGCTCCGCCCGGCTCTTCGGCTTCAGCAACAGGCGGATCGGGTCCGCGATCGCCTCGAACACCTTGAAGTGCGGGTTCAGGCTCTCGGTGGGATCCTGGAACACGACCTGGATGCGCGCCCGCTCCGGCGCCTTCACGAACTTGCCGAGCGGAATGGCGCCGATGTCCTTGCCGTCGAAGTGGATCGTCCCGCCGCTGGGATCGGTCAGCCGCGCCAGGAGCCGCGCCAAGGTCGACTTCCCACAGCCGGACTCACCGACGAGGCCAACGCTCTCGCCCTTGTTCAGGACGAGGTCCACGCCATCGACGGCATGCAGCGTCCCGCGCTTCTTGCCCTCCCCGGTCGGATAGAACTTCTGCAGGCCTTTGACGTCGAGGAGCGGGCTCATGCGGGTCGCCAGCAGCGGACGAGGTGGTCACCGGCAAGCTCGGCGAACGGCAGCGGCTCGGCGTCGCACACCTCCGCCCGCCGCTCGCAGCGGTCGCGAAAACGGCAGAACGGCAGATCCGAGCGCCTGAGATCGGGCAGCCCGCCCGGGATGGAGGCAAGCTGCGAGATCTCGTCGGCCGCCGCCGGCGTCGCCGCGATCAGCTTGGCACTATAGGGATGCGCCGCCTTTGCCAGCAGCACCTCGGTCGGCGCGTCCTCCACCGTGTGTCCGGCATGCATGACCACGATCCGGTCGCAGTATTCACCGGCCAGCCCCAGGTCGTGGGTGATCAGCAGCGCCCCCATCCTGGTCTCGTCGACCATCTCGCGGATGAGATCCATCACGACCGCCTGCGTGGTGACGTCCAGCCCTGTGGTCGGCTCGTCCGCGATCAGCAGCATGGGCTCGCAGGCCAGCGCCATCGCGATCATGACGCGCTGGCACATCCCGCCCGAGAGCTCGAACGGATAGGCATCGTAGCGCCGCTCGGCATCGGGGATGCGCACGCGCGCCAGCGCCTCGATCGCCTTCTTCTTCGCGTCGCGCTTCGCGACCGGCCCATGGCGCAGCAGCACGTCCTCGATCTGCCGGCCGACCTTGCGGATCGGGTTCAGCGCGGTGCGCGGGCTCTGGAAGATCATCGAGATCTCCCGCCCCCGCATCGCCTTCATCGCTGCGCCATTGTTCGCGAGCAGGTCCGCCCCGGCGAAATGGACACTGCCGCCGCCGATGGCAGCCGTGCTCTCCAGCAGGCCCATGATCGCGAACGCGCTGACCGACTTGCCCGACCCGCTCTCGCCCACGATCCCCAGGATCTCGCCCTTGTCGATGTGGAACGACACGTCCTGCAGCGCCTTCACCCGGCCGTCGCGCGTGCGGAAGTCCAGCGACAGCCGCTCGACCCTGAGCAGAGGCTCCCTCATGTCCTCCTCCTGGGATCGATCATGTCGCGCAGCCCGTCGCCCAGGAGGTTGAAGCAGAACACCGCCAGCACGAGCGCCATGCCCGGGAAGAAGAAGGTCCACCACTCGCCGGAGAAGATGTAGCTGGCTCCCTCCGACACCATGATGCCCCACTCGGCCTCGGGCGGCCGCACGCCCAGACCGATGAAGGAGAGCCCCGCCGCGTTCAGGATCGCCCAGCCCATGTTGAGCGAGGCCTGCACCATCATGGGCGGCAGGATGTTCGGCACGATGTGCCTGGTCAGGATGCGGACGGAGCCGTTGCCGCCCATCCGCGCCGCCTCGACGTAAGGCGCGTCCCGACGGACGTTCACCTCCGCCCGGGCGTAGCGGCCGTAGAAGGGCAGGTTGATGATCACCGTCGCGATGATGATGTTGACCACGCTGTTGCCCAGCGCCGCCACGATCCCCATCGCCAGCACGAACAGCGGGAAGGCCATGATCGTATCGAACACCCGGCCGATCAGCTGGTCGACGAACCCGCCGCGATAGCCGGCGATGGCCCCCAGCGCCGTGCCCAGGCAGAACGAGATCGCGACCGCCGTGACCGCCATGCCGAGGTCGAGCCTGGCCGCCACGATCACCCGGCTGAAGATGTCCCGACCGAGCTGGTCGGTGCCGAACCAGTGCTCGGCGGACGGCGGCATCATCCGCGCGTTGGAATCGGTCATCAGCGGGTCGTAGGGCACCACCGACGGCCCGATCAGCGCGCAGATCACCAGGAAGGTGAAGATCACGAACGCCACCAGCGTCAGCGGGTTCTCCGTGAACGCGTGCCTGGTGTCCTTGGCGAAGGCGGCAAGCGTCATGGCCTAGCTTTCAAAGCGCACGCGCGGATCGATCAGCCCCGCCAGCAGATCGACCACGAGGTTCAAGAGGACGTAGATGACCGCCATCATCAGGATGAAGCCCTGCACGGCCGCATAGTCCGAGGCGATCACGGCACTGACGGCATAGGCGCCGATGCCCGGCCAGCCGAACACCTGCTCGATCAGCACGTTCGACCCCAGCAGGAACGAGAAGATCATCCCCATGATGTTGGTGATCGAGAGCAGCGCGTTGCGGAAGGCGTAGCCGAACAGGACCTTGCCGCCGGACAGCCCATTGGCCTTGGCGGTGCGCACGAAGTCGCTGCCCAGCGCCGTCAGCATGGCCGCCCGCGTCATCCGGGCGATCGGCGCCAGGGCGAACAGCGCCAGCGAGATCGCGGGGAGCACCAACTGCGCGAGCGAGCCACGGAAGCCTTCGACATCACCCGCGATGAGCGTGTCGACCAGATAGAACCCGGTCACGGGATCCGGCGCCACGTAGTAGATCTCGTCGATCCGGCCCAGCGGCTGCGGCGCCCAGCCCAGCAGGTAGTAGAAGACATAGACCAGCAGGAGCGCGACGAAGAAGGTCGGGAAGGCTGCCGCGATCGTGACCGTGCCCCGGCAGACATGGTCGACGATCGAGTTCGGCCGTGCCGCGGCGAACACGCCCATCGGCACCGCGATCACGATTGCCACGAGCAGCGCCCCGAAGGTCAGCTCCATCGACGCCGGCAGGCGCTGGATCAGGTCGTCCATCACCGGCTGGCCGGTGGTCAGCGACTGGCCGAGGCTGCCGCGGCCAAGGTCGTACACATAGAGCAACAGTTGCTCCGGCAGGCTCTTGTCGAGGCCCAGGCTCTCGCGGACCTGCTGGACCGATTCAGCATTCGCGGCCGGGCCGGCGAAATACACGGCCGGGTCGCCCGGCAGCGCCCGCGACAACAGAAAGGTCGCCAGGATCACGCCGATCAGGCTGGGGACGGCGGACGCCATGCGGCGGAGAATGTAGCCAGCGGGCAGGGGCCAGGTCCTCTTCTCGGTTCACCAGCCAAGAGAGCAAGCGACATGCCATCGGGCCCAGAACTGTGATCACGAGCTTCTGCCGGCATGCGGTGATCAGTTGCTAGGCAATTGCCTCGAAAGGTGGGTGCGGATCAGGCAAATGGTCGGTTTCTTTATGTGAAAATGGCCCGGCATGGATGTTGATCCGGCAACCGGCATGGCAGCCCCCGGAGGATCCACCCGTGGCCGATCTCGTCGATACGCGGAGTCTCACCCTCAACGGCGCGCTGAAGGTGCTGCAGGCGGCCATCGCGAAGGCCGAGGAGATCGGCCAGCCCATGTGCATCGCCGTGGTCGATGCCGGCGGCAACCCGGTCGCCTTTGCGAAGATGGACGGTGCCAAGGCGCTCAGCGTCATCTCGACCACGACCAAGGCGCGCACGGCCGCCCTGTCGGCTGAACCCACCGGTGGCGCCCATGCCGACGTGGAGATGCAGGTGGCCCTGGCCCATGGCAGCCAGTGGACCAACCTGATCGGTGGGCTGCCGATCCGGGTAGGCGGCATGGTGGTGGGTGCCGTGTCGGCGGGCTCCGGCACGGGCAGCCAGGATCTCGCCGTGGCCCGCGCTGGTGCGGCGGCGATCGAGGGCGCCGACCTGTTCTTGGACTTCCAGCCGATGGGTGCGGAGGACACCGGGATCATCCGGGGATCGCATCCGCACCCGATCAGGAAAGGCTGACGCTATTCCGCTGGTGCGGGCGTCGCCGGGCTGGTGGCGGCCGTTCCGCGTCGCCCGCCCAGCCACCGGCAGACCACGTAGAACACCGGCGTGAACAGGAGCCCGAACAGGGTCACCCCCAGCATGCCGGAGAACACGGTGGTACCGAGCGTGCGGCGCATCTCGGCACCTGCACCCGTGCTCAGCATGAGCGGAACCACGCCCAGGATGAACGCCATCGAGGTCATCACGATCGGCCGCAGCCGCGTGCGTGCCGCCTCCACGGCCGCGTCCATCCGGCTCATGCCGCGCTCCTCGGCCTGCTTGGCGAACTCCACGATCAGAATCGCGTTCTTCGCCGCCAGGCCGATCAGCACGACGAGGCCCACCTGCACCAGGATGTCGTTGGAAAAGCCTGCCGCCAGCACCCCCGTCATCGCCGCCAGGATGCACATCGGCACGATCAGCACGACCGCGAGCGGCAGGAGCCAGCTCTCGTACAGGGCCGCCAGCACCAGGAATACGAACACGACCGCCGCGGCGAAGGCGAACACGGCCGTATTGCCGGCGAGCTTTTCCTGCAGGGACAGTTCCGTCCATTGATAGGCGAACCCGTTGGGCAGCACCTCGTTCGCCAGCCGCTCCATCTTGCTCAGGGATTCGGCGCTCGACGTGCCCGGCAGCGTCGAGCCCTGCAGCTCCGCGGCCGGGTAGAGGTTGTAGCGCGCGACCCGGTAGGGACCGGTAATGTCGCGGAAGGTCGCGATCGAGCCCAGCGGGACCATCGCCCCGGTGTCGCTGCGGGTTCGAAGCCGCCCGACATCCCGCGTGTCTCCCCGAAACGGCCAGTCGGCCTGCGCGGTCACGCGGAAGGTGCGTCCGGAGAGATTGTAGTCGTTGACGTAGGCGGAGCCGAGATAGACCTCCAGCGCCTCGAACACCCGGCTGGCCGGGACCTCCAGCATCTCGGCCGCTACCCGGTCGATGTCGGCATAGACCTTGGGCGTCTGGGTGTTGAACAGGGAGAACACGGCGACGAGGCCCGGCTCCGCCTTCGCTGCGGCGGCAAGCGCCTGCGTGGCCTCTTCCAGCGCCGGAAGCCCGCGGCCGTTGCGGTCCTGGACCATCATCTTGAAGCCGCCGCCCGTGCCGATCCCTCGGACCGGTGGAGGCATCAGGCTGAAGACCATGGCTTCCTGGACGCTGCCCAGGCGCTGGCGCAGATCGCCAAGGATGGTGTTGGCGTCCAGCCCCTCCGCAGCCCGCTCGGTGAACGGCTTGAGCGGCGAGAAGATGGCACCTCCGCTCGGGTTGTTGGTGAAGGTGGCGCCGTCGAAGCCGGAGAACGCGACGGTGTGCTCGACACCGGGCGTGTCCCGGACCATCTGCGCCACCTTGCGCACGACCTGGTCGGTCCGGTCCAGCGAGGAGCCGGGCGGCAGCTGGACCACCGTGATCAGGTAGCCCTGGTCCTGCTCCGGGATGAAGCCGCCCGGCGTGCGCTCCAGCTGGAACCAGGTGAGGCCGATCAGCCCGACATAGACGACCAGGACCACGGCCGACAGCCGGACCAGGCGCCGGGTCAGGCCGGCATAACCGCCGGCCACGGCGTCGAACACCCGGTCGAAGCCGCGAAAGAAGGCGTGGATCGGCCGGGTCAGGAGGTTCGGCTTGCCGTGCTCCGAATGAGGCTTCAGCAGGAGCGCGGCCAGCGCCGGGCTGAGCGTCAGCGAGACGATGCAGGAGATCGCGGTAGCCGACGCGATCGTCAGCGCGAACTGGCGATAGAACTGGCCGGAGATGCCGGTGATGAAGGCGGTGGGCACGAACACCGCGATCAGCACGAGCGCGATGGCGACCAGCGCCGTGCCCACCTCGTCCATCGTCCGGTGCGCCGCCTCCCTGGGCGTCATGCCCAGGGCCAGGTTCCGCTCGACGTTCTCGACCACGACGATGGCGTCGTCGACGACGATGCCGATGGCGAGCACCAGGCCGAACAGCGACAGGTTGTTCAAGGAGAACCCGATCGCCGACATGACGGCGAAGGTGCCGATCAGCGAGACCGGGATCGCGATGATCGGGATGATCGAGGCGCGCCAGGTCTTGAGGAACAGGATCACGACGACCACGACCAGGGCCACCGCCTCGAAGATGGTCTTGTAGACCTCGCGGACCGATTCCGCGATGAACTCGGTCGGGTCGTAGACGATCCGGTACTCCAGGCCCTCCGGGAAGTTGGCCGCAAGCTCCTGCATGGTGGCGCGCAGCGCCACGGCCGTTTCCAGCGCGTTCGAGCCCGGTCGCTGGAACACCAGCAGCGGCAGCGCCTGGTCCTCGTCCAGGTAGCCAATCGTCGAGTAGTCGACCGCGCCCACCTCGACCCTGGCCACGTCACGCACCCGTGTCACGCGTCCGCTGCCGTCGGTCTTGATGACGATGTTGGCGAATTCCTTGGGCTCGATCAGCCGCCCCTGGGTCTCCAGGTTGAGCTGGAAGGCGCCAGGCCGCTGTGTCGGCGGCTGGTTCAGGATGCCGGAGGCTACCTGGACATTCTGGGCGCGCAGGGCGTCCACGATCTCGCCGGGCGTCAGCTCCAGCGCGGCGGCACGGTCCGGGTCGATCCAGATCCGCATCGAGTATTCGCGGGCACCGAACAGGCGGACATCGCCCACGCCGTTGACGCGGGACAGGACGTCTTGGACCTGGAGGACGGCGTAGTTCGAGAGGTAGAGCAGGTCGACCTTGTTGCCCGGCGAGACCAGATGGATGACCATCAGCATGTCCGGCGAGCTCTTCTGGGTCGTGATGCCCAGCCGGCGCACCTCCTCGGGCAGGGACGCTTCCGCGATCGCCACCCGGTTCTGCACGAGCACCTGGGCCTGATCGAGGTCGGTGCCGAGCTGGAAGGTGATGGTGATCGTGAGGTTGCCGTCGGCCGTGGACTGCGAGGACATGTAGAGCATGTCCTCCACGCCGTTGATCTGCTGCTCCAAAGGTGCTGCCACCGTGTCGGCGACGATCTCGGCCGAGGCGCCTGGATAGGACGCGGTCACGGTGACCGTCGGTGGTGCCACCTCGGGATACTGGGCGACCGGCAGCTCGATATAGGCGATGGCGCCGATGATCGTGATCAGGATCGAGACGACCGCCGCGAAGATCGGGCGATCGACGAACACATGGGTAAAGCGCATTCGATCCGTCCTCAGCCTGCCGTGGTGGCGAGCTCGATCTTGCCTTCCTGGGGTGCTACCTTCGCGCCCGGCCTTGCCCGCACCAACCCGTCGACGATGACGTTGTCGCTGGCATTCAGCCCGTCGCGCACGACCCGCAGCCCGTCATGCATCGGCCCGATCCTGATCACCTTCGGCACGACCGTGCCGTCGTTGGCGACGGTCATGACGAGCTTGCGCGCCTGGTCGCTGACCACGGCGTGGTCGGGAACCAGGATCGCCTCGTAGGGCTCGGAACCGGGCATGCCCAGGCGGCCGAACTGGCCGGGCGTGAGGAAGAGATTGGGGTTGGGAACGACCGCCCGCGCCCGCATCGTGCCGCTCGCCGGGTCGATCTGGTTGTCGATGAAGTCGAGCGTGCCCTTCAGCGACCAGCTCTTCTCGTCGGGAAGGCGCAGGGACACCTCGACCTTGCCGTCGCGCTGGGGCGCCATCCGGCCGTCCATCCCCGCCCGCGCATAGGCCAGGAACTCGGTCTCGCTCATGTCGAAGTCGAAATAGATCGGGTCGAGCGACACGATCGTCGTCAGAATCGTCGCCGAGGGCTCGCCCTCGACAAGGTTGCCGATGTCGACCCGCCGGTTGGAGATCCGGCCGTTGACCGGTGCGCGCACCTCGGTGAACTCCAGGTCGAGCTCGGCCCGGGCGAGCGCCGCCTGGGCGGCCAGCACGTTGGCGTCCGCGACCTGCTTGTCCTGCAGCCGCTGGTCGAAGGTTGCCTTCGCGACGTTGGAACTGGACAGCAGCGTGCGCGAGCGTTCCAGGTCGGCGACCGCAAGCTGCTGGCGCGCCTGCGCGCTGGCGACGTCGGCCTGGGCCTGCGCCAGCGCGTTCTGGAAGGGCCGCTGGTCGATGACGAACAGCAGGTCGCCCTTCTTGACCATCTGGCCGTCCATGAACGCGATCTGCTCGAGATAGCCTGACACGCGCGCCCTCACGTCGATCGCGGCGACGGCATTGAAGCGGCCGGTGAACTCATCCCGGTCGACGATCCGCTCGACCAACGGCCTGGCGACCGTCACGGCCGGAGGTGGCGGGGCCGCAGCTTCCTGGGTGTCCTCCTCCCCGCAGGCGGAAAGAAGCATCGCCGCCAGCAGAACGGCGCCCGTCAGGCGCATCGTCCGGAGCGTCATCATTGTTCTCCAGAGGATCGGATTCCGGGACGAGCCCGCCACAACCTTGAGCATTCACACCACTACAAGTCCGATAGACGAAGGGATCGGACGCTGCGTCAAGAGGCCTCGACAAGTGCGGGCATGGTGATGGCGGAACTGTTCTCCGCTCGTCCCGGGCCGGCCACGCTCTTGTTGTCGTGCCGTCGCATGGACCGGCCCGGCGCCGGCATGGCCGCTGCCGGGCCGACTCGCGGGCCAGCCAGGAAGGCTACGGTGCCGGCCACGTCCTCGAAGCTGGCTGCCCACGCCGCCACCGGGACGAGGCGCCGGGAAGGGCGCCGTGCCGCCAGCGTCGCAGGCTGGACCACGCCCATCGCGATCTTCCACCGTCCGCCGGGCATTGGCCGGCCGGTCTCCGCCCGGTCCTGCCGGCCGATCGAGATGACCCGTCCGCCGTTGCCCAGCCGGGCGATCACCGCCTGCAGGGGGCAGGGCAACTCGTCCATGGTCGCCGCAACTGCCTGGCAGGGCCGGCTGGCACCGGTCTGATCGACGACGACGTCCAGCCGGCCGAAGCGCGATGCCACCAGCTCGGCCAGCCGCTCGATCCGGTCGGACTTGAACACGGCCCCTTGGACCCCGTGCCGTTCCAGGTCGTGGGCGAGTGCGTCGGCCGGGTCCGGCAGCCCGGTGTAGCCGATCGCGACATGCGCGCCCTCCTGTGCCAGGCGTTGCGCCACTTCCGCCCCCAGCCGGTCCACCCCATCGGTCACCAGGGCGACCCTGCCGGCCAACATGTCGACCATCACCTTGTTCCAACCATTCCGTACTGCCCGCTACAGAAATAGCAGGCGGCCGCTGCGGCACAAGGTGGTTTTTTAACGCTTCCTACAAAAAGACAGGACCGGGCCGGAGCGGTCTGGTCCCTTGCAGGGGCCTGACGTACAGTTTATGTAACATGTGCTATGGAAACAACCCGTTCCCCTGTGGGCAAGGCAAGAGGAAGGCCGCGCGCTTTCGATCGCGATGCCGCGCTTGAGCGTGCCATGCTGTTGTTCTGGCGTCAGGGCTATGCGGCGACCTCGGTTGCCGAGCTGACCGCTGCCATGGGGATCAACCCGCCCAGCCTTTATGCCGCGTTCGGCGACAAGGAGCGGCTCTTCCTGGAGGCGGTGGAGAGCTATCAGCACAAGGCATCGCAGGCGGCGGCCCGGCTGTTGGCGGAGGCGCCCACGGCCAAGCTGGCGATCGAGCGGCTGCTGGAAGCCATGGCGCAGCACCTGACCTGCCCGGACCACCCGTCCGGCTGCATGGTGGTGACGGCCGCCATGAACTGCTCGTCGGACTGCAGCCATCTGCAGCATGCGCTGGCCGAGCGGCGCGCGGCTGGTACCCGCCGCCTGCGCGAGCGGATCGAGCAGGGGATCCGGGACGGCGAGTTGCCGGCGGAGGTCGACGCGGCCGGGCTCGCTTCCTTCTACGACACGGTCATGCAGGGGATGACCATCCAGGCGAAGGACGGGGCGAACCGCGAGCAGCTGCTGGCGACGACGCGAACGGCGATGCGCGCCTGGCCCTCGGTCGACAGGTGACGTCGAAACAGGCTGGCGAAGGATGGACGAAGGTCCTCCGCCAGCCGGTCGGAATGGTCAGGCTGCGCGCGATTCCATCGCGGCCATCGACGGACGCTGCAGCGAATGGCCGAGGATGCGCAGGATGGCTTCGGCCTGGTCCCAGGGCAGCGCCTGCTCGACCTGCAGCCAGACATGGTCGCCGTCGTTTGCCAGGTGGCGCAGGGTGAAGCCGTGGCCTGCCTTGGGTGCGGAGGCCTGCTCGCTGGTCATCGGAATGAGCTGCTCGGGGCCTACCGCCAGGGCTGCCGCCAGCCTGTTCAGGATGGCTGGTCCAGGCAGGTTCTTGCCGCGGATGTAGCCGCTCACATTGTCCCGGCCGATGCGCGCCCGACGGGCCAGTTCGGACTGCGTCCAGCCACGCTCGCGCATGACCGACAGCAGACGCTGGGCAAAGGCCGCCTTCATTGCATCGTCGGCGCGGCCACTGTCGCGCCGGTCTTCTTCGTTGCCCATCTCGTCACCGTCGATGTCTGACTGTCGCGACACGATAAATCCCCGATTAGTTGAATTCAATATCCTTCTTTCACGTCAGCTTGACGCAGGGTCCGATCCCGGGCGGCACAAAGGGCGCAGCTGGCGCAATGGTTGCATGACCTCCCCTGGACACGGGGCTGGAGCGTCTCCAATTTTCTCCATCTCATTGACAGGTACCGTAGCCATGTATCGTGCCCTCACTCGCTCGATCGCCGTGTCGGTCGAGCCGTTCTTCGTGGAGGACCAGTCGAGGCCGGACGAGCAGCGCTGGGTGTTCGGCTACCGGATCAGGATCGCCAACCAGGGAGCCGAACCGGTGCAACTGGTCGGCCGGCATTGGCGGATCACCGATGCGAGCGGCCGGATGATCGAGGTCCGTGGCGAGGGGGTGGTCGGCGAGCAGCCGCGCCTCGAGCCAGGCGAGTCCTTCGAGTACACGTCAGGCACGCCGCTCGCGACCCCGACCGGCATGATGCTCGGCAGCTACAGCATGGTCACCGACGGGGGTGAAACGTTCGACGTCCGCATCCCTGCCTTTTCGCTGGATGCGCCGGGCGTGACGGCCACCTTCCACTGACGATCCCCGGCGGGATCGTCAGCGGGCCAGCGTCGCCACGACGAGCGTTCCGCCGCCCGGCCGATCCAGGATCCTGACATCTCCGCCATGGGCGCGCACGATGCCCCGGGCTAGCGCCAGCCCCAGGCCGGTTCCGCCCGTGGTCCGGGACCGTGAGGTCTCCAGGCGGAAGAATGGCTCGAACACCCGCTCCCGCATCGCCTCCGGAATGCCTGGGCCACGGTCCGCGATCTGGAGTTCGGCGGTCTTCTCGGTGGCCACCAGCGTCACTTCGGCGAGCGTCCCATAGGTGATGGCATTGATCAGGATGTTGTCGACCGCGCGCCGCAGCGCCGTCGGCCGCCCGCGCAGGACCAGGCGGTCCGGCCCCTCGTAGGTAGCCTGGCGGCCCGCATCCGCTAGGTCGTCCACGGCCGTGCGCACGAGGGCCGCGAAATCCAGGTCGGTCGCCTGCTCGACGCCCGCCACGTCCTTCGCGTAGGCCAGCGTTTCCCGGAGCATCGTCTCCATTGCCTGGACGTCCGCCTTCGCCCGGCTGCGCGCGGTATCGTCCGGCAGGTCTTCCAGCCGCAGCCGCAGCCGCGTGAGCGGGGTGCGCAGGTCATGCGCGATGGCCGCGAGCATCGACGTGCGCTCGGCCAGGAGGTCGCCGATGCGCAGGCGCATGCGGTTGAACGCGGCCGTGGCGCGCCTGAGTTCCGGCGGACCGGTCTCCGGCAACGGCTCGGCCGGCAGGCCTGCCGCGAAACGGTCGGACGCCACCGCGAGCGCGATGACCGGGCGGGTGATCTTGCGGAACAGGAGCCAGGCGAGCAGGGCGGCGACACCCACGACGCCCAGCACGATCAGCAGCACGCGCCCCAGCCAGAACCGGGACAGCGTATCGGCCGGCACGGTGAAGATGAGCCAGTCCCCGTCATACTGGCGGATGCCGACCTCGAACCTCGCAAAGGAGGGCAGGAGGTCTGGAGGCTGGTCGGCATCCTGGACCCGATCCTCGTGGTCGACCTCGCGCAGGACCACCTCGCGCCCTGCGAACACCCCGGACGGGTGCTTGGCCATCAGGCGCGTGATCGCTCGGTCCAGCTTGGGGTCGTCAACCGGCCGGCCGCGGGGCTCGTCCAGCATGCGTACCAGCAGCAGCGGGCCGGAGATCGCCCGCAGCGCCACGCGCAGCTCCGGCGGCGGCAGGCGGTCCACCAGCAGTTGCGTCGCCGCCATGCGGTCAATCGTGGCGAGGCGCACGAACCGCCGTGCCGTATCGGCCCGCTCCCAGAACGTCCAGGCGGCGGCCAGCGCCAGCAGCAGGGCTACCAGCGCCACGGCCAGGAGGACGAGCCGGGTCGTCAGCGTGGCAGGGGCCAGCTTGCGCCGGAGGCCGTCAGGGATGACCCGGGCGACGCTGGGGGCGGCGGCCGGCTTCAAGACCGGGTCAACCCTGGGTGACCGGGACCGAGAGCACGTACCCGCCGCCGCGCACGGTCTTGATCAGCTGCGGCTCCTTCGGATCGTCGCCCAGCTTCTTGCGCAGGCGGGACAGCAGCACGTCGATCGAGCGGTCGAAGGGATGCGCCTGCCGGCCCTTGGTGCGGTCCAGGAGCTGGTCGCGGGTCAACACCCGGCCGGCGGCGCCAGCCAGCACCAGGAGCAGGTCGAACTCGCCGCCGGTCAGCGGGACCAGGACGCCCGTCGGGTCGCGCAGCTCCCGGCGGGCCGGGTAGATGAGCCAGCCCGAGAAGCGCAGGGTGGGCTCCTGCGGTGCCGGGTCGTCGGTGGGGCCGGCCTGCTCGTCCTGGCGGGTGCGCCGCAGCACCGCCCGGATGCGTGCCAGCAGCTCGCGCGGCTCGAAGGGCTTGGCTAGGTAGTCGTCGGCGCCGATCTCCAGCCCGACCACCCGGTCCATCGGGTCGGCCAGCGCCGTCAGCAGGATGATTGGCAGGGATGGCCGCTCCGCCCGCAGGCGCCGGCAGGCGGTCAGGCCGTCCTCGCCGGGCATCATCACGTCCAGCACGATCAGGTCGACCGGCTCGACGGCGAGCAGCGCATCCATGGTGCGGGCATCCTCGGCGGTCCGCACCGCAAGGCCATGGCGGGACAGGAACGCAGCGACGAGGTCGCGGATCTCTTGGTCGTCGTCGACCACCAGAACGATCGGATTGGTGTCCATGCCGCGATCCTAGTCGGCTTCGATGGTTCAGGGCAGGGGTCGTTGCACTTCGTCACAATCACGACATGGGTCGCAACCGCCGATCTGCAGCTTCCGGCACCTCGTTACTTGACGCGACATCACTCGTTAACAGGGCAGTGGCAATCTCGTTTCGTCAAACGTTGGGAGATGAGCATGCGCAACTGGACAGCGGCAGGATTGGGAGCGATTGCGGCGATCGCCGTGGTCGGAGGTGCCGGTGTCATTGCCAGCCCCCCCGACTGGGCCCGTGGCTCGGGAGGCGGCATGCATCGCGGCCCCGGGCACATGATGGGCGCCTTTTGCGGGCCTCAGGCGGGCGAGCGACTTGAGCATGCGCTCACGTCCTTCGAGAGCTTTGCGAAGTTCGAGGGACAGCAGCAGACGAGCTGGATCGCCCTCCGCGATACGCTGAAGCAGGCGCAACCGCAGGTCCAGGAGATCTGCGGCGAGGTACGCGGCATCCGCGACGGCAACTCCGTCGACAAGCTCACGACCGTGCAAGATGCGCTGACCAAGGCCGCCGCCGTCGTGGCCGAGCTGCAGCCGGCCTATGCCAACTTCTACGGGACGCTGGACGACGCGCAGAAGCGTACCCTGGACGAGATGTTCGAGATCCCGAGCCGCCACATGAGGCGCGGCTAGGGAACGTTCCGAGGCGGCTTGGCGGGTACGCCCCCGCCAATCGACCACGCCAGGCCGTCTCGGACCGGCATGTCGGAAGCCAGGCAGTATCCGGCCGTCGTTGAACTGGATCCTCCAATCGCGCCCCTGCCACCCACTGGGCAGGGGCGCACGGGCGGTCCAGGAGTGCCGGATGTCGGAAAGCCATGATCCGGCTCTCGAAGTTGCTGCTTTGGCTGGTGGTGGGCTTCGTGCTGGCCCAGGTCGCGATCGGCCTGAGCTGGACCAGTCCGTCCCGGAAACGACTCGGCGCTACGTCTTCTTTCGCATCCGCACGATCTGCGGCATCGCGATCCTGATCCTGACCATCACCCAGGATCGCTTGGCGCCGTACCAGCCCGTGGCGGCCATTGCCGCAGGACGCGCCATTGGCCCTGAAGATCGCCGCCCGCACGAACCACGTGCTTCTCTACGTGGCCCCGATCCTCGAGCCCCTGCTGATCGTCTCGCCGTACGGTGGTGGCTCGGAAGGCTGGGCCGGCTCGGTCCACGTGCCCCTCCCCAAGACGATCATCGTGCTGGTCGTGCTGCACGTCGCCCGCGCCCTGTACCATGGCAGTGTTCATCGCGATGGTGTCCTGCAGCGCATGCTGTCTCTAGGCCTGACCGGTCGCTGATCCGTCCGATTCGGTTCGTTGCCACCACGTGTCGGGCGACAAAGCCGCCTGTCCAGCGCATGATCACGCAGCCATCGTCGAGAATTAACATTGTTGTAATATTTGTTCGCTAAGTCCATATTCATGAGCATGAATCGCAAACCATCCATCTTGAACGACATCCTGCACGAGTGGCCTTACGCTTCGGATAAGACGTCCCTCGTGCGCGACCAGCTGAGCCGCCGCGACCCGATCGACTGGGTCGAGGAGGAGGAAGTTGGTCGCCTCCTCGTCGCACTGACCGACGAGGGCCCTGAACTGCGACCGGCTTTGGCCGAGGCATTGAGCCAGCGTCATTGGCGCCGGGCTGCTGCCACCGTCGCGGGCCGCCACGCCTGACGCCACGCGTCATCGCGGGTGCCAAGCTGCCCGTTGCGTGCACAGGTCGTGAACTGCAAGAACGAACCCAAGGACGCTCGTAACTTCAATGCTTTAGATTGTTTTCGACGCTGGGCCCGGCCGCTGCTCCGAGCCCCTAGAAATGCGTCCAGCCCCGCGCGCGTTGATCGCGCGCCTGGCCCTGATCGGCGACAGCCACACCATCTCCCTCGACGACCCGACCGATCACCGTCACCGGCGTCGGCAGCTGCGCCAGCCGCTCCTGCCTTGCCGGCGGGACCGTGAACAGCAGCTCGTAATCGTCTCCCCCGGACAGGGCCGCGTCGATCGCACCCGCCATCATCCTGGCCGCCTCGGACAGGGGCAGTGCCCCGACCTCGATCGTCGCCCCAAGGCCCTGGCCGCGCGCCGCGCGCGAGGCATCGAGGATGTGGCGGAGGTCGCCGACCAGCCCATCCGAGACGTCCATGCAGGCACTTGCCACCCCGTGCAGGGCGTGGCCCAGTTCAAGCCTCGGACGCGGAAGCCGGTAGCGGTCGACGAGATAGGCATCGGCCGCCGCCGATCCGCTCGACCCACCCTTGAGCACCTGCAGGCCCAGCGCTCCGTCGCCAAGGCTGCCCGACACGCAGACGAGATCACCGGCGGCCGCCCCGCCGCGCGTCAGTGCCTGGCCCGATCGGACGGTGCCCAGGATCGTGAGGGAGAAGAACAGAGGCCCCTCCGTGGCAACCGTGTCGCCGCCGAGCAGGTGCAGGCCGAAGCTTGCCTGGTCCTCCGCGAGCCCTGCCACGAACGCCGCCAGCCATTCCTCGGGCAGGTCGCGACGCCGTCCGAACGCGGTGAGATAGCCCAGCGGCTGGGCCCCCATGGCGGCCAGGTCCGACAGGTTCTGCCGGAGCAGCTTCTTGGCGACTGTTGCCGGCGGATCGGCGCTCAGGAAATGAACGTTCTCGACAATCGCGTCCTTGGCAATCACCAGCTGCCGCCCCGCCGGCGGATCGAGCAGCGCCGCGTCGTCCGAAAGGCCGAGCGCGCCGGCGAAGCCGCTTGCCAGCGGCTTCAACAGCCGGTCGATCATCTGGAACTCGCCGAGCGCCATCGACGTCCTCGCTAGACCGTCGGCACGTCCCGGCGCATGTCCCGGGACAGCCGATCCAGGATCGCGTTGACGAAGCCGGGCTCGCCTCCTTCGAAGAAGGCGTAGGCGAGCTCGACATACTCGTCGACCACCACGTTCGGAGGCACGTCGTGGCGGTAGGCCAGTTCATAGGCGGCACAGCGCAAGAGCGCGCGCATGGGCGCCGACAGCCGCTCCATGGTCCAGCCGGTGGCCAGGAGCGGAGCAATGTCGCCATCGAGCCTGGCCGTCTCCTCGGCAGCACCGGTCACCACCAGCCGGAACCATTCCCTGTCGACATCCGGCGCCGGCTCGTCGGGCAGGAAGGGCTCGAACAGCTCGGACAGGCGGTGGTCGTCGAATTCGTGCACGACCATGCTCGGCCGGGCACCCATTAGCTCGATCTGGTAGAGGGCCTGGATGGCAGCGAAGCGGGCAGCCCGGCGCTTCGTGATCGGCTTGCTGGTCTTCTTGCGGGTCATCCGCGGAACTTGTCCCGTAATGCGATGAGGTGAAGGGCCGCCAGGGCCGCACCGCCGCCCTTGTCCAACTGCGCAGGATCTGCACGCACGATCGCCTGCTTCTCGTTCTCGACCGTAAGGATGCCGTTGCCTACGAGGCGCTGCTCTCGGATCGCGAGTTCCGTGATCCCACGCGAGCTTTCGTAGGCGACGGTATCATAATGGGTAGTCTCCCCGCGGATGATCACCCCCAGGGCGACAAAACCGTCATAGCTTTTTGGCGCCAGCGCGATCGCCGCGGGGATTTCCAAGGCGCCCGGCACGACCACATGGTCGACGCGGTTCACCCGCGCCTTCTCGAGTGTTCGCCGTGCACCTACCACGAGCATGTCGTTGATCTCGGCGTAGTAGCGCGCCTCGACGATCAGAATGCGTGCACGCGTGAGAATCGGTATCCCGAGCTGGTCGCCGCTTCCGGCCATATGAAAACGTCCTCAATCTATCGCGCGCGTCTCGA
>JAESGR010000256.1_pt1 | contig 65894 bp, 52 predicted proteins | sample 9269771 | NCBI WGS metagenome assembly JAESGR01 (sample SAMN15739572, study PRJNA653492) | algae metagenome | isolation source: Chroococcus sp. CMT-3BRIN-NPC107 and co-occurring heterotrophs from well... | place: USA: Clark Mountains Wilderness, California | collected 2010-04-18 | reverse complement strand
ACCGGACCGATCACAGAAGGTAACACAGACATAATAAGACGCCTCCCAAAATGTAGAAATTTGTCTTATTATATTGAAAACACTTGCTTTTTTGAATTGGGCAACAGTATCCGACCCTTTATGAGACAAACTTTGCGGTAATTTACGTCTATTTCGGATTTATGCCGCAGATTAGCCGTATAATAACTTGTTGGGCGTTTCTTGATGAAATTAAAATGCAAAATTCTTACGACCGTATAGCAGAGCAATGGCATAACAACTTTCGAGGGCAAGCCTATGTAGATAGAACTTTAGGCTACGTTGACAAAATTCTTGAAGGCTTACCTCCGCAAGCCAAAGTTCTTGATTTAGGTTGCGGAACGGGTAATCCGATTGCCAAGCACATTATCGAGCAGGGATTTCGTGTGGTTGCAGTTGACCAGTCAAAGGAGTTGCTTAAAATTGCGAAAACCATCGTTCCTGAAGCCGAGTTTATTTATGGCGATATGGTCGAGATACAGTTTAATGAAAAGTTTGCGGCAGCCGTTGTTTGGGATTCGGCTTTTCATGTTAAGCGCAAATATCATTCTGCCATTTATCAAAAACTTGCCGGCGTTCTGGAATCAGGCGGAAGATTGTTGTTGTCGGTGGGCGGTTCAGGCGCAGAAGATTTTGCTTCTGACGATTCTGACGATACGGGTTTTACTTCGGAAATGTTCGGACACACATTTTTCTACGATGGTTACGCGCCAAAAATTGCCCGCCAACTGTTAGAAGCGGCGGGATTCGAGATTGAAGTTTGGGAAGTTGACGACCCTGGTTCACGCGGACATATTGCCGTTATTGCCAGAAAAGGCTTGTAAGCTAAAACACGCTAAGAAAATAAGTGAGAGGAGCAGTATGAAATTTATTATTCAAGTAATCGCAATCACCGTGTTTGTCTTTTCAGGTTTTTCGTCATCTTTTGCACAAACGTCTAACGGCACTGCAGAAAGTTCGCTCGTTTTGGAACAGGGTGTTACACCGCATAAAGGTCTAGACGAAGTTTATCGTCGCTTTAGTGAAGGATACAAAAAACTAGATGCTGCATCGGTTGTTAATCTTTACACTGAATCGGCGGCGTATCTTGCGCCAGGAGGCAATATTCAAATGGGGCGGCAGAAAGTTTCAGAGATTTTTACCGGCTTTTTTGATTCGGTCAAACAGCAAAACGGACGATTAGAAATCTCTTTTCGCATCGTGCAGCGACAAGTTGATAAAAATCTTGCTTATGACGTTGGGATTTATACGCTGACTTCGTTTAACCAGAAAGGCGAGTCCAGCAAAGACAGCGGAAAATTTGTGGTTGTCGCCAAACGCGAGAAAGGCGACAGTTGGCGGTTTCAGGTGGACGGTTATAGTGCTTTAACAAATGAACGGTAGCGGAAAAAGTCTTAGAATCAACGCGCCGCCCAACAAATCAATGGACGTGAGGGCGAAACAGCTACCCCCTAGTTTCTCAAAAACGCCCCTTTTTGACACGCTTTTAGAAAGTCTTTAATCTTGTAAAATTTTCACGTTTTTACTGTTACTTCCGAAGCAGGGAGCATCAATGGTTGAAGATAAATTTCAAGACTATCTCAGTTAATCTTTAATTGGTATCCGCTAACAAATTCAACTTTGTGCCAGCATTTCCGCTGCTTCAAACCATTCAGAGAGCAAAAAGGCAACTGCTGCTTCCTTGTGCTCATGACTTGGCTCGTACGAACGCATAATCGCATTGATATGCCGGAGAGCGGCTTTCTTATCGACGCCTTCTTTCGGCGTCAAATATTCAGTATCAAAACCTTTGAAAAACATTTTCCAGAATATCTGATTCCATTGGTTCGAAGTGTTTTTAAACTCCGAAGGAATATCGAGATAGTCCGGCATCAGGTGCAGAACCGAACCAGCAAAAGCCATCGTCAAATCATCAATTGGAAGGACTGAATACATAATCATCAGGCAGTGCCCGCAGCACCTTTGTTTTACACGGCGTCGAGACGTTTTTGATAGACTGCGCTTTTATCCTGCATCTTCAATATTTCTTCCTGATCGTGCATATTCTTGAGCAGAATATTGTTCAGTCTGATGTGATGATCCAAACGCATTATTAACGTCTTTTCGTTTATCACCGGCGCAAGGCAATCGCGATCGGTTTTCTCGTGAAACAGACAGAAGATTTTTTCGGGTTGTTCTTTTTCTCCAAAAGTCATGTATTTATTTTAACAGCAGCAAAGTTAAAATTTAATCTTAGAATGTCTTTAATCAGAGTAGCGGCAGGGTCCTCAGAAGTGATGAAAAATGGTTGTTTTGGACGACTTGAAGGGATGCATTTAAGAAGTGTGTCAAAATTCAAACAGGGAACGTTTTTGGGATTTTAGTTATGACACGACTTATGACACAGTTTAAGGTGCGCTTATGTAGTTAATTGGAAGATATAAGGATCGGTGTCAAAAAGGGGGGATTTTGACACGCTTTTATTTTTATCAAAGATTTTTTACTGTGATACTGTGATGTAGTGGAATTCAGAATGAAACCAACTAAAGAATATTATAAATGGATGGCTCTATTGTTTGTAAGTATTGCTTTAAGTATTACGATAATATTTTATTTCAAGCGAGTATTTTATGATGCTGAGTTGCTAGGACAATTATCAATAAGCCAATTTATTTCAGTTGCTTTAGCGATTATATTCAGTCTTTTATCTATTCGATATTGGCAGAGTATTGTTTCCCTCGTCCTATCAATTCTTGTGATTTACTGTATCTGGAATATAGAAGTTGGAATTCATTAAAGGCTTTTCATTAACTAGATTTGTTGCAAAAAGGGTCGTTTATGACACGTTTAATTGTCTGGTTTAAGGGACGTTTATGGGACGATTTCTTATTAATCTGAGTTGAGGTTAGAATCAGGTGCTAACTTACTCACTAACAAAATTTTTCTTGCGTCTTTGCGCAATTTTATCTAACAATTTCTCTCCTTCAGACATTTCCCCTCTTTTAACTCTCTGAACAAACGGAACCACTTCGCGCAAGACTTTAGGCATATTACGAAACTTATAATTTCGTTGTGTATGGAATGTAATTCCCTTTCTTACGAGAAATTCAACTTTTCGCCACTGCTTTACATCACTTTGTTTAGGAGCCTTAAATTGTCGTCCCATTTCCCACATCGCTTTTCCGCACTCGGGACAAGTAAGGAACTTGTTTGCTTGCCGAGAAAATGAAAGGCGTTGCTTAAAGGACTTCCGACAATCGAAGCAAGCAAATTGCATCATGTTTGGCGGGTCAATAAAATAGCTGTAATGTTTGTATGGCATCTAGGTATGTTTGATATTTATATTCTTCTCTTTCGAGTTTAATTTTAATCTTTTATGAAAGTTATATAAAGGGTCGGTTTTGACTCATTCTACTATTGCTCTGTATTGGTTTTGATTAGAGTAATCAAAGCAAGTTTACCGCGAATAAGAGCAGAAACACACCAAGTATTTATTGTCTCATTTATAGGTACTAACTCTTCATCTTTCATTTGTTCAGCAAGAGAATTTTTGCCCTTAATACCTAACCCTTCAATTTCAGAAGTATCTAAACTTTGCGCCCATTTCATGCAGGCTTGTTTCGGTGACGGAGCTTCAATTTGTCGAATATAAGTTCCACCTTTGAAATCCATTAAGAATGTGTAAAAAGGCATATACTAATTTTTTGATAATGCGTTTCAAAAAGGATCGTTTATGGGACACAAAGACTGTTAGTCTATCTTATAAATTTACTCTTTCAAGTTTCTGCGGGAAGCAATCAATTCACTACATTTTGCGCTAACTTCTGGATAGCGAATTGCTAACTTTGAAAGAACCTCTATCATGAGTCCTTTCTTGAACTCCAGTCTCGACTAACGTATTTCCGCAAATATATTGTCAGAGCTAAAAGCGGAGTAAAAAGCAGTATTTCCAAAACAATAGCTTTTATAATTTCGATCAAAGACATTTTTGAAGGTGATTCAGATAGTGCAACCCAATCCAATTTCCACATCTCTGACGAGAAGAACCAGAATAATTCAACACCTCCATTTTTTGTCGTTACATAATCCAGAAGGAAATGCGAAGCATAAGCTAATCCATAAGCAAGAGCTTCTCTAATATGCTGCTTACCCGAAAACATTAAGAAGACTACACAAACTAAGAAAGCAAACAAAATCGAATGAGTGAATCCGCGATGCCAAGCCTTTGATTGAAAAAGGAAAACAAAGATGAAATCAAAATCGGCGGCGTTAGCTAAAAATGCCCCAATCAAAAGAGGGGCAAAATAGCGTTTAGTCGGTTTAGGATGAATAGCAGCGACAATACTTGCGCCTACTAATCCATGTGAAATTGGTAAAGGCATAGTCAATCTTGATTCAATCCATTCAAATTTATCTCTAAAAAGGGGGGATTTTGATTCATTCTCTAATAAATTGAAAACCTGTATTCAACAATCTTTGTTACACTTTCAGGTTTTCCATCTTTGATTTGAGGCAAAAATTTTATCCTCAATATCGCAAACAGCGCTTGCCTCAATAACCCTTCAGGTAATGATTTTATAACTTCCATTTTAGGAGTAAATCCATTTTCATTAAAAGCGGCTCTTACTTGTATTGCTCCTTGAATCTGTTTCATTCTTGCCGAATCTGTATACCCTGCAGTTGGCTTCTTTATTACTATTAATGATTCTTTACCTTGAGAATCAGCCAAATTTGGCGATGGGGTTTTTGTATCTTTTTCATCAGAAACTGTTTGGCTTATGATAACTGGTGTTACTTTCAAATTTGAAAATAAAATGGAGTTTGTATCAGGCTTTTCTTTAGAATCTGGCTTGAAAACTAAGGAATCTAAAAATCGTTTTATCGTCGGATTTGCGCTATCTTTTGATGCTACCGTCAATACATAAATATGTGATTTAGAATTAAAATAATATCTCAAGCAGTATGATTTATCGGTTTTCGTAATGGTTTGTCTGGTAATTGTTCCGTTGGTTTTAATCTCAGAAAATTCTATATTCTGAGATTTAGCAGACCATTCTTCCTGTTGATAGAGAGCATCAAGTCCACCCTTTTTTGATTCATAACGTTCAAAGCTTAATAAAGCTCCATCGGCAAAAGCATTAAGCAAATACATATTTTGAAGCTTGTAATTGTTTCGATCTTTAGATGTAAACACACCAACTTTGTCATAAAAGAAATTATATTTAGCAGGCACTTCGATTGAAAATTCCCCATCGTCACTGCTGACCCGAACCCAATCGTTTGTCTGCGCTTGAGAAATTGTGTTAGTAAATAAAATAACTGCAAAGCAAACGAAAAATAAAAATAGTTTATTCATAGTAAATTTCCTTTAGTTTATCCGTGCCTAAAAACATCTCAAAAGGGTCGTTTATGACACGCTTTTAGTTAGTTTCTAATGAGAATCGATTACAGTTAAAATGCGGTTGGCAAAATGAAATAAATCTTCCTTTTCTCCATCTAAAAGTATGAGGTAACGACCTCTTCTAACTACTAACTGAGTAATCAAATCTTTTAAGTAGTTATCCCTTAAATACGCTTCGTCACCAAAGTTCGGTTGTGCTATCACAGGAATATGCATTGAAACAGCTAAACTTAAAGGGTCTGTATATTCATTAATCTTTTCTTTAGCTTTCTCCAAATAACGAAAATCATCAATATGCACTCTTACCTCTTTGTTTCTGGATTTCCACACAAACAGGCTGGCGTTATTTTGGAAATCGTGAACTTTAACTAACTTCCAAGAAGTATCTTTTTCCTTTATTGAAAATTTAATTTTATCCGCTATTTCGACTCCTGCCTTTTTTGTTTCTGAAACTATGGTGGATTCTGTTACAGGTGTAGGAATAGCTTTTTCTGACGATTCAATAGTTTGCGCTTTTGTGTTTTCAACAATACTGCGGGTAAACAAAGTCTCAATGCCTGCTATCACAGCCAATGTTGAAATTGTTGTTACAACTATTACTGAAATCCTTTTTCTTAATTTCATATTTTCATTTGATGCAAGAGTTTCAAAAAGGGTCGTTTATGACACGCTTTGATTGTTTCGTAAAGGGGCGTTTTTGAGACGCTTTTTCCGTCGTGTCTTTAGAGATTTGTTGGAGATTGCTTTTGATAGTTGATGACTTTCTTTCAGAAGACGAATTAAAAGGTATCCGCCAAGTAATGCATAAGAAAGTAAGTTAGCATTACGAACTGCCTGATTTGATGCAATTAGCTCAATGTTTTCCAATAGATAACTTACAACCCAATATTCAAAAAACCACGATACAAAGAAAAACGGAATAAGTAAGACTAAACCTGCTGCGGGAATCATCCACCTTAAATTGCGTCCATATGGCGCAAGCCATGCCGATTGAACCACTACAACTGCTAGTTTTTTTAATGGAGTGTTTATTTGATAAATCGAGCCGCCGCCTGTTAGGTAAGTCATTATTACTAATAAAAGCCACGTTATGGGAATACCGATAAAGGTTGAGACAACATTCCCTATCCCCATATTTTTGAGAGCATCCGAAAAGCTAATATTCAAGGAAACATAAAGGTATAACGCTTCTAAAATGATAATGGGTAACAAAGCTAAGACCATCAAATGAAGCGACGGAAAAATCATTGGAACACCAGCATTAAAAAGCAAAAAAGTCATATCAATATTTTGACTAATCGATGAGATTCTTACGTTGCAAACTTGATTTAGTTATAAAACAGTGTCAAAAAGGGTCGTTTATGATACTTCATTAAGCAGTATTTTCGAGACAGAAATCACAGCAAATTACTTTGATGTTCTGCTCTACCGAAGCCCAATAGAATATTCTACAAAATAAACTTTCTTTGAAGTGAAGGCGGCAAATGCCAACTTTTTCAGGTTTGCACGTCCTGGAACATATTTCTTACCAGACCGTTTGTCATCTTCACTACAGCGTTTGATGATTACGCCGTTTCTGCCTTCGAGCTTGGCGCCCTTGATAACCTGCTTAAGCCGTTTGGTAAAGAGCGTTTTATAAAATCAATGAAACGCGTTAAACAACATCTATCAGCTCATCATAATGTGTATAAGCCATATTTGGAACTAAATCAGCGGATTACGACAGCCTTTGGAAACTCGACAAATGAACTTTTGGTACGAATCTTCGTTCGCGACGCGCGCGGACGCGTCGTGTTGCTTCCAACAGCCGGCATAATAAGACTTGAAGCAGCTGATGATTACGTCGAAGTTCATGCAAACGACAAATCATACTTAATGAATATCACACTCAACGATTTTGAACGCCGACTCGACCCGCGTCATTTTCGACGGGTTCATCGCTCGCACATCGTTAATGTCAATCATATCCAATTAATCGAAACTTATAACCGGCGTTTGCTATTAAGCCTGGCTGATGGGTCAAAGATAGTAGCCAGCCGTGCCGGAACAAAAGATTTAAGAGACTTAGTTCGGTCGAATTAAATGGGATAAAGATTTTATCAAGTACTATTGAAAGGCAATGCGAACTAGCCAGTCTTAGATCAAGTTCAAATTAGCGAGCTTGCTAGAATTTGCAAATTTATTTATACTCACTTTTACATGGCGGAAAATAAGGCAAAACTACTGAGTGTAAAGGATGCAGCCAAAGCATTGGGACTTTCAGAGCAAAGGATAAAACAGTTTATTTATACTGAAAAGTTAAAAGCTGAAAAGGTCGGCAATCAGTGGATTATAGTTGAATCCGATCTTAAGGATATAAAAAGCCGACCAGCAGGCAGACCGCGTAAAGAGAAACAAAAAATTGCTGAAGAATAGTATTGAGCAAAAAGTGAAAAAAGTGAGTCTCTGAAAAACATTTTTTCTACCAACTATGAAAAATATGAAAGAAATGAAGCTTTGAAAAACATTTTCTATGACCTTTTGTCAGTTTTGTCAGTAAGGATTTCGGTATTTTTCTGAAAATTTATTTGAAAACCGACCTTTTGTCGGTTTTGTCAGTGAGCATACTTACGTATTTCCGAAAATAAAAAAGCCTCGGTTTCCTAAAACCAAAGGCTTCGATGTTTGATAACTGAATTCAATCAAATCGTAAATCGGCGCGCAAATGTGTGTGAAAGTGTGTGCCGACGAAAAGAGGCATCATTGTGATGCCTCTTAACTGTTGTAAATAATGGTACACCCGGCAGGATTCGAACCTGCGACCCTCTGGTTCGAAGCTAGTTACTACCTTAACTTTCAGTCTTTCTAAAGATTAACCCTAATTAAATATTCCTTGAATTTGCAATAGTTTACTGCTATTCTCGATTCATTTCAATTCATCTATATTCATCAGAATTATACTTGATTGTGGAAGTGAAAGTGGGAGTAAAACTATTAATCATTAAATCAAAGGAATTCAATGTCGAGAGAACGAAAAGGCAGTATAAGAGAAACAAAAGAAGGTTCAATCTATGCCAGAGTCACTTACACGGATGATGGTGGTCGGCGTCGAGAAATAAACCGTAAGGCGGAAAACAGAACTCATGCTAGGCGCCTAATTAAAGAAATTCTCAATCAACTTGAAGGGGTAGGCGAAAAAGCTTTTTACGGAGAAAGAATGCGTTTTCGTCAACTTTCGGAAATTTACAAGCAAGCCAAGCTTTTACCCGCAGAATATCATGATGATCGTAAAGTTTCGGGACGTCGTTCTTGGAAAGATCCTCAACGATTTTTAGAAACATTGGTTGAATATTTCGGTAATCTTCCTATACGTGATATTACGCAGAATGATCTTGCAAAATTTAAGCAAAAACGATTAAAAAAGCCGAAATTAAATGGTGAACTAAGAAAATTAGCCAGTATACATCGTGAACTGGAGGTAATGAGAAATTGCTTCCATTTTGCGGTTGAGCAAGGATGGCTTATTCGCAGCCCCTCTTTTTCTGGCTTGATTAACAAAAATGACGAGGTTAAGCGCGAAAGAACACTCTCCGTTCAAGAAGAGCTAAAACTTCTTTTAGCGATTAAAAACCCAAGGAGAAAACATCTTACTCCATTAGTTTTAACTGCACTTGATACCGCAATGAGGAGAGGAGAACTTTTTCAACTTCGATGGAGTGATGTTGATTTGGATAATAACTTGATTTTCGTTCGTGCAACAACTACTAAAACACAAACGCAAAGAGTGGTCGGAATTACGCCGAGGGTCAAAGATGAATTGTTGAAAATCCATAAACTCGCAGTTGATGATAAAAACGGACTTGTTTTTGGAATTACCAATACTATCAAAAAAGCATGGAAGTCAGCCTGTGATGAGGCTGGAATTGAAAACTTACGATTTCATGACTTGCGTCACACAGCGATAACTCGAATGGTTAATGAAGGACTTCCTTCAGCCGAAATAATGAAAACTTCAGGGCATACTCAAATGGTTACATTCCAGCGCTATGTAAATCCAACAGAAGATACGGCTCGCCGTAATGCTGAGCGGCTAGCCAATTATAATAATAAACGTATTAGCGAGTATGCTGTCGAAAATGTTCCCGAAAACATAAATAATATTATAAGCATTCCAAATATTGGTGATTTTCAATATTCATTCAATACCCAACAAATTAACCACTCTTTTATAGAAGAGTTTTTTGATTTTTTCAAAAAGAGGGATAAAAGGACGGCAGAATCACTATACGAATATTGGTATTGGGTTTTAGAAATATACAAAATAGATAGACAAACAGCTGAATATGCCTTTTTACCTATACCAAAAGGGATTAATAAAATACGACCCGTAATTTTATCAAGACTTGAGAAACTTTCAACTATGACCAAAGAGGAGGCAGTAATTCTAGAAGATTACAGAATTCTTTTTTTCCTCCAAAGTATAGCTAAGAGAGCGACGAAATATTATATTTTACACTTACAAAAAATGTTGGAAGATACTTTACCAAACAGCTTTGTTGAATCTTTTCGAAATTATTTTTTGAAAGAAAATGAAGAATACTTTAAAGAATTCGCAAAAAATAAAGGGGATATCATAAATACGTTTTTTCAACCATCTGTACCAAGAAACAAAGATAAGATGAAACTTGAAGCCGAAGATATTCAAGCTATTGAAGAAATAATCGATGAAAACAATAGATATCTTAAAGAATCTGCACAAAAAATCTTGAAATCTACAATGAATGCCACTGCAAAAAGATTAAATGCCTCCCTTAAACAAACAAAGGCTCCAATCAGCAAAAAGCCTTTTCAGAAACAAAAAGAAGTAAAAGGTATCAAAGAAAACTTATTAAACTTTATTCAATTGGTTTATAAAAAAAACAATTCTATTTCTAAAAGTGATATCGCTTCATTCAAAGATTTCAGAAAATTTAGAGGCAACAAAACACAATATATTACGGACAAACTGAAAGAGTATGAGTTGGATTGGGACACATTGCTAATGGAAGCTTTGGGAGAGGAAATTATTTCAAAAATTAATAGCAGAAAAGAGAATAAATAGTTCAGATTTTTTTGGTGCCTCATTTCATCTGAATTTTTTTAAGTTAATGTAAAGACGCTGGAAATTATCAGCGTCTTTTTTAATTTTCGGAGGTAAATAATGATTAATAAAAACGAAACGATTAGCAAAAAAGAACAAATTTCAGGAGACAATATAACCGAGCAACTTTTGTCTCCCAAGCAACTAGCAGATAAAAAAATCTTGTCGCTTGTTCAACAATGGAAGGAACGTGATCGTGGTCGACTCAAATGCTACAGAATCGGTCGCAAAATTCTATATAGTCAGAAGCATCTAGCAGACTATTTTGATCTTTGTGAAAGCTAGCTGGGAAACAAATTAATTTCCTAATTAAATACAAAGTTTAATATGAGGGAGGGCAAACGTGTTAGAACAAAACAAGAAACGCGCTGCTTTGGTAGAAGCAAGCGCGAATCTAAATACTACTGTAACTAATAGGCAAACAAATCATAGCAAAAAATTCTCTTCTACCAAAGTTTTGGGAACATGGCAAAGACATTTAATTTACTTAACTTTACTGAATTTTCTGAAAATTCGTAATTTTCGTAGAAATAATGAGTATTTGGAAGTAATTCAGGATGTTCCAAAACGATTGTGGCAAACATTAAAGGAAACAGACAAAGAAATTCTAGTTTTCCGGACCGCCCCATTACCAACGAAACTCGAAAACGGAGTTATCTGCCAGGAACTTACGAAACTTTTTGGACTAGATACTCTTTTGTTGGTCAATGGATTTATTCTTTTAACTGATGTTGATGAAAACGGTTCAATTATTGAATCCGCTAGGCTTGATGTTTTTCCTTATCCGCATGGCTTCATAGTGCCAATCTATGAAGGCAAGTTTATAAGAGACTTACAAATATCACGGAATCCGGACGATTTGCGCCCGTTTATTTTGCGCTCAGAACAAAGATTAATTCACTTAACCCAAAGGGAGGTGAATGGTTATGCCTAGCAACGCCGTTTTGCAAGCTATTAATAATGCGCAACCAGCGCAAATTACAACACTGGATAAACCAACCCCTTTACCAGAAAATGATTTGATTGCGCCGGAGATCGAAGAAAGCCTTTTACCGGAGAATTGGAAAGAATGGCTAACGGATGTTGCCGAACGAATGCAATGTCCGCTTGATTACCCGACTATTGCGGCGATTATTGGGGCAGCAGCGTTGATTGGAAATAAAATTTGCATTCGTCCAAAACAATTAGATCCTTGGATGGTCACGGCGAATCTTTGGGGAGCTGTTGTAGGGCTTCCGAGTCTGCTCAAATCTCCGGCAGTCAAGGAGGGAATTAGTCTCTTTCAGGAAATTGCCGATCAGGAACGACTACAATATGAAGCAAAATTAAAGGATGCCGAGTTTGAGAGAGAATTTGCTGAAGCAAAACGGAGCGATCTTACTAAATTAATGAAGAAAGATGGAGCGGATAAGGAGGCACTGAGGAATAGATACAAAAGTTTAGAGGTTGAAGAGCCAAAAGAAAAAAGAATTTTAACAGCAGACGCAACAGTGGAAAAACTTGGAGAGCTTCTCAATGAAAATGAAAACGGTTTGTTACTGATGAGAGATGAATTAACCGGTTGGCTTCGTAGTCTTGATCGGGCAGGGCGTGAGCAGGATCGTTCTTTTTATCTTGAATGCTGGGACGGTAATGGGAGTTTTACTTTCGATCGAATTGGACGTGGAACGATACACATTAAAAATCTGACGTTATCTATTTTAGGAACAATTCAGCCGGCAATGCTTGAGCCTTATTTGCGCGGAAGTTTGAAGGGAAATAGCGATGATGGATTGGTGCAAAGATTTCAACTGCTCGTCTACCCTAATAAGCCCAAAACCTACCGATTTATTGATCGGCTCCCAAAGGGAAGAGAGAAAGCGAGGGCAATCTTTCGCGGACTACATCAATTATCTCCTGAAGTTATTGGTGCCAGACAACTAGCACGAGAATACGGTGGCAGATATTATGTCCAATTTAATAATGAAGCGCAGGAATTTTTTCAGTTCTGGCTAACCGAATTAGAGAATAATCTGCGTAACGATACTTTTGATACTCCAGCTATTGAGTCTCATATAGCAAAGTACCGCAGTTTAATGCCAACCTTAGCTTTGATTTTCCATCTTCTGGACTGTGTATCTAACAGACAATCAAAAGATGTCACTTTAGAGAATGCACAAAAAGCAGCGGCTTGGTGCGAATATTTGCAATTACATGCTGAGCGAATTTACAAAAGCGTCGCGTTATCTGAATTTAATATCGCCCGTGAAATTCTTAAAAAGATTGAATCACAACAAATAGGAAAGGATTTTACAGCAAGGGATATTTATAGCAAACATTGGTCAAAATTAAACGATCCTAAAGATGTGCAAAATGGCTTAGAAATACTTGTTGAATATGGCTATTTAACATTCGTAATAGTTAACGGAGCATATAGATCTAAAACCGTCTACTCGATCCACGAAAGTTTGAAGTGAGTAATTACCAGATTAGGTTTTAAGAAAAATTGAAAATATATACAAACAGGGAAGTATCAAAAGTACCAAAAGGTCGAATCAAACCGTCAAAGAGCACTTTTGATACTTTTGATACTTCGCTTTTTAGATATTATTGAAACATCTTACAAAAAGATTTATTCTATGAGAATAAAAAAAAGAATCAAAAAATTAGATTATTCATCAACTTTAAGTAAGACAATAACTCATAAAATTCGATGAAACGGCATTCTTTAACGATGATTGTACCCGTATTCCTCTGCAGTTCAAGCACTGCAATTAATTGACTTTCTAATATATCTACCCTATTTAGTCCCATAAAAGCATGGTGTGGAAAAATTATATAACTGATATAAATCTATCATTATTTATTAAGACGTTTGAATAACCGATTAATAGATGGCTTATTCTTTAATTGATTAATCCAATCGATACCGTCATCTGTCACAATACTTTGTATTTGATGAGGAACCGAAGCATTTAATCGGTGGAGGAATTGAATGGTTTTGTCTTTTGCTCGATCAGGATGAAATTCGGTATAAGTGAACTTAGTTTGGTGATCAATGGCAATGTACAGATAAAGCTGTTTCTGCTCAGTATCTACTTCAACAATATCTAACTGAAAAGAACCAATCTGGTTTTGTGTTGGATACTGAGAAAGATTCTGAGCAATCTTCTTCTGTGCCTTTTTTCCACCGGTGACATTCGGTAATCGGTTGATGCCGTGTCGCTGAAAACACCGATGCAGAGAAGATCGAGTCAGTTTAGGTATCATTGTCTTCAATGCACAGAAACAATCGCTGAGCGGCAGCAATGTTTGAATACGGAAAGCTTTGATGACGGCTTCCTCTTCGATTGTCAGAACAGTTGAATGTGGCTGACTCGGTCCCCTCGGAGCATCTTCTACCGAGTCGCGCTTTCGCCATTTGGCTGCTGTTTTGGGATTGATGTTAAATCGCTTCGCCAGACAAACTAAGCTTTCTTTGCTATTTTGTATCTCTCGGCGTATTTGCTTTGTGGTGCTGGCTTTGGAGAATAAAGGTTTTTCCATCATAACTCTTTAATGATCAAGCTGACTTATTGATGCCTTCCGATCCGCAATTACAGGTTTGTCCTTAACCATTTATACTTCCTGGTAATGATCAATATATTACACCACTATACTACGGGACTGAAGACTTAGAGCCCCTGCTTTTCTGGAGTTATTTTGTTTTTATCAGGTTAAATAAACGTTGATTGTTTTCCCGGGTTAGATTAGCTCAAACATAACAATCCTTGGTTGCAAAACTAAAGATCGGTTCATAGATGTTCGTTGATGTTCGTTGGTAAAGTGAATTCATATAAAAACAGATTGTGTCTGCCAAGATCGGTGATGCTTATACAAAACAAATGTTGATTTTGATTTGGCATTCGAAAGGATTAGTAATAATGAAACAGGCAAAGCATTAGCAATGCAAGATTTTATTAGAAACTAAAGATTACGATTTAAGTATCGTTATCTATTGAAGTTAAGCCGATTTTTTGAGTTTTGATAAATTAAATTTTGTGAAATGATTACGAATAAAATCACCAATTTATCATCATTTATCCGGCAAATAAATCAGTTGATAATATTTAAGTCGTAATTTATTAGATACTTAAGAGTTATTTTGTGTCTTCAAAAAGTCCTTCAAGAATCCGCGAAGTTTCGCGGATTTTCTCTCTCTCAAAACGTATCATCAGCCAAGTAAAACGCGGCTTCATCCGTGATTTTCCATCCGCGAAAGGAAAGCTGAAAAATGATGAACATTTAACCCGATAAGGGATAGTTTTGGACTCGATGCGCTAGATTGAATGAATCCGGCTGAGATCTTGACTCAACTATCGTTATTTATTGAAGTTAAGCCGATTTTTTGAACTCCGATCAAATAAATATCATGAATTGTTCGAATAAAACGACCAATTTATCACCATTTACCAGTCTAAAAAATCAAAGCGTATTATATAAGTTGTTATTTATTAGCCACTTAGAAATTATTTCGTGCCTTCAAAAAACCCTAGAAAAAATTCGTGAAGTTTCACGAATTTTCACCCTCCTAAAACACATCATCAGCCAAATAAAATGCGGCTTTCATCGGTGATTTTCCATTCGTGAAGAAAAGTCGTAAAAATGATCAATAATTAACCGGATAAGAGATGGTTTTGAATCTAATCTTCGAGATTGAATTCAGAGCAAATGGACTGTTTGATTCCATTTTTGTCCGCGAAGATTGATCAGACAATTTATGCCGCTTGAAAAACGTCTTCTGATTGATACACCTCTAATTCCGATGCCCTTACTAAATTAGAGATTTATTTGAATGTTAAAATCCCATGGCAATGCTTCTAAAGGAACTGTTTCAAAATAGCGAATCATACCTGCATACGCCGATCTACCAGAGCTCATTTGCGTGAGACGAGCCTGACACATTGCTCGCGTTCCAGCCGAGATTCCCGAATCAGCGAGCGTATGCCGAAAAGTCATATAAAAGCAGTACTGCTGAAATCGGAGATCGCGGAGCTCTGGTCGATTAAGTCCGAACAAATCTTCACAAGCTTTAATAACTTTCTTGTATTTTACCTTGGCTGGAACGACCAGCACTTCATTATTTCCCAGTATCGGCTGATAAGCAAAATATGTTGCCGGATCATCTAAATAAGGATTGATTATCAATGGTTTTTCCGATTGATGCTCGTTTTTGAATTCTTCCAAATCTTTTCCGTCAGCATTGTTAATCGGATCGACCGTTAATTTCGGCGCAAGTACCTCCAATTCCTCATCGGTCATCGTGGCGGTGATAGAAGGACCCGTTTGCTGAAGCGTTTTTTCCTCTAATGCAAATTTATCCTTTTTGTATCTTTGGTTGCAGATAGCGCACGACGGAAGATAATTCTCATACGAGTAAGCCAGCCACCAATAGACACTTTTCGGACGGAAATGCTCAACATCACCATAAGCGACCACAGCTGTCGGCGTCTCGCAATAAGCGCACTTGTTATTAGATTCATCAAGCAGCTGCGTTTTTGATTCTTTCCAAAATGAGCTGTCCCATTTCTTTTCGCCGCTCGCTTCGAGTTCGCCGTCTCTTTTTTGTTTGAGCAGTTTGAGATTGACAGCCACTCTTTTGGCGCCGAAGAAGTTTTTGTGAACGGGAGGATCCGTTCTGACCCTGACTAACTCAATCATAAGCGTATTAATTCAATTACGATCTAAACCATCATTGTCAGAATATTACTGAAAGTTTAGGCGTTTATTTGGATTTCAATTCTTCATTAATCGCCTTCAATAGTTCGAAGTCCTCACTGTTAAGGAGTGAATTGCTGCGAATATTGATCGGCCTCTCGGATAAAAATTTTGCATCGCTCCCAGCTGCCATCTTATCTGAATCTCCATTTTTGCCTTTAACGGCTTGTTCTCTAATTGCAGCTTTCGCCTCCTCGACTTTGACGGATTCGTCCGTTGGCAAACCAAATACCGGCGACATCAAAATCTGGTGCAGCAGCATCTCATTCGGTTTACCGACGAATGGAATCAGCTCGACTTTCTTTGCCTCGCGGCGAAGGGCATACAATTCATTCTCTTCAGCCTGCTGAGCGGTCAATGGGGAATGTGTGGTCGCGATAATTTGAAAGTTGGGGAGCTTTGTTTTGAGAAAAGTGTGGAGCTGCCGCTGCCATTTTGGATGTAAATGTAAATCTATTTCATCAATCAGCAGCAATCCTCTGGCAGAAAGCGGATCTTTAAAGTTCTTAAAATTTTCATTGATGCGATACATCAAATCGCCGACCCAGGCAGCGACGTTCTGGTAACCGTCACTCAATTGATTGAGCGGAATATTGCCATCGGGAGTGGAAAAGATTAACTGTTTTTTCTTTTTGTCGATTGACTTGAACTTGACGTTATCAACCAAAAAAGTGTCGAGTGCATTTTTAACGGTTTCAAGCCCGTCTCCTTCGCTCGAGTAATCTAAATCAATCGCCCAACTGCTCAAGGAAATTAATGACGAATCCGGGTTAAATAAAGATTGGATGTTTTGCGCTCGCGGCAAGGAGAATTCTGATTGATTGGAAGAAAACTGAAAATCTCTGTTCAATCTTCTGGAAGCGCCATATGCGACGACAAAGTAATTGCGGTCGGCATGATTGATGGCATTGTCGATCAACTCCAGACTTTCAGTATTTTTAGCGACGATATCTCTCAGCTGAAAACCTTTTTCAATGCGCAGTTTTATTTCGCGCTGATCGCCCTTTGCAGTTAAAAGCGTTGCTGAAATCTCGCAATATTTCTTGCCGTTTTTAATCCAATCATCAGTTTCTCGGAGTAGATTTCCAAGCACGCTGCTGCCGCAGGTAACTAAAGCGATAGCTTTTAGTAAAGCGCTTTTCCCGGTGCCGTTTTCTCCTAATAAGAATGTCGTTTTACGTAAAGGACTGTTCTTACCATTACTATTACCATTACTAACTACATTCTGATTTTCAAAATTCAGACGAAGATTTTCATGGCATTTGAAATTAGTCAATTCAATTTCTTTGAGAAACATATATTCAATTCCTTTTTGCTCGGGCACAAAAACATCAGTAACTCACTCAAGCCGTCATCATATCTTATTCTTGGTTCAAACGATTTTTCACAAAGTAAAATACCAACAAATCAGTTAAATAAGCATTCATTTCCTTTGCTCAATTAATAAAGCTGGTTATTTGGTTTGATACTATAACGCTTTGATGCGCAGATCGAAAAGATTGTGCTCGTCCCCATTTTCCCTAATATCAGCATTCCTTAAATGAGCAGATATTTTATTAATAACAATCGGCTCTTCGATAAGTTCTGGTGCCGTAGCTCGCGGATCATCGGAAACAATTCTCGGATTTTGCTTTAGATTTGAATTGTTCTTCCATTTTCGAATTACTTTCCGTACTCCGACTGGATAAATCACCAAATTTCCGTTTTCCTCAATCTTAAGGCGCAGGAAGTTTTTATAATCGGCAATCTTCAGCGAAGAAAATGCTTCATTATGATGACGACCGAAGAAGTTAAGCGAAAGAAATAAGTAAATGCCCATTATCAATGAGCCAATAAAATATCCGCCGACAAAAATGAGCAACCCCGCCAATAGTAATTGACCGTTAGAATTGAAATTGAGCCCTCGCCCGCCGCTGAGGAAATAGGATGTTTCCCAAGAAATCAGAAAAACTGCCGCCAGATGGGCAATTCCGTGAAGCGGTCCGGCAATAAATCGGTATAGCTTGGAATAAGTATCGGTGAACACTAAAAAGCCGATGAAAATGGCTAACATCCAGTAAAGTGAAACCGGCTGCACAAGAGCGTCATGAATGACCGTTCCAAGCGCTGGAAGAATATCGGAAAGACCGTATCCTCCAAGATCTGAGAGAAAGGCACGAGCCGTCAAAAGATATAGAATTCCGGTCACAATGCCAAACCATGGATTAAGAAAAGGAAATAATAAATTAAGCCGACCGAGTTTTCTTGATGTCGGCGGATCAGGGAAACTCGCCCTCAAATCGTAAACATTTCTTTTCCCAATTCGCTCAACATTTTCATTATGAGTCGGATGAAGAAACGCGCCTCCGCCTCCGGCAGTAATCTTTTGCTTTCCGGTCTTTGAATCTTCGTGTCGCCGGTAATAATGTCGGTCTCCTGCAATATATACCGCAACTCTGTTTTGGAGCACATGTCCTTCAAAAAAGCCCATATTACGGTTGTTGAAAGCCGGGTCATTTTTGTAGAAACTTGAGTAAAGCCAATGCGGTTCGGCATTGCAGAGAATAATTTGGTCGGTTGGCTCTAACTTTTTCATCACGGCGGTGAAATACTCGATTTGCGGCGTATCCAGTGATGAACCGAGCTGCATGTCTGTCCCAAACAACCACCATCCGTTTATTAATTTTAAGGCGAAATAACTTCGATTCTGCATCGTCGGAGAGCCAAAGATTTTCCGCCCTTCACAAAATATCCGCGAGAACGAAACTAGACTGTCATACCAATCATGATTGCCGGGAATAGCAAAAATCGTCGGAATAGCAGAATCTTTACGAGAATAAGCGGTTTTATAAGGCTTGATTAGTCGCTCGTTATAATCATCCATGCTCGCTGTTGGATAAACCTCATCACCGCCGAAAATCAAAATTTCGCCTTGTTTGGTCGAATGAGAAAGTTGATTATTGCTCAGAAGCGGTAGATTCAACTCGGGTCGAGCAAGGTGATATGCCATGGTGTAAGTGGAATCGAATCCATCACCGACATCGGAAATATAGTCGAACCACATTTCCTTTTTACTCTCGTTGGAGAAATCATAATAGAGTTTTTCGTTAAGGTCTCCGGCATCAGTCAGCGCTTCAATCAAGCGGCGGTCGGCGTGTTTACCGAAGATTGTAGAGATCAAAACTTCAGAGGCAGTGCGAAGAAGTTGAAGTGGATCATACCAGCCGACCATTTTCGCCTTCTTGAGAGTTTTCATACCTGACTAATTCTTTTTCTAGCTTGTAGTTTACCCAACTTTTTATATTTTTAGTTGTAGTATTTAATAATACTTCTTTCTCGAGCTTTAAGAATTTTCGTAATTGTTACCTGATAATATTTGTAAGATCAATACCAAATTGTAAAAGATTATTAAAATGACCTTGATCATTACCGATTCTTATCCACTCGCGCAACATTGCTAAATAAGGCTGGTCACGAACAAACATACTTTTTATATTATCTCTGACCTCGCGAATCTGATTGGCATTATCTGCTAAATCTATTCTTGATGCGCCAAACGCGGTTAATTTATTGTGAGTTCTGATTAAAGCTCCTAGTTGTTTAACCTGAAACTTTAGCTGATCAATAACACGAAGACGTTCTTCTACTAGAGCTTTGCGTTGCAAGGCGTAAACATTTATTGATGTTAGCCCCATTTGACTATGGTTTCCTTGATCATCAACACGTGGTCTGATAAGTCCTTGATCATCAAAAGTAAGATGTTCCATCGGCTCATCAATACATGGGTTAATAAGTAGGCGCACTGCTTCTTCAGTAGTAAGCGAACCTCGACTGCGAATACGTTTTCTTTCGTCGCTAAGCGGAAATTGGGTTGCCTTGCCTAAGGTAATTTTAACTGGTTGTCCAGGTACTTCATGACTACGTGCTCGATTGCAATCAGGACAGGAAATAAGTAAATTTTCCCATTCGCAAGCCAACCAGAAATAACCTGGTCGAAGGACCCCATTATCAGTCTTAATTTCGGATTTTGGACGGAAATGCTCAATATCTTTAGGGGTAATATGCGCAAACCGACTTTCACAATACGCACACTTTTTACCAAAAAATCTTTCAAGTTCTTCTGTTAATTCTTTATTTTTATAGATCTTAAAATCAAAGCAATTTTTTGTTAGTTTTACCTCATTAAGATAGTTGGTCGGGTTTGTATGAAATGCAAGGGATAACTCAATCTCCCGTTCAGCTTTTGTAATCAATGTAACACCATCGAGCGCTTTTACATTCTTCGTCGCATATACCTTAATTGAGTTAGGAACCGGTCCACGGTCTATTTTGATCATGGTTCAAAATCGTAATTATCACTTATAGTTTCATTCCAGATTTGTGCTACCTCATTTACAGCTGATTGCTTAAGATCTGCAAAAGGTATGGTAGGTTCACGCCGACGGTCGGATACAAGTTGGTCAATAGCCTCATACATAAGACTTTCTCGCAAAGTTGTTCCGAGATACCGACGTTCTTTAAGCTCAATGCGAAGCTCGTTTAGCCGTTGGTCTTGAATTTGAGTTAAAGTAGTAAGCGCAAGTAATGCGTAATACTCATCAAAAATAGCTTCTACATCAGGATCGACGGTCGAATTAAGCCCAAAAAAATCTGATGTTAGCAGTTGATCAACACGGAAGTCAGCTGGAGATGGCAATTCTGTCAGTGCAATAACTTGAGAGTCTTCACCGCGTTGCATTACCGCAACTTCTCTACTCCCTATTCCTCTCAGACATAAGGGATCGTGAGTGGTAGCGAGAAATTGCATTGCCGGTAATGCCTTGCGTAATGCGCCAACAACCCGCATCTTCCAGGTTGGATGTAAATGTGCACCAACTTCATCGAGCAAAACCACTCCTTCTGCTTCCTGTAGATTTGGCCATAAACGCAAAGCGACTTCCAAAATATCAACAGTCATCGCCACCATGCTTTGATAACCATCACTTAATTGACATAACGGCACGCGAGCACTATGTTCCACAACAAGAATATGTCCGCCATTTCGTATTAATTTCGCTGTGGGAGTGAGAGACATAAGATCTTTGAGAATAAGGGCGATATTATCGAAATGAGTTCGGTTAATACTAAGTAACCACTTCTCAGCGTTAAGGAGTGGTACAAACGGATTAAACAAATTATCGACTCTGGAGTAATCATTATCTTGAGGTAAATTTGGCTGATTATCTTTTCTAGGTAGTAACTTAGTAGCCCCATAACCGATAAGCAGCATTTGGGGATCCCATCCCTCCCCATGAACATTCCAATTGGATCCTCTGAAATCAATACTAGTTTTATCACCGGTAGGACCTGTGAAATCAACACGATCAGCTCGAAAAACCAATTTATGTGGTCCGGAAAACCCACTTAGCTTAACGCTTATGCTCCCTTGCTTACATCGAAATCGTAGAAAATCGGACGGATTGAGATTATTTACCTTGGCAAGGCGGACAAATGATTTTGCACCTAAAAGTGTCAAAGCTGTTGCCTGTAGCACTGTACTCTTACCAGTTCCATTCTCTCCCAAAAGCATTAACCAAGGCGTGCGACCACTGTCGCTTGTTAGATCTAACTTTAATGTCTTAATCGCTTTGATATTTTTAATTTCAATACCTTCAATCAATCGACGTTGTCTACGATATTTCTCTCGTCCTTGTTTATCATCAAGAGTGTAGGAAGATTGTTCATGCTCGAAGGCAGTAAATGATGCTTTTGCGTGCTGTTTTCGTGCTTTACTAATATGGGGGGTGTTCGGATTAATTACTTCTAGAGATTTGCCATCTAAGAAACTTAAATGATTAATATTTTTGTCCATCCATTCTCTGATAAATTGTCTCTTAAGGGCCGCAAATTCCTCTTTGGAATCTGTCATTTGTTTTAATAATTCTAGTTGCCTTTTAACCTCATCTGCGTTTTGAAATTCTTTACTAATTTGTTGTTTAAGTACCATCAGCTGCCTTAGTACAAGCTGTGTGGTTTCCATCCGAGATTGAACTAAATGCGGTCTATTAAGACCAAGTACTGATATAGTGGTTTGTCCAAGCTGTGTATCACTTACTACAATTCCTGTTTCTTCAAATACCAAATGTTCTTCGGGATTATCCACACAAGGATCGAGTAGCAACGGAACTTCATCTTTTTCTTGTCCCGGATGAAAAGCACGTTGTGACTCATTCTTTAAAGGAAAACGATTTGCTTTTCCTGTTTTAACACCGTCATGGATTGATATACGATTACAATTTATACAACTTGCAAGCATGTTCTCCCAAACCATAGCAAGCCACCAATAACCAGGATGTTTTGGATTTTCCACGACACCGGATTTGGGACGAAACAGCTCGACATCAACAGGTGCTACATTTACTACTTTAGACTCACAATAAGCACACTTTCCATGGAAAAGTTCAGTTAAGGCACCTCGTACTTCTTTATGTTGAAAAACTTTGAACTGAAATCTTTCTTGCCGTCTTAACAATTTTTTTTGCTCGTAGAATTCCTCTGCGTTCGCTAGTTCGCGTTGGGCAGGAGAGTTATTTTCTAAAGAAAGAACTGCTGGCCGCGGTACACGAAAACGGTCAACTTTTATCATGATTAAAAGCTCCTTTACATTTCTTCAGATCAAACAAAGAGTTAACAAGTTCTGTCAAAAAGTGCAACTTTCTCATAATCTATTCATTTGTCTTAGACCTGTTATTTTTATCTTTAAAATTAAAGGTCACAAGTGATTTTTTTAAGTTCTGAGTAACAAATGAAAATAAAAATCCATAATCAAGATCTTTTTTTTCGACTATTAACATATAACTATGTAGTAAAAGCTAGATATATCACGGCAAAATGAAACCATATGTTCAGTTTCACTAAAACAGATTGGAATAAAGTTTCTGAGTAAGAATAACCCCAAACTTTCTTTTAGGTCTCTATTGTTAGCATAGTTAATACTGAGTTGTAATTAGGTAAGTAAATAGAATCTTCCCAAATCATTAATTTTGAAGATAAATTATCACCACGTAGCCATGTTTCAGAATAAACAAAATTCTCATCTTCCCTAAGGTTATTGTTTTGAAATAACTTTAAAGCTAGAGATTGCTCATCCAATCTTCCATATTGAATAAAATACCTGAAATTCTCATTCTTCTTAAACCATTTAACAAAGCCATTAGTACTCCAAATGACTGCACAGGCTTCGCTAGATACCTCAATACTTTTTAGTGCGGCAGCAGTTAATGAAGCATTAAAATCCAAACTAAGTTGCTTAACCAGAGAAAGCGTCACTTTCTTGTCATGAACTGTTTGGTAAATTTCTTTTGTAGGAAGGAGGAGTTCCGAAGCAAATCTATTAGCCTCAATCTCTTGAGCAGATAATCCGAAATTCCAAGATTCAATACCGCTGGATTTACAATTAGAGGTACCGTGTCCCGGTAAAATGAAGTGACCTATTTCATGGCAAACTGTAAAGCGTTTACGTCCTTCCTCTTTGATACCCCTTTTTAGAGCAATGATACCTTTCTCTCGATTTTTGCGACAAACTAAAGCTCCTTCAAAATCTAAAGCGTCAACTTCTTTCACTTTTAATCGTAAAGGTGTAAGCAGATCATCAAGATTACTCACTCGAGCTATGTCGAGTTCAGAAAGTAATAGGCGGGCATAATCTTCAGGTTCGTTATTCAAGTAAGGCATGAAAGCTACTTAATTTTATCTAATTCGGATTCCAAATCATCAATAATCTCTCGGTCGTGTTCTGAAAGCTTATCTTTTCCTCGTCGATGAAATGAGTAAGCATTGCGTGTAATAAGTGATGTTGCATTTCCTTTATCTAAAATACCTTTTATCCAACTTCTGGGCTCAACCGATTCTGGTGATTGAGCCCGTTGGTAATTGGTTATATCTCTTAAAAAGTATAGAAGGTTTTCATTTTCCTGATCCTTTTCTTTCAAACCATTATTTTGTCTGATTTCTTTCTGTAATAATGATTTGAATTCATCTACAATTTCTTCTCCACTCGTATTGTAAGATTCTAATATTCGTTCTGCAGTTTCTTCCTCTATATCAATGTCTGCTCCAAACAAGGCATCTTGAATTTTATCGATTTCATCTTCATTACACTCCGATATATCTTTTCTTTCGTTAATCATATTTTTACTTCTTCTATTTTGTTTTTATTTTCTCTGATTTAGTCACCTTTTTTTGATTACTGATGTACCTATAATTTAGTTTTCGTTGTCTATTGGTAACCTCTTGAGGCGTTATATTAAGCAGTTCGGCAATTTCTTCACGCTTGTAAACTTTTATTTCCAAAACAGCTGATATGAAATCTATTAAATCTTCCTCCCCATTTGCTAGTTCATAAAATTTTTTAACGGCACTTTCGTCATCAAATTCCAAGAACTTGCCATTATCAGTTGGTATCGTTTCATTTCCAGAATTTCCCCCACTAATTTCTTCAATCCGTTTGTTTTTCTTATATGCGGCAGATTTGATGAGATCCAGAAAATCATGTCGCATTACCTGATAAGCAGTCCTGAAAATGTCATCCTCTGTTTTTAGATGCATAACTTGATGATAGGTTTTGATTACTTCTAGAACTGCAGTTTGAGCCAAATCTTTTGGAGCAATCCCATTTATCATTGGATCCTGCTTATCCGCACATTTGTCGATAATCCACTTAGTTGCTATTGCTGCCAATTTACTGAAAAGCACATTCCAATCAATTGAGGGAGGAGAATTTTTCATTTCGCTGTTACTTATTTTGATAAGCGATTTGAAGCTGCAAATTTTACGAAAATTTTTACCTGGTTTTTCGTAATTTTGTGGCTATTCAGTCGCTATATATATAGAACGGAGATTATTTCACTTTGAACACGAGAATAAACTGGAGACCAATAAAAATGTCTAAATAAAGATGAAGTATGTAATTAGTTACAACTTTAACTTTAGGAAAAAAATATATGAAAGATACTGAAAATAATCAAGCAAATCCTTAAGGAAAAGTATGCATTATAAATCACGAGAGGAATTGTAAGATGAAACTAAACTGGTATTTTGACGAATTGAAAGCTGCTATCGAGCCTGACCAAAAATATAAAGAGCAGGCGCAAAAAGCTGACGATCCAGTGCGAGAACATCTACGCACTCATATTTCGTTTGCAGACTACCATATCTATACGTTCTTGTACGGTTCATATGTACGTAATACGGCAATCGGGAATATAAAAGATGTTGATTTGGTAATTATTTGTAATTACTCAAATTACTCAAGTCCTTTAATTCTTCTGAATAAGCTGCGTGATTCACTTGCCATTTTATATGGTGATGCCAATCTCGCCGATCAACGCCGTTCCATACGTGTTGACCAGCCACTTCCAGACACTTACAACTCGAAGTTAACACTCGACGTGATTCCGGCAATTTATCAAAGCGGTTCTGACGGCGCATTGTGGGTTCCAGACCGCGAAAAACGCGAATGGACTGCGAGCAATCCGCGCGAACATATGGCTCACACGACTCGCCTGAACGCCGCCTCGCATCAAGGTCGTTTTGTCCCGCTCGCCAAAATGATGAAATTGTGGTGGAAATACCAATTTGAAGCAAGGCGGCCGTGGGTCGAATCTTTCAAACGCAAGCCAAAGGGTTTTTGGGTAGAAACGATGACTGGGCAATTCGTAAATTTGTCAAAAGATTCTTACCCAGAGCTAATTGTTTCTGTATTTGAAAATGCGTTCAGCAACTTCAAGAGATTTCGCATTGACGGTAAAATCCCTAATCTTGAAGACCCAGGTTTGCCCGGAAAATCTATCAAAACTTCGATGACGGCTAATGAGTTTTCTTTTTTCCTCGACACCCTTGAAGAATCGCTTACGTTGGCGCAGGAAGCGGCGAATGTGACATCCGAGAGCCGGGCCGTTGAACTTTGGCAAGCGATTTTCGGAACTCCGGGAGAAATTTCCAATTCACTCAAAGGAACGGGCGATAGTAGCAGCCTGCTAAAACCGGCAGCCGTCTTAAGCGGCAGCGAGTTGAGATTTCCTGACAAGCCGCTCGAGCCGAAAAACCCCGGAGGTTTCGGTTAAATGGATTTATGGTTTTTGAATGATCAGAAATTGCTGAAGAGAGAGCGCGAGGCAATTTCCGCGATTCAGCAGAGCGCGGAATGGCTGCTCGGCGTAGAGTGGTCGTTATGTGGTAACAAGTTGTGCGCCACTGTGATTATAAGGGCACACAATCACGATTACGATTTGCGGTTAGTTTACCCGACGTTATTCCCGCAAGTTCCGCCGGTTGTTTTTCCGCTTAACGCTTCGAGTAGATTGTCTGAACATCAATATGGTGGAGCAGCCGGACCGCTTTGCCTTGAATGGGGACCAGATAACTGGCAACCGGAAGTTACAGCCGCGCAGGTTCTGACAAGCGCGTATAAGTTGTTTGACATAGAAAATCCGCTCGGAGAACAAACGACCACCCCTAATGAAGCGGCGATTTCTCGCGTAGCACCGTCGCGACACGCGCTGAATCCGGGACAAGAGTTGCGGCACCAATATGCTAGATTTTATATTGCTGACCAAACTCTCAAACATCTGACCGGGCTCTCTGATAATGCTTGCGGAACGGTTCGCTTCTCGACTCATTCGCGCAACAAATCCTTTTTAGCGTTCGTTCACGAAATACAAAACGGAGAAAGCGTTTGGAATGATCCGACAACTCCAACGTTTCTCCGCGGCAAAGACGATAAAGACATGAGAACTGGCGCTTTCTTCAAAACCAATAGTGATTCCAAAACTATTCAAACTGCCAGCACTACCAGTGACGTGGTAAACATCCTGCGAGCATCGGGCTACGAAAGTCGCATTTCGCTCAACGGAAGCGTGATTGAATTTGACGGTGGCGAAATAATACCGTTCGGCATATTAATTCTTGACCACTACGGCAACCCGCATTTTCTTTATCAACTCGACGATGGCAACACTGCTACCGCGGCACAGATCCAGTCAAATTCGAGCCAGGAGGTCAAAAGAACCCCCGCTAACCTTGATGGATTGTCCGGCAAAAAAGTCGGAATTGTCGGGCTTGGCTCCGCGGGTAGCAAAATCTCCGTTTCGCTTGCGCGGATGGGAGTGAGGCGTTTTTATCTGGTGGATTACGATGTATTTCTGCCAGAAAACGCTGAACGGAATGCACTCGATTGGAGCAATTTAGGTGACCACAAAGTTGACGGCACGCAGGAAGCATTACAGCGTATAGGCGTTGATTTTGATATCGAAGTTTCGCGCACAGACATTACCGGACAAGAGTCATCGGCTATGGTGGCCGTAGTCCTTGACCATTTGGGAAGTTGCGATTTGGTCATTGATGCGACGGCTGACCCGAAAGTGTTCAATCTGTTGTCTGCGATGGCTTCAGTTTACAAAAAGCCTCTAGTCTGGCTTGAGATTTACGGCGGCGGGTTCGGAGGAATGATTGCGAGAAGCCGTCCAGAACTTGACCCACCACCACAAATGATGCGGACGGCTTACCTCGGATTTTGTTCGCATAATCCTGCGCCGGAAAATATGCGCTCGGGCGCAACTAATGATTACGGAACTGAAAACGAGAATGGGGTAATTTATCAAGCTTCTGATTCGGACGTGGCAATCATCGCTCATCACGCAGCGCGACTTGCAACTGACACCGCTTTGACTACAGACAATTCAACTTATCCGTATTCAATGTATTTAATCGGTCTTGATAAGGCCTGGGTTTTTGAAGCCCCGTTCGCCACGATTCCGATTGCGACAGCTCATCTTTTGCAAAGTAAGCTGGAGGTAACGGAAGAAATTCATGCCGCGCTCGACAATGAGAATACAGAATTCATAGGTTCTTTGATAAAAAAACTCGATGCAGCTAATTCTTCCGCGGGAAATCCGCCAACAACTTGAAACCGCTTTACGCGAAGCTGGACGACGCGAAATCGGCGGCATTCTGATGGCTGAGCACGTCGGCGAAAATGCTTTTTGCGTACGATCCCTCACAGTTCAGCGGCGCGGCGGCAGCTTCGCCACTTTCTTGCGAGCAGTGGAAGCGTTTCTCGATCCACTGAGGAACTTTTTCCGGCAGAATAAATACAATTACACTAAATTCAATTACGTCGGCGAATGGCATTCGCATCCTTCGTTCGTTCCCACGCCGAGCGAAACTGATCATCGCACGATGTGGTCAATCATTAACGATCCGCAGGTCGGGGCGTTTTTCGTCGCTCTTCTGATTGTTAAACTTGATGAAAACGAGGAATTCGTCGGATCGGTCACCGTTTATCAGCCGAACGCTAAAGCTCTTAGGGGAGAGCTGATTTTGGAATAATTATGACTAACAACGATCAAAACGATTCAAGTGTAAACTCGCAAGCGAGCGAGCCTTCTTTGCTCGAACGACAATCGCGCGGCGGGGACATCAGTGAAGGCGGCATCAACTTTCAAGCCGACGTGTTGCTTTCTATGATTCCCCGCTGGCTACGAATGGAGGGCTTTACTTCGATGGTGCGCGAAAGTATGGGCGATGCGGAAGCAAAGTTCTTCGTGCCTGGACGCGGATATAAAAAAGAGTTTATCGAAGTGAAAGACCATCAGATAAAACCCGCCGAATTTTGGCAGGAGATTGAAAGATTCAAACAAATGGAGCGTGCGGTCAGCGGTGAGTATCAGTGGTTTACGCTCGCGTCATCAGCATTGCATCAAGATTTACAGCCGCTTGCCAATAGTCTTCGGCGCATCCGCGACCCTTATGATTTTTATGAGGATTCCCGAATCCACTATAACTCTTATAATGGCTATCGTGAACGAGTTAGAGGATTAGGTAAGACTGACGAAGATGCAGATTTTCTGTTCAGGAAAGTTCTAATTGACGGAGACTTGAGTCTCGCCCGCAACACGGGAAGAGTTTTGTTCAAACATTCCTTGAATGAACATCTGCCACATCACCATGATCTTTCAGATCGAATTTTGGATGAAATGTACACGGAGCTTTCAACTTTCGTCAGAGGGAGGCGCAACCAAACCATCACCCGAAATGAACTTGAATTGAGTTTGCGCGCTCGAATTCCAGCGCAATTTCAACCGCCGATTTTTCCGATTCGCGTTCACACAGCAATTAATGACATTGAAACCGATACCGACAAAACAGCTTTGCGATTTGAATGGTCGGAGTTTTTCGCTGGAGAAAACCGAAAATACCCGCTACCCCAAGTTTGGAACGAGCGACTCGTCGGGGATTTACTGGAAACGAGAAGATGGATTCATGAGAGACGGTTAACGAAAAGAGTGTTGCTGACTGGTAGCCGTCGTCTCTCTGCTTCCTTAGCAATCGGCTCTATATTTTCGGCAGTCGCTGGCTTTCCTATTGATATGCAGCAACGGGAACAAGTTTTTTCTACAGATGCACACGCCACACCGGAAACTCCTGATTATCACCTGCAATCACAGTTGTTGGGGAATAAAAAGGGCGAGCGTTTAATTGTCAGTGTCGGTATCATCCGGAACGTCATACCGGAAGTCGACAACTATCTTCAAAAACAGGGACTTTTTGATTTGCCTAAGCTGCATATCAAAGGTGATAGTCCAATCGTTTCGCCTGAGCAAGCCAATTTGGTTGCGAGAGAACTAAAGAGTTTAATTTCGGATATTTTGGTTCAAACAGGTGCGCAGCGGATTGATCTTTTTATCGCTGCTCCTGCCTTCCTCGCGCTTTTTCTCGGGCACCGCCTAAACGCGACTGCCCCGGTGCAATGTTATGAACGCGTTGCACCAGCTTACTATGTACCAACTTGTCTACTTTTTACCCAATAAAAATTTAGAAAGAATCTAGCCCTTTAATTCGCCCAGAGCGGTCTGTTCTAACGAGTAACTTAGCAATGCTTGCCGAAGTCCTCATTTCCTGGAGGGCGTTAAGCCGGATATTCACACCTCGCAGTTTGCTCTTACTGTTCCACCATGACCATTTCAGGAGGAGGAATTAATGGCGAGAAACGTTCTCAACAGAGGAGCGTAGCCAAGCTTGGAATCTTGGTTGAGTTTCGGTCAGAAAGTTATCTCCGCTCGGTTCCAACGGAAGAAGCGAAACTGGGTTTCCGAAACAAAAAAACGACAACAACAAAGTAGAAGGCGCATAAGCAAACTAGAAGCCTATAAATGTAATCCTTAGGTTATATTAGATTCACTTTCCTGAGTTTTAATGTTTTTATAAAAACATTAAAACTCAGGTGGTTTTCTTGCCAAACACAATTCGGTTTCAAGGCTGTCTCTTAACATAAAATTTGACTAAGTTAAAGACAGCCACTGAGCATATTTAATAGGAGAATTTAAATCCAGCCGTAACTTTATTTAAATACTCAAAATCAGGAACTTTACGGCCATTTTCGTAAGTTATGTTGAAGCTATACCTCCTTAGCTGGTCAAAATAAAGGTCAAAAGAAAGTTTTCCTAAGTGCTGGAAGCCGCGCAGGCGTCTAATCCCGACAATTTTAGCTTCGGGATCTCCGATGACCTCTTCCCGCCCGAGGTATAAAACTGTTTCCTCAATTGAAAGACTTGATGGAAAAGAGAACATCTCCCATTCGAACAAGTTTCTAAAGCCTGAGTAAGCCCTCAGGATGCTGTGTCTGGGAATTTTCGTTTGGACTAATTCATCTTCACTTTCCACTGTTTCATTGGTTAACTTGCCTCCGAAGTCAAAGCCGAAAAAAGGGGTAAAGGAAAATCCTCTTTTCAGGCGAATTAGGTTAATTTGAGTTTCTGTCAGCGCGCCTTGTTCATTCGCCTCTTTTTCACTAAGGCTGGATGGGGCTGCGTCACTTAATAAATAAGCGCGCTGCTGACCAACCGATCCGCGCCACCTTCTTAATCTTAGTTCGAACTGCAAATTCCCCAGAAGGTTCACTCGTTTAAATTTGCGGTCGGCTTCAATCTTCGGGCCATAATAAAAATAAGTGGAACCTTCATAGTCAGACCACGGAATTTGCCTCCAGTTGTAGTAATTCTTAGCAGCATACTCACACTCCTGGAGGTGATAGTCAGGCTGGGTGTAATCGCATTTCTTTAGATTGTCGGCGTTAGCACTTCGCTCGCTTGCAGAACGAAATATGCGGGATCTGAAAGGTAGTTTAAATTCGATGGAGTTGCCGGATTTCGTATTCCCGAAACCGACATCAATTTTGAATTCTGGCTCCCAATACATGTTTGGTCTGACGCGAAATGATTTCGGGGTCGATTTGACGAATATATCAAAAAAAGGCTTTACTCCTTGGGCTGCTTCGTGCGAAAAACGAAACTCAAATTTTAAATCATCCCCTTTCTGCGGAAGCCCGACTGTTTTTATGGTTCCGAAGGCTTTGATTGATTTATTGGTAGCTGCAATGGTTAACCCGTTATCGATAATCAGATCGTGATTTCTTCCGCCGCCTAATTTCCGATTAATCTTCAGGTCAATAGTCGGTCCAGATTCGGTTATGGGAGAGCCGTTCGATTCCTCTAGGCGCTGGTACTCTTCTTCCTGCCCCTTATCGCCTTCATCTAAAGTTTGCCCTATTTTATTAACATCTTGCCGGCGGTAAATCTGGGCAGTTAATTCATCAGATTTTGCTATGGCGCGATCCCCGTTTGGAGAAAGCACAAAGTATTTATCTTTTACTCTAATCGGATTTCCTGGCGTTTGTGTGGCTGTGATTCGATCGACGCCCTCGGGAGTTTGTACGCGCACCCGGTCACGTCCGCCACCGAGAGCCGTTGTAATTGTCGCCTTCGGTGCATTTGCGGAGTCCACAGCCGGCGTTGGCACCGGCATTGCGACTGCAAACGGCTTTACTATTCCGTCACTAAATTCCAATCCGGTAAAAACGTAAACTTCGCTTAAATCCAAAGGATTGTCTAGTTCGATGGTAATTATTGAACAGGCAACAGCCGTGGCGATTCTTCCCCCGTTACATAAAATTCTCCGGGTCCCTCCAATAATGGTGTCAAGTTCAGGGTTATTGATTAAACTAGCGGTAATGTCTTGAAGTTTTGGGTCGGCCGGATTGGTGACCGTATTGATAAAACTGATTTTGAAATTATCCCGGTCTTTTAACTTTGTCTGCTCTGCCAGAGTAAAACTTGCGCCTGACCTTTTGGTTAAACGCAGGCGCCGGTCAGAAACGGCGGAGGCTATAATTACCTCGCTTGATTGCGCAGTAGTGAGGGTTTGAGCAAAAGCGGTAATAAGGGCTAAAAAATTTAACAAACCGAAAATGAGAAATTTCATGGTGTTTCTATAATTCATTTAACAATCTTCATTAAAACCAGCGAGCCCGGCGAGCGAATATCAACCACGCTGAAGTTCACGGTAAAGATCTCCCACCCCGCTGATACCGCCGAACATCGAGCTGTCTAAAGAGCGGGCTATATGGTTGTTTCTAAAAATCGGCTGACTTCTAATCCTGTCGCAAAGCTCGTCAGCCCCATCCGGAATAAATGATTCCGGATCATTAAATCGGGCCCAAAGCGATCTCAGCGTAGTGCCTGAAGAAAACTCAGTTTCATTGGAAGTCCAAAGGCTGACAGCTGTCGCCACGCCGTTAGCCTTTGGATCCGCGCCAACCCTTTTTCTTGCAAGATACCGCTGCAAATCATTAACTGTTGAAATAGGTTCGTCGGTAAAAGTATTAACCGTCATGCTTTGGACTGCATTACTGGCAGCAAATCCAGGGGTATTTTTAAGTGTTCTAATTAAGGTCTCGACGGCATCTGGGAAAAATGGTGTGGCCGAGTTTCTCCAAAGACTGTCTAAACGTTCAGTTCCGTCGTAATGAATTTTCTGCCTTCTGCTCCAAGCATCCACGGCCATGGTCAATTGTAGGAATTGTCCTGTCATAAGAGTTTTATCCTTATATTTATTGTGATTTACCGGTTAATGAAGCGTTTCTCGAACTTCTGATCGTTGTAATAAGATCAGAATTCCAAGTTGTCGAGCGCCAAAGAAGGTAAAAAGTCGCGCCTCGAGTAAAGTGCTTTCAAAGTATTTTCAGGAACGGCTCTTAGCTGATTATTGGCCGTATGCCGCCAATCGCCCTTGCGCCAGGCGCTATCCCACAACATCGCCAGCACTTGGCAACCGTCGGCAATCGCTTCCTGCGTCTGATCCTTAAATTGACCCCATAAAAAGTCGGCCGGGCGTTTACCGTTGTTTTTAGCCGCCATGTATGCTTCGACAACCGCCATCGGGTCTATTCTGTCCTTGGTTCTCCTCATTAGCTCAATAGTCTGGTAGGCGGCCTGCCTGCCGTCACCTATGAGAGTCATGCCGTGACTGTCTCCGGCCAGCACGATAACGCGGTCCATCATCTCGTCGACATGCTCGTTCAGCATCTTGCTTTCGTAAGCGGAATGAACGCCTGCGCCGTAATTTTCAGTGACTTCCTCCGTTGTCCCGTCACGCTTTTTAACCGTTCGCTGCTGCGGGCGGGCCGGGTCGCCGTCGTTTAGGTACGAGCCGTGAAGGACCTGGCAAGCGTCGCCCACATAGTGAGAAAGAATTCCGGCGGCGCAGACAAACTCGGGGAGCTGGTTGTTTTCTGCAAATGCACACATTGCTTCGTAAAACTGCTGCACCCGGAAGGGAAGCGAGCCGCGTTGGCTGTTTCTGTTAAACCCGAGACCATCATAATAATCTTTAAAGAGCTGAAGAGTTACGTCGGACTCCTGAGTGATCAGATCGAACAAATTCTGACCGTTCGTATCGAGCTGGTCTAAATCGGCGTAGTGCGTCGGGTTGTCGTCGGGTTTTCGGCCACCAGGGTTCTGAAACGGCGTTTTCTTCCAAACGACATCAGGCACGTTGGCCAATGGAACAAAGCCGGATGCGTCAAGTTTTGTAGTTTCCTCGTTGATGACGCTCGTTTCAAAGCTCACACGATTACGGTTCGCTTTCATCAGCCTTGAAAGTTTCGGGTCTTCCACCAGATCGCAAGCAATGCTCCCAATCGTGTAATGGCCGACCGGCCCCCAGTAGTTTGTCGAAGCAATATTACGATCCCTAACCAAATCAACATCCAAAATTTGGAAGACATTTGAAAGATTTGTCGCCAGCGCGAAAGGGAACTGCTTTGAGGTACCTGCTCCAAACACGCTGCCACCCCACTGCGTGGCGATCGGCATTAGCCCTCGATTGTCTCCGGTCTCAACGACCCAGACTGTTCCGCTGTCTCCGGGCCGCGTGGCAAGCGGATTTTCGGTGCGCGATCCGATCAGGAAATCAGCCACATATTCAAAGCCGCCCACTGATTTAAAGCGATAGAAAAGCGCGCTGATTTTGCCGAAAAGGGCGCCGCTCGCACAGCCGTAAGCGCGTACTGGACAACCGATAAGGTCCAAGGTCAGATTGCTGGTGCTCAGATCCGCGAGCCTTCCGATCTGCCCGACTCCATATATTTGCGAAGTCCACTGCCGCACATCATCGACTTCAATTAACCCAACGTCGAGGTTGACGAATACATTTTTACCTACCCACCCACGATAGACTTCTTCAAAGGGCGCTCGGCGGAGCTGCTTGGGGGAGCTTTTACCGATAGATACCCGCTCACCGCCCAAAACGGAATACAATTCTTCGCTGGGTTCACCCACCACGTGTCTGCTTGTTAGCGCATAAGTTAAATGTCCGTCCGTAACCAAGCATCCCAGAGAAGCAATGTGTTCAGTTTGCTGGACGCGGGCGATGACCGGATAACCACCTCCGATTTGGGAGGACGGAAATCTCAAGTCTTCCGGCAGGGTAGTTTCGGCAACGCGTTTTACAAGAGGCGCTTCAATGACGCAAACAGGAACGCGGCGGCCGTCACGTAGGTAAATCGTTTTAGGAATAAATTCCGAAGCATTTATTGAGTTCGGGCGGTTGGCAAATTTGTCTTCGTCTACCCATTCCGAAACAAAAACCAGAATGCATGGCCACGAATACAGTCGCACCTCGGAATTCTCCAGAGTCCGTTTGCCTTTCGATTTTCGCGTTTTAGTTTTATCACCGGTCTGCTCCTTATTTGGATAAGGCTCTTTTTTACGGATTAAATACTTCCCAATGGCCGTTCCTACCACATTTGCCTTATGCATCAGGTGAATATGAAATTGATCGCGCGCCTCTAGGAGGTCGTGCAGCGAAAGAGTGCTGAACTTGGAATTTGATTCTTGTAAAAAGGACATAACAAAGGTATTTGATCTGTTGTTTGATTTCAATACTTTAAAGAATACGATTACTCGACTTTTCTATGGTTTCAAAATAGAAACCGACCAAAATTGAATCCTAACGAGAATTTTAGGATTCTTAGTTTCCACTAAAAAACACGGCAATACGACATCTAAACGAAACGTATGCTTTCGTTATCTAGGATTCAGTTGTCGTCGGTTGCTGTTAAATTCGAATTGGGAAAAGATTTAAAGCTATTTTGTAAACTTTGTCAACATTTTTTTATGGGTGATTATTTTTTGATTGTTAAGCAAAAGATGGTACGAGCTTCAGACAAAAAACAATCCGTTTAGTTGTCAGTTAAAGCTCAATTAAAGTTTTTATGCAAAAATAAAGTCTCTATTATACAGGTACTGCAAATTCTGCGGACATTTTTGTTAAATTAACCTTATATTCATCTAGCAAAAATCATTTCGACAATACCGAGGAAAATTTGTTTAAGTCGTAAAAATAAAATATCGGATAAAGATAGTAGATAGTGAAAACTTTGAATCAGAGTCGAGATCACTATATTTCATCGAATATTAAGACCTTCTCTGAAGGACTAATACTATTTAACACTATTGGAATTTTCTAAACACTATTGACCCTCAGGTAATGAAACGGTTATTTCGATAATCGCTTTAGGGCGTAAATTAGGCAATCTGCCTTCGGCAAATTTGACTGTCTCTTCTGCGCTGGTTCCCAACCACTGACCGATGAGGAGGCTGACCAGGTACTGCTCAAGCGGTATCGCCGCAGAGCGCACCTGCGTATACCCCACAGTAAAAGATTTGCCCTTACTTTTTCCAGTTCCATTTTTTATCGCTAAGAGATGTTTCGCCGGCACGACGAAAACTTCACCGGTAATGGCAAAAAGCCAGTATACGGAAGTCGCCGACCATTTAAGCAGATCGTTCAGTTGCTTGTTTTTGATCACCCAAGAATCTCCGGCACTATTTGCGACGTCGGTGTTGAGAAGCGCGTTCGATTTTTTAACCTGTACGAGATCTGCCCAGGCATTAAGGTAGCGTTTAGGGACATCGGCTTTAACGAGTAGCGCCAGATCGCACCCGTATTTCGGTTCTTCGGTCGATTTGGAAACAGGACGCTGACTTACGGAGACAAGCGGCGCGGAATTTTTTTTTGTCGAAGAGCCGAGCAACGAGATTTGCGGTTCGGTCGATCGAAATTCGGTTTCCAGTTCCTTTATCAAACTTTTGGTCAAAGTTTCTTCGATATCGCCACCCTGAGTTTGCAGATCTTTCGAAAATTCTCTGGCGGCTCTTTTGACGGCGGCGTTAAGTAACTGTTCCACGCCCAAAGAGGCGAGCCAGGTGGACGATAACGGTTCCAACGGATGCGGAAAAAACGGGATGCCGTCCATAAATTGCGCCGCCGTATCCACCAGCGTCCGTGCGATCTCAGAGTTCGGTTTTTCGAAACCATCTAATACCGCCTTAAGTCCCGAAGCTTTCAACCGGAGACCCTGGTTTTCGGATTCGCTAAGCGTATCTACAACATTTCGGACTTCCCGGTTTACGGGCGCCAGCTTGAGTGTTATGGAGAAAACAAACCCTTTGATTTGAGTAGCTTTCATTAAAATCCATTCAAGCGATTCCGCCCAAATTTGCGGGTGTTTTTCGGCGAGCGTCGCTACTTCCAACCGAAGTCCCGTCAATTCGGTTTGATGGTCATATTTCAATTCGTATTCGATAAGGAGCCGAAGTGTGTACCAGAGTACGGCGACGGGCAGTAAGTCATCGATCGCCTTTTCATTAAGAATTTCGAGTAGAGAGGCGTCTATTTCTTTTAATTGAACCCGTATAGTCTCCGCAGACGGTTTGATTTCTTGTTTTGCCAGTCGAACCCCGGCAAAGTACCCTAGTTCCGTTTTGTATTTGTCCTTCGATTCTTTGACGACCGATATGAAAGCAGGACCGAAATATTTCGGATCGACGTAGTCCGTGAAGGACTCTTTGCCTAGCGAGGCGTTACGTTCGTCGTTCCAAAAAGCCCGAAAGGTTTCGTCGATCTTTTCATTGTTGCTCCTGATCGCTTGACTGATCGGGTCGCTAATGGTGGGGGAACGCCATGCCTCCGTAAACTCGTTCAGTAGACGGGCAGCTTCATGAATTTCAAGAGAACAGATGTTTTTTAACATTAAGGAGTAATTCGAGAGGGCATCGTTTTCCGATAATATCTCAAGAATTTCCCGGGGCGTGTAATATTTTTCGAGTATGGTCTTTAAAGTCGTTTGCTTGACCTCGTGGGGTAAAGAACTCGCAAGTTCCGGCTTCGATTTAATTATAAAAGCGAGATTTCCTTCCGAGAGAATCGATTGAACTTTTTGAAAATCGGCTAATGAAAATATTCCTATGATGAAATCTTCCAGCTTGGATGCGGAGGTGTTGGATAATCTCTCAAATTGCTTTTGGCTAACCCACCATTGAAATACCCAATCAAAATCGAAGTCTATCAAGCGAAAAATGAAGTTTTTACCGCTTGACACGTTTTCAGATCGGTTCCATGAAAATCGATCTTGAGAGTCGAGATTCCAAATTTTATTGAGCAAACCGAAACCGTCGGGGTCGTTGTTTTTAGAACCGGATTTCCTAGCGAAAGTTTTGATTTTGCGAGTTTCCTCTTCATCGAGCGTATCGGTGAATTTCAAAATGTGTTCGGAAGAGAGATTAGTCAAAACATCCTCATATAATAAATCTTCATAAAGAAGTTCCGATAATTTTGAGGATCTTCCCGCCTTTTCGTGGATGTTGTGTTGATTCGATTGCATAAAGGTTATTTTAAGGCTTGGTCAAACTTATGAAAATTTGCTTAAGTTCAATAGGCTAAGGAAAGAAGCAGCGAAATTACCGAGAGTGGCAAGGCGTTCAGGATTTTTCGACATGCTTTATTTTTTTACTTCGCTTCTTCGTGGGCGCACGATTGCAAAAGCCAAAAGGTTTTTCCCGGTAATGTCTAATTCAAATTTTTTAGCGATTCTCTGAGATGAATTTCTAAAGTATTCAAAAACCTTGCTAGTTGAAAATCAAATGCCGGAGAATGCAGTAGCTTATGACAGTATAAAATGAGACGCCCGAAATCCCTAGTTTTCGCACACCCAAATACGGTTGTTGCAAAATTTGTAATTCTTGACTTCATTCATATGAGCGGCCGTGTGTTAAATCAATCGCTGGTTAATTTCTATCGATCTGGAGGATAGCTAAACAAGCAAGGATCGAAAGAGCTACCAAACTTTCCAAAAGTAAGTTGTATTTTAATAACAGCTACAAATATGGGAAGCAAGTAAATTTATAAGGACGGTATGTTAGTTAGCGTCACATTATTCGATTGCGACGAAGCCTAAAGTCTTTTTACGAATTAACAACTGCTCGGCGAAGCTCACGTACCATTCCACGATCAGGTATTAATAGCTACGAAATTCGGCACTGAGAACGGAAACTCTCTGGGTGGTCTAAAAAATAAGCCGGGAATTAGCTATGAAAGTGACCAACTTAATAAAGCAATTAATACCTCAATACAAGACAAATGTTAATCTTGCAAGTTAAAGTTTTACTATAAGGGTCGATTAGCAGACTTTTAATGTAAATTATTAAGAAAAAGTTGTGAGGTTCAGTTTTTAGAACTCAATTAAATCTAAGAATTAGAGCTTTAAATTGAAATTTTCTTGGCTAACTTATTGATTGTTACAGAAATAGTGCGGAACTGGAAAGAGAAATCTTTAAATGATTTTTAGTTGATATTCAATATTAAGCCGTCAGTCTACATTCAGTTTCCGATATTTATTTGAATGTATGAAAAATGCTGACCGAATTTGAGGGAACAGTACAAAAGAATAAAGTTAGGTAAAAATCTTCCAAAAATAATTTTGAATTTACTGATTGTGGAAGTAAAAGTGGAAGTAAAAGAAAAGAGGCATCTTTTAATGCCTCTTAACTGTTGTAAATAATGGTACACCCGGCAGGATTCGAACCTGCGACCCTCTGGTTCGAAGCCAGATACTCTATCCAGCTGAGCTACAGGTGCAAAGCCAAGTAAATTGTAGTTTGCTGTCGCGGCTTTTGCAAACCGTCAGATATTAATCAACACTTTTCCAGAAAAAATTAGTACGGATAAATTAGAACGTCTTTTAATAAAAGCGATTCTTTGACATGGAATTATTTGATTCGGAAACGGCGAAAGATTACCCTATAAGTCCGAAATCCTGCAAGTCGCGCAAAATTTAATAACTGGATATCCGTTTGTGAATATGAAATTTTTATTGTCATTTGACATTGGTTGTGGAAACCATTCAAAACGAATCGCTCTATGTGAATTATTATGCAGATGAAAAAAATTTTAATCGGCGGCGAATGGCGTGCGGCGAGCGAGAGTTTTGCGGTCAAATCGCCGTTTTCTGGCGAAAAGCTGGCGGAAGTTTTTTCGGCGAACGAGCGCGAAAACGAGGAAGCGATTGCGTCATCGGAAGCGGCGGCGCGGGAAATGCGAAAGTTAGCGCGTTATGAAATTGCGGCAGGTTTGCGGAAAATAGCGGACGGAATCGAGGAGCGTAAAAACGAATTTGCCGCGACTATCGTCCGAGAATCAGCCAAACCGATAAAACTCGCGCGCGGCGAAGTCGAGCGCGGTGCGGCGACTTTCGCTTGGGCGGCGGGCGAAGCCGAAAGATTTGTCGGCGAAGTTATTCCAATTGACACAATTGCCGCCGGACATGGAAAAACCGCTTATACGAAACGCATACCGCGCGGCGTCATTTACGGCATCACGCCGTTTAATTTTCCGCTCAATCTGGTTGGTCACAAAGTAGCGCCCGCGCTTGCCTCCGGAAATTCAATCATTATTAAACCTAGTCAGCGAACGCCTTTGACTTCGATTCTACTCGGCGAAGTTTTTCTTGAAAGCGGCTTGCCGAAAAGCGCTTTGCAAATCGTGCCGATGGACACGAAATACATCGAATCGGTTTACGCTGACGAGCGCGTAAAAATGATTTCGTTTACGGGCAGTGCTGAAGTCGGCTGGAGTATCAAGACGAAAGCCGGTAAAAAAGCGGTTTCGCTCGAACTCGGCGGCAACGCGCCCGTGATTGTTGATGAATCGGCGAATTTGCGGCATTCTGTTGACCGGATGGCATTCGGCGCTTTTTCCTATGCCGGACAAATTTGTATATCCGTTCAGCGCGTTTACATCCACGAAAAAATCTTCGATGAATGGACGGAAAAGTTTATTAATAAAGTCCGAAATTTAAAGAAGGGAAATCCGCTCGACGAAGCGACCGAACTGTCGGCGATGATTGACGAAAAAGCGGCGGAAAAAGCGCAAAAATGGGTAATGGAAGCCGCAGAAAACGGCGCGGAAATTTTATGCGGGAACGCGCGCGACGGCTCGATGCTCGACGCGACAATCGTGACGAACACGAATCCGGAAATGCGCGTCGTTGCGGAAGAAATCTTCGCGCCGGTCGCCGTTGTCGAAAAATTCTCGGATTTTGCGGAAGCGGTTGACCGCTCTAATCACTCGAAATACGGCTTGCAAGCCGGAGTTTTCTCGAACGATTTTGCAAATGTGGATTTTGCCGTTAACAATCTTGAGCAAGGCGGCGTCATCATCAACGACGTGCCGACGTTTCGCGTCGATAATATGCCTTATGGAGGCGCGAAAGGTTCCGGTTTCGGGCGCGAAGGCGTGCGCTACGCGATGGAGGAAATGAGCGAGGCTCGTTTAATCGTGGTAAATTCTTAATAACTAATCGCAAAAAAAAACTGAAAATTAGATTTACGGTTGAATAAAATTATGCAAATTCAAAAGATTCGTTCGATATTTCTGACAATATTTTTGCTGGCGATTTCGGCTTGTTACGCGCAGACGTCCGCGCCGACTTTGAGTGTAGCCGGTTTGAAAGATCAGGTAACCGTGCGGCGCGACGGGAGAGGAATTCCGTATATTGAGGCGAAAAATGAAACCGATTTATTTTTCGCGCAAGGTTATGTGACGGCGCAGGATCGTTTGTGGCAGATGGATTTATACCGGCGCGTCGCGCGCGGCGAAACGGCAGAAATTTTCGGGCGGACGATTTTAGAAGAAGACAAGCGCTGGCGCAAATTCGGTTTCGCCGCGATTGCCGAAGAATCGGTGAAAAATACAACGCCGGAAAATCTGAGCGCGCTAGAAAATTATGCTCGCGGCGTCAACGCTTATATTGCAACACTTGATGCCAAATCTTTGCCGGTCGAGTTTCAAATTTTGCAGTATCGTCCACGCGATTGGACGCCAGCCGATTCGCTCGTCGTCAGCAAAATTTTCGACGACGCGCTCAGCAATACGTGGCGGCACGATTTGATGAAAGCGAGTTTAATGGATTTACCGGCGGAAAAACGCGCCCGCATTTTCGAACAATCTTCGCCTCTCGATGTTTTGTTGTTCGGAAAAGATAATTTTACAGCAGAGACGCAGAGACGCAGAAAGAAAGCCAATGAATCATTAAAAGAAGATTTAGCCGTATTGAAAAAAAGATCAGTTTTGTCAAAAGAAATTTTATCGTTAAAATCTCAGCCTCTCAACGTCCTTGCGCTGAAAAATTTAGCTGCTGTTGAAGAAGTAAGAAAAAGTTCGTTAGAACGCATCGGATTTTATGCGGAAGATCTGGCGGCAAGCAATAATTGGGTCGTTTCCGGCAAACGCACAATTGACGGAAAGCCGCTACTCGCCAATGATCCGCATTTGCGGAACACGCAGCCGCCGATTTGGTATTTAGTAAATCTTTCGTCGCCGTCGGGGCGTGTCGCCGGCGTTTCGACGCCGGGAATCCCGGGCGTAATTATCGGACATAACGAAAACATCGCGTGGGGATCAACCAACGTCGGACCGGACGTGCAGGATTTATATGCCGAAACCTTCGACGCGAGCGGCAAATATAAAACGCCGACGGGTTGGGAAACGCCGAGGATTCGCAAAGAAGAAATCAAGGTGCGCAAAAATCCTTTGTTACCGGAAACCGAGACGGAGGTTTTGGAAGTTCAGGAAACGCGCAACGGCGTCATCGTTTTCGAAGAAGCGGGAAAAAAATACGCTTTGAAGTGGACGGCACGCGACCCGAAAAACGATTTGCTGGCGGCGTTTTCCGTTCTGTCGAAAGCCAAAAACTGGGGTGATTTTCGCGGCGCGCTAAAAAATTATGCAGGCGCGATGCAGAATTTCGTTTACGCCGACAAAGCGGGAAATATCGGCTGGATTGCCGCCGGAAAAGTTCCGATTCGCAAAACCGGCGACGGCAGCTTGCCGTATGACGGCGCGACCGACGACGGCGAATGGACAGGTTTTATTCCGTTTGACGAATTGCCGCAGCTTTACAATCCGCCCGAAGGATTTATTATGACGGCGAACCAGCGAACTGTCGGAAAATCGTATAAATATCACGATTTAATCGCGCGGGCGCATACGGTTTCGCGAGCGAAAAGACTTAATGATTTACTAAAAATGAAAGCAAAAGTTTCGATCAACGATATGCGAGATTTTCAATTCGATACGTTCAGCGAAATCAATTCGCGTTTCGCCCGCGAAGTCGTCAATCAGAAAGCGGCGTCCGAAGAAACTTTGAAATTGTTGGCAGCTTGGGACGGACGGATGAACGCCGATTCCAAAGCGGCGCTCGTTGCCGATGCTCTGCGGACGGCTTTTCGCAATCGAATTTTGACGGCAAATCTCGGCGCGGAAAGGGCGAAAACCGCTTTTCTGCCCTATGAACCGGCATTTTTCGACCGCTTAATCATGGAAAAACCGAAAGAATGGTTGCCGAAGGAATTTGCTTCTTACGCAGATTTATTAAAGGCTTGCGAAACAGAAGCGCTGGCGAATTTAATGAAACAAATCGGCACGGACGAATCGAAATGGACTTGGGGCGAGCGCGTCAAATCAAACTTTCCGCATCCGCTTGCCGTCGCGCCTTTGATCGGCGCGCGGTTTACGATTCCGGCAATCGCGCAAAACGGTTCAAGCGGCGCTGGCGCTTCGCCGAACGTCGGCTCGGCGGTTTCGATGCGCTTTATCGCCGCGCCGGGAAATTGGGACGAAACCCGCTTTGTCATTCCGACTGGACAATCAGGTGACCCGAAATCATTTTTTTATAAAGACCAGTTGGAGTTTTGGGCAAACGGAAACACGCCGGTTTTTCCGTTTACAAAAGCGGCTGTTGAAAATACGGCAAAGGATTTAATCGTGCTGATGCCGAAGTAAATTTTACAGTTAATTAAAAAATGAAAATGAGCGGATTATTTTTGAAGAAGATCGCTCATTTTTCATTTTCAGTTGATTGATTCGTTTGAATACCGATTTTTGATTGTTCGATTCTCGACAAAAAATCGCTCAAAATAAATGCCGCTGCTTCGCCGTCAACTTTATCGCGCAGTTCCTTTCCGCTGAAACCGCGTTTCCATAATTCCCCGCGCGCGGCATAAGAAGTGGCGCGTTCGTCTTGCAAAAAAACGGGCGTTTCGAGCGAAAGGGAAAAATTACGCGCCAAACGACGTGCTTCCGCCGACATTTCGCTTTCCGAGCCGTCGAAGTTGTACGGCAAACCCAAAACGAGCGCGGCGGCATCATATTCGGAGAGTATTTCTTTGATTTCCAGAAGCAGTTTTTTCCACGAAGCGCGATTGATTGTTTTGAGCGGGCGAACCGTGATTTGCAATTCGTCACAGACAGCGACGCCGATGCGTTTCGTGCCGATGTCGAGAGCGACGATCCTTCCCGCCGTCGGCGCGTGAAAAACATCTGTAAAATCTGAGAGATTGGTTGTTTCTTTTTCTTGCACGATTTTTATACGATTTTCTCGACGAATTTCTTGCCAGAAAACTTTTGATAACGGATAATCGTAATAGTTTTCGGTCAAACAAAAAATTCGTCAAGTAATCAGGCGTTTTACTTTTTTAATTTAACGTTCATCTAACTTAAATATATGTCATTTCGCGGAAAAATTTTAGTACTTTCGGTCTCGGCTTTTATCGCCGCATATGTTTTGGTCGGCGGCGTGCTCAGCCCGCTTTCGACGCGCGCGCAACAGCCGATTAATGATGCCGGAGCGCAGATTCGTATTTTTGAATCGGTCTTGCAGCACATTCAAAACGATTATGTTGACGAACCGAACTTGGAAAAAGTTCGCGCCGGAGCGTTGCGCGGTTTGGCTTACGGTCTCGATCCGTATTCTTCTTATTTAACGGCAGATCAGGTCAAGGATTTTCAAAACGCGAAAACGAGCGGCAAAGTCGGCATCGGCGCGGAATTTTCGCAGGTTTCTTCTTATTTGTATATCGTTTCAGTCGTTAAAGGATCGCCTGCCGACAAAGCAGGATTAAAAGCCGGAGACGTGATCGAATATATCGGCACGAAAGCGACGCGCGATATTTCGCTTTATGACGCGAGACAGCTTTTGACCGGCGATGCCGGTTCGGAAGTCAGCGTTCGCATTTTGCGTTCGGGTGCGAAACCGCAAACTATCAAAGTTGTGCGCGGTAAATACGCGATTCCGCAAGCGGAAGCGCGCATCGAAGCAGGCAAAGTCGGTATTATCAAAGTTTACAGTCTCGAAGACGGTGAAGCGAACGACATTAAAACGCAGGTGCAGAATTTGACGAAACAAGGCGTCCAGAAAATCGTTCTCGATTTGCGCGGCGTTGCCGTCGGAACTTTGCCGGAAGCCGTTTCGGTTGCTAATTTGTTTATTAAGGACGGTGATTTGGCAAAAGTTGTCGGGCGCGAAAACAAATTGGTGAAAACTTTTACGGCTGATCCGTCGAAAGCGATTTTTGACGGCAAACTTGTCGCTTTGATTGATTTGGGAACGGCGGGCGCGGCGGAAGTCGTCGCTTCGGCGATTCTTGAGCGCAAGCGCGGCGAAGTCGTCGGCGAAAAAAGTTTCGGCGCGGGAACCGAACAGCAATTGTTCCCGCTGCGCGGCGGCGACGGAATGCTTTTGACCACGACGAAATGGGCTTCGGCAAGCGGAAACCCGTTTTTGAGCGAAGAACGCGCCACTTCCGGCGTTAAGCCGTCAGTTGAGGTCAAGCGCCCGGAAACACCCGAGCCGCTCGAAGTCGAAGATTTAATCGATCAGCAGGAAGAACAGAAACAAAATCCGCAGCCGGAAAACACTCCGCAAGCAACGCCGAAACCTGAACCGGTCAAACCGAGCGCTGAGGACTTGCAATTGAAAAAAGCGCTCGAATTAATGCAGGACAAAGCGCAGGCGGTAAAAGCAGGCGGCGAATAATAAATTTGTCCATTTAATACAAAAAAATATAAAAAGCCGGGTGTTATTCGCCCGGCTTTTTTGGCGGCGAAACTTTCGGTTGTTCGCTTTCCGCAAGACTGTTAAAATCAATTTCCGATGACAACTGCAAATTTTAACGTGCGCCGACTCCGCGAAACAGACATCGGCGAATGGCTGAGACTAAGAAAGATGCTTTGGGACGGTTCGAGCGACGAAGAACACAAAGCCGAAATGATGGACATTTACGAACACACTGAAACGCAGTTGGTTTTGGTGGCGGAAGTCGGCGGCGGTCGGCTCGGCGGTTTTCTCGAAGCGAGCATTCGCCCGTTTGTCGAAGATTGCCACAGCGAACAGGTCGGTTATCTCGAAGGCTGGTTTGTCGAACCGGAATTCCGGCGCAGCGGAATCGGTGGCGCACTCGTGCGGGAGGCGGAAAATTGGGCGCGCGCGCACGGCTCGACGGAAATGGCTTCGGACGCGGAAATCGGAAACGAAATGAGTCTCAAAGCGCATCTAAATCTCGGTTACGAAGAAACGTCGCGCCTCGTTCATTTGCGCAAGGATTTGGTTTGAAATGAGAAAAATAACTGAAAATAAATATCAAACGCGGAGACGCGGAGACGCAAAGAATGAAAAGAATGAGAAAGATTTTATATTTTTCTTCTTTTTACTTCGCTCGAAAAAAACTCTGCGTCTTTGCGTCTCTGCGTTGGTAATTCTCTTTCTTTTAACATCGGCGGAAGCGCAGTCAACCAATCAAAGTCATCCGACCGCCGTTACTTCCAATGAAATCAGCGGCGCGATAAAAGCGCGTGATTTAGGCGACGCGCGGCTGACGAGTTATTTTTACGTTTTTAACGCGAATCAAGGCGACGTTTTTATTAATGTCGTGGCGAGTAATTTTAACGGAAACATTGATGTTTTCACGTCCGACGGTTTGAGACCTCTGACTAAAATCGTCGTTTTCGCGGACACTTCGATAAATGAAACCGGGCGCGTGGTTTATTTACGAAAGCCGGAAAGATTGATTTTGCGCGTTGAAGGACGAACGCCGAACGACGACCCGGCAACGTTCAGAATCAAATTCGCCGGAAGTTTTCAGGCTCTCAGCGAGAATGAACAAACCGATGCTCCCGCCGAACCCAAAGTCGCATCTGGCAGTGATTCGGATATCCGCGTTAACTCGGTCGGCACGATTATTCACGTAAAACCGAAACCGACTCCACAGCCGAAAGAAACAGTTGCCGAAACAAAACCAATTGAAAAATCTGTTGCTAATGAAACAAAAACAGAGGAATCGAAAAAAGTAGATTCGGAGGATGTCGTTCAGCAAATCAGTGTTGAAACAAATACGGAAAAATCGGTGATTGCCGAAACAGCCGTTAATGATAAAAATGAACGAAATATCGAAGTCGGCGAAACGGGGAACAAAATAGAAGTTGTCGTCACGGATAATGCTCAGCCAACAGAAAAGCAGGAAGAAAATGTTGAGCGGGCAAATCCGGCAGTTGATGAAAGTAATGAAACGGCGAAAACGGTGACGATAAAGCCTGCAGAATCAGCAAAAGCGACGAAAACAACCAGAAATTCCCGTGTCTCGGCAAGAGCTGCCGACAGAAACGCCAGAAATGCGAAAGCAGTGGAATTAAACGCCGCGCTGGAAAATATTCGTTTGATCGTATTAATGAAAGACGGCGCGAAAATCGAAAAACCGATGAGCGAAATTTTGCGCGTTGGCGTTGATAAAGGCGTATTGACGGTTATTGCAAAAGACGGCACGATTAATCGTTACTCAATTATTGACGTAGCGAAAATGACGATTGAATAGAGTTGAAAATATGTGAAATAAAAAAGCCGCTTGATATATCAAGCGGCTTTTTTATTTTACTATGTTTATTTGCTCGTTAAAATTTGCCGCAATCTTCCGACGAGCGGGCTGACGGCGTTGGCTTGTTCAAGCTGCGCGAGAGTCTTTTGCGCGTTCTCCGAATCTTTAATTCTCGAGTATGCGACGCCGAGATTGTAAAGTGTCGGTTCGTGGTTCGGCTCTATTTCGAGAACCTTTTTGAACTCGCCGATGCCGCGTTCGTAATCGGGCGTCTGCCGTTCGACGAAAGTCGTTCCCAAATCTGTGCGAGCGTTAATATCTTTCGGATTAATCTCGAGCGCTCGCATGTAATATTTTTCAGCGTTTTCAAACTGACGATTGTCAAAATAAGCATTGGCGAGCTGAACGTTAGCTTCGAAACTTTGGGGATTAAGTTCGACGCCTTTTTGATAGAACTCGAACGCTTTATCGTATCTGCCGATTTGCGCATACATATCGCCCGCCTTCATCTGCGCCGCGAAATTGTTCGGCTCAGCTTGCGCCTTGTCCAATTTTTCCTGCACGTCGTTGAGCATTCCGCCCGTCATATTCGGCGCTCCCGTTGTTTGGTCGGCGAATGGCGCGTTCAATTGATTCGGGGCGGAAGATTGCTGCGTTATCAAAGCGCTCCGGTTAATCGAATTGGCAGTGAAAAATCCGACGATTAAGCCGATAAATAAGCCGCCGATTCCGATTAAAATACTGTTTTTTTGCATTTTGAAATAGTGATTAGTGAAAAGCGGGAAGTGAAAAGCAAATGATTGAAATTTTTCACTTCCCACTTTCCACTTTTCACTGATTTTTAAGCGTAACTATGTAAGCCCGGCAGTAAATAACTGACGCCCAGATATGTGAAAATAACAAGCAAAAATCCTAAAATGGCGAAATAAGCCGAGCTTCTGCCTTTCCAGCCTTTGGAAATTCTCGTGTGCAGGAAAGCAGCATATGTCAGCCACGCGATCAACGCGCCGGTTTCCTTCGAGTCGAAACCCCAAGGTCTGCCCCATGATTCGTTTGCCCAAATCGCGCCGGTAATCAAAAGCATCGCCAAACCAGCGAAAGCCAGACACGCCGTTTTATACATTAAATTGTCGAGCGACTCCAAGGACGGCAATCTTTCGCGCAATTTCTCGGTTCTGAAGCCGAACAAAATAACGAAGAATGTACCGGCGAGAGCAGTAATCAAACCGGCGAGCTCGACCGGATTGGTGTTTAAGCTCAAAAATAATTTATCGCCGTTGTTTTGCAGATACTGACGCGAGGTTTGCTCAAGCTGCGCGTTCGTCAAAGCTGAGAGTTCCTGCGCTGAAAGTTGCTGTTTGGAAGCGATTTCCTTGCCGACGGTAACATACTGTCTGGAATCTGTCGCAAGCTGACTTTGCAGCTGCGGATAAATATTGGTTGATGATTTTATGCCTGTAACGAGAAATGCAATCGCCAGAATCTGCGCGACGAACGCGAGTTTAAGCAAGACATCGCCGACTTTTTTGCCGGTTTCGTTGTTTTGATAAATGTAAAACAGATATGCGGTGACTGTTCCTAGCAGTAGAATTCCGGCGACGACAAGCGTCGGTCCGACATACGGAATCTCGAAACGGAAAAAGCCGGAAAACGGTTTGCCTGCCTGCGGATTCGGGACGAATGTTCCGGCGCGATAAACGAATTCGGTCAAAACGGAAAATTTACTGACAGTCGCGATCACGCTCAAAGCGAAAACGCTCGACCAAATTGCCATTGCTTCTACTTTTACTTTATCTTTTAATAAATAAATGACGGCGACGGCGAAACAAACGAGCGCGACGCCGTAACTGAGCGCCGCGACACCGACGTGAATCGGACGCCAATAAGAATCGAGAACCGGCGGCAAATCAATGAATTCGCTGCCGATAAATCTGGCAAGCGTCAAAATCAAAGCGGCGAGCGGCAGAGTGAACGCGGCTAAAACCTGAAAATTTTTGCGGTGCGCGAATAGCAGCGTCGCAATGCCCGCGCCGAACGCAAACGCGATGCTCAAATCATATAAATTGGCGAACGGGATATAGCGGAAAAACCATGGCGTTTCCATATTTCCGCCAGCACGCATCATCGCAATTTCGCGGTCGTAAGCGCCGACCCAACGCACGAGCCAGCTCGAAAGATTGAAAAACACGCCGAGCGTCGCCGTCCATAAACCGATTTTCTGCGCCATATCCGAAGGCGCGTAAAGATTCGTCAATTGAAAAAGCGCCGCCAAAAGATAACAGGCGAGCGCGACCATCATCAGCGCGCCGTCGGACATAAAACCCGCGCCGATTTCAATGCGCGCGAAAAGCATGACGAAAGCGCCGAATATTGCCAGAATCGCGGGCAAATACGATGTCCACGAAGCGTCATCGGAATTTTTCGATTTTCCGCGCGGTAAAATAACTTCTGTTTGAATTCTGCTGACTTCTTCCATAAAACTTTATTAGTTCCTCTAACTTTCGCTTTCCGTTTCTTTTACGCCGTTCAAATCCGCAACGATTCGATTGAATTTATCTTCAAAACCGAAATGATTGCGATTGGTTTCGCCCGCTAAAACCACTTCAAATTCATTTTCCGATTTTTGATCAATCAGCGCCCAAACCCGTTTATGCGCAATGAAGAACACAAAGCAGAGCGCGAAAATTAAACCGAAACCGCCGAAATACCACGCGATAAACGCGCCGCTGAACGGATCATATTTGATTGACAAAACGTGCGCGAGCGGCGCTTTTTCAAACTCGGCGAGCCGCCATTTATAACCGGCTTTCGGCGCGCCGATAGGGGCGTTGTCCGGAAGTTTAGCGGCGAAGGCGTAAACTTTTGATTTCTCGCCTTGCGGCGACGTAATGTTCAAAATAACCGCCGGATTATTGTATTGTGCGGTGCGCGTGTCGGGTTTACCGTTCGCAATCACGAAATCCGGCATAAACGAATCATATTCGATGAATGTTCCGTCAGGCAAAATCGTCGAGCCGTTGCGCATTAAATCAACCGTGATCGGTTCGCCGCCCGCGATCGGCGTTAATTCCAGCTTCATCATTCTCGCGCTGCCGACCGGAACGGTTTGCGCCTGAAAAAATCGATAACCGCGATAGCTGAACGGACTGTTAAGGCTGACATCGGCGATGGTTTCGCCGTATTCCGGATCGTCAATCTTTATCTGCGTGCGCCAGTCGAGCGTGTTCGTTACTTCGATCTGCCCGCTCGGGTCAATCAATTTTTGCTGAATATCCGTGCAGGTAATCGTAAACGGCAATTGAGCGTTAAACTTTTCCTTTTGGTCGAGATTAAATCGCAAAAGCTGAATCTGGTCGGTTACCTGACCGGGTATCATATTAACGTCAGCGTCAAAACCGGTTTGCAGCGCGACGAAATGACCGAGAAATAACGTTAAAAGTCCGACGTGAACGAAATAAGCGCCGAGCCGATTCCACTTACCGCGTTCGCCGAAAACGAACAAATAACTTTTGTTTTCGATTTTTGAAAAGTCTTTTCTGCCCGACGCGTCAACTGCATAAACACTTTCTTTGGTTTGCGCAGTTTGCGTTTTCAATCCGCTGTTTTGAAATGCGTCTTTGATTTTTTCGATTAAATCATTAGCGTTTTCCGCCTTGATATTAAGAACCGCATTTTGTTTCTGTTTAGACAGCCAATCACGCGTTGCTGTCAATTTCGGCGATTTGATATAGCTCCAAGATGACGGAAAATGATCAATCGAAGCCAGAACGATATTGAGAGACAAAACAAGAAGCAAAAAATTAAAATACCAGCTGTGATATACGTCGAAAAGCCCGAGTGAACCGTAAACGAGTTTTTCAGCAGGCGTTAATGATGCAAAATAAGCGTCAAAACCGACGACGTTTTGCTGAATAATCAGCATTCCGACCATCGAAAGCGCTACCAGAATACAAAGCAGAACGACGCCGAATCGTACCGAACTCAAAAAATCGAGCATGCGGTTAACGATTGGGGCGGACTGCGGACGAGCAATTTGCTTCGCTTTGATTGTTTGTTCTGCTGCTGACATTTTAGGGTTAATTTCTATATAAAATCATAACTTAGCAAAACTTTTTTGTCATCCGCTTAAAAATTAGTTTAGCTTCATAAGAAAAGAAGAACGGTTTTGCCGGGACAATTTGGAAAAATGCTTTTTACAAGTTATTCTTTAGTAAATATTACTGTTTTCCCCTAAATCCGAAACTTAACACAAATGGAAATAGCGACTGCTGAAATCGAAGAAACTAAAATTACGGACTGGCGCGTCAAACTCGCGGCTTTTTTAGAACTGACGAAGCCGCGCATCGCGTTTATGCTCGTTTTAACGTCGGCAGCCGGATTTTATCTCGGCTCAACGGGCGATTTCGATTTCGTTCTTTTTCTCAATTCCATTATCGGCATCGCGTTGCTCGCGTTCGGAGTAGCGACTTTGAATCAATTTATTGAACGACGCACTGACGCGCTGATGGATCGAACGGCGCGCCGCCCGCTGGTTATCGGCACGATTTCTTCGGCGGAAGCACTCGTTTTCGGAATTTTATTGTGCGTCAGCGCGGAAATTTATCTGGCTTTTCTGGTTAACGTTTTGACCGCCGTTTTGGGATTAACAGTTATCGTCGGTTACGTTTTGCTTTATACGCCTTTGAAAACGCGCACTTCGGCTTCGACCGCAATCGGCGCGATTCCGGGCGCAATGCCGCCGCTGATGGGTTGGACATCAGCTGCCGACGAAATCACACTCGGCGCTTGGATTTTATTTGCGATGCTGTTTTTATGGCAATTTCCGCATTTTCTGGCAATCGCGTGGATGTATCGAGAACAATACGCGAAAGCCGGAATCAAAATGCTGCCGGTCGTCGAACCGGCGGGAATAATCACGGCGCGGCAAATCGTCATTTTCACCGTTTTGCTGTTGCCTGTCAGCATCGCGCCTTATTTTGCCGGAGTTTCCGGCGTGATTTATTTAATCGGCGCGAGCGCGCTCGGTGCTTGGTTTTTATGGGCGAGCGTGCAGGCAGCACGTTACAAAACAAACGAAAAAGCCAGAACATTATTGCTGGTTTCGGTTTTGTATCTGCCGATAATATTCGCGCTGATGGTTTTTAATCACAATTAACTTTTTTAATATTGAGTCAAAATAAAAAATTCTCATTTCGACGTTATATAAATACGATTTGGAAGTAAAATTTATGAAAGTCGGAACCCTGGAAACTAATGTCGGACCAAACAATAAACGTCGGCGGCAGCCGAGTTTGACAGGCAGCGGCAGCGGAAACGGCGGTAAAAGAGGCGGTGGCGGCAATAGCGGCGGCGGCGGAAATGACGGTCCAGATAATCGTAATTACGAATACGTTGAAGAGTTCCAGCCGGATAAATCAAAGGTTTTAATGTGGTTTTTGCTGGTTGTTGTTTTGATGACGTTCGGTGGTTTGATCAGCGCATACATCGTTATTTCGACGAATGGCGTTTTAGAGTGGAAACCATTCGATTTACCAACCCCGATTTGGATCAGCACTTTTTTGATTTTATCGAGCAGTATTACTTATTATTTCGCTCAAAAAGCTATATTTCAAGATAATCAGCTTCAAGCAAAAAAATGGCTCGTCTTGACCACTGTTTTCGGCGCGGCATTTATTTCCTCTCAGCTACTCGCCTGGTTCGCGCTCGTTCAGCGCGAGGTTTATGTTCAAAGCAATCCATACGCCGGTTTTTTCTATGTTTTAACTGCTGTTCATGCCCTTCACGTCCTCGGCGGAATTATCGCGCTCGGTTCGATAGTTTTACGCGCCTGGTATCAAACAGCGTCGGAAGAAGATTTGGAAAAACGCAAAACGATGGCGCAGGTTGTCGGCTGGTATTGGCATTTTATGGGCGGATTGTGGCTGTTTTTATTTGTGCTGCTCGGATTATGGAAGTAATCTGCAAAAAAATACTGCGAAAAAAAACGCTGAAAATTAATGGATAAAGTTATCATTCAAAATGAGAAACAATCAATGCTGTTGATTAATCTCCTGTCAGTCATAATTCCGCTGGCGGTGGCTTTGATGATTTCCTTTGACAATATTCTTGATTTAGGCGTTTGGACGAAAAGTTTGTCGCACGTTATCGGAATTATTAACACTTTAACGACATTTTTTTTAATCGCCGGATTGATTTTTATTAAACAAAATAAAATCAATCTGCACCGAGCATCAATGACCGGCGCGTTTGCTTTGGGTTGTTTGTTTCTCATTTGCTACATCACGTATCACATTTCAAATCCGCCGAACAGATTCGGCGGAGAAGGCGCAAGCCGATACGTTTATTTTTTTATTTTAATCACGCACATCGCTTTATCTCTGGTTGTTCTGCCGCTCGTTCTGCGCGCAATGTTTTATGCCGTCACCGCGCAATTTCCGCGTCATAAATCAATTGTCAGATACGCTTACCCGATTTGGCTGTATGTTTCAGCCTCCGGCGTCGTCGTTTATTTTATGCTTTACTGGCTGTTTCCGGCGAAATAAAAATATTCTAATTCGTCTTGTAAACGACGGTTTTGATGTGATAAAATTTTAATTGTTGAAAAGTTGATCACCGAAGTTGTTTTTTTCCTGTGAAACAACGCGGGGGAACCAAAAGTTTCGAGATTTTTCATTTGTCTCGCAACCGGGGCGAAGCGTTTAAGCCAAAATAAACGCGGGGATAACTTCTTCGTTCCTAGCCCGTCAGCTAACCTCGTAGGTGTTGCAAAGAAGTAACAGCAGAAGTTTTGCCATTACCGGCGCGATTTTGTGTGTGCTTCGCGCTCTGCTCTTTCAACATTCAAGACGACATCCAGTCTCTTCAAAGGTGAAAAGTCCCGCGAAATTGTTTTCGCGGGACTTTTCATGTTAAAAGTTAAAAAATTTTCACAAAAATATATTTACTGATTAGGCGAAGGCTTTGATTCGGGTTCACCGCGTTTTTTCAGTTTCGGCGGTCCGTCCGAACTCGAATCGCTGCTTGATGAGCCGTCCGTATCGGTCGAATCTGCAGCCGGTTGACGACGTTTGAGCGTCGGTTTGCCCGGATCGCCTTCGTCTATGTCGCTTGTGACGCCCGCTTTCGCGTTGGAAAGTCTCAGCAAATGCGCTTTAACGCGGTTAAATTCCGATGTGCTGATAATGTATTCTTCCTTTTCCGAAAAACGGGAAACGAGCGCCAGACTGGAATCGCGCCGTTCGAGCGATTGAGGGTGCGACGAGAAAAGTTTCGATAAAGTGCCCGGCTTCTTTTTGTTTTTCGAAGCGAGCTTTTCAAACATCGTCGCCATCGAGGTCGGATCATAACCGGAAGCGTAAAGATATTGAACGCCTAATTTATCGGCTTCTTCTTCGGCTCCGCGCGAGAATTTGAAAAAACTGAGCATTTGGGCAAATCCGCCGGCGTTTTGGGCAATCGTCGAGGCGATGCCGCCGCCGAATATTATCGTTCCCAGAAGACCGTATTGAATCGCTTGCATTTTGCCTTGATTTTCCATCGCATGACGAGCCGCGACGTGCGCGATTTCATGCGCCATGACGCCCGCGAGTTCGGCTTCGTTATCGGCAGCTAAAATCAAGCCTTTATTAACGTAAAAATATCCGCCCGGAAGAGCGAAAGCGTTGACTTCGTCGCTGTCAATGACTTTAATCGTAAAAGGAATTTTGGCGTCTGAATTGAGTACGACGTTTTGACCGACGCGGTTGATGTATTCAGTGATAATCGGATCTTCGACCAATTTCGCCTGCTGCTCGACTTCGAGCGAAAGCTGTCTGCCGATTGCAATTTCTTTTTCTTTCGAGCCGCCGAGCCAGCCGAAAAATTTATCCGAGCCGTCATTGATCTTGCGTTTTCCGATCATCGCCGGATTTTCTTTTTCCGTAAGCGCGCCCGGAACTTTCGATTGTGTTTGAGCAGTCGGTTTCTCTTCTTTTTTAACTTTTTCAAGTTTAGCCTGTTTTTTATCGTTTTGTTTTTTGTCCGCCGTTTGCGCCGCGACGCTCATCGGTGAAAACGCGAAAGCGCTCGACCCGACGGTCACGGCGAGCAGAAAAGCGCTGACTTTGCGAACTGAATCTTTGTGCATATTTCGCCTCCAAATTCCTCTTTTGCCGAATATAGTGATTTTAGCTTTTAAATGTGTAGTTAAGCAACGGTTTTTTGATGCGGAAATACCGGATAAAGTTGCGAATCGCGGCGGAATTTCAGAAAAATTTAATCAATCGCCGCTTTTGGGCAATTAAATGTTTTTTTTCGCCGCCGAAATTTGTTAAAGTATTTATTGCCGCCCGGAATATTGCGGCGAAAAACATTCTTCTCGACCCAATCTTTCAAAAATTACCGCTTTTTTTCGCTCGTCCGCAAATAAATGAAACGCATTCAGGAAAAAGTCAGAGACATCGTCGAAGTTCGCGCCTACGAAAGTTTGCAGGATTTTACCGCTAATCCGGCGCATACGCTCGCGGTTTACCATTTTACGCCGATAACTTCGGAATTGATGGCGAAATGGATTGATTTTATCGCGGGTGTGCAGATGCGCGGCGGCGCGGCGTGCGCTCTCGCCGGTTATCGCGGCGTCGGAAAAAGCCATTTTCTGGCGGCGCTCGGCGCGATTGTTTCTCAACCCGAACAACGGGCGAAAATTGCCGACGAACACGTCGCCGCGAGTCTTCAGCGTCTCAAACGCCGCCATTTTCCGGTTGCGTTCGTCAAGCGCGGTTTGCGCGAAACTCTGTTGGAAGAAATAAAAATTGCACTTTCCCGCACATTTGAAATCGAAGCAGCCAATTTAAGCAATTCGTTGCCCGATTTGCTCGCGTTCGCGGCGAACAAAGCGGGCGATTTACCGTTCGTTCTGCTGATTGACACGACTTTTGAGCGCACCTCAAGAGTTTTACGAGACGACGGCGCGATGCTCGGCGAAATTGCGGAAATCGCCAAAGAACTGAATATTTTCGTCGGAGTCGCGCTCGACGATGATATTGCCGGCGCCGACGGCGTCAATGCGGCGATTGCGCGCAGCTTTCGGATAGATTATCTCGATCAGGAACATCTCTACCGCATCGTTGACGCGCACATCTTTACGAAACAACGCGCCGCCGCGCCGATTCTGCACGATATTTATAATTATTTTCGTGCTGTAATGCCGAATTTTCGCTGGAGCGAGCAGCGTTTTTCGTCGCTTTACCCGCTTCATCCGATTATTTTGGAAATCGCGCCGTTCGTACGGCTTTACGCGCCGGAATTCGCGCTTTTGGGTTTCGCTTCGGTTGCCGGAAAAAGAATTTTGGGACGTCCGGCGAACTCGCTGATCGGTTTGGACGAAGTGTTTGACGCGGCTGAAGTTACGCTCCGAAAAGTGAGCGAATTGAGCGACGCTTTTATCGTTTACGATCAAATTAATAACGAGGTTATCGCGCATCTTCCGATTATGGAACGTTTGCAGGCGAAATTGATTTTAAAGGCTTTGTTTCTTTTGTCGTTTGAAGGCGTGGGCACGACAGCCGAAGAAATCAGCGCGTCGGCGCTCGTCTTCGATGAAAGCGAAAGTACTCGTGCCCGCCAGGTAATCGAAATTTTGCTCGAAAAGTTCGTGTCGGTTTTTCCGAATGACATTCAGCGAGTCGAAGAAAACGGCAGGGAAACTCGCTACTCGATAAAAGGAAAAAATAAGGAAAGTCTCAACAACGATTTGATGCAGGCGAGCCTGACGATTTCCGCGGACGTGATTCCTGGAGTTTTGCTGCGCGTCGCGCGCGACAAATTCCCGGATTTGACAATTTCCGACGCGCCGGATTCATCGGTAAATTCGATGGAGACTCAAATCGTCTGGCGCGGCGGCGTGCGGCGCGGGCGCGTCGTTTGGAATTTGTTGAACGAAGCTGACGCCTTTAACGATTCAACGCCGGCGGACGCGATTGATTGGGAATTAACGATCAGTACGGGCGAAAATAAACAAAACGATTCGCCGGACGAAAACAATCTGCCGAAAGTTCTCTGGCAGCCCGCGCCGTTACGTCAGGACGAATTGGAAACGATTCTGCGGTTTTACGTTTTGCTGACTGTCGGCGAGTTTCGCGAAAAATACGGCGAACAAATTCGCGGTTCCGTGCAGTCGCATGCTCTTGCCGTCGAAAAAATCTGGAATCGAATTTTCTTAAACGACGGCAAGCTGGTCATTGACGGATTCGATTTTAATTTGACCGATGACGCGCGCTCGGCGCAGAACCTTTCCGAATTGTTTCTGGCGATGCTCGAACCGATGCTGGAAATGCGTTTTCCGGCGCACCCGTTTTTTGCTCGTTCGCTCGGAATGACCGAAGTTTCAACGCTTGTTAACGACTTTTTTAGCGGCGCTCGGGGCAATTTGGACGAAGTGCAGAAGCTGGTCGAAACTTTCGCGCTTCCTCTCGGAATCGTCACTTTGCGCGGCGGCGTTTACGCGCTTGAAACCGAAGAAAATCTGCTCAATTTGCCTGTCGCACATGAAATTCTAAAATTAATCGAAACGGCGGGCGAAGAAACGGTTTCGTTAAAGACCGTTTACCGCGAATTAAAAAAATCGCCGGTCGGATTGGCGCGCGAAGCGCAGCATTTGATATTGACCGCGCTCGTCGCGCAAAGACAGATCGAGTTCGTAACCTCGAAAGGCGACCGGATTAATCGCCGCTCGCTCGATTTGAAGATTATCTGGGACGACATCGAAGGAATTGCCAAACCAATCGGCACGGTTTACTCAGCCGAAAGATTAACGAATTGGGCGAAAATTTTAACCGCCAGCGAAGATTTTCATTCGATTGAAAATTCGGAAGACCGCGAAACCATTTACGCCGCTTTGCAAAACTGGTTGGAGGATTGGCGCTCGGCTCGCGTGCTTGAACGATTTGAAGAATTACCTGATGAAATTCTCAATAACAAAATCTGGTGTCTGGCAACACAGGCGGGCAAAATTTTCGGTTCGGTCGCCGAAACTGTCGCTGCCATCGTCGAAAAAAATATCTCGATTGACGAAGGAATGCATCGCGTCGCCGATGCTTTTTCCGATTCGGAAGACGCCTTTTTTTCGGGTACACAGGATTTGGTCGTTGTCGAAGATTTTATCAACGGAGCGGCAAAACGCAGCGAAATCTGGACTTACCTCGCCGTTTGCGAGCCGACCGCCGACGAGAAAATCGAATATTTCCGCGACAAGCTTTTGCAAATTATCGAAGAAAGCTATCGCCATCCGAGCGAATCTCTCAATCATGAGATGGATAATTTGTGGGTCACGTTTCAAACGAGATTTTCCGAATATTTCGCCGTCAAACACGACACGGTAATGAAATCTCACCTTTTTCAGGAAATGTTCGACGAAATTTTCCGCAGCGGCGAATGGTGGGAATTTGAAAATCTTTCGAGAATGCCGATGTTCCAGATGCATTACTGGAAGGAGGCGCAGACGATTCGGCGGCATTTGCAGCAGCTCGACTGTCGCTGCAACGTGCGCGAAATGCTGAAAACGCATCCTTTTTGCGCCTGTTCCTTTAATCTGGCGCAGCTCAAAGATTTGGAGATGATGCCGGAAAATTTGTCGGAAATCGTCAATCTGGGGCGTATTGCTTACCGCCGAAATCTTTTTTTATTAAGAGAAACGCTTTTGCCGCTTCTCGAACAATTTACAAGCACAAGCAATAACAGGGAACTTTCCGCCGCCGGCGCTCATTTGGTCGAGATTTTCCGCGGCGGTTCTAATTTTCCGCTGATGAGTAACAACGAATTAATAGTTTTGCAGAAAATACTGGAAAATCTGCCGGTTGCTCCGCTTCTGCATTTGAAAATGCCCGAACAAAATTTTACGACGCGCGAAGAAATGCGCGAAAAGTTTAACGATTGGGTCGGCGAATTACCGAACGAGCCTGTGTTATTAAAAATATAAGCAAAGTGAAAATTATCGGTTGAGATTTAATGGAAATCACTTCAATTTTTAATTTTTAATTCGCGCTTTTCAGTTTACGCCTGATTCGTTATATTTCTTGAATGCAGACAATTTCCATTATCGGCGTCGGCAGAATCGGCGGCGCGATCGCTCTCGCGCTCGACGACAAAAATTATCTGATTGAAAATTTAATAGTTAAAGAAAAAGAAAAAGCCGAAATCATTCGCGGCAAATTAAAATCAAAAGCGCGAATTGATAACTTGGCTGATGCCGAAACAATCGAATCCGACATAATTTTCATTTGCACGCGGGACGCGGAAATCGGTAATGTCGCCGAAATTCTCGCGGCAAAATTAAAACACAATTCGTTTGTTTTTCACACGAGCGGCGCGTTATCATCGGAAATTTTAGACGAATTAAAAAAAATCGGCTGTCGAACGGGTTCGATTCATCCGCTCGTTTCAGTGAGCGATGCAGAACGCGGCGCGGAAAGTTTTCGCGGCGCGTTTTTTTGCGTCGAAGGCGTTAGCGAAGCCGTCGAAATTGCTGAAAAAATTGTCGCTGACTTAGGCGGCGAGCCGTTTTCGATTGAAACCGAGTATAAAACTTTATATCACGCGGCGGCGGTCACGGCGTGCGGGCATCTCGTCGCGCTGCTCGACGCTTCGTTTGAGATGATGGGAAAATGCGGGCTCGGCGATGAAAAAGCGAAACGCGTTCTTACGCCGCTCATCAAAAGCACGATTGAAAATCTCGAACACCAAACGCCAGCCGCGGCTTTGACCGGAACTTTCGCCCGCGCCGATGCCGAAACTTTCCGGCGGCATCTCGAAACACTCGAAAAAAACGTTTCTCCGGAAATTCTGGAACTTTATCTGCTGCTTGGTTTACGTTCGCTGCCGCTGGCGAAAAAACAGGGAGCGAAAGCCGGGAACATCAATCAGATACAAAAAGAACTTTTGTTAGCGAAAAAGAAACTCAAGTGTTAAAATATTATTAAAGTTACATTAAACAGACAGAGCTGAAGGAAATGGCGAAAAAAAAGGAAGACTTCAAAACGGAAAAGGAATTTTTTCTTGAACACATTCAAAAAGCGGGTTTGCGCCGCACCGCGCAGCGAGACTTGATTCTGGAAATATTTCTGCAAACCGAAGAACATTTGACGAGCGAAGACCTTTACTGGCTGGTTCAGAAACAAGATCCGACGGTCGGACACACGACGGTTTATCGCACGCTCAAACTTTTAACCGAAGCCGGACTCGCGCGTGAAGTTCGATTCGGCGACAACAAAACTTATTACGAACATCATTACAATCACGAGCATCACGACCACTTGATTTGCACCGAATGCGGCAAAGTGGTCGAGTTTTTTTCGCCGGAAATCGAGGCTTTGCAGGACGCCACGGCAATCAAATTCGGGTTTCTGCCGACGCATCACAGTTTGCGTTTGTGGGGAATTTGCGAACAGTGCCAACAAAAAGCGAGCGAGTCGCATCAAAACACGGCGTCAGGAGCACAACCGCGCGTTCGAGTGCGAACGGTGACGGGGAATTGATTGAAAATTCAGGATTCAAAATTCAAGATCTAAGTTGGAAAATCATTTCTGAATCTTGAATATTAAATCTTAAATCCTGAATCTTAAATTTTTGAATATTGAATATTGAATTATATAAAATGGAAGCAGAATTAAAATTTGAACGGGAAGATACGGGCGGCGTTGCCGTCGTCGGCTCTTATTTGATTGACGCGGCGCGTCGTTTGGGCGTCGAAATCATTGACGAATGCGGACGGCTCGGACTTTGCGATTCGTGTGCAGTGACGATTAAAAGCGGCGCGGAATTTTTGACACCGCCGACGAAAGCCGAAATCGAACAGTTGCCCGAAGAACGTCGGAAAAACGGTGAACGGCTTTCGTGTCAGACGAAAATCGCGTCGGAAGGCGAAATCATCATTTTGACAAAAGAAAAAGTCGAAGAAGAACCGGAGGACATCAATGAAACTTATCGCAAAGAGTTTGCCGAATTGCCGCTCGACAAAAAAGTCGCCAATTTGGTGCAGCTCGAAGCGATGACTTTGAGCGAGACTTTTTCGTTTCTTCTTAATTCGCCGCAAAAAATCGTCGGCGCCGTGATGGGCGTGATGGCACAGTTCGGTTTGAAAATCGAGGACGAGGAGAAAAAAGCGAAACGTCCCGAAGAACACAAAACCGACGATAAAACGGCAACCAACGGCGCAGCTCATAACGACGAAGACGGTCAACCGAAAAGTAAAGCTCAAAAGAAAGCGGCTGCTGAGACGGAAACGGAAAAATAAAGTCGAGACAAAATTGATTCGCGATTCAAATTTTTATATTTGACCGTTGATTTTCAGATAACCGAAAAGTGAACGATAACAACAACTTACAGAAAAGTAACAATCAGTTACAAAAAAAGGTTCCCGAAACAGTTAAGGAAAAGGGGCAGTATGTTTTGGCTTTCGGCGTCATTGCGACAATGCTGATGGTCGCGGGGTTTCCGATGTTCGTTATATTTTTCTTCGGCATTTTCGCGTATTTTTTGTGGAAAACGTTCAGCGCGCCTTCGCGAAGCGAGACGCGAGAAGTTTTTGAATTTTATCTGGCTGCGAACGATGTTTTGCGCGACGACGAGCGCCGCTGGTACGGTTTTGAACTGCAGGAAGTCGTCAATCGCGGCGAACGCGTTCTGCGTGCGATGAACGGTGCGCCGCCGCTCGTCTATTTTACGCTCGGCGCGCTTTATCACAAAGCCGGCGATTATAAATCGGCGCTCAATCACCTCGAGTACGTGCTGGAAAACAAAAGCGCCGACGAATCAACGTATGTTTATCCGTCCCCGGAGCTGCGAAATTACGTTAAGGTTCTGCGCAAAATCGAACGCGAACCGGCGGAAGCGCCTTTGACGAGCGCCGCCGTCCGCGCTCTCGAACGCGCGCGGCGCAATCGCGGCAAATTTCTGCTCGAAGATAGCCGGGAAAAAGTGACCGAACAAAAACGTCAGAGACGCGAACTCGCCGCCGAAGAGCAAAAAAAACAAGCCAAGATAGCCGAAAAACCGCAGGAAGTTATTATGATTCAGTCGGTTACGGATGAAAATTTGGAAACTCGCGTTGAAAACGGTAGGGAAACAAGTCAAAGCGTCGTTCTCAATGAACAGCCGTCGAACGGCAACAAACCGCCGAAAAAGGAAGATCGCGAAAATAAAAACCGCGATAATCCATTCGCCGACCGCAAGCCGATTTCCGAAGTGCTGCACGACATTTACGACAAAAATATTCAGTGATAAAAAAGGCTTTTTACCAAAAATAAAAAGTCTTTTTTTATTTCGGAATAACTCGTCATCATGCGAAAAAAAAAGACGGCAAATTAAAATTTAACAAAAACGTCATCTACCCGAAATTAGTTTGTAGCATCAACTTTTTATTGTTAATGTTATAGACAAATTAATTACTATAAGGAAAATTTTAATGAAAGGACATATGTGCGCGCGTTTTGACGGTCTATGGCAAAAGTCAGGAGCGGCAATGACGATTCTCGCGCTTTTGACGACATTTTTTCTGATGGCGCCCGAACGGGCGCGAGCAATCGCAAATTCCGGCGAAAATTTCAGCCTGAAGCAGATAGTGAGTCCGCTTGTTTCAAACACGCTAGTTATCAGCCAGTTTCAAGCTGCAGGCGCGACAGCGAATGATGAATTTATCGAGCTGCGTAACGTAAGTTCAAATCCGGTTGATTTGAACGGGTTGCGCGTCGTTTATCGTTCATCGTCAGGAACGAACGACGTTTTGTTCGCCGCATGGACGACGAGCACGATAATTCCGGCGGGCGGCTATTATTTGATCGCTTCGAACAGCTACGACGGCGCGGTCACGCCTGATTTTATTTATAATTCAAATACTTGCGCCTGCGGTTTGTCAGCGACAAGCGGCGGCATCGCGATTCGCAATGGAGCTTCAAATTCGGGCACAATTGTTGATTCAGTCGGTTATGGCGGGGCAACGAACATTTTTGTCGAAACGGCAAGAGCCGTTTCGCCGCCGGAAAATGGCTCATTAGCAAGAAACGGCGAAGGCTGTACCGACACCGACAACAATTCGTCAGATTTCACGACGCTCAATCCGTCCGCGCCGCGCAACAGCTTGTTCAGCGCTAATATTTGCAGCGGCGGAACGCCGACTCTTTCAATTAACAACATTGCTTTAACCGAAGGCGACAGCGGCACGAAAACGTTTTCCTTTACCGTCAGCTTGTCGGCTCCCGTCGCAGAAAACGTCATCTTTGATATTGCGACAGCTGACGAAACAGCGACAATTGCGGACAACGACTATGTCGGAAAATCTTTGACCGGACAAATAATTTCCGCCGGGTCGCAAAATTATACGTTCGATGTAACGGTCAATGGCGATACGGCAATCGAACCGACTGAAAATTTTTCTGTGATCGTTACGAATGTTACCGGAATAACCGTCAGCGACGGAACGGGGACGGGAACGATTACGACCGATGATGTTACGACATCGCTGACGGCAACGGGAACCGCCAGCCCTTCAACAGTTCAAGCCGGAGAAACAGTTCTTTTAACGGTTAATGTCAATCCCGGAACAAACCCGATAAGCACCGGAATTACCGTCAGCGGCAACTTGTCCGCAATCGGCGGTATTGCCGCCCAAACATTTTACGATGACGGCAGCAACGGAGACCAAACGGCAAATGATAACGTGTTTTCTTATCAAACGATTGTCGCGGCGGGAACAACAAACGGTACGAAAAATTTGCCGGTAACGGTTACTGATTCACAAAGCCGCACGGCAAATATCGGTATCGGTTTAACAGTAGGAACCAGCGGAACAGGACACAGTCCGGAAGAACATTTGATTATGGGCAATCCGTCAAATGCGACGACGGACGTTAATAATCCGTTTAATTACCTGATGTCAAAACAGCAGTTCGCCCTCAGCTATCATCGCGACCGCGCCATCCCGAATTGGGTTTCGTGGCATCTTGATTCATCATGGATCGGAGATTCCGGCAGAACAGGCGATTTCGCGCCCGATTCGACTCTTCCCGCCGGCTGGTACCAAGTGACGGATTCAAGCTATTCAGGGCAAGGCTTCGACCGTGGGCATCACACGCCGTCGGGCGATAGAACTTCGACCGCAACAGACAACAGGGCGACTTTTCTGATGACGAATATGATGCCGCAGGCTCAAGGCAATAATCAGGGTCCGTGGGAGAAACTGGAAAGCTACAGCCGAACGGTAGTTGGAGAAGGCAACGAACTTTATATTATCGGCGGCGGTATCGGCATAGGCGGTACGGGAGATAGCGGATTCGCCAATACTATTGACGCAGGGCGTGTAACTGTTCCCGCGCAGACATGGAAAGTGATCATCATTCTACCGGTTGGCGATAACGACGCGTCTCGCGTCACGAGCAGCACTCGCACTATCGGCGTCATTATGCCGAATCATACAAACATTCGCAACGACGGCTGGCAAAAATACATTACAACCGTTGATCAGGTTGAAGCATTAACCGGCTACGACTTTTTCTCTAATGTCAACCCGACAATACAGGCGCAGATTGAATCAAAACTCGATGCTGCAAACAACACAGCTCCGAGCGCCGCATCGCAAAGTAAATCTACCGCAGAAGACGCCGCTGTTAATGTAACGCTTTCCGCAACCGACGCGAATATTAATAATCAATTGACATTTACGATTGTCAATAACCCTGTCAACGGAACTCTTTCAGGATCCGGCGCTAATTTGATTTATACGCCGAACGCCAATTATTTTGGAACTGACAGTTTTACTTTCAAAGCAAGTGACGGCACCGCCGATTCCAATACGGCAACTGTGATACTTAATATTACGGCTGTAAATGACGCGCCGGTTGCGGTAGGAGATGTTAAAAATACTCCGAGCAATACAGCTCTGACTTTTGCTGCCAGTAATTTAACAGTCAATGATAATCCGGGCGCAATCAATGAAAGCAGTCAAACTCTGACGGTGACCCAAGTTATTACTACCGCTCAAACACACGGAACAGTGAGTTTAAGCGGCGGGCAAATTACTTATACTCCGGAAGCGAATTATTCTGGAGCGGCGACTTTTGATTATCAAGTGTGCGATAACGGCACGACCAACGGCAGTGCCGATCCGAAGTGCTCAACGGGAATCGTTACTGTAACTGTCGGCGAGGCAAGTCATATAATTACCGGAAAAATAACTTATGGAATAACGGCAATGAATGAAACGCCGCAGGGCGTATCGAGAGTAAATCTGAACGGCTCGGGCGCGTCGGTTTTGTCGGCGATTAGTGATTCGTCGGGA
>JAESGR010000255.1_pt1 | contig 65934 bp, 63 predicted proteins | sample 9269771 | NCBI WGS metagenome assembly JAESGR01 (sample SAMN15739572, study PRJNA653492) | algae metagenome | isolation source: Chroococcus sp. CMT-3BRIN-NPC107 and co-occurring heterotrophs from well... | place: USA: Clark Mountains Wilderness, California | collected 2010-04-18 | reverse complement strand
ATTCATGCAGCGCCCTTACGCAACGGCCCTTCGGCAGCTCAAGGCTTGCGGCCTTCGCCCGACCCGGCAACGTCTGGCCCTGGCAAAGCTGCTGCTTGAAAACGGTCCGCGTCACGTGAGTGCGGAGGATCTTTTTCAGGAAGCCCGCACGAACGCGATCCCCGTATCGCTCGCGACCGTGTACAACACGCTGCACCAGTTCACGGCGGCCGGTCTTCTGACGGAGGTCGTGGTGGGGTCGGGTCAGTCCTACTTCGACACCAATCCCACGTCTCACTGGCACTATTTCGACAAGAACACCGGCGAGATCATCGACATCCCGGAGGATGCGATCGAGTTCAAGAAGCTGCCGGAGCCGCCTGCCGGCAAGGTGATCGATCGAATCGACGTGATCATCCGGGTGCGCGACGTCCGCGGGCACAACAGCCGTACCCGTAACTGATCTGCTTGCGTGCGATCATCGGACATTGTCAGCCAGGGCCCCGCATCAACCGGGGCCCTTTGCTTTCCTGGGCTCGTCAGTCGATCTTTTCGCCTTCGAGCAGGCCCCAGACCCGATCGCGCAGAATCCAGCCCTCGGCCGAACCAAGCTCGATCAGGCACCAGGCGGTATCGCAGGTCTCCAGTTCGCCGATGACGCCTGGCTCCACCTTGGCGACCACACGCGCTTCCAGCGCGGCGTTGCGCTTGATGTCAGCCATGCCGTTCCCGATCACCAGGAGCTTGCGCCGGTTCGACAGGAGATTGGATTTGATCCACCCCGTGGCGCCCTCGTGGTCCACCACCTTGCGCCACTGATAGTACTCCGAGACCACCTTCACCGGCAGGCCGATTCGTCGGTATACCCACAGGACCGGATGTTGCTCGCCGGGACCCGTCCGCATGTTCACGATGTTGGCACTCAGGCTCACGAAACGCGGGAGCGGCTGGCCCGTGCTGCGCTGGCCTTCCTGGGCCATGAGCGGAGCCGCACCCGACAGGACAGCCAAGAGCGCGATCGCACCTACGAAGAACTTCATCCGTCACTCCATGAACGTGCGGTCGATACCCACCTCTTGGGGAGACGGGCAACAGCGAAACGGTGGCGGCGCCATGTCGTTTGTGAGGTGCCGCCATTTCTGCCAAGCTCTCGGCATAGGCCGAACGCCGCCTGCCCTCAGGCGAAAGGGACCGATTGATGATCCGCAACCGCCCGCTCGTGATCGTCACGCGCAAGCTGCCGGACGTGATCGAGACCCGCATGCGCGAGTTGTTCGACGCACGCCTGGCTACCGAGGATCGGCCGCTCACCAAGGCCGAACTCATCGACGCCGTGAAAGTCGCCGAGGTGCTCGTGCCGACCGTGACGGACCGCATCGATGTCTCCATCCTGTCGCAGGCCGGCAGTCGGCTGAAGCTGATCGCCAACTATGGCACCGGCGTGGACAATGTCGACGTGGAAGCGGCGCACCAGCGGGGCATTACGGTCACCAATACGCCCGGCGTACTCACCGAAGACACGGCAGACATGACCATGTCACTGATCCTGTCGGTATCGCGGCGGCTGGTCGAAGGCGAGAAGCTGGCGCGGTCCGGCGAGTGGCAGGGCTGGAGCCCCACCGCGATGCTCGGCCATCGCATCTGGGGCAAGCGCATCGGGATCGTTGGGATGGGACGGATCGGCACCGCCCTCGCCCGCCGCGCCCGCGGCTTTGGCCTTGCCGTCCATTATCACAACCGCAACCGCGTCCATGCGGACCTTGAGCAGGAACTGGAGGCCACGTACTGGGACAGCCTGGATCAGATGCTGGCCCGGATGGACATCATCTCGATCAACTGTCCTCATACGCCCGCGACCTACCACCTTCTGTCGGCGCGCCGCCTGAAGCTGCTGCGTCGGCATGCCTTCCTGGTCAACACGAGCCGTGGCGAGGTGGTCGACGAGGCGGCGCTCACGCGGATGCTGCGCGCCGGCGAACTGGCCGGGGCCGGACTGGACGTGTTCGAGCACGAGCCGGCGATCAACCCGAAGCTTCGCGAGCTGCCGAACGTCGTATTGCTCCCGCACATGGGTTCCGCCACCATCGAGGGTCGGATCGACATGGGCGAGAAGGTGATCGTCAACATCAAGACCTTCACGGACGGGCACCGGCCACCCGACCGCGTGCTGCCGTCGATGCTTTGATCAGCCGGACCTCGTCGCCCGGCGATATAGCTCGATGTCGAGCTGGTTGTTGGCGCTGATTGCGGCGATGTCCTCCGGACTGCCACCCCATGCCTGCGCATTTCCCAGCCGGTTGACCTGCGGCAGCTCTGGCGCGATCTGGACGCTGAGGATCTCGGCCAGCCGTTGCAGCAGCGAGGCAGGATGTTCTGCCAGACCGAACAGGGTCCGGTCATCGAACAGATGGGCGGTCGCCTGCTCCAGATGCTCCTGGCCGAGGGTGACACGGGTGCCGAGCACGCCGGCCAACTGAGCCACCATCGCATTGCGGGGACCGCTGCCCGGCACCTTGTCGGCGTAGAATCGAGCAATGGTCATGTCGGGGCGGGTCAGCTCCGCATGAAGATCATGCGTCGGCAGACTGCGGATGTAGCGGAACAGCGAAAGGACCCGCTGGACAGGGTCGCGCAGCAACACGACGTAGCGATAGGGCCTCCCTTCCAGCAGCTCATGCACACCGTAGGTGAAGTGCCCGCTCACGACGCCAGGCATGCCCGGCTCGTGTCGTCCAACGACTGCCTGCGCGACGGCGGCGGCAGCATTGGCCTGGGCAACCCCGCCCTTGCCCAGCGATCGGCGGAACCAAGCGTGCAGGCTGGAGCCCGACGCACGCGGCACGTGCATATGCAGCAGAACGGGTGGCAAAACGTGCGCTCCGGGATAGTTTGCTCAAGGCGGCGTCAGCTGCGCCGCGGCCGCTCAGCAGGCGGTTCGGCGTTGGCAGCCACCGTACGCACGACCCAGACTGCCAGATCCTTCAGGCCAGCTCCCAGTGCATCGTCATGGGCCGCGACCACATCCTCGATGGAGTTGCTGGCCGCGGGCACCCGAAAGTCCACGAAGCTGGAGTCGATTGAGATTCGCTGGGGCAGGCGCAGGAGCCGGAACTGCAGGCGGACATGGGCCAGGGGGTATGGCGACTGCTGCTGGACCTCTGCCTGGAACTCGCGCACGTGAACGATGAGCGCGAAGTCAGCGCGAGACCCGAAATCGGACCGGTTGAACACATCGATCTTGCCGGTGTTCTCCAGCGTCTCGACCACCAGCGTCCGGACCATGATCGGGATCACGTCCACCCACGTCACCTCGGCATAGTAATCGATCGAGGTCGGCAGCGGCCGCACGGCGATCCGCGCCGTGTTCAGTCCGCCTGCCGCCGTCGGCGTATCGACGACAAGCGACGCATGGGTGTCCGGCAGGTCTGGCGGGAACGAGCTTTTCGGGGTGAGCTCGAAGATCCGCTGTGCGGGCGGGTTCAGGAAATCGAGCGTGGCACACCCGCCAAGCACGGCTGCGCCCGCAGTCGTCAGAAGGCCGCGGCGACCCAGCCGAAAGAGACCACTCATTCCGTCGGCAACCCGCGCCTCGTCCCACCGAACACATAGCCGGCCGGGTCGCGATCGAAGTTGCTGGCTACCCTGGACAAGGTCGCCGTCAGCTGCCGGAACTCCGAGATCAACTGAGTCACTTCATAGAGGCCCGTGCGCGAGAAATCGGCGATCGGCTCGGTCGTGTCGTCCAGGAACATGTCCATCCTGCGGCTTACCTGCTCCAATGCCGAACTCGCGTTGGCCAGGGCTTCCAGGGCGGTCTTGCCCTCGCTACCGACCGTGGCGAACGCTCCGTCGGCCGTCTTGAGAACGCTCCGTGCCTCGCTGCTCAGGCCCGCGATCGCGGCACCCGCCACCCGTAGATCGGCAGCCAGTCCCTGCACGTCTTCCAGCGTCTGTTCAATCCCGTCGCTGCGTGCCGCCAGCGCATCCGTCACCTTGGTGAGATTGCTCAGGGTGCGGTCGACGGCCTCGATATTGTTGTCGTCGAGCAGGAGGCTGATCCGGGCTAGCAGCTTGACCCCGTCAGCCAGGAGTTGCGGCGTCGTCTCCACAAGCTGCTGGAAGGCACCGGGCTGAGATGGAATACGCGGTATGCCATCGCCCTTGTTGGCCATCAACAGCGGCGCCGCCTGCGTACCACCCTCCAACTGGATGAGCGACAATCCGGTGATGCCCTGCGCTTCGACCGATGCCACGGTGTCGGTCTTGACCGGCGTGCCCGCATCAAGGTCGACGATGGTCAGGATGCGACTGACATCCTCCGGATCGATTCGCAGGTCGACGACCCGACCGACCGGAATTCCGCGGTAACGCACCCCGCTGCCGGCCTGGAGGCCCGTTACCGCACCACTGAAGATGATCTCGTAGCGGTCGACCCGCCGGTCCAGCGACGAGCGGCCGAGCCAGACGCCGAACGCGGCAATCGCGATCAGCCCCAACAGGACGAACGCACCGACGACTGCATGATGCGCCCGAGTCTCCATCGGCCTCCTGTTCAGGCCCGAGCCTGCCCGGCCGATAATGCTGCTCGGCCCCTGGGACCCGTAAAGTACTGCTGCAGCCATGGATCGTCGAGCCTGCGCAACTCGTCGATCGGGGCCACGACACATCTTCGGTCGATCAGTGCGGCAACCCGGTCGGTGATGCGAACCAGCGAATCGAGATCATGCGTGATCATGACGACAGTCAGGCCCAACGTTTTCGACAGCTGCAGGATCAATTCGTCGAAGGCCGACGCCGCGATCGGGTCGAGGCCTGCCGTCGGCTCGTCCAGAAAGAGGATGTCAGGGTCCAGTGCGATCGCGCGTGCAAGACCTGCCCGCTTGCGCATGCCGCCGGACAATTCGGATGGATACTTCGAACGGGCATCCGGGGGCAGTCCGACCAGTGCGATCTTCAGGCAGGCCAGTTCGTCGAGCAGACGCGGCGCCAGCTCGAAGCGTTCGCGCAAAGGCACCTGCGTGTTCTCGGCGACGGTCAGCGTGCTGAACAAGGCGGCATCCTGGAACAGCACGCCCGTCCTGCTGCGCAGTTCGACCAGGTCCCGTCCCGACAGCTTGGCCATGTCAGCCCCGAGCAGGCGGATGGTCCCAGCTGCCGGCTCCATCAGGCCCAGGATCGTTCGCATCAGGACGGACTTGCCGGCGCCGGATCCCCCCACCACGCCCAGCACCTCACCCGGGCGAACTTCCAGGTCGAGGTTCTCGTGGATGGTCCTACCCCCGAACCGGGTCACCAGCCCATGCACCTCGATTGGCGGAGCGGTCGCCATCTCAGATGCCGAGCTGGACGAACAGGATGGAAAACATCGCGTCGATCACGATCACGAGGAAGATGGAGGCCACCACAGACTGTGTCGTCATCTTGCCCACGCTCTCGGCATTGCGTTCGACGCGCAGCCCGTTCCAGCAACCCACCAGCGCGATGCAGAACGCGAAGACCGGTGCCTTGACCAAGCCCACGGCGAAGTGGGTCACGGTCGCGATCTCGCCGAACCTGGACACCATCTGGGTCCAGGGAATGTTCAGGTCGAACAGCACGACCATCGAGCCGCCCAGCAGGGCTGCGGCATCCGCGATGAACGTCAGGATCGGCAGCACGAGCAGGAGCGCGAAGAAGCGTGGGAGGACGAGCGTATCGAGCGGATCAAGACCGATGACCCGCATCGCGTCGATCTCCTCGTTCAGCACCATCGAGCCGATCTGGGCGGTGAAGGCGCTCGCGGTCCGGCCGGCGACGATAATGGCTGTCAGAAGCACCCCCAGTTCCCGCAGGACAGAGATGGCGAGAAGATCGACGGTGAAGATGTCGGCGCCAAAGCGCACCAGCTGCGCAGCGCCCTGCCAGGCCATGACAAGCCCGATGAGGAACGACAGGAGGGCCGTGATCCCGACCGCTCCCATGCCGGTCTGCTCGATGTGGTGGGCGAGCGGCGTCCAGCGGATCTCGCGCGGGCGTACCACCGCCGAGAGCGTGTGGAGCACAATGCCGCCGAAGAACGCCATGATGCCGCCGGCCTGGTGACCGAAATCGACAATCGAGTCCCCGATGCGTGCGAGCAGCGTGACGAGGGCGCCGGACGGCTTGGGCAGCCGCATCTCGCCAAGCGGCAGCTTCCGGACATGGTCGAGAAGGTCTGCCGTTCCAGGCGCGGTCGGAGGCTTGGTGGAAACGGCGATGCCGGCTGTCAGAAGTGCCCGCTCGGTCCGGGCCAACAGCCACGCCCCGGTCGTGTCCAGCCGCTCGACGGCCGTCAGGTCCAACGTGATCGAGCGGACACCGCGCAAGTGGGCGGGCAGCCGACCGAGCAGGCGCGAGAGATGTCCTGCCTCGCCGATCAGCCAGGCACCCGCAGCCCTCACCTGGGCAGCATCCTCACCTCGCTCCGCCTGGATCGACGCCGTCCTCCCCGCCATGTCCCTCGTCGCCGTCGCCATTGCCCGCGAGCCTAGCCGGACGGCCGGCCACAGGACACGTCAGATGTCGCTGCCGCCGATCCTGGCTCGGAGATCAACCACCTGCCGTTGCACGCCCGGCATGCCGGGGTGGATCGACAGGGCGGCCTCGAAGGCCCGAAGGGCGGCTTTCGGCTCGTCCAGTTGGAGATAGATCTGGCCGAGGCCCGACAAGGCACCGAAATGGCGGGGTTCCAGCGCCAGCGTCCGCTGAATGTCCAGGACCGACCGTTCCAGGTCACCCAGCAGGAAATAGGTCGTGGCCCGCTTGTTCCAGGCTTCGGCGAAGTCCGGCGCTCGCGCCACCAGCTGGTCGAACCGGTCCAGCGCCTCGTTCCAGCGGCGTTGCCCCATGAGGACCGTGCCCTCGTCGAGCAGACCCTCTGACACACGGTCCGGGTGTCGAAACCAGATCAGCCAGATCTGCTCCTCGATCGCCCGAGCCTGCACGGCATCTGCCGTCTGCAGATCAGCGAACAATGGGTTGAGTCCGGGATCACGCTGGTCGGCCCTCACACCACCTGCAGGAAGCAGGAAGAGCGTGACCAAGGTGGCGAGGGCGATCCGCCGACCGCATCGCGCAGCCGTTCACAGGCGCCACAGCTCCACACCATCCGGTACCTCGGCTCGGTCGAGAAGCCCCTTCACGTCCATCACCGGCCCCTGCCGGTCCCGCAGCAGAGAAGTTGCGAGCCGCCATCCGCCCTCGACGAAGGGCCGATGCTTGACGGCGATGATCAGCGCATCCGCCGGCGCGAGATCAGCATGGGGCACAAGGCGGACACCATACTCCCGTGCCGCCTCCTCGGCATCCGCCATCGGATCGTGCACCTGGACCGCAAGGCCGAACTCCTCCAGCCGGGCAACAATGTCGACGACCCGGGTATTGCGGACGTCCGGGACGTCTTCCTTGAAGGTGAAACCAAGCACCGTGACGACCGCATTGTTCGCGCGGCGGTGCCGGACCAACCGCTTGATTGCTTCATCCGCGATATACCGCCCCATTTCGTCATTGATGCGCCGGCCAGCCAGGATGACCTGCGGCGTGTAGCCCGTTTGTTCGGCACGGCTCGTCAAGTAGTAGGGATCGACGCCGATGCAGTGCCCGCCGACAAGGCCCGGCTGGAACGGCAGGAAGTTCCACTTGGTTCTGGCCGCCGCGAGCACGTCCGTCGTGTCGATGCCGAGGCGCCCGAAGATGATCGCGAGCTCGTTCATCAAGGCAATGTTGAGGTCGCGCTGGGTGTTTTCGATGACCTTGGCCGCTTCGGCCGCGGCAATCGACGGCGCGAGATGGACGCCGGCCCTGACCACCGACCCATAGACCTCAGCCACGATCTTGCGCGTGGCGAGGTCGCTGCCCGCTACCACCTTCACAATGGTTTCCAGGCGATGCTCCTTGTCGCCCGGGTTGATCCGCTCGGGGCTGTAGCCTAGCGCGAAATCCTCGCCGACGGTCAATCCCGACTCCCGCGCCAGGATCGGAGCGCAGATCTCCTCGGTTACGCCCGGGTAGACGGTCGACTCGTAGACGACGATATCACCCTTCTTGAGCTGCCGGCCGACGGTCTGCGACGCGGCGATCATCGGGCCCAGGTCCGGCTGCTTGGAATCGGTGATCGGCGTAGGCACGGTCACGATGTGAAAATCCGCCCGCCGGAGGTCCATAGGATCCGTCGTCAGGTGCAGGTCTGGCAGGGCGAGCGAGCCGGCATCAACCTCGCCGGTTCGATCGAAGCCACGGCGAAGCTCGTTGACCCGTCGAGGGTCGATGTCGAAGGCCACGACCCGGGCGCCAGGCAGTCGGGCAAAGGCGGCGGCCACAGGCAGGCCGACATAACCCAGCCCGATCACCGAAATCTTGCGTCCATGCCTCATCGAACCGTCCGACCGATTTTAATGGAGCAGATCATGCCCGCCTACCCGGCAGAGGTTCGCACGGATCGGCCACCTGGTCGATTTCCAACCGACAGGGCCCTTCCACCCCTCGTGGAAGTCCAGTCATGCATCGACGTCATGGGAGGCATTCATCGGCAGTGGACCCTTGGTGCCGATGCTTGTTGCACTGCGGTGCAACAATCCCCATTTTCTAGCCAATCATGCCGGACCGTGACCTTGCAGCCGCATGCCCGGCTCGCTGGCTGACGGCAAGGGAGGCAGCGATCATGAACATGCTACGCTCTACTGTGGAACGCAGACGCCTGCCGCGGGTTCAGAGCAGGTTCAGCGGCGTGATAGCGCTCGTCCGGACGGCGAATGAAGACGGTGGACCAAGGGCGCGCCCCAGCATTCATGTCATGACGAACATACATGAGCAGCGTCCTATGGAAGCCAGGAATTGAGCATGGACCGCGTCATCAGCAGAGAGAGTCTGGCGCTGGCTCCCGAACCGGCTCCGGCAGACATGCCCATCAAAGGGTTTGCGGAGCCAATGCAGAGGCGGGTTGCCCTGCCCTCGCATCCCCACTCGACCGGTTGGCGTATCCTCGTCCTGACCGTCTGGCTAAGTCTCACCATCACGGCGGTGTGGTGGATGGGCTCTGGCCTGGCGGCTGACGGCTTCTCCATCGGTGAGGGCATCCTCATCACGCTGTTCGGCTTGTGCTTTGGCTGGCTGGCGTTTGGCTTTGCTCTGACCACGGCAGGTTTTCTGGCGCTCAAGCGGGGCGTGCCACCGGCTGGCATGATCCGGGCGACGGCGACGGCTTCCCTGCTTCCGCCGCGGGGTCGCACGGCCGTGCTGATGCCACTGCGTAACGAGGACCCGACCGAGAGCCTTGCCAAGCTGGAAAGCCTGATCCGGGATCTGGCCGCCCTCAAGATGGACGGTCGGTTCACCTTCCATATCCTGTCGGACAGCAACATCGACGACGTCATCGCGAAGGAACGGCGCGAGTGGCAGCGGCTCGTCCATTCCTGGCCGCAGTTCCGCATCATGTGGCGGGTCCGTACCGACAATTACGGCAAGAAGGCCGGCAACATCGCCGAATTCTGCCGCAGCCAGGGCGGCCGCTACGACTACATGCTGATCCTTGACGCCGACAGCCTGATGAGCGGCCGCACGCTCGCTTCGTTGGCCAGGCTCATGGATGCCAACCCGGACGCCGGCATCATCCAGGTGTCGCCGGGTCTGACGGAAGGCGAGACCCGCTTCACCCGCTATCGCGCGCTGGCCACCCGCATCTATGGCCCGATCGCCTCCGCCGGGCTATCGATCTTCGCCGGCAGCGAAGCCAACTATTACGGCCACCACGCCATCATCCGCGTCCGCGCGTTCACTGAGAACTGTGGCCTGCCTGAACTGCCCGGCAAGGCGCCGCTGGGCGGACCGATCATGAGCCATGACTTCGTCGAGGCGGCCCTGGTGCGCCGGAGCGGCTGGCGGGTCTGGCTGGCCTATGACCTGGACGGCGCTGTCGAGGACAGCCCACCCACGCTCGTGGACGAGGTCAAGCGCGACCGGCGCTGGATGCAGGGCAACCTCCAGCACCTGCGCCTACTGTCGATGCGGGGGCTGCACCCGCTGAGCCGCCTCCACTTCTTCATGGGAGCCTGGGCCTATATCGTCTCGGCGGTCTGGTTCGGGCTTGTGGTCACAAGCCTGATCGTCTCACCGGGTGGCGGCGAGGCTGGAAGTGTGCTCCCCTCGATCCTCCTGATCACGCTCGTGCTGCTGTTCGCCCAGAAGGTGCTGGGCGTCGTTCATGCGCTGGCGGAAGGCAGGGAGAAGCCGACGTTCCGCTTCTGGCGTGACGTGCTGGGCGAGCAGGTGTTCTCCTCGCTGATCGCCCCGCTGTTCATGGTCTGGCACACCCGCTTCCTGATCCAGACCCTGCGAGGGCAGGTCGATGCCTGGGGCGCACAGGCGCGCGGTGCGCGGAGGCTGAGTTGGGGCGAGGTCTGGCAGACCCACATGCTGCCGATCGGCGTCGGGTTCTTGCTCCTGGGCCTGGGCATCTGGTTCTCGCCCCAGGCGCTGCCATGGCTGGCGCCGGTGCTGGCGGGACTATGGCTGGGCCCTGTCGCGACCTGGTGGTCGGCTGGCAAGGCCGCTACGCCAGTCAGGGCTCCATTCGCTGCGGTCACCTGATCACTTGACCAGCCTGCGTGTGCTAAGGCAGGTCGCAGTGGCGGCCTGCTGCCGCGTCGGGATGGGCCTCACATGAGCGTCATGCTTCGCACTCTCCTGATCTCCGCGGTGATCGGCGCTGGTTTGTCAGGCTGCACGCTGAACCTGCCCGAGCAGTCGCCGCCCACGCAGGTCTCCGGACCGGCTTGAACTGAGCCTCAGCGCGAGAGCATCGGTCCAAGCGGCTTTCCGCCGAACAGGTGGAGATGGAAGTGCGGGACCTCCTGGTGGGCGTTCGGTCCGGTGTTGCACAGGGCGCGGAAGCCCGGTGCCACAACTCCAAGCTTTTCAGCCGTGGTGGTGACTGCCCGGAAGAAGCCGGTCACTTCCTCCGGGGTCGCCCGGCTGCCGAAATCCGCGAGGTCCGTATAGGCACCCTTTGGGATCACCAGCACATGGATCGGTGCCTGGGGGTTGATGTCGTGGAACGCCAGGGCGAAATCATCCTCGTAGACGGTCCGGTTGGGGATCTCGCCGCGCAGGATGCGCGCAAAGATGTTGTCGGAGTCGTAGGCCATCCATACCCTCAGCCGTTCATCATGTGACGTGGATTTCGGAACGCCTGACGGCGTCCGCTGTCAAGCCGGGGAGTAGATCGATGTCGTTAGCGGTGGCGATCCAGATGGATCCGCTGGAGACCGTCGCGATCAACGCGGACAGCACGTTCGCCTTGGCGCTGGAAGCCCAGCGCCGGGGCTTTGGTCTTTATCATTACCTGCCCCGCGATCTCTCCTGGAAGGACGGCCGTGTGGTCGCCAAGGCGCGGGCGATCAAGGTGCAGCGGGTCGAAGGCGACCATGTGCAGTTCGGCCAGCCGGAGGCGATCGATCTTGCGGGCGTCGACGTGGTGCTGCTGCGCCAGGATCCCCCGTTCGACCTGTCCTATATCTCGACCACCCACCTGCTCGATCGGGTGCACCCGACAACGCTGGTGGTCAACGACCCGCATCATGTCCGCAACGCGCCGGAGAAACTGTTCGTCACCCAGTTCGCGGAGCTGATGCCGCCGACCCTGATCACCTACGACATCGATCAGATCCGGGAGTTCCGGGCCGAGCACGGCGACATCATCGTCAAGCCGCTCTACGGCAACGGTGGAGCCGGTGTATTCCACCTGCGCCCGGACGATACCAATCTTGGCAGCCTTCTGGAGCTGTTCAATCGCTACCTGAACGAGCCCCTGATGATCCAGCGCTACCTGCCAGCGGTACGGGCGGGCGACAAGCGCATCATCCTGGTGAACGGGAAGCCCGCCGGTGCGGTCAATCGCGTGCCGGCGCACGGCGAGTCGCGAGCCAACATGCATGTCGGCGGACGCGCTGAGAAGAGCAGCCTCACCCACCGCGAGCATGAAATCTGCGAGGCGATCGGCCCGGCCCTGAAGCAGCGTGGCCTGATCTTTGTCGGCATCGACGTGATCGGCGACTATCTCACCGAGATCAACGTCACCTCGCCTACCGGCATCCAGGAGATCGACCGGTTCGACGGCGTGTCGATCGAGGCGCAGATCTGGGACGTGATCGAGGAGCGTGTAGCGGAGAATCGCGGCTCTGCCGTGTGAGGCTGCGAGCCGGCGACGCGCTCGCGGCAGGTCACCCGGGCTGCAGCGTTTGCCGGCTCTGCCCGATGCCGCGTAAGGCCAGGAAGACCGGTCATGTTCCACCCGGCCCTCGGCAAGCCTCTCATGTCTGAGACGAAGGGCGCGGCGTCACCAATCAGCCCGCTGTCAGCGCACTCCGCAGGACCAGCAGAAATACGAAGGTTAAAAAACGAAACGGGGGCCGATGCCCCCGTCGTTCGAGCTGGAAACAGCTGACATCACGCCGCCGCGGAGAGCACTTTCTCCAGGCGACGGGTCGCTTCCGCCTCATCGACCTTGTCGATTGCTGCGACTTCACGGGCCAAGCGCTCCAGGGCAGCGCGGTACATCTGCCGTTCGGAATAGGATTGCTCGGCATCCTCGGCGCGATGCAGCTCACGCACCACTTCGGCGATGGCCACCGGGTCACCGGAGTTGATCTTCGCTTCGTATTCCTGCGCGCGACGGCTCCACATGACCGAGCGGCGCGGCTTGGTCTTGATCTTCAGCGCTTCCAGCGCAGACTGGATCTTCTCGCGCGAGCTGAGCTTCCGCATGCCAGCCTTGGCAGCCTTGCCGACCGGTACGCGCAGCGTGAGGCGCTCGTTCTCGAAACCGACGACATACATCTCCAGCTCGAACCCGGCGATGATCTCTGTCTCGACGCTGCGGACTCTGCCTACCCCATGCGAAGGGTAGACGATATGATCACCGGGCTCGAAAGCCAGTTCTTTCTTGGCCATGCGGCACTTTCCTTCGCGTCTCGTCGCGACCCAACCAAACATGGTGAGGCCCGACGGTTCTCTTCGATAAGAACACCACGTCGTCGCAAACGTGGAAGTGCCCGACTAGGACATGAAAATCACGAGCGACGACCGCAGGAAGACCAATCGCTTCACTTAAGCACACAAGATATAGCACATTTTATCTAAGAGAGCTACTATTATCGCTCATCACGCGTCCGTGCGTACGCCGTAGCTGGCTCAGCCATTGCCCTGGCCTGGATCCGGGCTGAAGTACATTTCGTACTTGCCCTTCACGCCCTTGAAACTGTCCGCGTCCGCCGGAGCAGGCCGCTTCTTCGTCAGGTTCGGCCACTGGGCTGAAAAATCACGGTTAAGTTCCGCCCACTTCTCCGCCTCGCTCTCGAGGTCCGGGCGGATGGCCTCCGCCGGGCATTCCGGCTCACAAACCCCGCAATCGATGCACTCGTCAGGGTTGATCACCAGCATATTCTCACCCTCGTAGAAGCAATCCACGGGGCAAACCTCGACACAATCGGTGTACTTGCACTTGATGCAGGCTTCGGTGACCACGTAGGCCATAGAGACTCCGACGCTTCCATGTAAAAGGCCGGAGACAAGTTGCCACCGGCCTGACAGCTGATCTTGCTCTGCTCGGTGCAGGACGCTGCGTCTGGCCAGATATAACCGAAGTTGCTCCCGCCGTCGAGGCCGTGTGGCACACGCGGCGCATGACGGATCATTCTAGCGGCCGAAAAGCCGGTCGATGACGGTTCGCCCAACGGCAATCCAGGTGGGTCGGCCATGATTGCAGGTGCCGCCATTGGGAGTCGTCTCGATCTGGCGCAGCAATGCGTCCATCTCGGCCAGCGTGAGCCGCCGGCCGGCCCGTATGCTACCATGACAGGCCATCGTTGCGGCGACACGCTCCAGCGAACGCAGGAGAACGTGGGGACCACCCTGTTCGGCCAAGCCGTCGGCAAGATCATGAACAAGCCCGGCCAGGTCGGCCGCTCCCAGCATGGCCGGGCTCTCCCGCACCATGACCGCACGGGATCCGAAGGCTTCCAGGACCAGCCCCAACCGGCTCAAAGGCTCTGCGGCGGCAACCAGCCGCTCGACTGCATCCTCCGGCAGGTCCACCACCACGGGAACGAGTTGGCCCTGCCGTGCTACTGCACCGTCATGCAACTCGGCCTTGAGCCGCTCGTAGACAATACGCTCGTGCGCAGCATGCTGATCGACCAACACGAAACCGTCGGTCGTCTCCGCCAGCACGTACGCATCGAACAACTGCACGCGAGCGACCCCGAGCGGATGCCGCTGCGCCGATTGCCGTGGATCTGCTGTTTCCACCCGAGCCGATGGCGCACCGACATCCAGCCTTGCCTGGAAGGCGATCGCGGCCTCGGCAAGTCCAGGGGACAGGGCGCCAACGGCATGGCCGGAGCGATAGGCTGACGGCCAAGCAGGAACCCGGGAACCTGGCTCCGTGGCGACAGCCAGTCGATCGAGCGACACGGAGCGGGCGGTGCGTTGGCCTGCCTGCTCCAGCAAGCGACGGATAGCCCCGATCACCAGGCTTCGCACGAGATCCGGCTCGCGGAACCGAAGCTCGGTCTTGGCCGGGTGAACGTTCACGTCGACCCGCTCGGGATCGAGCGCGACCATCAGCGCTGCACCCGGCAGCCGGTTCTTGGCGAGCGTATCGCCGTAGCCGATCCGCAGCCCCGTTTCCACCAGCCGGTCGCGTACAGGCCGGCCGTTCACCACGACCAGGAACGGCCGCCGTCCGTAGGCGGCCTCGGTCGGCAGGCCGAAATAGCCGGACAGGCCGATCCCGCTCCGCTCGACAGCGAGCGGCACAGCATCGTCTAGGAACGCTGCCCCGAACACGGCTGCAACGCGCGCTTCCAGCCTGCTTGACGGTTCACGCGGCGGCTCGAACCGGCGCCGCTCCTGACCGTCGATGATCAAGCTGAACGCGATGTCGGGCCGGGCCAGGGCCAGCCGGTCGAACTGGTCAAGGATGGCCGCTGCCTCGGCCCGCTCCGACTTCAGGAAGGCCAGGCGGGCCGGTGTCGCGAAGAACAGGTCACGCACCTCGATCCGCGTGCCGACCGGAGCGGCGGCCGGCCGAATCGGCGCGACCTTGCCCGCTTCGACATCGAGCACGATCGCGTGGGCTGCCTCCGTCGTACGGGTCGTGATGCTCAGTCGTGCCACCGCCGCGATCGACGCCAGCGCCTCACCCCGAAAGCCGAGCGTGGCGATCCGGACGAGATCCGCATCCGGCAGGAGTTTGCTGGTCGCATGCCGCTCCACGCAGAGCCGGAGGTCAGCCTCCGTCATGCCGACACCGTCGTCGGCTACCTGGATCAGGCTGCGCCCGCCATTGGCGACAGCTACCTCGATCCGGCTGGCGCCGGCATCCAGGGCGTTCTCGATCAACTCCTTCATGGCCGAGGCTGGCCGTTCCACCACCTCGCCGGCGGCGATGCGATTGACGAGATGATCGGGCAGGCGGCAGATCGGCAATGGAGTCCAGTCTTCCCCCACGGTGGCGGTCAGGCGGCCGCCTTGAGGCCCTGCGGCTTGCCCACGGCCACCACACGCATGGCATCAGGATGGAACAGGCGTCGTGCCGCCGCCTGTACCTCCTCGAGCGTGAGCGCCTCGATCAGCTGGTTGCGGCGATCCAGGTAGTCCTGGCCCAGGTCCAGGGTCAGCATGCCCACCAGCATGCCGGCCACCTGGTCATTGCTTGTCAGCCGCAGCGGGAACGAGCCGGTGATATAGGTGCGGGCATCCTCCAGCTCAGGAGAGTCGAGCATTCCATTGGCCAGCTTGCTGGCTTCGCTCGCGATGATCTCCAGGGACTGCGCCACGCGGTCGTTGCTGGTCGCGACATGCCCGATCCAGAGCGGCGCGCCCTGCAATTCCACCAGCGACGCACCGACGCCATAAGCCAGGCCACGCTTCTCCCGGACCTCCTCCATCAACCGCGAGGAAAAGCCGCCACCGGCCAGGATGTGGTTGGCGACGAAGGCAGCCTGGTATCCCGGATCATGCCGTTCAATCCCGCCATGGCCGAACATCGCCACGGTCTGAGGATTGTCGATCTCTACGATCTCGAGGCCTGGGCCGGCCATTGGCACGGCGGTCTCGACCGTCCAGGCGCTGCCGGCCGGAAGCGTGCCAAAGGCATGATCGAGTAAGGGCGCCAGCGTCGCGGCATCGATGTCGCCGCACACACCGACCACCAGATCGTCCTTGCGCAACGCCTCCGACACATAGGTTCGAACATCGCCGGCGCTGAAAAGCGTGACCGTCTCCAGGGTGCCGCGGATCGGCCGACCATAGGCATGCGTGCCGAACATGCCATGGTAGAAGTGGCGACGCGCCTGGGCATTGGGGTCCTTGGCCCGTCGCGACAGATCGGCCTGGACCTGGGCACGCACCCGCTCGACCGGTTCTGCATCGAGGCGCGGCTCGTGCAGCGCCAGGCGCAGAAGCTCGAAGGCGTGGTCACGCGTCGCGGACAATGTCTTGAGATGGCCGCTGAACCCGTCGCGATCGGCGTCGAAGCCCAGGCGGATGACATTGTCTTCCAGCTCGCGCCGGAAGGCCTGCGTGTCGTAGGGGCCTGCCCCCTCGTCGATCACGCCGGCCGTGAAGCTTGCCAATCCGTCCTTCCCGAACGGGTCAAGCTTGGCACCACCACGAAAGTGGAAGCCCAGGGACAGGAACGGCACCGTCCGCTCGGTCACAAGATAGGCGCGGATGCCGCCTGGGGTCTTCACCTCCTGAACGGGGACCAAGCTGCGGCACTCCTCTGACTGGAAGGTAACGTTGAAAGACGGAATCAGGCGTGGACCAAGTGGCCCGTCACCGCATGCCGCTTGTTGAACGCAAGGGCCCCAGCCGCGCGCACGTCATCGACCGTGACAGCCGCGATCCGCTCCGGCCAGGCCTCCGCATCCTCGACTGTCAGGCCGCTGCACAGGCAAGCACCGAAATAGCGCGAGGCGCCCATCAGGCTGTCCCGGTCATAGACAGATTCGGCGAGCATGCGCCGCTGCACTCGTTCGAGGGCGTCCGCAGGAATGCCGTCGCGCACCACCCGGGCAAGCACCTCGTCGAGCTCGCTCTCCAGCGTGTCCAGGCCGACGCCGGGCCGTGGGATCGCGTAGACTCGAAGCATGGTCGGATCGAGCGACACGCCCCGGTAGAACCCGCCGGCATTGGACGCCAGCCCCTTCTCGACCACGAGGTCGCGGAACAGCTCGGACGTTCCACCCGTCCCCAGCCACTCCATCAGGACCTCGAGCGGATAGGCGTGCTCCTTGCCGGCGCTGGCGAAGGACGGCACCAGGTATGAGCGGATCAGGAAGGGCTGCCCCACGCGCTCGTCGGCCAGTTGCAGGCGGCGCTCGGCCAGCTGCGGCGGCTCGCCAACGCGCACCCGCTCCGGCGTGCCGCGCGGCGCCACCTTTCCGTAGGTAGCTTCGGCGAGCGGGCGGAGTTCGTCCGCCGTGATGTCTCCGGCCACCACTAGCACCGCATTTCCTGGTGCGTACCAACGGTCATAGAAGGCCAGCGCATCCTCGCGGGTATAGGCCTGGATCTCGTGCATCCAGCCGATCACCGGCAGGCGGTAGGGATGGTGCAGGTACTGCAGCGCGCTCATCTGCTCGTGGAGCTGCGCGTTGGGGTCGTTGTCGATCCGCTGGCGCCGTTCCTCGACGATGACGTCCCGCTCCGGGTACACGATCTCGTCGACCAGGCGCAGGTTCGCCATCCTGTCGGCTTCCATCTGCATCATCAGGGGCAGACGGTCCTTGGCGATCAGCTGGAAATAGGCAGTGTAGTCCAAGCTTGTCTGGGCGTTGTCGTTGCCGCCCTGCTTCGCGACTTCCTTGGAGAAGGCACCGGGCGGAATTGCATCCGTGCCCTTGAACATCAGATGTTCGAGGAAGTGCGGAAGGCCGGATTTCCCGATGGGGCTGTCCGCGCAGCCGACCTTGTACCACACCCAGTGGGCTACCACAGGTGCACGATGGTTCTCGACCACCACCACTTCCATCCCGTTGCCGAGATGGAAGGTGGCCGGATGAAACAGGCCCTTTTGCGGCGGAACCAGTCCCTGGGGATTCAATCCGGCGATCGCGTGCACGTGTTGTCCTCAATTCACCGGCGGGATGGCAAGCGGCACGCTGCCGACGCGGGTGGTGAGCGGCTTGTTCGATGCGTTCACGCCAGCCTGCTGCAGGCGCTGGGCCTCCGCGACCGGATCGAGCACCAGACCCGGCTCGTCCTCCGGCTGGTCGCGCTGCCAGGATGCAATGAACAGGAAGGTCCGCGTACTGATCGATGTGGCGTCCTGCTCCTCCTGTTCAAGAGTACGCCGGATATCGGGATCGGCGGGGATCTCGCCGGTCTCGTCCAGGAGTGCCTGCTGGCCGGGCGTCACCGGTACCTCCACTGCCTCCATCGAGCCGTCAGCGGTATTGCCAGCGCCGATCACGGTAGCGTTGCCCAGCAGGACCTGCCTGGCTTCCTCGGAGGGACGCGCTTCACTGAGTGCGGGTGCCCCAGGCCTCGGCGGCGGCAGTTCGGCCAGGGAAGGCGGCATGGTCAGCGGCTCCCGCCTGATTACCTGGAACTCGTCGGGCCCGGTCCGGCGCAGCCCGAGTTGTTCCTGGATGGTGGTGTCGCAGCCGCCCAGCAGCAGAATGGCTGCCCCTGCCAGTGCGCATCCGGTCGCCCTCGACCCGGCCCTGCTCACGAGGCTGCCTCCTTCTTCTTGCCCATGAAGCTCTCCGCCACCAGCAACAATGCGCCCACCACGATCGCCGAATCCGCGACATTGAAGGCCGGCCAGTGAAAGCCGGCAACGTGGAAATCCAGGAAGTCCACGACCGCGCCGTGCCGGAGGCGGTCAATTACGTTGCCCACCGCACCACCGAGCACCAGGCCCAGGGCCAGCGCGGTCGGCCGGTGCCGCTCGCGGACCAGCCAGATCACGAGCCCAGTGGAAATCACGGCGGTCAGGCCGACCAGGATCCAGGGTTCCAGCGCCTTGTCCCCGCCGAACATCCCAAAGCTGATGCCCGGGTTCCAGACGAGCACCAGGTTGAAGAACGGCATGACGGCCGTGGGCAGGCGATCCGACAAGTACAGAACGGCCTCCTTGGTCGCCTGGTCCAGGACGAACACGATGACGGCCAGCAGCAGCGCCGCGCGGACGTGGGTCATGCTGCGACGCGAAGCCGGCCAAGCACGCCAGCACAGCGGCGGCAGACATGGTCCTCGGAGTTGGAGACCTCAGGCAGGACCCGCCAGCATCGCAGGCACTTCTCGCCTTCGGCCTGCTTTGGCACCACGGATGCCCCGGCCACCTCCTCGAGCCGGAACGCATCCGCCGGCCCCTCACCGACTTTCGCTTTCGCCCAGGAGGTGATGGCGAGTTCCGCCAGGTCCAGCCCATCCAGCACCCTGGCCTGCGCCTCCGTCATGTAGACCTCGGGAGCCGCCTCCAGCGAACTGCCGATCCGCTTCTCGCGGCGCTCGATCTCGAGCGCACCGGTGACCACCCGCCTGAGCGTACGCACCTGGTCCCAACGCTCGCCCAGGTCCGGCCGCATCCATGATGCGGGAATCTCCAGGAACTGCTCCAGGTGGATGCTGCCGGCCTCCTCCCCACGCCGATAGCGCCAGGCTTCCTCGGTCGTGAACACGAGGATCGGCGCCAGCCACCGGACCAGGTGCTCGAACACACGATCAAGGACGGTGCGGGCGGCACGGCGGCGCAGATCCTCAGGGTGGTCGCAGTAGAGCGAATCCTTGCGGACGTCGAAGTAGAAGGCCGACAGGTCGATCGACGCGAATTCCAGGACCTGCTTGTACGGTCCAAGGAAGTCGTAAGCCTCGTTGCCATCCCGCACTGCCCGGTCGATCTCGGCCAGCCGATGGAGCACCCACTGCTCCAGCTCCGGCAGTTGCTCATAGGGCAATCGTTCAGCCGGGGAGAAGCCGTCCAGGTTGGCCAGGAGGTAGCGCAGGGTGTTGCGCGCCTTGCGGTAGGAATCGGCCGTTCGGTCCAGGATGTCCTTGCTGATGCGGATGTCCTCGGAGAAGTCCGTGGACACCACCCAGAGGCGCAGGATGTCGGCACCATGGGTCTTCATCAGGTCCATGGGCGAAAGGGTGTTGCCGAGCGACTTCGACATCTTGCGCCCGGCGGCATCGACCACGAAGCCATGGGTCAGCACCGTGTCGAAGGGTGCGCGACCACGGGTGCCACAGCTCTCCAGCAGCGAGGACTGGAACCAGCCGCGATGCTGGTCCGACCCCTCGAGGTAGAGGTCCGCCGGCCAGCGCAGGTCCGGACGGCCTTCCAGCGTGAACGCATGGGTCGAGCCGCTGTCGAACCAGACGTCGAGAATGTCGTCGACCTTCTCGAAATCCTCGGCGCGGTACCTGTCGCCCAGGAAGCTCTGCGGGTCGCGCGACCACCAGGCGTCCGAGCCCTCCTCGCGAAAGGAGTCGGCGATGCGCCGGCAGACCTCGGGGTCGCGCAGCGGCTGGCCGGTCGCCTTGTCGACGAACACGGCAATCGGCACGCCCCAGGCACGCTGGCGGCTGACGCACCAGTCCGGTCGGTCCTCCACCATCGAGCGCAGGCGATTCTTGCCCTTCTCCGGCACGAAGGTGGTGGCGTCGATCGCGGCCAGCGCCTTGCTGCGCACCTGCACCGAGTCGTCCATGGCGATGAACCACTGCGCGGTGGCGCGGAAGATCAAGGGTGCCTTGGATCGCCAGGAATGAGGGTAGGAATGGAGCAGCTTACCGCGTGCCACCAGCGCACCGCGCTCGGCCAGGGCCGCGATCACCGGCTCGTGCGCCTTGAACACGTGCGTGCCGACGAAGCCCGGGACGCGCGCCGTATAGGTGCCGTCGTCGCCCACCGTGTCCTCGGCCGGGATGTCGTTCTCCGCACCAAGGTTGAAGTCGTCCTCGCCATGGGACGGGGCGATATGAACGAGGCCGGTGCCCTGTTCGGTGGTGACGAAGTCACCGGCCAGGAGCGGCACGTCGAACATGTAGCCGTCGGCCAGGCCACGCAGCGGGTGGTGAGCGATACAGCCGGCAAGGGCCGAGCCGGGGAACCGGGCGCGCACCTTGTGCGTGGTGATCCGAGCCGTCTCCAGGAACGACGGCAGGAGATCCTCGGCCACGATCAGCCGATCGCCGGCCTTGACCGTGGCATCGTCTGCCACCTCGGTGGGCTCGAGTGCCACGTAGGCGATGTCGGACCCGTAGGCCACGGCCCGATTGGCCGGGATCGTCCAGGGTGTCGTGGTCCAGATCACCACGGCCGCCCCGGTCAGCACCGGGTCGATCACGCGGGCCAGCGGGAAGCGCACCCAGATCGTGGTCGAGGTGTGGTCGTGGTACTCGACCTCGGCTTCAGCGAGCGCGGTCTTCTCGACCGTCGACCACATCACCGCCTTCAGGCCGCGATAGAGCGAGCCGTTCTGGAGGAACTTGGCCAGTTCCTCGAAGATCGACGCCTCGGACGAGAAAGCCATCGTCGTGTAGGGATGGTTCCAGTCGCCCAGGCAGCCCAGGCGCTGGAACTCCTTGCGCTGGATATCGATGTACTTGTCGGCGTGCCGGCGGCACTCCTGACGGAACTGGACGATCGGCACGGCATCCTTGTCGGCCCCGCGCTTGCGGTACTCCTGCTCGATCTGCCACTCGATCGGCAGCCCGTGGCAATCCCAGCCGGGCACGTAGTTGGCGTCGTACCCAAGCATCTGGCGCGAGCGGTTGATCAGGTCTTTGAGGACCTTGTTCAACGTCGTGCCCATATGGATGTTGCCGTTGGCATAAGGCGGGCCGTCATGCAGCACGAAGAGCGGCCGGCCCTTCGACTTGCCACGGATCTGTTCCCACAGGCCGGCGTCGATCCAGCGCTGCACGATTGCAGGCTCGCGCTCGGGCAAGGCGGCCCGCATCGGGAAATCGGTCTTCGGCAGAAAGACCGTGCTCTTCAGATCCTGGCTCATGTTCCGGCCGACGAGGGAGGAGACGACAACAGCGCGCGGGCGGCTTCGGCATCCTCGCGGATCCGGGCCACCAGCGCCTCCAAATTCGGGAAACGGATCTCGCCGCGCAGACGCTCGACGAAGCCCACCCGCAAGCGCCTACCATAGAGGTCGCGGGGAAGATCGAACAGATGCACCTCGAGAACTTCCTGGACGCCGTCCACGGTCGGCCGGCGCCCCCAGTTCAGGACGGCCGGACGCGGCTCGCCGGGATCCTCGCCGACGATGCCGACCCTGGCGGCATAGACGCCGTGCGCAGGCAGCAGGACACGCCGGTGCAGCGGTGCGATATTGGCCGTCGGGAACCCGATCTGCCGCCCGAGCCCCGCGCCTCGCCGCACGACCCCCTCGATCACGTGGGGCCGGCCGAGCAGACGTGCGGCAGCCCGTACGTCGCCATCGGCCAGGAACTGCCGGATTCTCGTGGAAGAACAGTCCACGCCGTCGATCGAGACCTTGCAGTGCACGACCGCCGCGACTCCGTGTGTGGCCAGGCGCTCCTTGAGGAACTGGGCCGTGCCTGCCCTGCCCTTGCCGAAGCAGAAGTCCGCGCCAACCACGACGATCCGCACCCCCATCCGGTGGATCAGCACGTCGTCGACGAAGGCTTCCGGTGCGAGCGTCGCGAAGGCACGGGTGAACCGCGGCACGACGACATGCATCAGGCCGACATCACGCAGTAGTTCGAGCTTGCGGCGCAGAGGGGTCAGCCTTCGCGGCGCCGAATCAGGGGAGAAAAGCTCGCGCGGATGCGGCTCGAAAGTCAGGACTCCGGCGGGCACGCCCAAGTCGCGCGCATCGGCAGCCGTGCGGCCCAAGATGGCACGATGGCCAAGATGGACGCCGTCGAAATTGCCGATGGCGAGCGCAAGCCCGCGGGCAGCCTTTGGAAGATGGTCGAGATGGCAATGCACCTGCATGCCCGGCAGATGCGCGAGGGGCGGCGGCGGGTCAAGGATGGCCATCGATGTGAAGAGGTTCCATGACCTGGACGCGGACCTGCGCCGGACCCGGTTTCCCGGCCTCGACCATCTGAAGTATGAACCGGTTCCGCATCGCGCAGCCAGAGGACCATACCATGGACGTTTCGACCGCCATCTTGAGCCGGACCACGGTCCCACCGCTGAAGATGGGCGGCCCGGGCCCAGGCCCGGCGGATCTGCAGGAAATTCTGGCGGCTGGAGCAGCGGCACCGGATCATGGCAAGCTGACGCCGTTTCGCTTCATCCTGATCGAGGGTGATTCACGGGCGGCCCTGGGCGAGGTGTTCGTGGCAGCTGCGCGTGCCGCCGATCCGAACGTGGCCGAGGTGGACCTGGATAAGCAGCGGCGCAACGTGATGCGGGCCACGGCGGTCGTGGTGGTGGTCACGCGGGTGCGGCCTGGCCACAAGATCCCGGCCGAAGAGCAGATCGCCGCCGGCGCCGCGGCGATGCAGAACATGCTCATCATGGCTCATGCCCGCGGCTTCGCGGCCAAATGGGCCACAGGCAAGAACGCCTACGACCCTCACATCCGCCAGGCGCTGGGCTGCAGCCAGGAGGACGTGATCACGGGCTTTCTGCTGATCGGTTCGCTGGCCGAAGCGCATCCCGTCAGTGCAAAGCTCGACCCTGAGCGGATCACCATGCGCTGGACGGGCCCGGCCTGATCACCAACGAAGAACGGCAGCGCCGTTCTGGCGCTGCCGTTCTTTCGACTGGCTTTCTGCCCGAGCCGTGCGCCGCGTCGGGCACCGGCTCAGCCAGGGACGAGAAGGTCAGGAGGCGACCGTGACCTTCTTCATGTCGTCGAAGTTCGCGACAGCGGCGTTGTTCAGCACGTTCATGGCGTCGGACTGTGCCTTCACCACAATGTTGCCGAGCTCCTGCGCGTTGGCGACCGCGGCCTCGTAGGCGCTCTTGACCTTGCCGGCCATGTCTGCCGGCTTTACCTCGGTGGGCTTGCTGGTCAGGAAGGCTTGGCTGTCGGTCATGAACTGCTTCATGGAAGCCTGGGTGATCTCGACCTGACGCTGCGCGAGCGCACGCAGGCCATCGGCAAAGATCTGGGAAGCACCGGTGAAGGCGTCGACATTGCGCTTCTGCGCTGCGACGAACAGGTCGGTGTCGAACTTGGGGGGCTGGAACAGGTTAGTGGCCACGGCAATCTCTCCTTTTGGCGACCAGCGATCTTGCTGTAGGGCGCTTATGCTGCACCGCACAAACGCTAGATAATGACGGTTTAGACTCATTTCAAGGACATTTATGGTGCAGCGCAGCATACAATCCGCCGCACATGCCGATGCGGGCCGGTGGGCTTCAGCTTGACGCGGCCATGAGCCGGCGCTAGATGCGGCACCACTGCGTGCCGGGCATCCGCCACCTGCGGGTCCCGTTCGTCCGATCGGTCACGAGTTACTTCAAGGATCTTCCCATGGCACGTCGCTGCGCCGTTTCGGGCAAGGGCGTTCTCGTCGGCAACAATGTCAGCCACGCGAACAACAAGACCCGCCGGCGGTACCTGCCCAACCTGCAGTATCGCCGCCTCTACAGCGAGACGCTGAAGCAGCAGTTCCGCATCCGCTTGACCGTCGCTGCCATGCGGACGGTCGACAAGCATGGTGGCCTGGATGGCTTCCTGGTCGAGGCTTCAACCAGGAACCTGTCGCCCGAGCTTGCGCGCGTCCAGGAGCGCGTGCTCGCTGCCCGTGCTGCGCAGGCCTGACGCTCAGCCAGCCATGCCCTCGCCTTCATCATCCCGTGCCACCGGCCTGCCTCTCGAGGCGGTTGCGGCCATGGTGGTCGTGGTGGTCGCATCGAACTGGCTCGTCCAGTTTCCGATCAACGACTGGCTGACCTGGGGCGCCTTCAGCTACCCGATGGCGTTCCTGGTCAGCGACCTTACCAACCGCTGGTACGGACCGGCTCGGGCCCGGCAGGTAGCGCTGGTCGGTTTCGCGATCGGCGTGGTGCTGTCCTACTTGCTGTCCGATGCACGGATCGCGTTGGCCTCGGGCTTGGCCTTCCTGTCATCGCAGCTGCTCGACATCACCATCTTCGACCGCATGCGCCGCGCTTCATGGTGGAAGGCTCCGCTGGTCGGCTCGGTCCTGGCCTCGACCTGGGACACGGCTGTATTCTTCAGCGGTGCCTTCGCCTTCACCGGGCTGCCCTGGATCAGCTGGGCGATCGGCGACCTCGCGGTGAAGCTCGCCATGGCGCTGGTGCTGCTCGTCCCGTTCCGGGCGATCATGAACCTGCGCGCGCCCGTTCCTGGCGCTACGCCCCCTCTTCCCTCCAGCTGAACAGCAGCAGCAGCTTCTGCTGCAGTGTGAAGCCGTTGTCGTCGCTGGCCACCAGCAGCGTATAGCTGCCGTCGGCCATCTGGCGGACGGCCATGGCCTCGTAGTTGTCGGCGATGCGCTGCTCGTCGAGCGTGACCACCAATACCGGCTCTGGCAGCTCGTCGGGGCGTGCGTCCAGGGACGCCAGCGGCAGGGCCACGATCTGCATCTGCCAGCCGGCCAGGAGCCCCAGGCCGCGCAGCAGCACGAACAGCCGGTCGCCAGCCACGGCAGCCTCGGTCGGCAGCAGGCCGGGCGTCGGCAGCAGCATCCTTGTGGTCTGCCAGCTGCCGTCCGGCTGCTCGACCAGGATCGTCGCCTGCCCTTCCTGGGTGACGCTGCCCTCCGGCAGCACCACGAGCCGCCCATCCGGCAGCGAGGCGACTGCCTCCGGGCCGCTGTTCTTGGGCAGGCTGCGCATATTCGGCGCGCCGGGCAGCTTGGCGATCTGGTAGCCGCTGCCGTCCGGCTGAAGCAGGGCCAGGCGCGGCATGTTCTCGAGGCCGGCTACCACCGAACCGTCCGGCCGGATCGCCAGGGCTTCCAAATCGGCCCTGGGCGCGCCGCGCGCCACGAGCCGCCCGTCATAGCCCCAGCGGTCGTCGCAGCCTTGCAGCGTCTGGTCCTCCGGGCAGTTCGTGGCGAAAAGCTGCCCATCGTCGGTCGCCAGCATCAGCCGGTCCCCCTGGAGGGCCATGGCGGACAGGCCGCTGATCCGCAGGCGGGAGCGCAGCGTCCATGCCTCTTCCAGGACGGCACCGCCCTGCATCCGCCTGGGCAGGTCCAGGTCGGGCACCGGGATCCGGGTGACCTTGCCGCTGTCCGGCACGGCGGCGGCGGGTGGAGGGTGGGCGCTGCAGGAGCCGAGCAGGATGAGCGCGAGCAGGGCGGCAACGGGTCTTGGCACGGGAGTGTCGGACACTTTCACCACAAAAGAAAACGGCCGCCTCGTCAAAGGCGGCCGATCCTTACTCAGTCGAGTGCGTCAATGGAACATGCGTCACTCGCTATTGGTGCGCACGCCCATGAACTGCAGCAGGAACTGGAACATGTTGATGAAGTTCAGGTACAGCGACAAGGCGCCCATGACGGCCATCTTGGTCTGCGCACCCGGCTCCATCGCCTCGTAATACATCTCCTTCAGCCGCTGGGTGTCCCAGGCGGTGAGCCCAGCGAAGATCAGCACGCCAGCGACGCTGATGGCGAACTGCATGGCGCTGGAACCGACGAAGATGTTCACGACGCTCGCGATGATCAGGCCGAACAGGCCGACGACCAGGAAGGTCGCGAACGCGCTCAGGTCACGCTTGGTGGTGTAACCGTAGAGCGAGAGCGCGCCGAACGCGGCGGCCGTGACGAAGAACGTCCTCGCGATGCTGGCCCCGGTGAAGACCAGGAAGATGGACGCCATCGACAGACCCATCACGGCGCAGAACGCCCAGAAGGTCATCTGTACGGCGGACGTGCTCATCTGCTGGACCCGGAAGCCCAGGAACATCACAAAGCCGAGCGGCGCCAGCATCACCACCCACTTGAGCGGCGACAACAGGATCGGCTCGTACAGGGCAGGCGACGAAGCGACGACCATCGCGATGATGCCGGTCAGCGCCAGGCCCATGCCCATGTAGTTGTAGATGGACAGCATGTAGCGGCGCAGGCCCGCGTCGACTTGGTCGACCGCTACACGTCCGCCCATGCGCGCTATGCGGGGATCCGTGCCGAATGCCATGTAACCTCCTTCGGTGATCGACGGCCCCATAGGCCGCCGGTCTTACTCGCAAGATATAGCGATACAGCAGGATCCTTCAAGACCAGAACGGGCCCGCCACAGAAGATCCGCTCCAGATACAAACCGTTACATTTCCCGGGCTTAAATCTCGCGGGCGGAGCATCGGCCGGGTGCCAAGTCGACCTTTCCATCCGCCCGGACGAGCTGCAATCAGTGCATGACGACTTGAGATGTCGCCAAGTATTGATTGTCGCAAGCCCACGACGACGGCCGGTTGTACCTGAAAGCGCCTGATCGACGACAAGTCGAGCCCGGCCGCCCTTCCCGCGCTCGGTTCTCATGGCCGGCGTGGGGCAGGACGGCCATGGCAGCCGGCTCGGGTTCGTTCATGCAAAGAACGACTCCGGACTGCCCATCTCTCCACATCCTCCACCATGAGACCAAGCCGGCAGTGTAGCACATGAAGGTAGCGTGGTGCGACCGTCGTTGGCAGCTATCCCCCGCGCAGGACCGGTGCGATCGGGCGGGCCAGCAGCCGCCAGGTCGACAGCGCCCCGACCAGGCCGGTCGCGACCACCGCGGCCAAGGCCAGGGCGGCGGCACTGACCAGGCCCGGGGTGAACGTCAGGTTCATGAACGGGCCGACCAGCAAGAAGGCAGCGATGCCCCCCACCAGCAGGCCGACCAGCGCCGACAGGAAGCCGGTGGCGGCGTGCTCGATGACGAAGTGGCGCAAGAGGTCGGCGCGGGTGGCTCCCAGCACCTTCATGAGGGCTACCTGATGCCGCCGCTGCCGTCGCGATGCGGCCAGGGCACCCAGGAGCACGAGCAGCCCCGCCCCCAGCGTCACCGATGCCACGGCCTGGACCGCAAAGCCGATCTTGCCCAGCACGTCGCCAACCTGGCGGGTGACCTCGGTAATCGAGATCGGCGTGACGTTGGGCAAGGCGGCCGCCATCGCGTCCAGCAGCGCACTTTCCTGGCCTGGAGGGACCCGCACCGCCGCGATCAGCGTGTGCGGCGCCTTGTCGATCAGGCCAGGGCTGAACAGGAAGACGAAGTCGATCCGGGCGCGTGACCAGTCGATCTCACGACGCAGATTGGCGACCGTCGCCTCCACCTGCCGGCCCAGCACGTTGAACGAGATCTTGTCGCCGACACCGACGCCATAGCCGATCGCGATCTCGTCCTCGACCGAGACGAGCGGCGGACCGGCATAGTCCGGCGGCCACCATTCGCCCGCCACGAGCGGCGCGTTGTCCGGCGGCGTCGCCGTCCAGGACAGGCCACGGTCGCGGCGCACCGTCCAGCGCGCGTTCTCGCCAATGGCGGCCTCTTCGATCGGCTTGCCCTTGATGCCCGATACCCTGGCCCGCAGCACGGGGGCGCGCTGCTGGATCGATGCATCGGGGAATTCGGCCAGCACCCGGTCGAAAGTCTCGGCCTGGTTCGGCTGGATGTCGATGAAGACCACCGACGGTGCCCGCTCGGGCAAGGCGTTGCGAAGCTCAGACTCCAGGGACTGCTGGACGAACAGCACGGTCGCCAGCACCGAGAGCGCCGTGCCGGTGGCGACGACCACGGGAAGGGCGGTGGAGCCCGGCCGGTTCAGGCGTGCCAGCGAGAGGCGCAGCACGAGCGGGCCGTTCTTCGCGGCGCGGCCGACCAGGGCCAGCACCGCCTTGCCCAAGAGGGTGAGGAGGAACGCCGCCGCCAGGGCGGCCAGGGCGAACACGGCGCCGATCTCGGGGCGTGGCGTCGTCAGCGATGCCAGACCACCCACCACCAGGACGCCCAGCGCGATCACCAGGACCCGCACCTTCCAGTCACCATGGCGGTTCTCCGCCGCAGCCGGGCGGAGCAGGGCCGCGACCGGCAGATCGCGGGCATCCAGAAGGGGAATGGCCGCGAACAGAAGGGCGGTGGCGATGCCGAGCAGGGCGGCACGCAACAGCGGCCACGGGTCGAACACCCCGTCCACGGCAAACGGGATCAGGTCGGGCGGCAGGAAGGCCGACATCGATGCCAGCCCGTAGGCGCCGATCATGCCCAGCAGCGCTGCGATGGTCGCGACGAGAAGGACCTGGAGCGCGTAGACCAGCAGGACCTGGCGGGGCGTCGCACCCAGGGCCTTGAGGGTGGCGATGCCGGCGCGGCGCTGGACCAGCCAGCCTTGGACCGCCAGGCCGATGCCGATGCCACCGGTCAGCAGGGCAGCCAGGGCCGCAATCGTGAGATAGCTCGCGAGCCGGTCGGTGAACCGAGCGATCTGCGGCTGGATCTCCTCGATGCCCCGGGCACGGAAGCGAGCACTCGGATTGGCCTCGCGAATGGTGGCCAGCACCGCCGCGGCATCCGCACCCGGCGGCAGGGCAATGGCACGGGTCCAGGTCGTCACCGCGCCTGGCAGGAGGATGCCAGCCGCGCGGATCGTATCGAGCGAGGCGATGACCCGGGGACCGATCCCATAGATCCCCTGCACGCGCTCGGGCTCGTCGATCAGCACGGCCCGGATGGTGACCTGGCGGTCGCCGAGGTTCAGCCGGTCGCCCACCTCCACGCCCAGGCGCGGCAGGACGCCACGCTCCACCACCACCCCGCCATCGGCCAACGCTTCTTCCACGGCGAGCGGCGGGTCGAGGGTGACGGTGCCGACCAAGGGCCAGGGATCTTCCACGCCTTTGAGCGAGATGGCGAGGCTGCGCGGGTTGCCGGCCTCGTTCAGGGTCTCGCTGGTGACGAGGCCACTCATCCGCAGGGTGGAGCGGGCGATGCTGCCGGGTGGCAGCACGTCGCCCAGTTCCTCGGCCGTAATCTCCTCGCCGGAGGCTTCCACCACGATGTCGCCGCCCAGCAACGCACGGGCGTCGCGCGCCACGGCACGATCCACGGCCGCCGAGAGAAGCCCCACGGCTCCGATCGCGGCCACCCCCAGCGCCAGGCAGAGCAGGAGGAGCCAGAAGCCCTGCAGGCCACCGCGCAGGTCACGCAGCGCGAAGGACAGGGTGAAAGGCAGCCTGGACGCACTCATGCCGGGGCCCCGGCCAGGACCTGGCCCGCGCTGCTCGGGTTCGACCAGGAATCCGGCGGCGTGACGATGCGGCCGTCCTCCATGCGGCAGGTCCAGTCGCAGGCCTGGGCGAGAGCGGCGTCGTGGGTAACCAGCAGCAGCGTCGTGCCGAGTTTCTTGCGCAGGTCGAATACGAGATCCATCACATGCTCGCCATTGGCACGGTCGAGATTGCCGGTGGGCTCGTCCGCCAGGAGGATCGAGGGCTCGGTCACGATCGCTCGGGCCAGCGCGGTGCGCTGCTGCTCACCGCCGGACATCTGGCCGGGATAATGGTCGACGCGATGGGCCAGGCCCACCTCGGCCAGGGCGTCGGCAGCCCGAGTCAGGGCGTCGCGGCGGCCCATCAGCTCCAGGGGCACGGCCACGTTCTCGAGCGCCGAGAGGGTCGGGATCAGGTGGAACGACTGGAACAGGATCGACAGCCGGCCGCGCCGGAAGCGGGACAGCCCGTCCTCGTCCAAGGTGGCGAGGTCGACGCCGTCCACGACGACCTGGCCGCCGGTCGCCCGCTCGATGCCGGCGATCACCGCGATCAGGCTCGACTTGCCGGAACCGGATGGACCGACCACGCTTACTGCCGACCCGGCCGGCACCTGCAGATCGACACCCTTGAGGATCGAGACCTGCCCGGCAGCACCCACCAGATCCAGACGGAGGTCTACAAGATTGATCATCCGATCCTCACAAGATTCATCATTCGGGCAGATGGCGAACAGGCATGTTCCCGACAACCACCAGCCATCCGGCAAGTTCGCCGCATGGCGGCGACGCTTCCTGCATGTTCTAGCCCTTGCCTGGCTGGCGCTACCATTGGCCAGCCCGCCTGCGATGGCGCAGCCCGCCGATTCTACGCAAGGCCAAGCCTGCAGGATCGCCGTTCTCGGTGATTCGCTGACGGCAGCCTATGGCCTGTCGGTGAACGAAGGATTTCCGGCCCGTCTCCAAGCGGCGTTACGTGCGCAAGGCCGGGATTGCGCCGTGATCGATGCGGGTGTCTCCGGCGACACCTCGGCCGGGGGCCTGACCCGTATGGACTGGGTCCTGGCCGACAAGCCGACCCACCTGATCATCGAACTCGGCGCCAATGACGGGCTGCGGGCCCTGCCGGTCGAGCAGCTGGAGCAGAATCTGGACGGGATCATCGCCAAGGCCAAGGCCGCGAACGTCCCGGTGCTCCTGACGGGCATGCTGGCCCCGCCCAATCTGGGCGCTGCCTACGGCAAGGCATTCGCAAAGGTCTACAAAGACTTGGCGGAACGTCATGATGTTCCGCTTTATCCGTTCTTCCTCGAAGGCGTGGCGGGCGACCGCCTGCTCAACCAGCCGGACGGTATCCATCCGACCGCAGAAGGTGTCGAGATCATCGTGTCCAGGATCGTGCCGACCGTGATCGATTGGCTCGACCAGACCGCTTGAGAGGCGTTCTTCAAGCGTTCCATCCAGCACTTATCCACGAAGTTATGCTGGACTTGCCCGCATGTTGCGGCAGCGCGACAAACTACTTTGTAAACCGTGGAGAAGTCTGGGGATATGGGGACAGTCCGGCCGGGCGAAAGAGCGGGCGGCATGAGGATCGCCGTTGCGTGGCGCGCGGCCAGGGAGGAAACTCTGTGCAAAGGAGGCCGGTGGCGATCGTCCCCGGTCCTGGTCCGTGGTTCCGTCGTGCCCGGAACCATGAGCGCTAACAGGGTGGTTGCGAATGTCCGAGCTGTTTCCCGTTCCGGCGTCGTTTGCGCAGACGACGCTCATCGATGATCTCAACTACCGCACCATGTATGCGCGCTCGCTGGCCGAGCCGGAGGCTTTCTGGGGCGAGATCGGGCAGCGGCTGCACTGGAGCAAGCCCTATACGAAGGTGAAGAACACCTCGTTCGAGGGCGACGTCTCGATCAAGTGGTACGAGGATGGCGAGATCAACGTCGCCTACAACTGCATCGACCGGCACCTGCCTCGGCATGCCAACCGCGTTGCCATCATCTGGGAAGCCGACAATCCCGACCACGAGCGGATGGTCACCTATCGCGAGCTGCTGAACCGGGTCTGCCGGATCGCGAACGTCCTGAAGGCGCACGGCGTCAAGAAGGGCGACCGGGTCACCATCTACATGCCGATGATCCCCGAGGCCGCCTACACCATGCTGGCCTGCGCCCGGATCGGAGCGGTGCACACGGTGGTGTTCGGCGGGTTCTCGCCCGACGCGCTGGCCGACCGGATCAAGGACTGCCAGAGCAAGGTCGTGGTCACCGCCGATGGCGGCCTGCGTGGCGGCAAGCCCGTGCTGCTCAAGGGCAATGTCGACGAAGCGCTGAAGAAGTGCCCAGACGACGTCCAGGTGCTGATGTTCCGCCATACGGGCATCGCGGTCGACATGAAGCCCGGCCGTGATTTCGATGCGTCGAAGGAGGCCCGCGAGGCCAGTCCGGAATGCGCCTGCGAGCCGATGAACGCGGAGGACCCGCTGTTCATCCTCTATACCTCGGGCTCCACCGGCAAGCCGAAGGGCGTGCTGCACACGACCGGCGGCTATCTCGTCTATGCCTCGGTCACCCACAAATACGTCTTCGACTACAAGGACGGCGACGTCTACTGGTGCACGGCCGACGTGGGCTGGGTGACCGGCCACAGCTACATCGTCTATGGCCCGCTCTCCAACGCAGCGACCACGCTGATGTTCGAGGGCATCCCCAACTACCCGACCGTGTCGCGCTTTTGGGAAGTCATCGACAAGCACCACGTCACGATCTTCTACACCGCGCCCACCGCGATCCGGGCGCTCATGCAGCAGGGCGATGAGCCGGTCAAGCGGACCTCGCGGGCCTCGCTGCGCCTCCTGGGCTCGGTGGGCGAGCCGATCAACCCGGAGGCCTGGCTCTGGTACCACCGCGTGGTCGGCGACGGCCGCTGCCCGATCGTGGACACCTGGTGGCAGACCGAGACCGGCGGCATCCTGATTACGCCTTTGCCAGGTGCCACGGTGCTCAAGCCAGGCTCGGCGACCCGGCCGTTCTTCGGGATCCAGCCGGCACTGGTGGACAATGACGGCAAGGTGATCGAGGGGGCCGGCGAGGGCAACCTCGTGCTGCTGGACAGCTGGCCCGGCCAGATGCGCACGGTCTATGGCGACCATGAGCGCTTCGTGCAGACCTATTTCTCGACCTTCAAGGGCACCTACTTCACGGGCGATGGCGCCAAGCGCGACGAGGACGGCTACTGGTGGATCACCGGCCGGGTCGACGACGTGCTCAACGTGTCCGGCCACCGGATGGGCACGGCCGAGGTCGAGAGTGCGCTGGTCTCCCATCCGGCCGTGGCCGAGAGCGCGGTGGTGGGCTGCCCGCACGACATCAAGGGCCAGGGCATCTACTGCTACGTGACGCTCCAGAAGGACATCGAGCCGTCGGATGCGCTGCGCGCCGACCTCGTGAAGTGGGTGCGCAAGGAAATCGGGCCGATCGCCACGCCGGACTTCATCCAGTGGGCGCCGGGCCTGCCCAAGACCCGCTCGGGCAAGATCATGCGGCGGATCCTGCGCAAGATCGCAGCCAACGACTACAGCCAGCTCGGCGATACCAGCACACTGGCCGATCCGAGCGTGGTCGAGGACCTGGTGGCGAACCGGCTGAACACGTAGCAGAGGCCACCCTCCCCGCCTGCTCAAAGCCTGCCGTGGGGAAGGAGACGTCCTCACGGCGTGCGCAGGCGGGGTGCTGCGACCATCTGCTTGCCTTCGCCCCGGCAGATCTCGCGTGCCCGGCCGCGCCATCCAGGGCATGGTAGCGGGCGCCGCAGTTCCATGCTGGGGGAGGCCGCCATGGCCGCGTCGTCGCCTATTCCTGCACCTGCCAGCGATCCGTTCCCGGCGGGCGCTGTCATAAAGGACGGGCTCTACATCGAGCACCTGCTGGCGGTCCTGCGCGAGGCCGGCACGCGAACGGTCCTGGCGCACCGCGGCCAGTCGATCCCTGCCCACGCCTTCCTCGGTTCGATCTACCGTTATGCCCGGGCACTGGCCGAGGTCGGCATCGGGCGCGGCAGCCTGGTCGCACTGGTCGCACCGAACCGGCCGGAAGCGCTGGCCGTACGCTATGCCGCCCACCTGCTGGGCGCCGGGACAAGCTATCTGCCGGTACCTGCCAGCGCCGAACGCCGGGCGGATCTGCTGGCCCAGATCGACCCGCAGCTGCTCGTCCTGTTCGAGGAGACGGCAGGCCTTTTCCCGCGCAGCGCTGCCATTCCCGTGGCGATGATCGGCGCCGGGTCGGACCAGCCAGCCCATCGTCTCGACGAGCGAGCGGCCGCCCAGCCGGCCGAGCCGACGGCGGTAGTGGCGCGCCCCTCGGACCTGGCCGTCATCATTTCCTCGGGCGGAACCACCGGCGTGCCCAAGGGCAGCTGGCGGACCTTTGCCAGTTACAGCGCCATGGTCCAGGTCCCGAGCCCTTCCGACCGGCGCCAGCTGGTCGATGGCCGCCTGGCGTATCTCTCCCAGGTCCTGGTCGACCTCACCCTGCTCGGTGGCGGGACGGTGGTTCTCGAGGATTCGTTCGATGCGGCGGACACGCTCGCCACCATCGAACTGGAGCGGATCACCCACCTGTTCCTGGTGGAGCCGCAGCTGTTCGAACTGATGGACCATCCCGGGCTGGACCGGCGCAACCTTGCCAGCCTGAGGGAGATCACCCACATCGGCGCCTCCGCACCTCCCACCCTGCGCCGCCGGGCCTTCGAACGGCTCGGGCCGGTGCTGGTCCATACCTATGGTGCCAGCGAGATGGGCCTGGTGAGCAGCCTGAAGCCGGCACAGCACGACCCGACCCACCCCGACACATTCTCCTGCGCCGGCCATATCCACCCGGGCGTTGCCGTCCGCTTCCGCCAGCCCGATGGCCGCCTGGCGGATGCAGGCGCATACGGCAGCATCGAAGTCTGCTCCCCGGCGATGGCGAACGGCTATCGCAACCGCCCGGCACTCGAGGCCGGCGCCTTCCAGGACGGCTGGTACCATACCGGCGACCTGGGCTTCCTCGACCCGCGCGGGCTCTTGCACATCCTGGGCCGTGCGGCCGACATCTGCTGGATCGACGGGCGCATGGTGAGCCCGACGCTGATCGAGGACACGCTCTGCCAGCTGCCGGACGTGCGCTACGTCGTGGTCGTGGCGGAGCAGGACCCGGCCAGATGGATCGCCGCGGTCGTGCCGTGGCCGGGCGCGTCGCCACAGCCCTCAGCTTGGCTCAGCACCGTGGCCGAGCGACATGGCGACGCCGTCGCCAGTGCGACCACCCTGCTGACGGTGGAACGGGTGCCGCTTACCGAGCAGGGCAAGCCGGATCGCGAGGCGATCCGTCGCCTTGGACATGAAACGGCGGCCCTGCTGGCACCCGCAGGCGAGGGACGCCGACCGGCATCATGCGGGTCAGGTTGAGCAATTGTCCGCAACTGCCTGTACCTTCAAATTAATCGGCCCCCGGTTGGCGGCCGTGTGATACCAGTGGATGGGTTCCTGCTTGCCGACGGCGAGGTCGGGATAGCGCCGGTAGAGCTCGCGCAGGGCGATTGCCGTTTCCAGCCTCGCCAGATGCGCGCCGGCACAACCATGCGGGCCGATGCCGAAGCTCAGGATGCGCTTGGGGTTGCGGGTGATGTCGAAGCGGTCCGGGTCGGGAAAGTGGCCGGGATCGCGATTGGCGGCAGCCAGCGAAAGCTGGACGACGGCGCCAAGCGGGATGGTCTGGCCGTCAAGCTCGACGGGCTCCAGGGAGACGCGGGGGATCAGGGTGACCGGCGGCTCGAAGCGCAGCGTTTCCTCGATCGCCGGCTCCAGCAGGGACGGGTCGGCCTGGAGGAGACGGCGCTGTGCCGGATCCTTGTCCAGGAGATAGACGACGTTGCCGATCAGGTTGCGGACGGCGACATGTCCGGCCAGCAGCAACAGCATGGCATTGCCGACGATCTCCTCCGGCGTCGGGCCGTCCGGCTCCGCGGCGGCACGGGCGAGCTGACCCAGGAAATCGTCGCGCGGACGGGATCTCCGCTCGTCCAGAAGGGCCAGGGTGTAGGCGTTCATCTGCCGCGCGCTGGCGATCATGCGCGTGGCGCTGTCGACCGTGATCGGGAAGATGTTGAAGAAGTCGATGAAGTCGACCGACCACTGCACGACGCGATGGCGATCCTCCGGCCTCACCCCCAGGAAGTCGGACAGCACATAGGCCGGCAGCAGGAAACCGTACTCGGCGCAGACGTCGAAGGACGGGCGGTCGCCGATTTCGTCGAGCAGCGTGCGGGCGGCCGCTTCCACCGTCGGAAGGAAAGCCTGCACCGCCGTCGCATTGAAGCCGATATTGATGAACCGACGGACGCGCAGATGCGCCTCCCCATCCATCATCAGCACCCAGGACGAGAAGAGTGGGGCGATCTCGCGCAGGTCCGCGCGGACAGTCTCCGGTGCCTGATCGACAAAGCCCTTCATCCGGTCGGCGCTCAGGCGCGGGTCGCGCAGCAGCGCCGCGACGTCGTCGTAGCGGAACGCGAACCACTGGCCGAGGTCGGGATGGAAGTGGATGGGGTGCTCGGCCTGGTAGCGGCGCAGCGCGGGAAACGGGTCGTCCAGGAGGGCAGGATCGTCCATGAAGAACGGTTCGCCGAAATACCCCTTTGCCAACACGCCCTCCCCCGCACGATCAAGGTGTCGGCCAGTCCCGCGGCCGCCCCTTCAAGCAGGAGGCCGCTGAGACGGCCGAGGCAAGCCAAAAACCAGAAAGGGCGGCCCATTGCTGGACCACCCTTTCCGCTCTCTGGGGGAGAAACTTCCAGTGCCGCTTCGCGTCCTGGGGGGGACCTACGATGGCGCCGCTGACAGACATGACAGCTAATCCATCTTCGGTGCGAAGACAATCGACATTTTCATCGAATGCAACATGCTGTTGCAGTCCGGCACCAGCGGCGACGCCGACAGCTGTTGAACCGCTGGCGCCGGGCGATCCGGCGCGTGATCGACAGCGACGGCGTACCGTGGAATTGCCTGCAGGCAGGCAAGGCGTTATTGTTCGACCGACCAAAATACTGTTCATCAGCGAACATTTGTGCGGAATTGCCGGAACTGCCGGTGCATTGAGCTGCAATGTTCCATGTATTGACCAAGCTGTCCCGACACCTCGATCTGCCACGATTTGCGGCTGCCGGATGCGGCGCATGCAGACGGTTCCGGCAATTCCGGCGGAACGATGCTGTTGCTCAAGGACAACCACGAAACGTAACAGTATTTTCATGTAAAGTCGGCAGCGGCGGGTCGGGACGGGTCACGGCATCGCAACCCCGATCAGCAGCAGGAGCGCCGTCAAGGCGATCATCGACAGGCTGAGCCCCGTGCCGGCGACGCGGCTGAAGCCACGAAGCTCGACGGCCGAGAACGACCAGGCATGGCAGAGACGGCCTGCCAGGAGGGCCAGGCCCAGCCCATGGAGCAGCCACGCCGATGGCCCGGTAAGCTCCAGCAGGAGGAGAAGGACGAGCGCATAGGGCGTGGTCTCAATGAAGTTCGCTTGCGCCCGGACGTAACGCTCCATCAGCACATCGTCGCCGTTGCCCATGTCGATCCGGTAGCGCCGGCGCCACCGGATCACCCGAACAGTCAGGAACAGATGAAGCGGAGCCAGCAGCGCTGCCCAGAGCGCAGTGACGGGGGCATCCATGGTCCACCTCTCAACGGCACGTACCACACGACCGGCGCATCTTCCGGCCCGGTCAAGCCGTCGATGCCTGCCACTTACCGCACGTACGCGCGTGGCGTGATCACGGATCGCGGGCTCGGCCGCGAGCAGGACCGAAGCGTTGCCGATCTTGGCCGTTGCGCTTTTTGCGGGCACAGGTGCTCGCAGGGCTCGCCCTGTCGATCCCGCGGCGCAGGGGCGCTGCCAGGTGGTCCTGGAGCAGGACGTCCGGTGGCGGGCGATGGTCGGCTGCCAACACCATCAGCAGAGGTGCAGGTCGGGTGGAGATCGAAGGATGGGCGGTGCAGGAGTTGCGCCGCCGCATGGACGCAGACGGGGCACATGACGTCGCCCATGTGGCACGGGTCGTCCGGATGGCCCGGCAGATCGACAGGGAGCTGGGGCATCTTTGCGACCCTGCGGTGCTGACCGCAGCGGCGTGGCTGCATGATCTGGTCAGCCTGCCCAAGTCGCATCCGGAGCGAGCGAGGTCCTCGCTCCTGTCGGCGGACGAGGCGGTGGATTTGCTGGGACGCCGGGGGTTCCCGACAGAGAAGCTGGGCCAGGTCCACCATGCGATCCATGCGCACAGCTTCTCCGCCGGCCTGCCCTGCCGGTCGATCGAGGCCGAGGTGCTGCAGGATGCGGACCGGCTGGATGCGCTGGGAGCGATCGGCCTGGCCCGCTGCTTCTACACGGCCGGGCGGATGGGCGCGCAGATCTTCGACCCCGACGACCCGCTGGCCGCGCGGCGCCCGCTGGACGACCGCGCGTTCGCGCTCGACCACCTGCCGGTCAAGCTCTACCGGATCGCGGACACGCTCCACACCCTGCCAGCGCGGCGAATCGCGGCGGCACGCGTGGCCTTGCTGAAGAGCTTCGAGGCGGCGCTGGTCGAGGAGGCCGGCTGAACCGGCCTGCCGCCACTCACCGCGCCGTGGCGCCGACCTCGTCGGTGGAGCCGGGCGGGGAAGGCTTGGCCTTGGGCAGCGGCTTTTGTCCGAGCAACAGCATGCGGGTGAGATTGAACCGTGAGGCGATTTGCTCGACCAGGATCGGCAGCGACAGGCCTCCGGCCAGCATGATGACGAACATCAGGTAGGGCTGGTCGATGCCGATCTTGGGCAGGATCATGCGCAGGCCGGCAACGCCGAACATGTGAAAGAGGTAGATCCCGTACGAATACTTGCCGATGAACTCGAGCTTCGAGTTCGTCCAGCCGGTGCGAATGATCAGCATGCAGAAGGCGGCGCCGAACAGGAGGCCCAGCGGCGCCTCGCGCGGCAGCGGGCCGTCCAGGTAGCCGAACAGGCCGGCCTGGGTGACGATCACGCCGATCGCCACCAGCGCCCATGCGATCGGTACGCCGCCGCGTCTGGCCAAGGGGTCGCCGAACCGGCCGAAATAGAGCCCCAGGAAGAAGAACGGCAGCAGATAGAGCGCGCCTCGGATCGACAGGAGTTCGGTCTGGATCAGGTCCATCGACGCGATGGCGGCGGCCAGGAACAGGCCAATGACCACCGCGATCCGCTGCACCAGCACGCCGAACGAGTCGAGGAAGGCCACCAGGGCGAAGATCACGAAGATCGCCTGGAGGAACCAGAAATGCTCGTAGGGGAAGATCGGGATCCACAGGGCCTCGGCCAGGTGGCCGAGGTCGAAGCCCTTGGCCAGGGTCTGGAAGAAGAACTGCGTGGAGCCGACCACCAGCATGGGGATCAGCAGCCGGCGCGCCTTGCCGAGCATGAACGGCGCCACCGGCTGGCCGGGCGTCACGCTGCGGAAGGTGTAGACGAGCCCGGCCACGAAGGCGAACAGGGGCATCCTGAGATAGACGAAGCTCTCCGCCAGGTGGCGGAGCAGCGTGCCGTCACCCATCATCAGACCGCGGTCGGGGGCACTGCCGACCGTGTGGTACGCGACCAGGAAAATGCACGCCAAGCCGCGCAGGGTCTGGATCGATTGCTTCAAGACGCTTGCTCCGGGCCGACGCCGCCGGCGGGAAGGACGGGCTGCCAGGGTATGGCGCGCGCTGGCAGAAGGCGGATATCCGATGAACCGCCATCAAAATCGCGGATCTGCAGCCACATGGCAAGCACAGGCGGCTTCACATCCGGGTCACCCATGGACGCGGCCGATCGATTTTGCCCGGGATGCGTCGCCCGGTCGCGGCCACCGCCCGCCGCTTTGGCCCTAGCGGCCCTGCTCGACCAGGACCTTGGCCTCCTGGCCATGACGTTCGCCCGCTGGCTTTGCAGGCAGGCCGTCCTGTTGCTCCAGCTTCTGGCGCCGCAGCCGGTCCAGCTGGACTTCGACCGTGGCCAGCGCGGCGGTGCGCCGCTCCAGGATCTGCTCGAGCGTGGCTCTCGTGGCCAGCGCCGCATCCAGCTCGCTGCGAGCCTCGGCCAGCCGATGCTCGACATGCGACTTCTGGCTCTCCAGCCGGTCCAGGTCCGCATAGGCGGCCAAAAGTGCCTGGTCGCCCTCGTCGATCCGGGCGAGCATCAGCCGCTGGCGACGCTCGTAATGCTCGCCGATCTCGGCCAGGACCGCGTCCTCGCGTTCGCGGAACCATCGAGCCGCGCCATAGCCCGCTAGGGCGAGGCCCATGAGGAAGCTCAAGGCAGCCAGCATGAGATTTCCCAAGTGGTGTTCGGCAGTTACTGGACCGGCAACGCCAGTGCCGGCAAGAGACTTCACTGCATTGCACAAGAGTTTTCAGCTCGCTCCGTCCATGCAGATCCGGAAATGTCAGGCTTGTGCCAAAAAGGCCGGGTGGTAGCGGACTTCGCCTGTGGGGATGGACGCGCCGAACGGCAGGGCCATGAAGTAGGACGCCGGCACCCCGGGCAGCGAGAGGCCTGTGCCGGCACGAAAGCCGAAGCGGCCGTAATAGGCGGGCTCGCCAAGGACGATGCAACCCGCGGCACCCTCGCCCCGGATCTGCCGTAGCCCCTCCGTCACCAGGGCCGTCGCGATCCCGCGTCCCTGGCAGGCCGGCTGAACGGCAAGCGGGCCAAGGCCGTACCAGCCGGTGCTGCCGTCCGCGATCACGACGGGCGAGAAGGCCAGGCAGCCCAGCACATGGCCGCCACCCACCGCGACCAGCGACAGGGCCAGTGCTGCCTGCTCGCGCAGGGCCGCCACGATGGAGGGCTCGGCGCCGTGGCTGTGCGGATGGCCGGCGAAGGCGGCAGCGAGAACGGCGCCGATGGCATCCTGGTCGGCAGGCTGCTCCCGGTGGATGACCAGCCCCTCCATCCGGCCCGGCCCCCGGCTCAGCCCTGCCCCAGCATGATCGCGGCGGCGCGCTCGGCGATCATGATGCTGGGGCTGTTGGTGTTGCCAGACGTGATGGTCGGCATGATCGACGCGTCGACGATGCGCAGGTTCTCGAGGCCGTGCACCTGGAGCGTCGGCGAGACGACGGCCGTGCTGTCGGTCGAGGACCCCATCTTGCAGGTGCCCACCGGGTGGAAGATCGTGGTGCCGAGGTCCCCCGCAGCGTGCACCAGGTCGTCCTGGTCCTGCACCTGGAGGCCGGGCTTCATCTCGCCGGTGACATAGCGCGCCAGGGCCGGGGCCGCACAGATCTTCCGCGTGACCCGGATGCAGTCCGCCGCGACCTGCTGGTCCTCCTCGGTGGACAGGTAGTTCGGGCGGATCGAGGGGGCGGCGCCGGGATCGGGAGACTTCACCCGGATGTCGCCGCGGCTGGTCGGACGCAGGTTGCAGACCGAGGCGGTGAATGCCGGGAACGGGTGCAGGGGCTCGCCGAACTTGTCGAGCGAGAGCGGCTGGACATGGAACTCGATGTTGGGCGTGGCGTAGCGCGGGTCGGAGCGGGTGAAGGCACCCAGTTGCGAGGGCGCCATGGTGAGCGGGCCCTTGCGGAACAGGGCATATTCCAGCCCCATCCTGCCGCGCTGGACCAGCGAGCCCACCCGCTCGTTCAGCGTGCCGATGCCCTGGACGGTGTAGACGAGGCGGAGCTGCAGATGGTCCTGCAGGTTGCGGCCTACGCCCGGCAGGTCGTGGCGGACGTCGATGCCGGCCTCCTTCAGCCATTCGCCGGGACCGATCCCGGAGCGCTGCAGGATGACCGGGCTCATCACCGCGCCGGCGCAGGACACGACTTCCCGGCGCGCCCGCACGGTCCGCCCGTCGGTCAGCGCCACGCCGATGCAGCGCCGTCCGGAGAACAGGAGGTTGCGCGCTTCCGCCTTGGTCACGACCTGGAGGTTGCGGCGGCCCTTGACCGGCCGCAGGAAGGCCTTGGCGCTGGTCCAGCGCACGCCCTTCTTCTGGTTGACCTGGAAGTAGCCGCAGCCCTCGTTGTCGCCGGTATTGAAGTCGTCGGTCTTCGGGATGCCGGCCTGCTCGGCCGCGTCGCGGAACGCATCCAGGATCGGCCAGGAGATCCGCGGGTTCTCGACCCGCCACTCGCCCCCGGCACCGTGCAGGTCGGAGGCGCCGCCTGCGAAGTCCTCCGAGCGCTTGAAGAAGGGCAGGACGTCGTCCCAGCCCCAGCCCTCGTTGCCGAGCTGGCGCCAGTGGTCGTAATCGGCGGCCTGGCCGCGCATGTAGATCATGCCGTTGATGGCCGAGCAGCCGCCCAGCACCTTGCCGCGCGGATAGTTCAGGACGCGGCCGTTGAGGCCCGGCTCCGGCTCGGTGCGCAGGCACCAGTCGGTCCGGGCGTTCATCTGGGTGTAGAGATAGCCGATCGGAATGTGGATCCAGATCCAGTTGTCCTCGCCGCCCGCCTCCAGCAGGCAGACCCGCGTGGCCGGATCGGCGGACAGCCGGTTGGCGAGCGCGCAGCCGGCCGAGCCGGCACCGATGATGACATAGTCGAACTCGCCCAGATCCACCGACACTGCTTCTCACCTCCCATGCTTGCGCTGATCAGTGGCGGGGTTGCCCAGCCGGTTCAAGGTGCCACATTGCTCGCCGACGGCAGCAGGAAGCCCGGGAGCGGTCGATGAGCGAGACGAGCAGGACATCGGCCCTGGTCACGGGCGCCTCCGCCGGCATCGGTGCCGTGTTCGCCCGCAGGCTCGCCGAGCGCGGCCACGACCTGATCCTGGTGGCACGGCGGGAAGAACGCCTGGAACGGCTCTCGGCCGAGATCCGGCAGGCCACTGCCGCCAAGGTGCGGATCATTGCCGCCGATCTTGCCGATCCAACGGGCCTGCTGGAGGTCGAGGCGGCCGTCCAGGCCGAGGCCCGGCTGGGCATGCTGGTCAACAATGCCGGGTTCACCGTGCCCGGACCGTTGGCCGACGCGGATCCCGGCGAGATCGACCGCATGCTGATGGTCAACGTGACGGCGCTGGCCCGGCTGACCCGGGCGGCCCTGCCGGGCATGCTCGCCAAGGGCAGCGGATCGATCATCAACGTCTCTTCAGGCCTGACCTTCATGCAGTTGCCGGGCACGGCCGCCTATAGCGGATCGAAGGCGTTCGTCCTGCATTTCACCCGGACGCTGCACGAGGAGGTCGCACGCCACGGCATCCGGCTGCAGGCGCTGTGCCCGGGCCTGGTCAGCAGCGAGTTCCACGAGGCGGCCGGCCTCGACGTCCACCGCTACCCGCCGGAGATGGTGATGACGCCCGAGGACCTGGTGGACGCCTCGCTGGCCGGGCTCGACCAGGGCGAGGTCGTCTGCATCCCCTCGCTGCCGAACCTCAACGACTGGGAGAGCCTGGAGCAGGCGCGCGACGCGGTGGCCGCACTCGTCTCAAGCAACCAGCCGGCGGAGCGCTATCGCCAGGGCTGAGGCGGCACGGCGCGCCGACCGTCAGTACGCGCGCGTGAATCCGCCGTCGTGCAGGATGTTCAGGCCGGTCATGTGGTCGGACAGGGATGACAGCAGCCCCTCCACGGCCAGGGCCACCTCGTCGGGCGTGCCGTACTTGCGCAGCGGAACGTTCGCGGTCTCCTCGCCCAGCCGCTCGTCGTAGCTGACCCCGGCAGCGGCGGCACGGCGCTCGATGCCGGCCACGTACCAGGGCGACAGCGTGCCACCCAGCGACAGGGTGTTGACGTGGATCCCGCGCTCGCCCAGCGCGAAGGCGAGTGTCTTGGCCTCGGCCAGCCAGGCGCAGCGGATGACGTTGCTCGTGGCGTAATGGCCCAGCACCTGGGCCGAGGAGATGCCGGAGACGACGACGATCTTGCAGCGCCGCCCGCTCGCGGGATCTGGCCGCATGGCTGCGATCGCCGCCTTGAGGAGGGCCAGCGGGCCGACGAAGCTGCCCTGGAAGATCTCGCGCCAGGCCTCGTTGCCGGGCAAGGGATCGGCGGTCGCATGCGGCTGCGGCGGCATCAGGACAGCACCGTCCAGGATGCTGCCTCGTACGCGCAACTCGCGCCCGAGCGCCTCGACGATGCATCGCTGGTCATGTCCACGGGGAGCCAAGAGAAGGTGCCGGACCGGGTGGCCGACAATTCCTGGCCGAGCAGACGAAGCTTTTCGGCGTCACGGGAAGCGAGAAGGAGCGAGCAACCCGAGGCTGCCAGCCGCGCGCAGACGGCGCGGCCGATGCCGCCGGTGGCACCTGTGACGAGGATGGTCTTCGTCCCAGCCATTCAGCCCTCTCCCGCCGGCTGCCTTCCGGACCTGACGAGCATAGAAGCACCGAAGGCTGGGGGGCCAGGATCCCCCGGGGTTCCGGTTGATCCGGTTCAGCCAGGGGCCCTTGCGACGTCGGCAAAGCGCCCGCCGGTCAGGCGTTCCAGGTCGGACGGTGTCAGGGCGAACACCGCGTTGGACGCGCCGGCCGCGGCCCAGATCGTGGCAAAAGCCTGCAGGTCCGCGTCGAGCAGGACATGGGGCGGCTCCAGATGCCCGATGGGCGCCACGCCGCCTATCGGGTAGCCGGTCCTGGCCAGCACGAAGTCGGGGTCCGCCCGGCTGATCTTCTCGCCGAGCAGCATGCCGACCTTCTTCTCGTCGACCCGGTTCGTGCCCGACGCCACGACCAGCACCGAGCGGCCACTCTTCGCCCGGAAGACCAGCGACTTCGCGATCTGGGCGACATCGCAGCCGATCGCTTGCGCCGCCTGGGCGGAGGTGGCGGTGCTGGCATCGAAGGTGACGACGGTGTGGTCCGGTCCGAGCAGCCGGCGAATGCGGTCGATGGGCGAAGCGTCGTCCATGGCGCGATCGTACAGACGATCGTCGCAGGGGTCGAGGCGGCGGCGGCGCGCGGACACCGCCGCCGCCTGCCCAGTGTACCGACAGGGACGTTTCTTGCGCACAGGCGTCTTGGTGCGCCCGTTTGTACATCATACCACGTCGTCGGGCAGAGTTTCACCAGAAACTGGTCTGCCGGAGCGAGAAAGAAGCCGACGCCTTCGCGCAGGGTCGGGGATCAGCAGTCGACCACGTTGACCGGGACTTCCAGCACGTTCACGGCAAGGCCGCCGCGGGCCGTCTCCTTGTACTTGGTCTTCATGTCGGCGCCGGTGTCGCGCATCGTGCGGATCACCTTGTCCAGGCTGACGAAGTGCTCGCCGTCGCCGCGCAGGGCCATCCGGGCAGCGTTGATCGCCTTCACCGAGGCCATGGCGTTGCGCTCGATGCAGGGGATCTGCACGAGGCCGCCAATGGGATCGCAGGTCAGGCCGAGATTATGCTCCATCGCGATCTCGGCGGCGTTCTCGACCTGGCGCGGCGTGCCGCCCATCACCTCGGCCAGCCCCGCCGCCGCCATCGAGCAGGCCGAGCCGACCTCGCCCTGGCAGCCGACCTCCGCGCCGGAGATGGAGGCATTCTCCTTGAACAGGATGCCGATGGCCCCCGCCGTCAGGAGGAAGCGGACGACGCCGTCGTCCGAGGCGCCGGGGACGAACCGCGCATAGTAGTGCAGCACGGCCGGCACGATGCCGGCGGCACCGTTGGTAGGCGCCGTCACGACCCGGCCGCCGGCGGCGTTCTCCTCGTTCACCGCCAGCGCGTACAGGTTGACCCAGTCCATGACCGTCAGCGGATCGACCAGGGCCCGCTCGCGCTCGGCCAGGAGCTTCTCGTAGAGGACACGCGCCCGCCGCCGGACCTTCAGCCCGCCGGGCAAGGTCCCCTCGCGCGCGCAGCCATGGCGCACGCAGTCCTGCATGACCTGCCAGATCTCGAGCAGCCGGGCGCGGATCTCGGCCTCGCTCCGCCATGCCAGCTCGTTCTGCAGCATGACTTGGCTGATGGCCGACCCGGTCTGCGCGCAGATCTCGAGCAGGCGGTCGCCGGTGGTGAACGGGTGGCGCAGCGGCGTGCGGTCGGGCACGATTCGGTCGTCCCCGGTCTCGGCCTCGTTCAGGACGAACCCGCCGCCGACGGAGTAGTAGGCGGTGGCATGCAGTTCGCCCCCGACCTCGTCGAGCGCGGCAAAGCGCATCCCGTTGGGATGGAAGGGCAGGCTCCGCTTGCGATGGAGGACGAGGTGCCGGCCTTCCTCGAACGGCACCGGATGCCGGCTAAGCAGGGAAAGACTGCGGGCGGCCCGGATCCCCGCGATGCGCATCGGGATCCTGTCGACGTCCACCCGCTCGGGCTCCTCGCCTTCCAGCCCCAGCATCACCGCCTTGTTGGACCCGTGGCCGACCCCGGTCGCCCCCAGCGAGCCGAACAGCTCCGCCCTGACAGCGGCCGTCCGCTCGAGAAGGTTGGCCTCCTCCAGGCCGACGGCGAACGTCCGCGCGGCCCGCATCGGCCCTACCGTATGCGAGGACGACGGCCCGATCCCGATCTTGAAAAGGTCGAAGACGCTGATCAACATGGATCCTGTCACCACCAGCAGCGCAGTTCACGCTGCATTAGCTCACCTTGGACGTCGGGGCTTGTCCGTCCCGCCGGGTGGCCTCATCGATCACGACAGAGGCCCTTGCTTGTCAGCTACCGGCACGACGCCTAACCCTCTGTCCCGCCAGCCCAAGAGGTACACGATGCTCAAGTTCCTCGCCGGATCGTCTTGCCTGCTGATGGCGGCAGCGGCGGCGCAAGCCGCGCCGGCCGACGGTGCAGCGATCGAGGCGGCGATCGTCGGTCATACCGTCCAGGGCGAGATGGCCGTGTCCGGCCGCTATACCGAGTTCTACGCCAAGGACGGCAAGATCCACGGCAAGGACTATACCGGCAGCTGGACGATCGAGAACGACCAGATGTGCTTCAGCTACGGCCACGAGCCGGCCTCCTGCTGGCAGGTCGAGATCCACGGGACGAACGTGACCTGGATCAAGGACGGCAGGGCGGACGGCACCGGTACGATCGTCGAAGGCAACCCCAACGGCTACTGAGCAACGGATCGGGGGCGATCATGTCGGTCTACGATACGCTGGGGGTGCGCCGGATCATCAATGCCAAGGGGCCGGCCACCCGGCTCTCCGGCGGACGGATCCGACCGGAGGTCCTGGCCGCCATGAACGAGGCCGCCAGCGCCTGCGTCGACATGGCGGAGCTGCAGGGCGTGGCAGCCCAGCGGATCGCAGCCATCACCGGCGCGGAATCCGGGCTCGTCACCAGCGGGGCGGCCGCAGGACTGCTGCTCGGCACCGCGGCCTGCGTCACCGGCCTGGACCCGGGAAAGATGGCGCGGCTGCCGCAGACCGACGACATGAGTTCCGAGGTCGTGGTCGCGCGCTCGCAGCGCAATTTCTACGACCATGCGGTGCGGACGGCTGGGGTCCATCTCGTCGAGGTGGGCTTGCCGGACCGCTATGCCGGTGCCGGGGTGCGCGACGCCGAACCTTGGGAGTTCGCCGACGCGATCGGGCCGCAGACCGCGGCGGTGCTCTGGGTGGCCAACGCCAATGCCCAGCCTTCCCTGCCCGCGGTGGCTGACGTGGCGCACGCGGCCGGCGTGCCGGTGATCGTGGACGCGGCCGCGGAACTGCCGCCTGCGGCCAATCTCCGGCGCTTTCTCGACGAGGGTGCCGACCTCGTGGCCTTTTCCGGCGGCAAGGCGATCGGCGGCCCACAGGCCTCGGGCATCCTGGCCGGACGCCGGGACCTGATCATGGCGGCGGCCTTGCAGATGCTGGACCTGGACATCTGGCTGGAACAGTTCCGACCCGACCCGGCCTTCATCGACCTTCGGCGGCTGCGCGGCCTGCCCGCCCATGGCATCGGCCGGCCCTGCAAGGTCGGCAAGGAGCAGATCGTGGGCCTGCTCGCCGCCCTGGACCTGTTCCTGGCCGAGGGTGACGATGTCCGCACGTCCCGCTGGACGGAGCTCCTGGTCGATCTTCGCTGCGAGCTGGCCGGTCTGCCCCTCCTGGACGCGACCCTGGTCCCGGGCGTCGTGCCGCTCCTGCGGCTGGACCTGGCGATCGAGGCCTGGCCGGTCGTGATGGCGCTGGAAGAGGGCAGCCCGTCGATACGGGTCGATGTCGAGCATCATGCCGCTGGCCGGCTCGTGATCAACCCCATCTGCCTGCAAGCTGGCGAACTCGCGCCGCTGGCCAGGCGGATCGGTGAGATCCTGCACAGGGCGTCGTGAGCGCGTGTGGGGGATCCTGACGGCCGACCGCAACCCGTTCTACCGCCTCTGGCGGGGCGACCTCCCGCTGTCCGGCGTGTTCTGGCTGCTGGGGATCGTCCTGCGGTTCATCCTTTGGGGCGGCACCTACGCCCTCTTGTTCCGCTATTCCTCCGCCTTCCTGATGAGCGGCTACGGCTACTACCTGCTGGTGGGCTGGGGCATCGCCCTGCTGCTGATCGAGTTCGTCCTCAACGTGGCGATCTGGCGGAGCGCCAGCCGGTATCCCGGACGCAAGGTCGTCGGCAAGGCGGCGAAGTACGTGGTCGTCGTGCTGACGCTGATGGCGATCTCGAACAACTACATCTTCGTGGCGCGGCTGAAGAACCTTAGCCTGACCCGGCAGGAGGTGGGTGCGCTGAACAGCGCGCTGCCGGTGATGCTCGACGACACCATGCGCCTGGACAGCGTCGTGGTCCGCCGGGGCGTGATCATCTTCAACTATACGCTGACCGGCACGGGACCGGCTACCGCCGACCTGGCGGCCGTGACGCGGACGATCCGGTGCAAGCCGGAAAATCTCGGCCTGCTGGATGCCTTCCGCGCGTCATCATCCATCTACAAGAACGAGCACGGCCAGATCGTGGCCGCCTACAGCATCGCGCGCGCGGATTGCAACGAGCCTTGAGCAGCATCACGACCGGCGGGACCAAGACGGCCCGTCCTCCGCATCCCAGGCAACCGGTCCGCACCGCCAGGGTCGCACCGTCGCAGCATGCTGCGGTCCCCTCCCTTGCCGACCGCCTGGTCCACCCAGGGAACGTGGCACTCATGGTGGGCCTGTGGCTCGGCTCCCACGCGCTGCTCAGGCTGTGGCTCGGTGCCACGCTCGGCATGGACGATGCGGAGCAGGCACTCTCCGCGCAGGCCTGGTCCTGGGGCTACCGGACCGAGCAGCCGCCTTTGTTCACCTGGATGCTCCTCCTGCTGGAGCCCCTGTTCGGCCAGGGGATCCTGCCGATCACGATCCTGCGCTACGGCTTCCTGGCCCTGTTCTGCTTCGCCTTCTGGCATGCCGCCAAGGCCTGGCTCGGCGACAACCGCCGCGCGGCGCTGGCCCTCTCGGCCCTGCCCGCCATCTACACCTTCGGCTGGTACGCCCAGGTCGACCTCACCCACTCCACGGTCCTGGCCGCCGCCATGTCCGTGCTGCTCTGGCTGGCTGCCCGCTTCACGAGGACGCCGGCCTGGAGCGACTACCTCCTGCTCGGCCTGACGGTCGGTCTGGGCATGCTGGGCAAGTGGAACTTCGTGATGGCCGGCGCCGGTTTCGCGGTCACGGCCCTGCTGCTGCTGCCCGAACTGCGGCGGGCGCTTCTCCATCCGGGCACCCTCCTGGCCATCCTTCTCGCCGTGGTCATCGTGCTGCCGAACGCGCTCTGGGTCCTGGACCACAAGTCGGTCGAGGCGGCGGGGGCCGCCGTGCTCATCCGCGAGCCGATCAGCCGGCTGGAAAGCGTCCTGGACCTGGGCAAGGCCATGGTGGCCTTCCCGCAGCCCTGGCTGGTGCTGGCCCTGCTCCTGTTCTGGCCGATGCTGCGCCGGCGCGTCCAGGCGGGACCGTTCACGCGCCCGCCGCTGCGGGTGCTCGGCACCTATGTCCTCGTGACGATCGCTTTGCATGCGCTGCTCGTGCTGCCGTTCGGCGGCGTCGACTTCAGCGAGCGCTGGATGATCGTGCCGTTCCTGCCGCTGCCGATCCTGTTCGCCGCGCTCTTCGACCCGGATGACCTGCCGATCGGCCGCTGGCTCGTGGTAGCGGCGGTCCTGGTGCTGGTGACGCTAGGTCTGCGGCTTGGCATCCAGCTTGGCGGCGGCGACCGCTGCTCCGGCCGCTGTCGGACCCTTATGCCGTTCGCCGAACTCAGCGCTGCGCTGAGCAGCGCCGGCTTCAAGAGCGGAACGATCGTAACCGACGACCTGCACCTCGGCGGCAACATGCGGGTACGCTTTCCCGAGTCCCGGGTGGTGGACATGACCGCACCGCCCGGCGTGTTCGGGCCGCCCAAGGGTGATGGCCAGTGCCTCCTGGTCTGGAACAGCCAGCCTGAGCGAACCACCCCGCCGGCGAGGCTGGCCGAGGGTGCGGCCGCCGCGCTGGGCGTCGATCTCGGCAAGCCCTCATCGGTCGGAACGGTCATGGCGCTCTATCCCGGGGCCATCCACAAGCGCCTGTCGTTGGGCTATGTGCTGTTCGCACGACCCAATGGCGAATGCCGATGACACCGTCGTTCCGCATCGTACCTGCCGACAGGACGGCACCACTGCCCGGCGGCCGGCCCGAGCCTGCCGCCCTCGACTTGGCCGTGATCGTGCCGATCATGAACGAGGTCGGCACGATCGAGCAACTGGCGGAGCGGATCCTGGCGGTCTGCCGGGAGCACGCGCTGAACCTCCGGGAGATCCTGTTCGTCGACGACGGGTCGACCGACGGGTCGTGGAAGGTCATCGGCGAGCTGGCAGAGCGGCACGAGCAGGTCCGGGGCCTGCGGCTGCGCCGCAACTTCGGCAAGGCGCTGGCCCTGGATACCGGCATCCGCAGCTGCACGGCCGCCGTGATCGTGACCATGGACGGCGACCTGCAGGACGATCCGGCCGAGCTGCCGAAGTTCATGGCCGAGATCGCGGCAGGCATGGACGTCGTGTCCGGCTGGAAGCAGGTCCGCCACGACCCCTCCCACAAAACCTTGCCGAGCAAGCTGTTCAACTTCATCACGGCCAAGGTGTCGGGCGTGCCGCTGCACGACTTCAATTGCGGCTTCAAGGCATACCGGCGCGAGGTATTCGAGGACATGCGGCTCTACGGCGAGCTGCACCGCTTCGTGCCGATGCTGGCGCACGGCCAGGGCTTCGTGGTGGGCGAGCTGGTCGTCACCCATCACCCACGCCGGCACGGGCGATCCAAATACGGCTTCACGCGGCTGTGGCGCGGCGCGCTCGACCTGCTGACGGTGCTCACGATCAGCCGCTACAGCCAGCGCCCCGGCCACCTGTTCGGCGGGGCCGGCAGCCTGATCGCGCTCGCCGGGTTCCTGATCCTGCTCTACCTGACCTCGCTGAAGGCGTTCACGGGCGCGCTGATCGGGCACCGGCCGCTCCTGCAGCTCGGCATGCTGCTGCTGATCGTGGGCGTGCAGACGGTGCTGTTCGGGATGCTGGCGGAGCTGATCAACGCCCGCACGCGACCCGCCGATACGCGCAACCTCATTCGTGCCCGGACCGATACGCCGCCGTGAACCGACGCCAGATCCTCGGCACGGTCGCCGCGATCCTGCTGACCGCGGCCTTTGTCTGGTGGCTGGCCGGCAGCCGCCTGCTGGAGCCCGTCCTGGTCACGCTGCGGCAGGCGGCGTTGCCCTACCTCCTGCTGATCCTGCCGCTCGTGGTGATCCTGCAGCTGGCCAGGGCCGCCAGGTTCGTGCTGCTCTTGGACCGAATGCGCGCCGGCGGCCTGCTGGCGACGTTCCAGATCTCCTGTGTCCACATCGCGCTCAACTTCCTGCTGCCGTTCAAGCTGGGCGAGGCGGCGTTTCCGCTGCTGGCACGCCGGCTGATGGGGGTGGGCCTCGCATCGGGCACCAGCACCCTGCTCACCGTACGCCTGCTCGACCTGGGAGCGCTGGGTACGCTGCTGGCATTCTCGGCCGCCCTGGCCGTGCCCGATCTCGCTCCCTACCGATGGCTGCTGGTCGCGGGCAGCGTCCTGTCGCTCCTGGCCCCGCTGGCCCTGCTGATCCTGGCCGGCCATGGCCAGCGCCAATGGGGCCGGCTGGCGGCGGTGGGCGAGGTGCTGGCAAGGGCAAGAAGCCACGGCACGTTCGGCAAGATCACGCTCCTGTCGGTGCTGGTCTGGGCCTGTCACGCCGGTGCGGCCTACCTTTCCTTTTTGGCGGTCAACCAGTCGGTGCAGCTTGCCGCCGCCGCTTTTGCAGGTGCCTCGGGCAACCTGGCCTTTGCCCTCCCGTTTCAGGGGATCGCTGGCGTCGGGCCGGTGCAGGCAGCATTCGCCTGGGCCGCCGTGCTGTGCGGCGTGGCGCTGGAGCCAGCGGTGGCGGCAGCGATCGCCTGCCATGCCAGCCTGCTCGTGTCAGGCTGCCTGCTGGCATTCATCGCGATCGCGCTCGAACCCCGCTTGCGCGTCTGGCAGCGCCGGGTCGTCGCCGATCCGCCGGCGCCCTGACCGGTCGGCGGATGCGAAGGCGGCCGCCGTTCGCCCTTCAGCCTTTCACCCCTGGCTCGCCAAGGTGCGCACGGCGAGGCAGTGCTCCACGAGGTTCGGGGCGGCCAGCACGGCCTGCTTGAGCGGCGTGTCGATGTCGTAGAAGTAGATGTTCGCGACGAACCCGTGGACGGTGGCGTCCGCGGCGTGGACCTGATCGCCGAACACGAACGGCCCGTCGCCCAGCAGTCCGGCCAGCGCCTGCAGGTCACGCACGCCACGCTTGTAGGCAGCCGCCGGTTCGTAGCGTCCGATCCCCTGGTAGTGGTAGCGCTGGAAATTGTAGGTGCGCGCGGCCTCCAGCTGATCGGGCCGGAGATCGCCGTGCGTCCTGAGCAGTTCGTCCCGAAAGCTCGGCCAGAACCGCTCGTCGGCCCAGCGCGAGTAGGACATCACCCAGTAAAGGTCGTCCAGCATCCGCCGGATCATCAGGTCGGTCCGCCGCTGCTCGTCCGTCAGGCCCCGGTCGATCGTCAGGTCGAACTTGACGGTGAGATGCTCGATGATGTCGTCGCTGTCGCCGATCACCACGCCATCGTCGTCGAGATAGGGCAACTGTCCACGCGGCGCGTTCGTCGTGTCGACGATGTGCGCCTGGCGAAACTCGACATTGCACAGCTTCATGAACGTCGCGACCTTCAGGCCATACGGGTTGTTGTCCGACTGTCCGTAGAGCTGCGGGTAGGAATAAAGCGTGAGCGCCATCGGCCGGTTCGCCTTCGTCATCTTGCCGTCCTGCCGGCCTGAACCCATTCCACACCGGGGATGGATGAAGCCCGGACCCTCCGCTTCCGCCGACAGCCGGTCAAGCGGATTGCCAGCCGTGGACGGGCTGGTCCGGCTGGAGCAGGGATCGCGCTGGCGTGGCGACGAGCCAGCGGCGCGGTGCGCCTGGCCTCGTGGCTTACGCCTTGGGCATGCGGTTCCAGGCGTCCAGGGCGGCGATCTTGTAGGCTTCGGCGAGTGTCGGATAGTTGAAGGTGTTCTCGATGAAATAGTCGAGCGTGCCCTTCAGGTTGAGGACGGCCTGGCCGACATGGACCAGCTCGGTGGCCCCCTCCCCCACGATGTGGCATCCCAGGAGCCGGCGGGTCTTGAGCGAGAAGATCAGCTTCATCATGCCGGAGGTGAGGCCCATGATCTGGCCACGCGACGTTTCGCGGAATCGGGCGATCCCGGCCTCGTAGGCGATCCCGCGCTTTTGCACCTCGTCCTCGCTCAGGCCGACCGTCGAGATCTCCGGCACGGAGTAGATCCCGTAGGGGAAGTACTCGGCGGTGGTGTGGGCGGTGTGGCCGAAGGCATGGCAGATCGCCGTCCTTCCCTGCTCCATGGACGTGGAAGCGAGGCTGGGAAAGCCGATCACGTCCCCGGCGGCGTAGATGTGCGGTACGCCGGTCTGGAAGGTCTTTGGATCGACACTGAGCCGACCGCGATGGTCGAAGGTCAGCCCGCAGGCGTCCAGGGCCAGGCTGTCCGTGGCGCCGACCCGGCCGGCGGCGAAGAGCACCATGTCGGCCAGCACGCTGCGGCCGTTCTCCAGGCGGATCGTGCAAGTCTCGTCCTGGGTCCTGATCGAGGCGACCTTCGAGCCGAACCGGAAGGTGACGCCGCGGTCGCGCAGGTCGTGGGTGAAGTCCTCGATGAGCTCGCGGTCGATGAAGTCCAGCATGGTGCCGCGCGGCTCGATCAGGGTGACGCGGACATCGAGCGCGCTGAAGATGGTGGCGTACTCCACGCCGATCACGCCTGCCCCGACCACGGCCAGATGCCTTGGCAGCCGGGTGATCGTCAGGATCTCGTCGCTGTCCACCACCTGCCTGCCGTCGAACGGGACGTCGTCCGGCCTGAACGGCCGCGTGCCCACGGCGATCATGAAGAAGCTGGCCGTGAGCACGTGGCGCTCGCCTTCGCCGCACACGACCTCGATCCGGTGCTTGTCCAGGAAGCGGGCGGTGCCGCGCATGGTCGTGACATTGTTGCGGGCGAACTGGTGCTCCAGGACCTCGACCTCGTGGCTGAGCGTGATGCCCAGCCGGGTCAGGAGATCGTCCGCACCGATCTCCTTCTTCACCCGGTAGCCACGGCCATAGAAGCTGCGCTCGCGCCAGCCGGACAGGTTGAGCACGGTTTCACGCAGGGTCTTGCTGGGGATCGTACCGGTATGCACGGATACGCCGCCGACGCGGCGGCCCTTGTCGACGACGAGCACGGACTTGCCGAGCTTGGCGGCCTGGATGGCGGCCCGCCGCCCGGCCGGTCCGCTGCCGATCACGATGAGGTCATAATGCATGCCGAAGGCCCCAACGCAGGATCCGCGTTCATCGATCTCTCTTGCGGCACGACTGCAGCAAGGACTGTGCCGTCCGCCAGCGCTGGCGCTCCGTGGAGATGCCGGCATGACAGGATGGGACCGGCGTCAAGCCCCAGGACTCCCCGGGCGGCAAGAACTGCCGGGACGTTCCTGCCGCCGGGCAAGAGGCTTCAGGGGTCGTGCGGCCTGGTCCGCCCGGCTCGCGGCAGGCTCCAATGGCGGTAGATGGCCATCGCGCGCAGGAACACGCACGTGGCGATGCCCGCGAGCATCGAGGCGGTGACCGGCACATCCAGCGCGTGGCCGGCCACCACCAGCGCACCGCCGGCAAGTGCCGCCGTGGCGTAGATGTCGGAATGGAGGACGATCGGGGTACGGCCGGCCAGGATGTCGCGCAGCATGCCGCCGCCGATGCCGCTCACCATGCCGAGCACGGCCGCCATGACGGGATGGACGCCGAATGCCAGCGCCTTGGCGGTACCCGAGACGGCGAAGATGCCAAGGCCGATCGCGTCGAACAGCTGCACGGGGTTGCGCAGCGTCTCGATGAGCGCAGAGGCGTAGAAGGCCAGCACGCCGGCAGCCGCCGCGACCGCCAGCGAGTGCCATGACCGGATCGCATCGGGCGGCACGTCGCCGATCAAAAGGTCGCGCAGGATCCCGCCGGAAACGGCGGTCACGAAAGCCAGGACCAGCACGCCGAATAGGTCCAGCCGTCGCCGCACGCCAAGGACCGCCCCGCTGACCGCAAACATGAAGGTGCCGGTGAGGTTGAGGACCGTGGCCAGGATCTGGACGGAGGAGACGAGGTCGGGGAACTGTGCCAGGTCCACCGGCACTAGGCGAGGCCCGGCCGTCCGGACGCCGTGGCGGTCACGACCGCCTCGACGAACAGGGAGCCGCCTTCGATGCCGTCGACGACCGTGACCTTCTCCTCCACCCGCACCGCGATCTCGCCGGCACCCGCCTGCTCCGCCCTGGAACGTGCCTGCCGCTCGGCCTCCGCACGGGCAATGCTCAGCGCGTCCGCCAGGTCGTAGGTGTCATAAGGCCCCGCCTGCCGGTGGACCCGCAACCGCTGGTGCTCGACCAGCCCGATCGTGACCGTCGCATGCTGGACGACGTCGCCCGCCACCGCACCCACGGCGTTGCTGACATGGGCGAAGGGAGGAATGACCGCCTCGGTGCCAAGGCGCCTGCAGGCCTCGGGGTAGAAGAGCCGGGCGGGTGCGCCTATTGCCACCACCGGCAGGTGCAGTTCCATGCGCGGCCGGACCAGTCCACCCCGTAGCGCGGCGACGGCCTTGTCCAGCAGGGTCTGCACCGCTGGTGCCTCGGCCGAAGCGAAGCCATCCTCGGCGAAGGCGGCGTTGAGGAGGGCCCGCGCCGTCTGGCGGACCGCCAGATCGACGACCGTCCGCGCGAACTGCTCCGGATCCTGCAGGCCCGCATCCTTGCCGGCCAGCGATTCGTAGCGCCCGCGCAGGGCCGCCCCGAGGCGGGCGCCCTCGCCGTTCCAGTTGGACTGCAGCCCCAGCACGTGGGCGGCATCGGAGGGGGTGAAGGCGGCGCGGATCACGAGGCCCCGATCGACCAGCCTTGCCAGCGGACGCTCGGCATGGCGGCGCTCGCACAATTCGTCGAGCGACAGAGGCCCGTCTTCCAGCCAGTCCCACACCTCCCGCTGCAGGCGCGGCAGGGTGCCGGCATCGGGAAGGGCCCTGAGGCGCAGCGCGAACATGCCATCCAGCGGCCGCCAGAACGGGCGCTCCAGCTGGGCCTTCATCTCGGCGAGAACAGCCGGATGCTGGTGCGCCAGCAAGGACAGCGGCATGGCCCGGCGAGGACCCAGCACCAGCCGCTTTTCCTCGTCGCGCCGCGTCTCGCTGTCGCCGCCAAGCCCCGAGGTATGGACGGCGATGGCCTCGACCATGGTGCGGAACCGGCCGACCCTAGCACCTTGGGCATCCAGTTCGGGCCGGCCGTTCTTCAGGAAGGCGATGTCGGTCGTGGTGCCGCCGATGTCGGAGACCATCACGTCCTTCAGGCCGGAAAGATGCGCGGCACCCACCACGCTGGCGGCGGGGCCGGACAGGATGGTTTCCACTGGCGAGCGCAGCGCGGTGGCGGCCGTCACCAGCGAGCCGTCCCCCTTGGTCACCATCAGCGGTGCGGTGATGCCAAGGCCGATCAGGAAGCCGCGCACGCCCTCGATGAGACGGTGGATGTCGCCGATCAGGCGGGCATTCAGGAGGGTGGTCAGGGCGCGCCTGGTGCCGTCGAGCCTGGCGGTCAGCTCGTGCGAGGAGGTGACGGGCTTGCCAGTGACCGACGCCAGCAGTTCGGCGGCGCGGCGCTCATGGGCAGGGTTGCGGACGGCGAAATGGCCGGTCACCGCGAACGCGTCGACCCTGGCTGCCACCGCGGCGGCATCGGCCAGGAGCTTCGCCTCGTCGAGCGGTGCCTGGGCCATGCCGCTGGCATCGTGCCCGCCGTCGATGAACAGGACGGGATCGCCGCGCAGCGCCTCGTTCAGGTCGGCCCGCTGCAGGGCATCCGCGCCGAACCCGATCAGCACCAGGGCCACCGGGCCGCCATGGCCCTCGACAAGCGCATTGGTGGCGAGCGTGGTCGACAGCCCGACCAGGCCGATCGGCGGCGTGGTCTCCCCCAGCACGCGCTCGACGGCCTCCCTCACACCGATCGTCAGGTCGTGCTTGGTGGTAAGCGCCTTGGCCGCCGCCACCACGCCCTGGTCTGGGTCGAACAGCACCGCATCCGTGTAGGTGCCACCTGTGTCGATGCCGAGCCGAAATGCCAATGTTCCGTCCATTCAATGCCCGACGACCGCCGTCGCACGGCGGTCGTCGGAGAAAAGCCGCTGATAGGCAAGGCCGACGCCCACCAGCGTCATGCCGAGGCCGAGAAAGGCGGCGGCGCGCCAAAGCCCGGTCAGGTCGCCAAGGTCCTGCAGGAACACCTTGAGGATCGCCAGGACGAGCACGGCCAGGGCGGCCAGGCGCAGGTCGCGCAGGCCGGTGACCATGCCGACGACCAGCAGGCCCACGCCCGCGGTGATCAGCCAGGCCGAGTAGAGCCAGTTCTCGGCCAGCCGCACCGGGTCATCGCCCCAGACCACCGAGCCTGCGAAGGAGCGGCGGATCTCCAGGACTGGCCAGGCCAGGAACAGGAGCAGCGCCAAGGCAGCCCCCAGCCGGAGGGCTGCCAACGGCAGGGAGATGCGGTGCCGCCAGAGCATGAAGGCAAGGCCGATCGCGGGCATGGCAAGCAGGAGCAGGAGCGGGTTCAGGACCGGCACGTCCACCACCCGCAAGGCCTCCCCGTCCAGGATGCGGAACGCGGGATGCGCCAGGCAGGCGAGCGCCATCATGCCGGAAAGGACGACGGCGGCCCGGATCAGCCTGCTGGGCGGCCGCAGGGCCAGGGTCAGCGTGGTCAGGGTCAGGGTCGCCACCTGCAGCGACGGCTCGAGCAGGTCGTCGTGGCGGTCGCTGGCCACACCCACCGCGACGACCCGCATCACCGCGACGATCCATGCGACCGCCCCGGCTGCCGCAAGAGCGTCGCGCGTCCATGGCGGGTCGAGCCTGGCGCCGCCGGCGAAAGCAGCCAGGATGAGCAGGGTCGGTGCTCCATAGCTCCAGATGGCGGCCCCAAGGCTGGTCTCGATCAGATCACGGGGGCCAAGATCGGCCGCCTGCCAGAGCAGGCGGCCGGCCACGATGCCGGCCAGCACAGCGGCCGTCCTGGCCAGGGCCGGGAGGTGGATCCGACGCTGGATCAGGACGAGCGCCACCAGTTCGATGGAAAGCGCCACGGTGAGCCAGCCGAGCGACAACGCCATGGTCAGCCCCAGCGCCAGCGTGCCCACCACGCCCAGCGCGAAAGCCGCCAGTGCCGGTTCACGGCCGGTGCGGCGGGCGCTGCGTTCCGCGGCCAGCAGGAACAGGGCCGCCATGACCAGGGCCACCACGGTCCAGCGCGGTGCAGCGGTGAAGCCGGCGATCCGGCCATAGGCTACCACCAGCAGGGCGAGCGGCACGGTGACCGCCAGTGCCGCAAAGCCACCGGGCCGCGGCGTGCGCATGGCACCGAGCCAGCCGACCAGGAAGAAGCCGAGCGCCATGGCGGCGCAAAGGCGCGCGAACGGCAGGTGCTCAGGGGCCAGCAAGCGCCAGCCGGGCGTGCCGATGACGTCCTCCCCGATCACTTCCGTGATCGGCGTGGCCATCCACGGCAGGGCCAGGACGGCCGCGACCAGGACCACCGACGCGGCTGCGGCAAAGGCGACGTGCAGCGGTGCCCGGCCCAGGAGCGTGGCGGCGACCAGGAGGATGGCGAACAGCGATAGCGGCCATGACGAGGCGCTTGCGGAATCCATGGCGGCAAGGGTCGTGACCGCCATGAGCAGCGCTCCGATCCACGTTCGCCCTTCGAGCCCGACCATGACGGCCAGGACACGCCGGATCGGTCGACCCAGTCGGGCAAGGCTGGGCCGCGCCAGCCAGACGGGCAACGCCGTCGCCGCCAGGGCCACGAGCGGTGCGAGCGCGACGCCGGCGTCGCTGCCGGCCATCAGGATGACGCCCAACGGAATGAGGCCCAGCAGGTCGAGGGCCAGCAGCCAGGTCCAGGGACGGAATCGCAGGGTGAGGGCCAGGACGAGCTGGACAGCGATCAGCCAGGTGGCGAAGGCCGGCGCAGCCGGCGCGTCCGTCGTGACCAGGACGGGTGCCAGATAGCCGAACGCCAGCGCGATGACGGCCAAGAGGGCACCGTGATGCCAGGCGAGGAGCAGGGCCACACCCGCGGACAAGGCCATGGCGCCCAGGGCTGCACCTGGCGGGATCAGGGCATAGAGGTCGAAGGCGGCCCAGCTGGCCCCGAACAGGGCGGCGACACCGCCCGCGGCCAAGGCTGATGCCGCGTGCGCCGTCTGCGCCGGGGTCAGCCGCAGGCGATCGGGGCGCTTGCGCAGGAACTCGGCAGCCAGGATCAGCAGCATGCCGACGAGCAGGCCCAGGCCCACGCGCGGGATCGGCCCGATCAGGTCCTGCTCGATCGAATACTGGACGATGAAGACGCCGCCCAGCGCCAAAGCCAGGGCGCCGACCCAGACCAGCCAGCGCTGTCCAAGGCGGCGCTCCAGGTCCCCACCAGGCGGGGTGAGCGGGATCGGCGAGGATTCCGGCACCGGGGCTGGCGATGGCGTCGCGAGCGCAGGATCCCCGTCGGGAACGGCCCGCAGGTCCGGCGTTGCGGTCGGGACAGGCTGCAGCGCGCTGGCTTCGAGGGCTGCCACCCGTGCGGCCAAGCGCAGGATCTGGTCACGCTGGCGCAGCCACATGACCAGCCCGGCAACTACCACGATCAGCCAGAAGATCTCCATGCCGCCTCTTTCACACAGTCGGGTCGACGCTTGCGTGGTGCCGCAGCCTTCAGGGGACGGCTGGAGCTTCACCCGGTAGATTGCCGATCCATAAAGCAACCATCGGGCGTGCAGCAGGGCGGATCAACATGGGACGTACGTTGTTATCCGCGTGGTCGCTACTGCTCGGCATGGCCGTGCTGATGCTGGGGCATGGGCTGCAGGGCACGCTCCTGTCGCTTCGCGCCGCCCTGGAAGGCTTCGCGCTGCCCGTCACCGGCATTGTGATGTCCGGCTACTACCTGGGGCTGGTGGCTGCACCCTTCATCGTGCCGCACTTCGTGGGCTCGGTCGGGCATGTGCGGGTGTTCGCCGCGCTGGCCTCGCTCGCCTCCACCACCATCCTGATGCACATCCTCTGGGTCGACCCCGTCACCTGGTTCTTCCTGCGCTTCGTCACGGGCATGGCGCTTTGCGGGGTCTACATCACCGCCGAGAGCTGGCTGAACAGCAAGGCGGACAACCAGACCCGAGGCGGCCTGTTCTCGGTCTACATGGTCATCCAGACGGCGGGGTTCGCCGGCGGCAACTTCCTTCTTAACCTGGCGCCGGTGCAGTCATGGATGCTGTTCGTCGGCGTCTCCGTCCTGTTTTCGGTGGGGCTGGTGCCGCTGCTGCTGGCCGACAACCAGGCCCCTCCCCCGTCGCGGCCGACCCATGTCGGCTTCAAGGAGCTCTGGCGGCTCTCGCCGCTGGGGCTCGTCACCATCTTCGGGATCGGGATCGCGCAAGGCGGGCTCTACGGCATGGGCCCGATCTGGGCGCGCCAGTTCGGCATGTCGGTCGGCACGGTCTCGATCTTCATGGCAGTCGTGCTGATCGGCGGCGCCCTGTTCCAGTGGCCGATCGGCCGCCTGTCGGACTGGATGGATCGCCGCATCGTGCTGGCGATCGTCAGCTTCGGCGCGGCGCTTGCATCGGTGCTGGTGCTGGCTGCAGGGCCAAGCGCCGAGACCCTCGTCCTCGTGCTGTTCTTCCTGTTCGGCGGCCTCAGCCTGCCCATGTACTCGCTGGGCGTGGCGCATACGAACGACTTCATGCGACCCGACCAGATGGTGGGGGTGAGCGGTGCGCTCCTCCTGGCGAACGGGCTGGGGGCAGCCATCGGACCGACCCTGACCTCGTTCATCATGGAGCATTTCGGCATCTATGCCTTCCCGCTGATGCTGGCCCTGGCGCACGCGGCGATCGGGCTGTTCGCGCTCTGGCGGATGACCCGGCGGCCGGCGCCGACGGCGGCGGAGCGCGGCCCTGTCCAGGCGATCCCGGCGGGCAGTCCCTACAGCACCGTGCTCGCCCAGGAAGTGAGCGCGGTGCGCCGCGAGGGGCAGGAAGTGCGTCAGCCGGCCGAGGCGTAGGCAGGCTCCGCTCGGCCGACGACCGTATCCATCGATGGATAGCCCAGGCGCATCCCGACCTCGCGGCAGGCATCCCACACGGCTTGCGCCTGCTCGTCCGTTCCCTGCCAGCCTGCGACGCGGCCGGCACGGTAGCGCATCGGATTGACGCTCTTCATCGTGGAGAAGCTGGCGACCCTCGGACGGTCCACGGGCAGGCCCAGATAGGCGCCGATGGTGCGGACGGTCGCTTCCGGGTGCCCGGCATGTCGTTCATAGGCGATACGGACCAGAGGCACCTCCACGTCCAGCCATCGCTCGTGATAGTCGGCGAATCCCAGAAGGCCTGCATGGCCCTCCGTCGCCAGCACCTCGGGCGGGATGGAACGGTGCGCCTTCTGTTCCTTGGTCAGGCAGTGCCAGGACCAGCAGGCGGCCAATGGGTGGCGCACCATCTGCACCACCTTCTCGCCGGGCAGGTAGCTGGCGAATGGCGGCTCGTGGGTCTTGAGGTAGTAGGTCACGCGCTCGGCAGCGAGCTCCGCGCGCCGCTCCTCGGTCAGCCAGCCAAGCCAGCCCGGCAGCAGCCCGACCTTGGCGCCGAGGTGGAAGATCTGCGGCTCGTCCGGGTCGATGATCACACCGTGCTTGGCGGTCATGATCTTCGTCCAGGTCGCCAGCCCGGAGGCGGGCATGTAGGGATCGGTGACCGTCACGCCCCAGTTCAGCCAGAACAGGTCGCGGAGCACGCTGTTGCCACAGCGCGGCCATGTCGCGACATAGACGATCATCCCGTCCTTCCGAGGAACAAGCCGTTACAGGCCGCCCGGCGGGACGGCTGACGCCAGATACGTCACGGCATGGTCACATGGGAAGATGGAGCTGGGAAGATGAGGTTGCGAGAACCGGTCAGCTGCGCGTGGGGCGCAGCGGCTCCCTGCCCATGAAGACGCCCAGCCCCGGGATGCCGCGCAAGGTCGTCTGCAGCCGGCCCTTGAGCTTGGCGATGCGCATGACGTCGTCGATGCGCCGCCCGAGGAAGGCCTGCGTCTCGGCGTCGTCGTCGCTGCGGTCCTCCAGCCAGAACAGAAAGGCGGCGATCCAGACGCCCGACAGGAGGCCACGCCTGGTCCAGTAGTCGAACTCGGCGGTGGTGCCGCGGTCGCCGGCGGCCCGCCAGATATCGTCGGCCCCCGACCAGATCCGCCGACCGGTGGCAAATAGGTTGTGCGGCAGAACGCCCGCCGCCACCGCCCGCCGCATCGCCTCCTTGTGCCCCTTGAGGATGTCGAGACGGACCGAAACGAGCTTCGCGATCCGCTCGCGGATGCGCAACTTGGTCAGATCGACATCGGCTAGCCGCTCGGTTGCCTTTCGGTCCAGCCAGTGGCCCAGCCACGCCAGGAGGCTTTCCTGTCCCTGCGGGAAGAGACGACGCGCGGTGATCGACGTCATGCCCAGGTCGTGCGCGGCCGCATTCAGGCTCTTGCTGCCCCAGCCGTCGAACGGGACGTGCTGCAGGACCATCTCGAACAGGCGGTCCTTCTGGACGGCTTTCAGGGCCAGCGCCTCGTCGGACTTCATGGCTCGTTCTCCTCCGGATCCGGCGGCATCGCATCGACGAATGCCAGAGAACGTAGATTGTCCATCCGCATCGGGTAGAGGATGCCGTCGAGATGGTCGACCTCGTGCTGAAGGACCCTGGCGAACAGTCCCTGGGCTTCGCCGCCGATGGCGGCACCGTCGAGGTCGCGCCCGGACCAGCGCACCCGGACAAAGCGCGGGACCTCGCCGCGGAGCCCGGGAATGGACAGGCATCCCTCCGTCGCCTCTTCCACCTGCTCGCCCAGCGGCTCCAGCTCCGGATCGACGATGATCAGCGGCGCCACCTCGGGCTGGCTGCCGCGCTCGGACAGCGGCAGCACCACGATGAGCCGAAGCGAGCGGCCGACCTGGGGCGCCGCGATCCCGATCCCTTCCTCGGCATGCATGGTTTCCACCATGTCCTGGGCCAGTTCGCGGATCTCGGGCCCGATCGGCAGGCCGACCGGCTCGGCGACGGAAAGAAGCACGGGGTGGCCCATGCGCAGGACGGGAAGTACGGTCATGCCGGGCATCTACCGTGGCGCCTTCCCTACGTCACGCGACGTTTGCCTATCCGGCTCCTCCTGCCGATAGCCTGCCGCGCCAGCCAGACATTGCCCGGCCGGTAGGACGGTGGTATAGGGCCCGCCGCGTCGGCCGCGAGCGTGGCCGCGGCATGAGTCATTTGTTTTCGCCGAGGAGAACGGTCATCGTCGAGGTCCAGGTCCGCGACAACAATGTCGATCAGGCTCTGCGTGCACTCAAGAAGAAGATGCAGCGCGAGGGTCTGTACCGCGAGCTGCGCATGCGCAGGCACTACGAGAAGCCCTCCGAGCGTCGTGCCCGCGAGAAGGCAGAGGCGGTGCGTCGCTTCCGCAAGCTGATGCGCAAGCGCGCCGAGCGCGACGAGCTCTGAGGACGCCCTCCGTCCCATCCTGACTCGGGCGACCGTCCGCGGGGATCCACCCGCGGCTCCCTTGTGTTGGAGCGTGGCCATGGAGTGCATTGGTTAGCCCGCCGGGGCGACTCGGCGGGCTTTCTCATGCCGTCGAATGGATATACGATACTTTTCTGTTGTATAGATCTTATTACCTGTAGCTTTATGAAATATCGTTCGCTGCTCCAATGCCGTTGGCGTATTTTCCGTCTCCGAGCCACTGCGTCCGGAGCTTTCTCATGCCGCAGGCAACCATTCTCGAAGCGGGCGAACGCCTGAAGGCCATGGGCCCCGTCGAGCGCCGCGAAGCGCTCCTGGGCAACTACGGCCATCTCTGCGGCCAGGATCTCATCTCGTCGTTGCTGGGCCCCAAGGCCCCCCTGCGCGGCCAGACCGCGCTGGTCTCGTCGTTCGGCGCCGAAAGCGTCGTGCTGCTGCACATGGTGTCCCAGGTCGACCGGGACATTCCGGTCATCTTCCTGGACACGCTGGCCCATTTCCCGGCGACGCTCGCCTATCGCGGGCTGCTCGTGGAGCAGCTGGGGCTGCGGGACGTGCGCGACGCCAGGCCCGACCTGCGGATGCTTGGCCGCATCGACCCGATCGGCAACCTGCACGCCCACGATCCCGATCTCTGCTGCCATTTCCGCAAGACCGAGCCGCTGGACGAGGCGCTCTCCGGCTTCGACGCCTGGATCACCGGTCGCAAGCGGTTCCAGGGCGGTGCCCGCGACAACCTGCCGGTGTTCGAGGTCGAGGACGGCAGCGGGCGGATCAAGATCAACCCGCTCGCCCAGTGGTCCAGCGAGGACCTCGAAGCCTATCGGGCCAGCTATGACCTGCCGGCGCATCCACTGGTAGCGGAAGGCTACCGCTCGATCGGCTGCGCACCCTGCACGCGCCCGGTGGCGGAGGGCGAGGATCCCCGTGCCGGCCGCTGGGCCGGAACGTCCAAGACCGAATGCGGCATCCACGTCTCCCATGGAGGGGGCATATGAGCACGCTGACCTCGCCGGTGATCGACCGGCGCCGCCTGCAGGTTCCGTCGAGCCCGACGGAGCCTGCACCGAGCTTCGACCTGTTCGCTGCCGATGAGGTCGGATGGCTCGAGGTGGAGGCGAGCTCGCGGCTGGGTGCGGCCGGCAGGCCGCTGACCGTGCTGCGCCCGCACGAACCAACGCCCTTAGGCAAGCTGGCGCGCGACCCGCGCCTGCTGGACCTCGCGACGCGCCTGGCTGGCAGTGCTCGTGTGCTTGTCGCGATAGAACTCGGCCGGGCGGCTGACCTGCGCCACCGGCAGCTCGGCGACACGACCCTGTTCGTGGAACTGGGCGGTCCGGTGCGCGGGCAGCCCGGGACGGTGCATGGGAGCCTGGACGACGTGCCGTCGTCGACGATGACACTGGCGGTGGGGTTCAACTGCAGCTGGGCGGAAGCACGGCGAGGCGCGCCAGCCCGTCAGCAGCTCGAAGACCTCTGGCCGCCGGCAGCGGTGGTCGCAGGCTGAGCCGTTCCGCGGCGGCGATTTGGCTCTGGCGAGGACGTATCTAATACTTTACAAAATCCGTCGGGTTTATGATTTTAGGCGGTAAAGAATGTGCGGGCTGAACCGTCATTGGGCACAGATCCTGCTGTTCATGGGGGCGCTCGCGGTGATCCTGCCGT
>JAESGR010000252.1_pt1 | contig 66634 bp, 58 predicted proteins | sample 9269771 | NCBI WGS metagenome assembly JAESGR01 (sample SAMN15739572, study PRJNA653492) | algae metagenome | isolation source: Chroococcus sp. CMT-3BRIN-NPC107 and co-occurring heterotrophs from well... | place: USA: Clark Mountains Wilderness, California | collected 2010-04-18 | reverse complement strand
GATCTCGACGGCGGCGACCCGGCCCTTGCCCTCCTGGCGCGGCAGCAGGCGCTGCGACACCAGGCTGCGCAGGTTCAGCGACAGGTCCATCAGCAGCTGGGCGCGGCGCTCCTCGGGGAAGAAGTTGATGATCCGGTCGAGCGCCTGGTTGGCGCTGTTGGCGTGAAGCGTGGCCAGGCAGAGGTGGCCGGTCTCGGCGAAGGCGACCGCGTGCTCCATCGTCTCGCGGTCGCGGATCTCGCCCATCAGGATCACGTCGGGCGCCTGGCGCAGCGTGTTCTTCAGGGCGATGCCCCAGTCGTCGGTGTCGATGCCGACCTCGCGCTGCGTGATGATGCAGTTCTTGTGCGGGTGGACGAACTCGACCGGGTCCTCGATCGTGATGATGTGGCCGTACGAGTTCTCGTTGCGCCAGTCGACGATCGCCGCCAGCGAGGTGCTCTTGCCCGAGCCGGTCGCGCCGACGAAGATGACCAGTCCGCGCTTGGTCATCGCCACGTCCTTGAGGATGTGCGGCAGGTTCATGCTGTCGACCGTCGGCAGCACCTGCGGGATCGTGCGCATCACGAGGCCGACGTGGCCCTGCTGGACGAAGGCGTTGACGCGGAAGCGGCCGATGCCCTGCGGCGCGACGGCGAAGTTGCACTCCTTGGTGCGCTCGAACTCGGCCGCCTGCTTGTCGTTCATGATCGAGCGCGTCAGCGCCAGCGTGTGCTGGCTCGTCAGCGGCTGCGGCGAGACCTTGGTGACCTTGCCGTCCACCTTGATGGCCGGGGGGAAATCGGCGGTGAGGAAGAGGTCGGAGCCGTTGCGCGACACCATCAGCCGCAGCAGGTCGTTGACGAACTTGGATGCCTGGTCGCGTTCCATGTGTGCCCCTGGTGTCAGCCCGGGAAGTTCTCGGGGAACTTCGCCTTGCCACGCGCTTCCGCCGGGGAAACGATGTTGCGGCGGACGAGATCGGCCAGGTTCTGGTCGAGCGTCTGCATGCCGATGTTGTTGCCGGTCTGGATGGCGGAATACATCTGCGCCACCTTGTTCTCGCGGATCAGGTTCCGGATCGCCGCCGTGCCCAGCATGATCTCGTGCGCCGCGACCCGGCCCGAGCCGTCCTTGGTCTTGCACAGCGTCTGCGAGATGACGCCGATCAGCGACTCCGACAGCATCGCCCGGACCATCTCCTTCTCGGCCGCGGGGAAGACGTCGACGATGCGGTCGACGGTCTTGGCGGCGCTCGAGGTGTGCAGCGTGCCGAAGACGAGGTGGCCGGTCTCCGCGGCGGTGAGCGCGAGGCGGATCGTCTCGAGGTCGCGCATCTCGCCGACGAGGATGCAGTCCGGGTCCTCGCGCAAGGCCGAGCGCAGCGCGTTGGCGAACGACAGCGTGTGCGGGCCGACCTCGCGCTGGTTGATCAGGCACTTCTTCGAGTCGTGCACGAACTCGATCGGGTCCTCGACCGTGAGGATGTGGCCGAACTCGTTCTCGTTGAGGTGGTTGACCATGGCCGCCAGGGTCGTCGACTTGCCCGAGCCCGTCGGGCCGGTGCACAGCACCATGCCGCGCGGCTTGGTCGACAGCTCGGCGAACACCGGTGGGCAGTTCAGCTGCTCGAGGGTCAGGATCTTCGAGGGAATGGTCCGGAACACGGCGCCGGCGCCGCGGTTCTGGTTGAAGGCGTTGACGCGAAAGCGCGCCAGCCCCTGGATCTCGAACGAGAAGTCGCACTCCAGCGTCTCCTCGTAGTTCTTGCGCTGCGAGTCGTTCATGATGTCGTACACCATCTCGTGCACCTGCTTGTGCTCGAGGGGATCGACATTGATGCGGCGGACGTCGCCGTGCACGCGGATCATCGGCGGCAGGCCGGCCGAGAGGTGCAGGTCCGAGGCCTTGTTCTTGACCGAAAACGCCAGCAGTTGGGTGATGTCCATGGGTCTTCAGGAAGTGGCCGACGGCGGTCGCGGCGGGCGCGCACTGGCGAATCGCAGCCGCGAGACGAAGCGATGATCGCAGACAAGCTTGCCCAAGTGAACGCGCGCATTGCAAGCGCTTGTGCATCGGCGCTACGCCCCGTGCAAAGCGTCACGCTGCTCGCCGTGAGCAAGACCTTTCCCGCGGCCGACGTCCGTGAAGCCTGCACGGCGGGGCAGTTCCGCTTCGGCGAGAACTACGTTCAGGAGGGGCTCGACAAGATCGCCGCGCTTGCCGACCTGCGCGAGACGCTGGAGTGGCACCTCATCGGGCCGCTGCAGAGCAACAAGACGCGCGTCGTCGCCGAAAGCTTCGACTGGGTCCACTCGATCGACCGCCTGAAGATCGCCGAGCGGCTGAGCGCGCAGCGCCCGCCCCGCCTGCCGCCGCTCTCGGTGTGCCTGCAGGTCAACGTCAGCGGCGAAGCAAGCAAGAGCGGCGTCGCGCCGGCCGACGTTGCCGCTCTCGCCCATGCGGTGGCGGCCTTGCCGCGGCTGCGGCTGCGCGGCCTGATGGCCATTCCCGAGCCGGCCGCCGACTTCGAGTCGCAGCGCCGGCCGCATCGCGCGCTGCATGCGCTGATCGAGCGGCTGCGCAGCGAGGGCCTGCCGCTCGACACGATGTCGGCGGGGATGAGCGCCGACCTGGAGGCGGCGGTGGCCGAAGGCGCGACGCTGGTCCGCATCGGCACGGCCATCTTCGGCGAGCGGGGATAGGCCGCAGCCGATCGGGCGCTTTCGCGAACAATCGACCACGGCCACCCCGCACCGCATGGACCCTTGCCCGCCGCCCCGGCCCCGCCTGCCGGCCCCGCATCGCCCCGAAGCGGAGGTGGTCGCAGCGCTCGCCGACAGAGCAGCGGCCGCCATCGCCTGGGACCGCGTCGTCGCCCTGGCCGCGCCCTGGGTAAGCGCCGTGCGCGACAGGCCGGCACCCTTCTGGGCCCTCGAGTCGCTGCTGCAGGAGTACCCGATCTCGAGCCGCGAAGGCCTGGCCCTCATGCGACTCGCCGAAGCCCTGCTGCGGGTGCCCGACACCGAGACTGCGATCGCGCTGACCGCCGACCAGCTCGGCCGGGCCGATTTCGGTGCCGCTGGCGCCGCCGGCGACGCGGGCACGCGCGCCGCGTCGCCGCACCGGTTGATGGCCGGCCTGTCGGCCAGTGCCATCGCGCTGTCCAAGCGCTTCCTGCCCGACGCCGAAGCCGACACCGGGCTGTTCCGCCGCCTCGGTGCGCAGACCGTCGTCGCCGCGACCGTGCGCGCCATCCAGCTTCTCGGCCGCCAGTTCGTTCTCGGCCGATCGATCGGCGAAGCGCTGCACGAAGCCGCGGCGGCGCGCCGCGGTCACCCGGCCCTCGTCTTCAGCTACGACATGCTTGGCGAGGGCGCGCGCACCGAAAGCGACGCCCGGCGCTACCTCGCTGCCTACGTGGACGCGATCCGCGCCATCGCCGCGCAAAGCGGCGGACGCGGACCGGAGCGCGGCGACGGCATCTCGATCAAGCTGTCGGCGCTCTTCTCGCGCTACGAGGAGGCGCAGCGCGAGCGCGTTTTCGCCGAGCTCGTGCCGCGGGTCGAGCAGCTCGTCGACTTGGCGGCGGCGGCCGACCTGAACCTGACCATCGACGCCGAGGAGAGCGATCGTCTCGAGCTGTCGCTCGATGTCTTCGAGGTCCTGGCGCAGGGCGTCGCCGAGCGACATCCGGCGTGGCGCGGCTTCGGGCTGGCCGTGCAGGCCTACCAGACGCGGGCGCTGGCGGTGGTCGACGAGATCGCCCGCATCGGCCGCGAACACAAGCTCCGCTTCATGGTCCGCCTCGTCAAGGGCGCGTACTGGGACGGCGAGATCAAGCGCGCGCAGGAGCTCGGCCTCGCCGGCTACCCGGTCTTCGCGGAGAAGGCCCACACCGACATCTCCTACCTCGCCTGCGCCGCGGCGATGGTCGGCCATGCCGACGTCATCCATCCGCAGTTCGCCACCCACAACGCCGGCACCATCGCCGCGATCCTGCAGATGGCCGGCGCGCGCGGCGCGGCCTTCGAGATGCAGCGGCTGCACGGCATGGGCGAGGCGATCTACCGCGAGGTCGGCGACGTGCCGCTGCGCGTCTATGCGCCCGTCGGCGAGCACCGCGACCTGCTCGCCTACCTCGTGCGTCGCCTGCTCGAGAACGGCGCCAACTCGTCCTTCGTGCACCAGCTCTCCGATCCGGCGATCGACGTCGAGGCCCTGCTCGCGTCGCCCCTGGCGGCGGTGCCGTCCGCGTCGCCGTTGCCGCTGCCGGTCGATCTCTACCGCACGACCGGCGCCGGCGCGGGCCGCCGCAACTCGCTGGGCGTCGACCTCGCCGACCTCGCCCAGCGCGAGCCGATCGAGCGCGCCGTCGCCGCCACCCGCGTCGACGCCGTCCCCGAGTCGACCGAGGCCGAAGTTCGCGCCGCGGTCGGCCGCGCGCAGGGCGCCTTCTCGCGCTGGAATGCGCGACCCGTCGCCGAGCGGGCCGAGCTTCTCCGCGCCGCCGCGACGGCGCTCGAGAACCGGCTCCCCGCGTTCTGCGGGCTGCTCGTCGTCGAGGCCGGCAAGACGATGGCCGATGCCGTCGCCGAGGTCCGCGAGGCCGTCGACTTCTGCCGCTACTACGCCGATGAAGCGGAGCGGCTGCTGCGGCCGGTCGCCCTGCCCGGGCCGACCGGCGAGAGCAACGAGCTGCGCATGCACGGCCGCGGCGTCTTCGCCTGCATCAGCCCGTGGAACTTCCCGCTCGCGATCTTCGGCGGCCAGGTGGTCGCCGCTCTCGTGACCGGCAACGCGGTGGTCGCCAAGGCGGCCGAGCAGACGCCGGCGGTGGCCGCCCGCTTCGTCGCCCTGCTGCACGAGGCCGGCGTGCCGCCGGACGCGCTGATCCTCGTGCACGGCGCCGGCGAGACGGTCGGCACGGCGCTGGTGGCCGACGCGCGCATCGCAGGCGTCTGCTTCACCGGCTCGCTGCCTGTCGCGCAGTCGATCAATCGCACCCTCGCGGCGCGCAGCGGCGCGATCGTCCCGCTCATCGCCGAGACGGGCGGCGTCAACGCCATGGTCGTCGACCCGAGCGCCTTGCCGGAGCAGGTCGTCGACGCCGTGGTGCAGAGCGCGTTCCGCTCGGCCGGCCAGCGCTGCTCGGCGCTGCGACTCCTCTGCGTGCACGAGAGCGTCGCCGAGCCGGTGCTCGAGATGGTGCGCGGTGCCCTGGCCGAGCTGAAGGTCGGCGACCCGGAGCGCTTCTCGACCGACGTCGGTCCGGTCATCGACGCCGACGCCGAGGCGGCGCTGGGTGCCGCCGTGCAGCGGCTGCAAGCGCAGGCCCGCCTGATCGGTGAAGCGCCAGGGCCGACTTCGCCGAGAGCCGGTGCACACTTCGTGACTCCGGTCGCGTTCGAGTTGGGCGCCGTGGAGGAGGTCAAAGGCGAAGTCTTCGGCCCCGTGCTGCACGTGGTTCGCTGGCGCGGCGACGCCGACGCGCTGATCGATCGCATCAACGCCATGGGCTACGGCCTGACGCTCGGCATCCAGACCCGCATCGACAGCCGCGCCCTGCGCCTCGCTGCCGAGGCGCGGATCGGCAACGTTTACGTCAACCGGAACATGATCGGCGCGGTGGTCGGCGTGCAGCCGTTCGGCGGCGAGGGGCTCTCGGGGACCGGCCCCAAGGCTGGCGGCCCGCATTACCTGCCGCGCTTCTGCGCCGAGCAGGTGCTGACGATCAACACCGCCGCGGCCGGCGGCAACGCCACCTTGCTCGCCGGCGGCCACTGAGCCCGGGCGACCGGCCTGCGTAAACTCCGCCGATGGCTACGACCGCGTTCATCGGCGGCGGCAACATGGCGAGCGCGCTGGTCGGCGGGCTGCTCGCATCCGGCCAGGCACCCGCGGCGATCCGCATCGTCGAGCCCGACGCCGGGCAGCGTCGTGCCTTGCGCGACAAGTTCGGCGTCGAGCCGCAAGCGGCTGCCGATGCGTCGCTCGCCGACGCCGATGTCGTGGTCTGGGCGGTCAAGCCGCAGCTGTTCCGGGACGCCGCCGCGCCGTGCGCGCCGCACATCGGCCGGGCCTTGCAGCTGAGCGTGATGGCGGGGGTGCGCAGCGACGCGATCGCCGCCGCCGCCGGCAGCGAGCGCGTGGTGCGGGCGATGCCGAACACGCCGTCCCTGATCGGCCAGGGCATCGCCGGGCTGTACGCGCGATCGGCCGTGGCCGACGCGGACCGGCGCACCGTCGAGGGCCTGCTGCGGCCGACCGGGGCCGTCGTCTGGTTCGAGCGCGAGGAAGCGCTCGACGCGGTGACCGCCCTCTCCGCCTCGGGGCCGGCCTACGTCTTCTACCTGCTCGAGGCGATGACCGAGGCCGGGGTCCGCATGGGGCTCTCGGCCGACGACTCGCGCCGCCTCGCGGTGCAGACCGTCGCCGGTGCCGCGGCCCTGGCCGCCGCAAGCGCCGAGCCGATCGAGACCCTGCGCCGCAACGTCACGTCGCGCGGCGGCACCACGCACGCGGCGATCAGCGAGCTCGAGGACCGGGGCGTCGGCGCCGCCTTCGTCACGGCCATCGAGGCGGCCCGTCGGCGCGCGCGCGAGCTCGGCGACGAGTTCGGGCGTCCATGAATCCCACCGAGAAGAAGATGCCATGAGCTACCTCTCCTACCTGTCGCCCACCGGCACCAGCCCGTGGCACACCTACCTGGCGCAGGTCGACCGCGTCCAGCCCTATCTCGGCCGCCTCGGCCGCTGGTCCGAGACCCTGAAGCGGCCGAAGCGCGCCCTGATCGTCGACGTGCCCATCGAGATGGACGACGGCAGCGTCGCCCATTTCGAAGGCTTCCGCGTCCAGCACAACCTCTCGCGCGGGCCGGGCAAGGGCGGGGTGCGCTACCACCCGGACGTCACGCTCGAGGAGGTGATGGCGCTGTCGGCGTGGATGACGGTGAAGTGCGCCGCCGTCAACCTGCCCTACGGCGGCGCCAAGGGCGGCATCCGCTGCGATCCGAAGAGGCTGTCGCTGAAGGAGCTCGAGCGCATGACGCGCCGCTACACGAGCGAGATCGGCATCATCATCGGCCCGCAGCGCGACATCCCGGCGCCCGACGTGAACACCAACGCCCAGATCATGGCGTGGATGATGGACACGTACTCGATGAACACCGGCACGACGGCCACCGGCGTCGTCACCGGCAAGCCGCTCCATCTCGGCGGCTCGCTCGGCCGGGTCAAGGCTACGGGGCGCGGCGTGTTCGTCACCGGCCGCGAGGCGGCGCGGCGCCTCGGCATGAACCTCGACGGCGCCCGGGTGGCGGTGCAGGGCATGGGCAACGTCGGCAGCGCCGCCGCCGAGCTCTTCGTGCAGGCGGGCGCGAAGCTGGTCGCGATGCAGGACCACACCGCGACCCTGGTCGCCCCCGGCGGCTTCGACATGGCGACGACGATGGCCTCGGTGCATCGCGACAGCAGCATCGCCAACGTTCCCGGCGGCGAGCGGATGGACCGCGAGGCCTTCTGGGACGTCGACTGCGACGTCCTCATCCCGGCCGCGCTCGAGGGCCAGATCACGCCGGCGCGGGCGCAGCGGATCAAGGCGAAGATGGTGCTCGAAGGCGCCAACGGCCCGACCCTGCCGGAAGCCGACGACGTGCTCGCCGAGCGCGGCGTGCTCGTCGTGCCCGACGTCATCTGCAACGCCGGCGGCGTGACCGTCAGCTACTTCGAGTGGGTGCAGGACTTCTCGTCGTTCTTCTGGAGCGAGGACGAGATCAACCTGCGGCTCGACAAGATCATGGTCGATGCGCTGCGCAAGATCTGGGAGACGGCCGACCGGCACAAGATCAGCCTGCGCACCGCGACGTTCGCCGTCGCCTGCGAGCGCATCCTTATCGCCCGCGAAGAGCGCGGGTTGTATCCGTAGCGCTCCAACCTGGAGCGGCCGCGGGAGCCGGCCCTCCCTGTCGAAGCGCGGGGAGCGAAGCGGCGCCGGAGCCGTCCTGTCGCGCCTGCCGGTGGAGCCCTAGGGCTCCACCGGTAGAGGCGACGGCGGCTTGATCTCTTCCAGGCAGATCATCGAGCGCACGTCGTCGACGCCGGGCACCTGCATCAGCCGGTCGGTGAGGAACTGCGACAGGCTCTTCAGGTCGCTCGCCACCACCTTGAGCAGGTAGTCCGAGTCGCCGGACACGGCGTGGCACTCGAGGATCTGCGGCCAGGCGGCGATCTCGCGCTCGATCTCGCGGACGCGGCCGAACTGGTCGCCGGCGAGTCGCACGCTGACGTAGGCCATCACCGGCAGGCCGATTGCCGCCGCGTCGACCCGGGCCGCGTAGCCCCGGATCACGCCGCGCTCCTCGAGCGACCGCACGCGCCGGAGGGCCTGCGGCGCCGACAGGTGGATCTTGGCGGCGAGCTCGACATTGCTGGCCCGGCCGGATCGCTGCAAGGCGAAGAGAAGCTTCCGATCGATGGCATCCGGCGAGGGATTCATGCGTGCATTATCTCGTTTGCAATTGAATGCTGCGAGCAGTGCGGGCTTCATGCAAGAACTCGCAAGCACATTTCGCCGCGGCGCCGGTACGCTGTGCGGACCCCAGGAGAGCCCTCATGAGCGCATCCCACCCCGCCATCGATCTCGAGCGCCGCTACGGCGCGCGCAACTACGACCCGCTCGCTGTGACCCTCGAGCGCGGCGAAGGCGTCTGGCTGTTCGACACCGCCGGCCGCCGCTACCTCGACATGATGTCGGCCTATTCGGCGGTGAGCTTCGGCCACTCGAACCCGGTGCTGGTGCGCGCCCTCACCGGGCAGGCCTGGACCCTGGCGGTGACGAGCCGCGCCTTCCACACCGCCCGCCTCGGCCCCTTCCTCGAGCGCCTCTGCGGCATGACCGGCATGGCGCGCGCGCTGCCGATGAACACCGGCGCGGAAGCGGTGGAGACGGCGATCAAGGCGGCCCGCAAGTGGGCCTACCAGGTCAAGCGCGTGCCGGCGGGGCAGGCGGAGATCGTCGTCGCCGCCGGCAACTTCGCCGGACGGACGACGACCATCATCAGCTTCTCGAGCGAGGCGCAGTACCGAGACGGCTTCGGGCCGTTCACGCCGGGCTTTCGCCAGGTGCCGTTCGGCAACGCCGCCGCGCTCGAGGCGGCGATCACACCGAACACCGCCGCCTTCATCGTCGAGCCGGTGCAGGGCGAGGCCGGGATCATCGTTCCGCCAGTTGGCTATCTGGCCGCGGTGCGCGGGATCTGCACCAGGCACGACGTCCTGATGATCGCCGACGAGGTGCAGACCGGCCTAGGCCGAACGGGCCGCGTCCTGGCCTGCGAGCACGAGAACGTGCGGCCGGACGGGCTCACCCTCGGCAAGGCGCTGGGCGGCGGCCTCCTGCCGGTGAGCGCCTTCTTGGCCCGCGAGGACGTGATGGCGCAGTTCGCGCCCGGCGATCACGGCAGCACCTTCGGCGGCAACCCGCTGGCCGCCGCGGTCGGCACCGCGGCCCTGCAGCTGCTCGAGGACGGGCCGTTCTGCGCCAACGCGACCGACCAGGGCGCCTACCTGATGGAGAGCCTGCGCGGCCTGCGCCACCCGGCGATCACCGAGGTCCGCGGCAAGGGCCTGTTCGTCGGCGTCGAGATCGACCCGGCGTTCGCAACGGCGCGCCAGGTCTGCGACGCCCTGGTCGGACGCGGCGTGCTGACCAAGGACACGCACGGCACCGTCGTCCGGCTCGCTCCGGCGCTGACGATCGCCCGCGCCGAGATCGACCTCGCCGTCGACGCCATCGGCCGCACCCTCGAAGCGCTGTCGCAACGCGAGCCCGCCGTCGCCTGAGCGGCGACCGCGTGCATTCGGCACGGTATGGGCGACCTGCGCGCGGGCCGTCCTGCCACCATCCGGCGGTGTCAGGACAGTTCCCGGGAGACCTCATGAAACGATTCCTCGCCGCCGCGCTCGCCGCCTCTGCCGCCGCGGCCGCGATGGCCCAGCCGCAGGTCGGCGTCTCGGTCAGCATCAACCAGCCCGGCGTCTACGGCCGCGTTCACATCGGCGACGTGCCGCGGCCGGCCCTGGTGCTGCCGCAGCCGGTCGTCGTTTCGCAGCCGCGCGTCGTCGTCCGGCGCGACCCGGTCTACCTGTACGTTCCGCCGACGCACCAGCAGAACTGGCGCCGCTACTGCGGCCGCTATGAGGCCTGCGGCCAGCCGGTGTACTTCGTGCGCGACGACTGGGTTCGCGAGCGCTACGAGCGCGAGCACCCGGGCTGGGACCGCGGCCGCCATCGTGGCTGGGACCGCGACCACGACCGTGGCCGCGGCCGGGGCCACGACAAGCAGAAGCACAAGCACAAGCACGATCGCCGCGACTAGCGCGGCCAGGCGAACTGGGCGGCGACGCCGGCGAACACGGCGAAGCCGAGCCAGTGGTTGGCGGTGAAGGCGCGAAAGCAGCCTTCGCGCGTGCGACCTCGGATGAGCGTGTAGTGCCAGCCGGCGATCGCCGCCGCGGCGACGAGGCCGGCGAAGTACGGAGCGCCGAAGCGGAGGTGGACGCCGACGCCGGCCCAGATGGCCAGGAACGCGGCATAGAAGGCCATCACCGCCGCCACGTCGAAGCGGCCCAGCGTGATCGCCGAGGTGCGGATGCCGATGCGCAGGTCGTCGTCCCGGTCGACCATCGCGTACTCGGTGTCATAGGCCAGGACCCAGAACAGGTTGCCGGCGAGCAGCACCCAGGCCAGGGGCGGAACCGCGCCGCCGAGCGCATCGAGCGTCCACGCGTCGCCGCCACGCACGGCGGCGAACGCCATCGGTATGCCGAAGCTGAAGGCGACGCCGAGGACCGCCTGCGGCATCGAGAAGAAGCGCTTGCTGAACGGATAGACCATCGTCACTGCGACGGCGGCGACGCTCCAGGCCACCGCGGCGAGGTTGGTGGTGAGGACCAGTGCCAGCGCGACGAGGGCCAGCACGGCGCCAACCGCCAGCGCTTCGCTCGCCGGGAGCCGCCCGCTCGTGACCGGGCGCCCGGCCGTGCGCTTGACGTGCCGGTCGAACTCGCGGTCGGCGACGTCGTTGAAGGCGCAGCCGGCGCTGCGCATCACGAAGGTGCCGAGCACGAAGACGACGACCAGGTGCCAGCCCGCAAAGCCGTCGGCGGCGATCCACAGCGCCGACAGCGTCGGCCAGAGCAGCAGGTAGCTGCCGGCCGGCCGGTCCCAGCGGATCAGGTCGGCGTACAGCCGCAGGCGCTCGGCCAGGCGGGGCGCGGCTTGGACCGGCATGGCCGATTGTCGCCGTCGCCGACCCCTGGCTGCCCTGGACCGCGGATGGTCAGTACGCCACGCCGAGGCTGAAGTGCAGGTGCTCGTGGCCGCGCGGCCGCTCGCCGAAGCCGCGGGTCACGTGCGCCAGGTCGAGCCGCATCTGCCAGTGCGGCGGGATCGAGACGCGCAGCCCGGCGCCGACGCTGGCGATGCTCCCCTTCGTCGTCTCGCCCGGCAGCGCCAGGTTGCGCCTGACGCGCCCGCGGTCGTGGAACAGCAAGGCATGGGCGGCGACGCCGGGGCCGAGGCGCGCCCCGAAGTCCGGCGAGTGCAGCTCGGCGCTGAAGCGGCTGCCCCGGTCGTCGCTGATCTCGCGCTCGAGGAAGCCGCGCACCGAGTCCTGTCCGCCGATGCCGAACTGCTCGCCGGAAACGAGGGCGTCGCGGCTGAACTGGCCGTCGCCGGCCAGGCGCAGCTGCCAGCCGGCCGGCAGGGCCAGCGTGTAGCTGCCGGACCAGCGCAGGAGCAGGTAACGGGAGTCCGCGCCCGCGCGGGCGGCAGCGAAGTCGGACGCGGTGCCCTTCGAGCCGCCGGGAAAGTTGCGGACGACGGTGCCGCTGAACTCGAGCTGCTGCGGCTCGCCGCTCCAGCTGCCGGAATAGCCCAGGCTCGCCGGGTGCACGGTGACGTCGGCGAGCAGGTCGGGATCGCTGCCTTCGACGCCGACCCGGTTGTCGAAGGCGCGCACCTCGAGACCGACGCTCAGGCGATGCCGGTAGCCGGCCGTCGGCGGCAGGTTGTGCTGCAAGCGTGTGCCGGCGACCTTGCCGCGCCCGCGCACGTTGAAGAGCTCGCTGACGACGCCCGAGTCGACGTCGGCGTAGACGCCGTAGAGGTCGACCGAGTCGCCGAGCGACGGCAGCGGCACGCGGTGGTTGGCGGCGACGATCGCGACCTGGGCCGGATGCTGCGGCGAGGTGACGAACTGGCCGGTGAACACCTGGCCGGCCTCGGCCACGTTCGCGTGCTGGAAGAAGAAGCCGGAGCGGAGCCGACCGGTCGCCGGCGTGCCGGTGTTGTCGAGCACGGCGCCGACCTTGTAGGGCTTGTCGTCGCGCACCGTCACGATCGCGTCGATGCCGCCGGCGCCGTCGCTCTTCAGGTCGACGCTGAGCCGCCGCGCCGGGTTCTCGTTGGCGAGCCGTATCTGCGCCGCCAGCTCGCCGGTGTTCGGGGTCGCGCCGCGCCGCAGCGCGGGCAGGCTGCGCCGGATCGCGGCGGCGTCGAAGTGGCTGTTGCCTTCGATCGTGACGGAGCGCAGCGGCGGCTCGGCGACCGCCAGCCGGATCACGCCGTCGGCGATGCGCTGCTCGGGCAGCGAGACCTGCACCGCGCCGAAGCCCTTGTCGACGTAGAGCCGCTGCAGCGCCTCGACGGCGGCGCGCACGTCGGCGAACGACCGCCTGGGTCCGGTGTGCGGCGCCAGCGCCAGCTCGACGGCGTACGGCGTCAGCAGGCTGTTGCCTTCGACGGCGAAGCGGCGGATCTCGAACTCCGGCTCGGTCGTCGACGCCTGGGCCTGCGCGCCGGTCGCCAGCACCAGTCCGGCCAGGAGCCTTGCGAGTGCCCACGCGAGCACGCGGAGCCAGGGCGCTGCCGCCGCTGCGATCCTGCCCTGCTGCATCGTCAGCGCGTGCTGCCCGCCGGGCGCTCGGGCCGGCAGGCCGGCTCCGCTGCGAAGAGTGCGGGCAGCCCGTGCGCGGCGACCCAGCCGTCGAGCTCGTGCCGCGGGCAGGCCGCGGCGGCGCCGGGCGCGGGGGCGAGACGCAGGTCGCGCTGCGTCAGGCCGGGCCCGAACAGGCCGCGCGTGAACACCGGCGGCAGCACCTCGTAGACGCCGTCGACATAAGCAATGCGGTAGTTCGACGACGTCAGCCCCGTCGCACCGATGCGGTACAGGCCGGGTGGCGACAAGGTCGTCGCCGCCGTGTCGAGGACCAGCGCACCGCCGAGCACGGACGCCGACTCGCCGCCCACGAGGCCGAGGAACGACGCCGTCAGCAGCGGTCCGGGCTGCCCCTGCGGCCGGCTCTGGTCGTCGGGGCGGACGACGAGCGAGGCCGGTGTGACGGTTCCCATGTCAGCGCTCGCTGTCGTCGTCGCCAGCGTGTAGCCATACACCGGCGATCCGCCGCGGCTGGCGCCGGCGATCGCGATGCCGCCTGCCGTGACCGTCTTGCCGTCGCCGACGTGCCGGGTGTCGAACGCGGCCGTCGCCGGTGCGGCGAGGACCACGCTGTCGCCATCGATGGCACCGGCGGCGGCGAGCTGAGACGCCGCCAGCACCGCCGCCGTGCCGCCGTCGTAGACCTTGCTGACGGTGCCGCCCAGGACCGGCGTCAGCGTGGGCGCGAGCCGATGCAGGAAGCCGTCGCCGCTGCCGAGGACGGGCGTCGTGCCGAAGGCCGCCGCGTACTGCGTGAAGTCGGCGGCCAGCCCGCCGCGCGTGTCGGCGCGTGGATCGCTCGAGTAGACGAGCCACCGGCCGCTGCCGGCGTCGAGCGCGTTCGCGCCGGCCGTGTTGACGAAGTTCCGTCCGGCGTCGAGGACGATGGCCGGGGCGGCGGCGGCGCTCGTGCTCGCCAGCGTCCCGGCCAGCACCAGGTCGGCGCCGGCGCCGGAGACGATCGCGACCGGGCGATCGAACACGTGACCGGTGTGGACGGTGGTCGGCCCCGCGTTCGCAGCGCCCAGCGTCAGGGTGCCGCCAGCGCCCCAGGCCAAGCGCGCCAGCTCGGCATCGTCCAGCGCCAGGCCGCTGCTGCCGGCGGCGCTGCCGACGGCGAGCGCGGTCCCGCTCGTGACCGGGCGGATGGCGAGGTCGCTGGCGCTGCTCACGGCGTTGGCCGCGTTCAGCGCCAGGCTGTCGGCGGCCAGCGTGATGCGGCCGGTGCCCGTGGTGGAGACGAGGTTCGGGATCGACTGCACGATGCCGGTGCCGCCCGGGCCGGCCATTCCGGTCATCGACACGTTGCCGGTGCCGCTGCTGCGGATGGTGCTCGTGCCGCCGTAGCCGCCGATCCCTGCCATCGGGAAGACGAGGCCGTGGTTGCCCGCACCGCCGCCGCTGCCGCCGGTGCCGATCACGGTCAGGTCGCCGTCGACGGTGGTGAACTGCGCGTCGGAGAAGCCGATGCCGAAGTTGTTGCTGCTGCTCGCGCCGGCGTGGCTGCCGCCGGTGCCGATGAGGGTCACGCTGCCGGCGCCGGTGTTCGTGACCTTGCCGATGGCGCTGATGCCGAGGTTGTTGCTGCCGGGTGCGTTGCCGGCGATCCCGGTGAGCGTCACCGGACCGCCGCCGCCGGCGACCGTCGCGGCGGCGTCGATGCCGGGGTTGTAGCCCGCCGTGCTGCCGTCGCCCGAGCGGCCCCAGATTGTGATCGCGCCCGAGCCCTGCGCCTCGGTGGTGTTGTAGACGAACAGGCGCACGCCCATGTTGCGGGAACCGGTGGCGGTGTTGCCGCCGGTGCCGGCGACCCTGATCGAGCCGGTCGCACCGGTGCGGACGGTGCCCTGGCCGAGGAACACGCCGCCGTTGTCGCTGCCGGCGCCCATGCCGCCGCCGAAGCCGGTGAGCGTGATGTGGCCGGCCCCGCTCGTCACCACGTTCGAGGTGACGAAGGTGCTGCCGATGTTGATGCCGTAGTTGAAGCTCGGCGCGCCGGTGTAGCCGCTCCCCATCATCCAGACGTTGCCGCCGCCGGCGTCGATGTCGGCCGACGAGTTGATGCCCGACAGGTACGTCGAGGTGCCGCGCGCGCCGGTGGCGGGCAGCGAGCCGTCGACCAGCCCGCCGGGGTTGCTGCCGCCGCCGATCGTGAGGTTGCCGCCGTTGGTGCGGAAGCTGCCGGTGCCGAGCAGCACCGCGCCCGTCGCCGGCGCGATGACGACGTTCAGCTTGCCGCTGGTGGCGTTGATGCCGGCAGCGCTGTTGAACTCGACGCTCTTCGGCGCCGTGATCGTCCAGGTGCTGTCGCCGCCGCTGCTCTTGGCGATGCCGACGCCGGTGTAGACGAGGTTGCTCGCGGTCGAGACCTGCCAGCGGTTCAGCGCCGCCCCGTAGTAGTCGAAGGGCGTCGTGCCCGGACCGAGGGTGACGCCGTTGTGGTCGCCGGTGCCGAGGCCGACGAGGCGCACGGTGCCGCTGCCGGCCGCCCGCAAGGTCGACTCGTCGACGCCGAACCAGGTCACGTCGGCCGACAGCGTGTTCGCCGCGCTGCCGGCGCCGGTGCCGGTGAAGGTGATGTCGCCGTCGACGGTCGTGACGGTGTGCGCGGCGGTCGAGCCGGTGACCGAGACGCCGCGGCCGGAGACGCCGCCGGTGCCGTTCAGGGTGATGCGGCCGTTGCCCGTGGCGCGCAGGCTGCTGTCGACGATCTGCACGCCCATGTTGTTGGTGAGCGTCGTGCCGCCGGTGCCGGTCATCGTGATGTTGCCGGTGCCGGCGTCGAACGTCGAGTTGGTCAAGCGGATGCCGCGGTAGTTGCCCGCCGTCATGCCCGTCGGGTTGGCCACCAGCGTGATCGGTGCGCCGTTCGACGTCACCGTGCCGTTCGCGGCGGCGATGTTCTGCGACGCGAGCAGGTCGATGCCGAGGCCGCCCGGGTCGTCGACGGCGACGCCGGAGCCGAGCGTGACGACGCGTCCGGCGACCTTGAGGCTGTCGAGCGGCGTGCTGCCGCCGACGGCGCCGCTGAAGGTGGCGTTGCCGGTGCTCGTCGCGTCGAGGCGGAAGCTGCCGTCGATCGTGCTCGCGAAGGTCAGCGCGCCGCTGCCGCCGTTGAGCGTCGTGTGCGCCCCGAGGACCACGGCGTCGTTGAAGGCCTGACCGGTCGTCGTCGTGATCGCACCGCCGTCGATCCGGGTGCTGCCTCCGGCGTTGGTGGTCAGCGACAGCAGCGGCGCCGCCGCGCCGACGGCGCCGCCGAGGACCGTGCCGGCGTTGCTGTTCACGGTCAGGGCGCGGGCGCCGCCGCTCGAGTCGATGCTGCCGTCGAAGCGGACCTCGCCACCGACGCCGACACTGGTGTTGCCGCCGTTGGCCTGCACGGTCACGCTGGCGGCGTTCAGCGCCACCGCATCTTTCAACCAGACCTGCGCGCCGCTGCCCGCCGCGGCGCTGCCGGCGCGGTTGCCGCCACCGGCGTTGAGGTTGCCGTTCAGCGTGATCAGCGGCGTGGCGCCGCCGGCGTCGAGGTGGATCGTGCCGGCGTGGCCGCCCGCCGCGTTGCCGGCGACGCCGTTGCCGCCGACGGTCGAGATCGCGCCGGTCGTGAGCGCGCCGCTGCTGACGAGGGCGACGTTGCCGCCGTTGCCGCCGGCGAAGCCGCTGCCGTTGCCGTTGCTGCCGATCGCGTTGATCGCGGCCGTCGCGATGCCGGCGCCGCCGATCGTCACCGCGCCCGCGTCCCGGCCGGGGTTCGATGCGCCCGCGGCTCCGCCCGACGTCGTGACCGCGCCGGCGAGGCTCACCGCCCCGGTCGCCGCGATCGTGATGGCGCCGCCGTTCTGGTTGGCGCCGCCGGTGGCCGTCAGCGTCCCGGCCGCGGCGCCGGTCACGTTCACGGCGGAGATGGCGATGCCGCCGGTGCGCGCGCTGAGCGGCGCATTCAGCTGGACGTTGCCGCCGCCGGCGTTGTCCTGGTTGGCGATCAGGCGCAGGGCGCCGGTGCCGGTGGCGGCGATTCCGGCGCCGACCGTGATGTGGTTGTGGGCGCGCAGCTCGAGCGAGTGGGCGCTGGACCACGTCACCGCGTTGTTGACGCTGATGTTGCCGTCGCTGGCGAAGCCGCTGGTCGTGTCGACGACGACGTTGTTGCTGGCCAGCGCCGTCTGCAGGGTCATCACGTTCAGGTTCGACGTCGCGGCGGTGCCGGTGAACGTCGGCCCGGCGCTGACCGACGCGTTCGCCGCGCCCGAGATCGTGATGTTGGTCGGGTCGAGCAGGAGGGTCCCGGTCCGGCCGCGCGCTGCCGTCGTGTCGACCATGCCGTGGAAGTCGAGCGTCTTCCTCCCCGACACCTCGACCTGGCCGCCGTCGCCGCCGCTCGCCCCGCCGCGGGCCGACGCGCTGCCGGCGAAGCGGGTGTCGCCGTCGGCCCAGACGACGATCCTGCCGCCGCCGCCGACGGAGCCCGCATCCGCGCGCAGGTTCGTCGCCGCACCCACCGAGCTCGTCTCGGCGTTGCGGATCGCCGCGTTGCCGCCGCGCGCATCGCCGCCGACCAGGATCTCGCCTCCGCCGACCGCGCCGGACGCGTCGACGGCCGCGGCCGGCAGCAAGACGTGCCTGCCCAGCACGTGCACGGAGCCGCCGGCGCCCTCGGTGGCGGTCGCCAGCAGCCGCCCCGCCGCCGAGACGCTGCCGTCGCCGGCGTCGACGGCGATGCGGCCGGCCTGGGCGCCGCTGGCGCTGGTCGAGCTTCGTGCTCCGAGCACGATCTCGCTGCCTCGCAGGATCACCTCGCCGCCGGGGCCGTGCTCGGCCCGGTCGGCGCTGATCGCACCGTCGTGCCGGACGAGGCCGGCGTGGATGCCGATGCGCCCGCCCGCGGCGACGAGCTCGCCGACGTTGACGACCTCGCCGGGCCGCCCGCCGACCGTGACGCGGAGCTCGGGCGTCGCCGCGTCGGCGAGCTGCACGCTCTGGCCGGCGGCAAGCACGATCGCGCCGCCCGGTGCGGCGACGACGCCGCCGTTCTCGACCCGCGGCGCGATCAGCACCACCCGTCCGCCGGCCGCTGTGGCGATCGTGCCGAGCTGGGTCAGCGAGCCGGCGCCGGCCGTTCCGTGGAAGCGAAGGCGGTCGGCGAGGAAGTCGGCGTCGGCCAGGTCGAGCGTCGAGGCGACCAGGCCGCCGACGTCGACGCGCGAGCCGGCGCCGAAGGCGATGCCGTTGGGATTGATGAGGAACACGCGGCCGTTCGACTGCAGGCGCCCGAGCAGGAGCGACGGGTCCTGTCCCGTGACCCGGTTCAGCACGCTGCTGCGCGAGCTCTGCTGGACGAAGCGGGTCAGCTCGTCGGCGCCGATCGAGAAGCCCTGCCAGTGGATGATCGTGCCCGGCGTGCTGGTGACGGTCAGGGTCTTGCCGCTGGCAGCGATGCCGGCCTGGCCGGAGACGACCGTGGCGCCGTTCGGATTGGCCCACGGCGTTCCCGTGCCGAGCGCGCAGGCGATGGCGATCGCCAGCCGGGTCGGCAGCCGTGTCGGCATCGGTCGGCGGGGCAGGGGTGATCGCATCGAAGGACTCGCCCCGATTTTCGGAAGCCCGCGGGCGCACCACACGGGGGCCACCCAGGCCCTGCCCCAGAAGGCCACAAAGTGCAGTGATGCATCGCACGATTGCCGCCGATCCATCGCCGCGCCCCCGGCGCGGACCGGACGGGCGGCTACGGACCCCCAGCGCGTCCGGCGCCGCCGAACACGAGCTCGGCGATCACCGGGCGATGCTCGGACGCGAGCGAGCCGCCGGTCTCGCAGGCCGCGACCGAGATGCCCGGGCCGACCAGGATGTGGTCGATGCGCAGGAACGAGAAGCCCCAGCGGAACGAGTGACCGTAGGTGTGACCAAAGCCGACGCCGGCACTCGAATGCGCGTCGCGCAAGCCGACATCGAGCAGCGTCCTCACCACGAGCGACGGCTCGGTGGCGTTGAGGTCGCCGGCGACGATGACCGGCCGGGTGCCGGCCCTGAGCACGCGCGCCAGCTCGCGCGCCTGCGCCAGGCGGACGGCGACGTTGCGCTGCAGATCCTCGACGCCGCCGTCCTGGCCATGCAGCAGGTCGCGCCGGGTCGCGTCGAGGCCCTGCCGCGGCGTCTGCAGATGGACGCTGTAGAGGTCGACGTCGATGCCCTCGATGCTCACGATGCAGCGGATCCAGACGCCGCCGAACTGCCCGTCCGGCGTCGTGTGCGGCATGCAGTCGCGCAAGGGGAAGCGGCTGGCGATGGCGAACTGGCCATGCGCATAGCGGTGGCGGTCGCCGAAGAGCGCCGCCACCGGCTGGCCGAGGCCGCGCTGCGCGCTCGGCTCGGCGCCGTCCTGCACGACGATGATGTCCGGCGCATGCCGCTCGACCTCGAGCTGGAGGGCGACGAAGCCATCGGGCCGCTGCCGCGCGAAATGCGACTTGATGTTGTAGGTCATGAGGCGGATGCGCGGCCGGTCGTCGGCGCCGCCGGGCCAGTTCAGCGCCAGGCCCATCGCACCCCAGAGGACCAGCGCCATCGCCATGAGCGCGAGGACGCGCCAGGCGAGGCCCAGTCCCAGCGAGCACAGCAGCGCGAACGTCGCCGGCACGAGGAGGAGCGGATAGGGCAGGTACTGCAGCAGCGCCAGGACCCAGAAGCGCTCCGGCCCCATGCGATAGCCGAGGACGACCAGCAGGGCCGCCACGAAGACGACGCCGACGACGACTCGCGCCAGCCAGCGGACGGCGCGCAGGCTGCCGACAAGCGCCGGGAAGCGAACGCCCCGCATCCTGCCGGCGTCAGCCTTCGAGCTGCTTCTGGAACACGAGGCCGGCGTGCTCGCGCAAGGCGTGGAAGCGGATCTTCGGCCAGTTCGCCTCGATCGCGCGCAGCTCGGGTGCGTACTCGACGAGCACCGTCGGTGCGTCGACGGCGTCGTAGGCGACGCGGTGCTGGTTGGCGTCGATGAAGCGCTGCAGCTCCTTGTCGCCGCCGTCCTCGGGCTCGCAGGTGACCCAGCGCGCGACCTGGAACCGGCTCGGCAGGATGCGCGCCTTGACGCCGTACTCGTGCTCGAGCCGGTGCGCGACGACCTCGAACTGCAGCTGGCCGACCGCGCCGAGCAGCAGCACCGAGCCGGCGACCGGGCGGAAGACCTGGATCGCGCCTTCCTCGCCGAGCTGGGTCAGGCCGGCGCGCAGCTGCTTGGTGCGCAGCGGGTCGGCGACCTCGACCGAGCGGAACATCTCGGGCGCGAAGAACGGCAGGCCGGTGAACTGCAGCGCCTCGCCTTCGGTCAGCGTGTCGCCGAGCTGCAGCACGCCGTGGTTGGGAATGCCGATGATGTCGCCGGCGAAGGCCTCGTCGAGCAGCTCGCGCCGCTGCGACAGGAAGCTCACCACCGTGTTGGGGCGCAGCTCCTTGCCCGAGCGCACCACCTTCAGGCGCATGCCGCGCTCGAAGTGGCCAGAGGCGACGCGCACGAAGGCGATCCGGTCGCGATGCGCCGGGTCCATGTTGGCCTGGATCTTGAAGACGACGCCGCTGAACTTCGGCTCGTCGGGACGCACGGTGCGCTGGATCGCGACGCGCTCGCCCGGCGGCGGCGCCAGGTCGACCAGGGCATCGAGCACCTCGCGCACGCCGAAGTTGTTGACCGCCGAGCCGAAGAACATCGGCGTCTGCCGGCCGGCGAGAAAGGCCTCGCGGTCGAACGGCGGCGCCGCGTCGGTGAGCAGCTCGACCTCGCCGGCGGCCTGCTCGTACTGCATGCCGAAGCGCTCGGCGTAGGCGGGGTTCGTGAGGCCGGACAGGATCTCGTCGTCGTCACGGTCACGGTCCTGGCCCGGCTTGAAGACGCGCATCTGCTCCGCGCGCAGGTCCATCACGCCGTGGAAGTGCTTGCCCATGCCGACCGGCCAGGTGAAGGGCACGACCTCCATGCCGAGCTCGCGCTCGATCTCGTCCATCAGCACGAGCGGCTCCTGCACCTCGCGGTCCATCTTGTTGACGAAGGTGAGGATCGGCGTGTTGCGGGCGCGGCAGACCTGCAGCAGGCGCCGCGTCTGCGGCTCGACACCGTTGGCCGCGTCGATGACCATCAGCGCCGCGTCGACGGCGGTGAGCACCCGGTAGGTGTCCTCGGAGAAGTCCTGGTGGCCGGGCGTGTCGAGCAGGTTGATGACCGACTCGCGGTACTCCATCTGCATCACCGAGGAGGCGACCGAGATGCCGCGCTGCTTCTCGATCTCCATCCAGTCGGAGGTGGCGTGGCGCGAGGCCTTGCGCGCCTTCACCGAGCCGGCGATCTGGATCGCGCCGGAGAAGAGCAGCAGCTTCTCCGTCAGCGTCGTCTTGCCCGCGTCGGGGTGGGAAATGATGGCGAAGGTGCGGCGGCGGCGCACCTCGGGAGCGAGTTCGGTCATGGGCCGGGGAGTATCGCCGCTGGCACACTGCGCCGATGCCCGAGCTTCCCGACGTCGAGGTCTATGTCGAGCGTCTGGCGGCGAAGGTCGTCGGCCGCACCTTGCAACGCGTCCGCATCGGCCACCCGTTCCTGCTGCGCTCGGTGGCGCCGCCGCTCTCGGCCGCGGAGGGCCGCGTCGTGACGGGCGTCGAGCGGCTCGGGAAGCGCGTCGTGATCGGCCTCGAGGGCGAGATCTTCCTCGTCGTCCATCTCATGATCGCCGGCCGCTTGCAGTGGCTGGCGCCGGGCAAGGCGACGGCGCGCAACGCCCTGGCCTTCTTCGAGTTCGACGGCGGCACGCTGGCGCTCACCGAGGCCGGCAAGCAGCGGCGTGCCTCGCTGCACGTCGTCGGCGGTCGCGACGGCCTGCGCGGGCTCGACGCCGGCGGCATCGATCCGATGACGTCGTCCCTGGCCGAGTTCGCCGCCCGCCTGCGCTCGGAGAGCCATACGGTCAAGCGGGCGCTGACCGACCCGCGGCTCTTCAGCGGCATCGGCAACGCGTATTCCGACGAGATCCTGCATCGCGCCCGCCTGTCGCCGGCGGTGCTCACCGGCAGCCTCGACGACGCGACCGTGGCCCGCCTGTACGCGGCGATGCAGGCGACGCTCGCCGAATGGATCGCCCGGCTGCGCGACGAAGCCGGCGACTGGCCCGCCAAGGTGACGGCGTTCCACCCGGCGATGGCGGTGCACGGCCGCTTCGGCCAGCCCTGCCCGGACTGCGGCGCGCCGGTGCAGCGCATCGTCCGCGCCGACAACGAGACGAACTACTGCGCCCGCTGCCAGAACGGCGGCCGGCTGCTCGCCGACCGCGCCATGTCGCGCCTGCTCAAGGGCGACCGGCCGAAGCACATCGACGAGCTGGGCTGACGCTGCCGCGACGCCCGCCGACGCGCGCGGCGACGGCTCAGTCGACGAAAGGGCGGACGACGTCGAGGATGCGCTTCACGTACGCCTCCTTCTCGCCGACCGGACCGACGTAGTGCAGGGCCCGCGTCGCGGCGGCCTCGCCGGCCACGCGCAGCATGACCCAGGCGGCGAGATATTGCGACGACATGCAGCCGCCGGCGGTACCGATCGGGCCGCGCGCGTGGAAGGGCGCGTCCTCGACGCGGACCCCGACCTCCATGAGCCAGGGCCGCGTCGTCGAGTCGGTGCACGCCGGCATGTCGGCGAGCAGGCCGAGCCGCGCCAGCAGCAGCGCACCCGAGCACTGCGCGCCGATCGTCTGCCGCAGCGGGTCGAGCTGCAGTCGATCGAGCAGCGAGCCGGTGCGGCCCTTGTCCTCGGCGATCGCGCGGGTGTAGATGCCGCTGCCGAAGAGCACGACGTCGGCCTCGTTGGCGAACTCGAGCGGCTGCTGCGCCTCGATGGTGACGCCGTTCATCGAGGTCAGGCGCGTCGCCGGGCCGGCGATCTCGGCCTTCCAGCCGTCGGCCGAGAGGCGGTTGAGGAGGCCGAGGGCGATGAACGAGTCGAGCTCGTTGAAGCCGTCGAAGCTGACCACGGCCACGCGAATGGGCGTGGGCCCGGGGAGCGGTGCCAACGAGCGGCCCTACTCGAGCAGGCTGCGCAGCATCCACGCCGTCTGCTCGTGCACCGTGAGGCGCTGGGTCAGCAGGTCGGCGGTCGGCTCGTCGCCGGCCTTCTCGGCGGTGGGGAAGATCCCGCGGGCGGTGCGCGCGACCGCCTCGTGCCCCTCGACGAGGATGCGGACCATCTCGAGCGCCTGCGGCGGGTCGACCGGCACGTCCTTGATCGAGCTCAGGGCACCGAACTGCGCGTACGAGCCGGGGGCGGGAAAGCCCAGCGAGCGGATCCGCTCGGCGATCGGATCGACCGCGTTCCAGAGCTCCGTGTACTGCTCCATGAACATCAGGTGCAATGTGTTGAACATCGGGCCGGTGACGTTCCAGTGGAAGTTGTGCGTCGTCAGGTAGAGCGTGTAGGTGTCGGCGAGCAGCTTCGAGAGACCCTCGGTGATGGCGCGCCGATCCTGTTCGTCGATGCCGATGTTGATGCGGGGAGCGGGGTGGGGCATGGTGGACCTCGACATGAAAGCCACAGGCTACGCCCGTTGCGAAGCCTGTGCGAATTGCTTTTCCTTAGCCCCGCCATAGGCAAGGGGCCGCCCGCCCGGGGCCTCAGCCGGTGAGGCGGCGGACGCCCTTCAGCTCGCAGGCGTAGATGGCGTTGCGCAGGGCGGCGATCGCCTCGTAGCGGGTGAAGCTGCGGCGCCAGGCGATCACCACCCGGCGCGTCGGCACCGGCTCGCGGAAGGGCACGTAGCGCACGTGCGTCTGCTCCTCCTCGGGCACCGAGAGCTGCGGCACGACCGTGATCCCCATGCCCGAGGCGACCATGTACTTGATGGTCTCCAGCGACGAGCCCTCGAAGGTCTTGCGGATGCCGCCGACGTCGCCGGGCGGCGAGAACTGGGCGTACTCCGGGCAGACCTCGAGGACGTGGTCGCGGAAGCAGTGGCCGGTGCCGAGCAGGAGCATCTTCTCCTGCTTCAGCTCGTCGGCGCTGATGGCGCTGCGCTCGGCCAGCGCATGATTCTTCGGCACCGCGACCATGAACGGCTCGTCGTAGAGGGGCGCGACCGCGAGGCCGGTGTCGGGGAACGGCTCGGCCATGATCGCGCAGTCGAGCTCGCCGGCGCGCAGCAGCTCGAGCAGCTTGGCGGTGAAGTTCTCCTGCAGCATGAGCGGCATCTGCGGCACCCGCTCGATCGTCTGGCGCACCAGTTCCGGCAGCAGGTAGGGGCCGATGGTGTAGATCACGCCCAGCGCGAGCGGCCCGTTGAGCGGATCCTTGCGCCGCTTCGCCGTCTCCCGGATCTCGGCCGCCTGCTCGATGACCGCCTGCGCCTGGCGCACGATCTCGGCGCCGATCGGCGTCACGCTCACCTCGCTGGCGCCGCGCTCGAAGATGCGGACGTCGAGCTCCTCCTCGAGCTTCTTGATCGAGACCGAGAGCGTCGGCTGCGACACGAAGCAGGCCTCGGCGGCGCGCCCGAAGTGCTTCTCGCGCGCCACGGCGACGACGTATCGCAGCTCGGTGAGCGTCATCGGCGCGCCGGTGTCGGTTGCCCAATCGTGCCTACTTGGCCGGCCGCTTCAGCGCCTCGAGCTTGGCGAGGTCGACGCCCTCGACCACCCGCTTCAGCGCCGGCATGTCGACCTGGCTGCCTTCGGCCGAGACGATCAGGCCGTTGCCCAGAAGCACCGTCATCTCGCCCTGGCTGCCGTCCTTGCGGTATTCCTCGTGGATGGTGCGGCTGCCGGCCTTGTAGACCTTCTCGACCTTGCCGTCGGTTTCCTTGTCCATCGTCATGTTGGCCCAGCCGGCCATGGCCGCGAGGCCCGCGAGGCCGCCGGAATCGGTGATCGACAGCTCGACCCGGCGCTCGCCGGCGCTGTAGGTGGCCTTGGCCGCCGAGCCGCCGATGCCCATGGCCTGGCCGCTGCTCGCCTCGACGCCCGACCGCTTCATGTCGCCGAGGGCCTCGGGCAGCATCGCCTTGAGGTCGGCGGAGGGGATCGGCGTCGTGTTGGCGTTGCCCGACATGGCGCCCAGGATGTCGCCCATCGCCTTGCCGGCGGCGGCCGGGTCGCCCGCCTGCTGCGCCGCTTCCATGCGCTTGCCGGCTTCTTCCATCTTCTTGGCCATCGCTTCCATGCTGCCCGGGTTGAGGGTCACGGACGTGCCGTCGGGGCCCTTGATGGTCACGTCGCCGCCGGCCGCGCCGACGCCGGCGACACCGCCCAGGCCCATCGTCCCGCGGTTCACGAACAGCGCCGACACCGCGGACAGGACGATCCCCGCGACGATGGCGCAGACGATGACGACCGCGGTGTATGCGCCGGCCTTGTCCGCCGGCGAGCGCATCAGCACCGGCAGGCCGGTGTAGAGGAGATAGATCGCCCAGACCAGGCCGATCAGCGAGCCGAGCACGGCCAGCGACGGCAGCAGGCCGAGGATGCCGGCGACGAAGGCGGCGGTCATCGAGTAGGCGACGACCTTCACTGCCGCGACCTGGTTCTTGGTGCCGCCGAAGGTCGGTGCCAGCGCGTTGACGATGAGGGCCAGCACGAACACCATCACCAGCGACATGACGTAGCCGATGATCATGCTGCCGAGCGCGGCGCCGACGGGGATGCGAACGTTGATGCCGAAGCCGCCGATGCCGAACAGGGTCATGCCGATGAAGGTCGCGACGGCCGGGATGGCGGCCAGAATCATCACGTAGCGTGTGAAGATGCTGGCCACGTCGCCGCCCTCGGCAGCGATCACCGGCCAGGTCTGCTTCGGCTTGAGCAGGATGGATTGCACACGCTCGATCAATGACATCGGTTCCTCCGTTCGACGAATACTCTGCGGGCCGCGACCTGGCGTGGTGGGGCGCGGCGCCGCCCCGGCGCGAATGGTAAGCGGCACGCCCCGGGTGCGGGTCGGATTCGCGCTCGGCAGCTGGCAGGTCGTCGCCCTCGCCGCCGCGCTCGCCGAAGCCGATGCGCAGCACGACGGCGTCGCCTGCGAGGACCATCTCGTGCTCTACGAGACGGTGCCGGTGAGCCACGCCTTGAAGACGGCGATGCGCGAGATCGCGAGCGCGGCGCGGCCCTGGCATTGCGTCGTCGATGCCTTCGATCTCATGGCGTCGGTCCGCCGCAAGATCAGCCAGCGCGAGTTCGACGCCCTGAAGGAGCGCCTGCGCAGCCAGCTCGGCGTGGCGCGCGTCGACGAGCTGTGGCTCTGCTTCCTGACCCGGGCGCCGGAGAAGCTGGTGATGGATGCATGGCCCGAGGCGATGGTCCAGGTCTACGAGGACGGCCTGTTCTCGTACCTGCCGCAGCCGCCGACGCCGTTGGAGCCCGAGCCGGCGTCGCTGGCCTGGCCGGCCCGCGTGCCGGCGACGCTGCGCGGCTGGCTCGACGCGCGTCGGCCGGTGCGGCGCTTTCGCCGCCACAAGGCGTGGCTCGACCCGCGCCACGCCGCGCGCATCGCTGGCGCCTGGATGCTGCTCGCGGACCTCTGGCCGGCGCCGGCGGTGCTCGCGCACGTGCCGCGCCATGCCGTCGCGGCGGCGCGCCTGCGCGAGGTTCTCGCGGCGTGCCGCCGACTGCCGGCGGTGCGCGACCACGCGGTGCCGGCGCAGCGGCGGCCGGCCGTCCTCGTCCTCGGCCAGACCCTGTCGCGCTGGGGCGCGCTGAGCCGGGCCGACGAGCTGGCGATCTATGCCGAGGCGATCGCCACCATCGTCGAGCGCGGCTACGACGTCTGGTGGAAGGAACATCCGCGCGCCCAGGAGCCTTTCCTGGACGACCTGCTGGCGGGCGCGCCGCCCGGTCGCGTGCGCGAGGTCGCGCTGCCGTTCGCGCTGCCGGTCGAGCTGGTCGCCGAGAGCCTGGGCCTCGCCGCCTGCGTCGCCGGCATCTCGACCGCGATCTTCTACCTGCCACGCCTGTACGGCATCCCGGCGTTCAGCTTCGCCGACGCGCTGGCGCCCGTGCTCGAGGGTCGCTGGGCGTTGCAGAATGAGCTCGTCCGACGTGCCGCGACGCCGCTGTCGGCGTTGCCGGCCGCGTCGCCCGCCACGCCCGCCACCTCGTCCGCTTCGAGCCTCCTGTCGTCATGAGCACGCCCGCGCGCAGCGACGAGCCGGCTCGCGTCTTCGTCGGCACCGATCCGTCGCAGGGCATCGCCTGCAAGCTGCTGCAGTTCTCGATGCGCCGGCACACGGCGATGCCGATCTCCTTCGACACCATGGAGAGCGTGCGCTGGCCCTTCCCCAAGGACCGGCGCAACCACCCGCGCACCGAGTTCTCGTTCCATCGCTTCGCCATCCCCCGGCTCGCCGGCTACCGCGGCCGCGCCCTGTACGTCGACGCCGACATGCTGGTGTTCCGCGACCTGCGCGAGCTGTGGGAGATCCCGTTCGACGACGCCACGGTGCTGCACGCGCCGTCGTCCGATCCGGCGCGGCCCAGGCAGTTCAGCGTCATGCTGCTCGACTGCGACCGCCTGCGCTGGAACCCGGACGACATCGTCGCCGGGCTCGACGAAGGGCGCTACGACTACGACCAGCTCGTCGGCCAGGTCTGCCTGGAAGCGCCCGAACGCGTGCAGGCGCGCATCCCGATCGAGTGGAACTCGCTCGACCGCTACGAGCCGGGCCGCACCGGCCTGCTCCATTTCACGCACATCGAGACGCAGCCCTGGGTCTATGCGCGCCATCCGCACGGCGACATCTGGGTCGATCACCTGCTCGAGGCGATCGACGCCGGCATCGTGACGGCGGCGGAGGTCGACGACGCGGTCCGGCGCGGCTGGGCCCGCCCGTCGCTGCCGATGCAGATGCGGACCCGGCGCTCGCTCTGGCCGGCGTTCGGCCGCCTCGCCGCGCCGTTGATCGACCGCGGCTTCAAACCGCACCGCGCCCTGCGCGAGCGGCTCGGCCGTCTCGGCGACGCGAAGCGCGCGGCGAGCTGAGGCGAAGGCGGGCTCGTCGCGCCGGCCCGGAGCGGCTCAGGCGTTGAGGTAGTCGGCGCGGCCGCCGAGCCAGCGCTCGATGTGGCGCTCGGCGGCGGCAGGGTCGGTGGCGAGCAGGTGCTCCGCCGCGTCGCGGGCCCGCAGCAGCAGCGCCTCGTCGGCGATCGGGTCGGCGAAGCGCAGCAGCGGCGCGCCGGACTGGCGCGCGCCGAGGAACTCGCCCGGGCCGCGGATGTCCAGGTCGCGGCGCGAGATCTCGAAGCCGTCGTCGGTCTCGAGCATCGCCTTCAACCGCGCCTTGGCGGTGTCGGACAGCGGCCCGGTGTAGAGCAGCACGCACACGCTCGCCGCTTCGCCGCGGCCGACGCGGCCGCGCAGCTGGTGCAGCTGGGCCAGGCCGAAGCGCTCGGCGTGCTCGACCACCATGAGCGACGCGTTCGGCACGTCGACGCCGACCTCGATCACCGTCGTCGCGACCAGGACGGCGATCTGCCCGCTCGCGAAGAGGGCCATCGTCGCCGCCTTCTCCGCGGCGCGCATGCGCCCGTGCAGCAGGCCGACGCGCAGGCCGGGCAGGGCGGCGCAGAGCTGCTCGTGCGTGGCGGTGGCGTTCTGCAGGTCGAGCGCCGCCGATGCCTCGACGAGCGGGCAGACCCAGTAGACCTGGCGACGGTGCCGTGCCTCGTCGCGGATGCGGGCGATGACCTCGTCGCGCTTGGCATCGGAGAACAGCTTGGTGACGACCGGCGTGCGCCCCGGCGGAAGGCTGTCGATGGTGCTGACGTCGAGGTCGGCGAACAGCGTCATCGCCAGGGTGCGCGGGATCGGCGTCGCGCTCATCATCAGCATGTGCGGGTCGAGGCCGGCGAGCTTGTCGCGCAGGGCCAGCCGCTGGCCGACGCCGAAGCGGTGCTGCTCGTCGACGATCGCCAGGCCGAGGCGGGCGAAGCGCACCTGCTCCTCGATCACCGCATGCGTGCCGACGACGAGGGCGGCCTCGCCCGAGGCCACCTGCTCGAGCATCGCCTCGCGGGCCTTGCCCTTGCGGCTGCCGGTGAGCCAGGCGACGGTGACCCCGAGCGGCGCCAGCCAGCCGACCAGCTTCTTCAGGTGCTGCTCGGCGAGGATCTCGGTCGGCGCCATCAGGGCGCATTGCCAGCCGGCGTCGATGCTGCGCGCCGCCGCCAGCGCCGCGACCACGGTCTTGCCCGAGCCGACGTCGCCCTGGAGCAGGCGATGCATCGGAATCTCGCGGCCGAGGTCGCCGGTGATCTCCGCCGCGACCCGCTGCTGCGCCGGCGTCAGCCGGAACGGCAGCGCCTCGAGCAAGGCGTCGTGCAGCCCGGTCGCCGCGCTCGGGCTGGCCAGCCGCGGCGCCCGTTGCCGCTCCCGCTCGCGCTTGGCGAGCAGCTGCGAGAGCTGCTGCGCCAGCAGCTCGTCGTACTTGAGCCGCTGCCACGCAGGATGCGAGCGGTCCTCGAGGGCGCCGGCGTCGAGGCCGGGCGCGGGATGGTGCAGCCGGGCCAGCGCCTCGCGCAGCGTGGGCAGGCCCGCAGGGACGAGCCCGGGCGGCAGGTGCTCGTCGAGGTCGGCACGGGCGAGACCGGTCTCCACGGCCTTGCGCAGCACGTGCTGCGACAGCTGCACCGTGCTCGGATAGACCGGCGTGAGCGACGTCGGCAACGGCGTCTCGGCAGTCGCCGCCTTGAACACCGGATGCACCATCTCCAGCCCGAAGAAGCCGCCGCGCGCCTCGCCGCGCACGCGAAGGCGCTTGCCGGCGGCGAGTGCCTTCTGGTGCGAGGGGTAGAAGTGCAGGAAACGCAGGACGAGGTCGCCGCTCTCGTCCGAGATCGTGACGACGAGCTGGCGGCGCGGCCGGAACTGGATCCTCGACTCGCCGACGATGCCCTCCACCTGCCCGGTCTCGCCGTCGCGCAGCGACGCGATCGGCACGATGCGGGTCTCGTCCTCGTAGCGCAGCGGCAGGTGCAGCGCGAGGTCGATGTCGCGGTGCAGGCCCAGCTTCTCCAGCGCCTTGTCGGGAGCCGATCGCGAGGGGGTCGATCGCGAAGGGGCGGATCGGGCACTCGCCGACCGGGAAGGGGCCATGGGAGAATTTTGCCTCTCCATGACACCGCCCCTCGGCCTCGGCGACTTCGACTTCGCGCTGCCGCCGGAGCTGATCGCGCAGCAACCGACGGCCGAGCGCAGCGGCTCGCGGCTGCTCGACGGCCGCGGCGACATCCCGGTCGACCGCATGTTCCGCGAGCTGCCCGGCCTGCTTCGCGCCGGCGACCTGCTCGTCGTCAACGACACCCGCGTGATGAAGGCACGCCTGCTCGGCGTCAAGGCGAGCGGCGGCGCCGTCGAGGCGCTGGTCGAGCGCGTCGACGACGACGGCACCGTCCTCGCGCACGTGCGCGCCAGCAAGGCGCCCCGGACCGGCAGCACGATCCGCTTCGCCGACGCGTTCGAGGTCGAGGTCCTCGGTCGGGCCGGCGCCGACGCGTCCTTGTACCGGCTGCGCTTTCCGGCCGATCCGCACTCGCTGCTCGATGCGCACGGCCACGTGCCGCTGCCGCCCTACATCGAGCGCGGTGACGGGCCGGACGACGAGCGCCGCTACCAGACGGTGTTCGCGACCCAGCCGGGAGCGGTCGCCGCGCCGACCGCCGCCTTGCACTTCGACGCCGCGCTCCTCGCCGAGCTCGACGCACGCGGCATCGAGCGCACGGCGATCACCCTGCACGTCGGTGCCGGCACCTTCCAGCCGGTGCGCAGCGAGGCCCTCGCCGAGCACGTGATGCACAGCGAGCGATTTCGGGTCGGCGCCGAAGCCGTCGCGTCCATCGCCCGCACGCGGGCGCGCGGCGGCCGGGTGGTGGCGGTCGGCACGACCAGCCTGCGCGCGCTCGAGTCCGCGGCCTTGCGCGGCAGCGAGCCTGGCGTGCCGCCGGCGAGCGAAGGCGAGACCGATCTCTTCATCCAGCCCGGCTTCCGGTTCCGCGTCGTCGACCTGCTGCTGACCAACTTCCACCTGCCCCGCAGCACGCTGCTCATGCTCGTGTCGGCCTTCGCCGGGCACGCCCGGGCGATGGCGCTCTACCGGCACGCCGTCGCGGCGCGCTACCGCTTCTTCAGCTACGGCGACGCGATGCTGCTCGAGCGCGAGCGACGCTAGGGGCCCGGGCACGCCGCGGCCCCCGACAATCCGGACATGCTTTCCTTCGATGTCCTGACCCGCTCCGGCGCGGCGCGGCGCGGCCGGCTCACGCTCAACCACGGCGCGGTCGAGACGCCGGTCTTCATGCCCGTCGGCACCTACGGCAGCGTCAAGGGCGTGATGCCGTCGTCGCTCGAGACGATGGGCGCCGAGATCATCCTCGGCAACACCTTCCACCTCTGGCTGCGGCCGGGCCTCGACGTGCTGACGCAGTTCGGCGGCCTGCATCGCTTCGAGGCCTGGACCCGTCCCATCCTCACCGACAGCGGCGGCTTCCAGGTCTGGTCGCTCGGCGCCAGCGCCAAGGTCAGCGAGCAGGGCGTCGCCTTCCAGTCGCCCGTCAACGGCGACAAGCTGCTGCTGACGCCGGAAGTCAGCATGCAGATCCAGCGCGTGCTGAACAGCGACATCGCGATGCAGTTCGACGAGTGCACGGCCTACCAGGTCGAGGGTCGCGTCACCGGCGAAGCCGAGGCGCGCCGCTCGATGCAGATGAGCCTTCGCTGGGCCGTGCGCTCGCGCGCCGAGTTCGAGCGGCTCGGCAACCCGAACGCACTCTTCGGCATCGTCCAGGGCGGGATGTTCGAGCACCTGCGCGAGGAATCGGTGGCCGGACTGGCCGAGCTCGACCTCCCCGGCTACGCCATCGGCGGCGTCAGCGTCGGCGAGCCGAAGGAGGACATGCAGCGCATCGTCGCCCACACGCCGCACCGCCTTCCGGAAGGCAAGCCGCGCTACCTGATGGGCGTCGGCACGCCCGAGGACCTCGTCGACGGCGTGCACGCCGGCGTGGACATGTTCGACTGCGTGATGCCGACGCGCAACGCCCGCAACGGCCACCTGTTCACGCGCTTCGGCGACCTGCGCATCAGGAACGCCCGCTACAAGACCGACGAGGCCCCCCTCGATCCCGCCTGCGGCTGCCCGACCTGCGCCCGCTTCTCGCGCGCCTACCTGCATCACCTCGACCGCTGCGGCGAGATGCTGGGGCCGATGCTGGCCAGCGTGCACAACCTGCACTTCTACGTGAACCTGATGCGCGAGATCCGAGACGCGCTCGAGGCGGAAACCCTCGGCGCGTGGACGGCGCAGTTCCGCAGCGACCGTCGGCGCGGGGTCTGAGCCCGTCGGACGCCGCCGACCTCGGCAAGGGCCGCCCGCCGACGCCCGGTCGGGCTGCCGACTCACGGGCCCGGCGCGAGTCGCTGCCTAAGGTGACCCTCGCGACTCTCGCCGGGAGCGCGCCTGCCCTCGTCAACAGCGCCATCCAGCGCCCCAATGCCATGACCAAGATCAGCGACATCATGACCCGCAGCGTCGCCGTCGTGCAGCGCGACGAAACCCTGCAGGCGGCGGCGACCCGCATGAAGCAGATGGACATCGGCGCCTTGCCCGTGGTCGACGGCAAGGCCCTGGTTGGCATGGTGACCGACCGCGACATCACCGTGCGGGGCGTCGCCGCCGGCATGATCCCGCAGGAGTCCGTCGTCTCCGACGTGATGACCGAGGAAGTGCGCTGGTGCCGCGCCGACGACAGCGTCGAGCAGGTGCTGGAGCAGATGGGCGACGAGCAGGTGCGGCGGCTCGCCGTCCTCGACGCCGGCAACGAGATCGTGGGCATCGTCGCCCTCGGCGACCTCGCGACGCGACAATCGGCCGATGTGGACGAGACGTTGCGAGAGATCTCGACGCCGACGGGTTCTTGAGACCGCCTAACCGACTCCAGCGCTACCTCGGCACGCGCTTCCTGGGCGCGGCGGCGCAGCACGTGCTGCGCCACCCGGGCAGCTTCGCCCTGCAGACGCTGAAGGCGTTCAAGGCGAACCAGGGCCTGCTGCTCGCCGGCGCCGTCGCGTACTACGCGCTGCTCTCGATCGTCCCGCTGCTGATCCTCAGCGTCATCGCCCTGACGCATCTGATCGAGCAGGAGGAGCTGCTCTCCACCCTCGCCCGCTACCTCGAGTGGCTGGTGCCCAGCCAGTCGGCGGCCGTGGTGCGCGAGCTGGCCGTCTTCCTGCAGAACCGCGACAAGATCGGCTGGCTGCTGTTCGCGACCATGCTGTTCTTCAGCTCGCTCGCCTTCACCGTGCTCGAGAACGCGATGTCGGTGATCTTCGTGCACCGGGTGGTGGCGCGGAAGCGCCGCTTCATCTTCTCCGCGCTGCTCCCTTACGCCTACATCCTGTCCCTCGGCGTCGGCCTGCTGCTCATGACGCTCGTCGCCGGCAGCCTGCAGGCGGTCGGCAAGGAGAGCGTCAACCTGTTCGGCCGCGAGTGGGGGCTGAAAGGGCTGTCGGGCGCGCTGCTCTACCTGCTCGGCCTGGCGGGCGAGATCTTCGTGCTGACCTCCGTCTACCTGGTCATGCCGGCGGGCCGGCTGGCCTGGCGCCACGCGCTCATCGGCGGCGTCACCGCGGCGCTGCTGTGGGAGATCACCCGGCACCTGCTCGTCTGGTACTTCGCGACGCTGTCGCAGGTGAACATCGTCTACGGCTCGCTGACGACGGCCATCGTCGTCCTCCTCAGCCTCGAGATCGCGGCCGGCCTGCTCCTGTTCGGCGCGCAGGTGATCTCGGAGTACGAGCGGCTCGAGCACCAGGGACCGGCGCCCGAGGGCACCCCACCCGGGTTCACGACCGCCTGATCAGGACGCGAGCAGGCGAGCCACGCGCTCGCGCAGCAGCGCCGGCGACGCCTGGCGCGGCGGCACCGCGTCACCGGCGACCAGGCCGACGCGGCTGAAGAGCCCGCGGCGGAAGGGGCGGCGCATGGCCCGGCCCTCGACGCGCGAGAAGAACGAGCCCCAGAGGTTCTGCAGGGCGAGCGGAACGACCGGCACCGGGTGGCTCTCGAGCAGCTTCATCACGCCGCCTTTGAACTCGGCGAGCTCGCCGTCGCGCGTGATCGCGCCCTCGGGGAAGATGCACAGGAGGTCGCCCTCCTCGAGGACCTGGCGGGCGCGCACGAAGGCCTGCTCGTACGTTGCGGCGTCCACCTTCTGCGGCGCGATCGGGATCGCCTTCGCCAGCCTGAAGAACCAGCCGAGCAGCGGGCTGCGGAAGATCTGGTGGTCCATGATGAAGCGGATCGGCCGCGGGCTGGCGGCCATCAGCAGGACCGGGTCGATGAAGCTCACGTGGTTGCAGACCAGGAGCGCGGCACCCTGGGTCGGGATGTTCTCGTCGCCGCGGACCCGGAAGCGGTAGACCAGGCGGGCGACGACGAAAGCCACGAAGCGGAGCAGGTACTCGGGAACGAGCGCGAAGACGTAGATCGCGACCAGGGCATTGAGCAGCGCCATGGCCAGGAACACCTGCGGGATGGACAGGCCCGCCTTCAGCAGGGCGCCCACGATCACCGCGCTGGCGATCATGAACAGCGCATTGAGGATGTTGTTGGCGGCGATGATGCGCGCCCGGTGGCTCGGCTGCGCCCGCAGCTGGATGAGCGCGTACATCGGCACGCTGTAGAGCCCGGCCGAGAGCGACAGCAGCGCCAGATCGGCCATCACCCGCCAGTGCGCCGGCTGGCCGAGGAAGCCGGCGAGGGTGAGGGCCGACCCCGGCGGCAGGGCGCGCGAGGCGAAGTACAGGTCGACCGAGAACACGCTCATCCCGAGCGCGCCGAGCGGCACCAGGCCGATCTCGACATGGCGGCGCGAGAGCACCTCGCAGAGCAGCGAGCCGACGCCGATGCCCACCGAGAAGACCACCAGCAGCAGCGAGGCCACCCGCTCGTCGCCATGCAGCACGTCCTTGGCGAAGGAGGGGAACTGGGCCAGGAAGGCGGCTCCGAAGAACCACATCCAGGAGATGCCGAGCAGGGAGCGGAAGACGACGATGTTCCCGTGCGCCAGCCGCAGGTTGCGGATCGTCTCGCTGACCGGGTTCCAGTTGATGCGCAGGCCCGGGTCGCTGGAGGGCGATGCCGGGATCGCCTGCGCGGTCAGGCGGCCGATGACGGCCACGCCGAGGCAGGCTGCGGCGACATAGGTCGGGCCGGCCCCGCGCACCGCGATCAGCAGGCCGCCGGCGACGTTGCCGAGCAGGATGGCGACGAAGGTGCCCATCTCGATCATGCCGTTGCCGCCCGTCAGCTCGCGCTCGTCGAGGTGCTGCGGCAGGTAGGCGAACTTCACCGGCCCAAAGAGGGTCGAGTGCACGCCCATGAGGAAGACACAGGCGAGCAGCAGCGGAACGTCGGCGCTCAGGAAGCCCCAGCCGGCCAGCGCCATGATCGCGATCTCCAGCCACTTGACGAAGCGCGTCAGCTGCGCCTTGTCGTACTTGTCGGCGAGCTGGCCACTGGTCGCCGAGAACAGCAGGAAGGGCAGGATGAACAGGGCGCCGATCGCCAGCCCGGCCAGGTCGCTCGGCAGCCAGCTCACCTGCAGCTGGTAGGTGACCAGCACGGTGAGCGCGAACTTGAAGAGGTTGTCGTTGCCGGCGCCGAGGAACTGGGTCCAGAAGAAGGGCGCGAAGCGGCGCTGGCCGAGGAGCGCGAACTGGTTCGGATGCTCCGCGCCGACGCTGGGCGAGACGGGGTCGGCGCGGGTGCTCACGCGTGCAGCGTAGCAAAACGGTCGGCCGAGCCCACGCGAGCGGCGCGAGCCGGTCGCGAGCGGCCCGACGCGGCTCAGTCCGCGACCCGGTCGATGACGAAGTTGGCGCCGTCGTACTGGCCGAGCACGTCGACGAGGTAGGGGAGCGTCGCTGCGAGCTGGCCGTGCAGGAGGTGGGGCGGATTGACGACGAAGACGCCGCTGCCGGCGAGGCCGAAGCCCTGCGCGTCCGGCTGCTGGACGGTGAGGCGCACGTGCAGCCATGCGCCGGGGGCGAGCGCCTGCAGCCGGCGCGGCAGTTCCGCGGCCTCGACCTTCGTCACCTGCGGATACCAGACGAGGTACACGCCCTCGGCGAAGCGGGCCAGGGCGTCCCGCAAGGTCGCCACGACCTTCGGGTAGTCGGCATTGCCTTCGTAGCTGGGGTCGAGGAGGACGGCGCCGCGCCGGCTCGGCGGCGGCAGCTGCGACCGGAGCCCGGCGAAGCCGTCGCCGTCGTAGACCGTGGCCCGGCGGTCGCCGGCGAGCGTCGCGCGCAGGATCTTCTGCTCGGTGGGATGCAGCTCGAAGGCGCGCAGCTGGTCGTGCTCGCGAAGCAGCATCTGCGCCAGGGCCGGCGACCCGGGATACTGGCTGAGGATGCCGTCCGGGTTGAAGCGGCGCACCAGCGCCACGTAGTCGGCGAGCGGGCCGGGCAGGTCGTCGCGCGTCCACAGCCGGGCGATGCCCCGCTCGTACTCGCCCTTCTTGCGCGCGTAGGCGCTCTCGAGCGAGTAGCCGCCGGCGCCGCCGTGCGCATCGACGTAGCGGTACGGCTTGGGCTTGGCGTTCAGGTGCGTCAGCACCAGCATCAGCACCAGGTGCTTGAGGACGTCGGCGTGGTTGCCGGCGTGAAACGCGTGCCGGTAGGCGAGCATCAGCCGCGTCCCATGCGGGCGCGAAACAGCTCGACGATGCCGACCTCGCGCGGGCCGGGCAGCAGCGTGAACGGCTGCCCGGCGGCGAGGGTTCCCGGCTCGCGCACCGCCAGGTAGGCGCCGCACCAGGCGCTCTCGGCCATCAGCTTGCCGGCGTGCTTGAAGCCCATGGCGGCGTTGAACTTGAAGCAGGGAAAGCGCGGCTCGCTCACCGCCAGGGCGCAGTCCGGGAAGCGCAGCACGTCGCCGATCCACAGGCCGCTCTCGAGCACGCCTTCGAGCGTCAGGTTCTCGCCCAGCGAGCCGGGCGGCAGCGGCTCGTCCCACAGCGCCACGCCGGCCTGGGCACGCACGGTCTGCCAGAAGCCGTAGTGCTCGCCCGGATAGGCGTAGACCGCCTTGCCGGGGCCGCCGTGGACGGAGAGATCGGCCTGCTCGTCGCCTTCGATGCCCAGGGGCAGCACGGCGCGAGCGCCCTCGACCGGGCGCTTGCCGATCGCCGTCATGACGCGGCGGCCATTGATCGACACCGCCACCGCCGGCGCGACGTTGAGGCTGCGCAGGCGACCGGAAACGGCCACGTCAACGCCCTCGCCAGGTGCCGGACCGGCTCATGCGGCCGGCGCCCGGTAGCCGCGCACCGAGCCGACCACCGCCCGGCCGCGCCCGCCGCCGATCCAGCCGAGGAAGATCTTGCCGGCCGGATGGCTGACCCGGAACGAGCGCATCGCGTGCACCGCTTCGGCCAGCGTCGGGTCGCCGTCGACGACGATCGCGAGCGGCGCTCCGCCCAGGGTCGCCCAGGCGCCCCGCTCCACCAGGGCATAGGCGCCGCGCTCGCGCACCTGGCCGATGAAGCTGCGGCCCGGCTCGGCCGTCACGTACCAGGGCGCGACCGGCTCGACCCGGGCGGCGCGCCAGAGCGCCTGCTCGGCGACGTGGACGCCCGAGCCGTCGCCGGCGCTGAGGAAGGGCGCGGCCGGCGTGGCGGCCGTGGCCTGCTCGCGGATGCGCAGCAGGGCCTCGGCGCCGCTCTGGCCGCGCGCGGCGGCCCGGCCGCGGGTGCGCGGCGCCGGCCCGACAAGCACGAACTCGCCGTGAGCGATCAGGCGCCGGTCATGGACCAGGTTCTGCTGCGCGATGCGGCCTTCGGCCTCCGGCGCGTTCAGCAGGGCGGCGTCGACCTCGCCGTTCGTCACCGCATCGAGCACGGCCAGTGCCGGGCCGGGAACGAGCTTCACCGCGATGCCGGTGTCGGCGCTGAAGGCGCGCTGCAGGCCGGGGGCGAGGCCCGAGTCGGCGAGGGAGCGGTCGACCCCCAGCCGCAACGGTCCGCCCGTGCCGGGCTTGCGCTGCGCGTGGGCCCCCGGCAGCAGCAGCGCCCCGGCGGCGGCGAGGAAGGGGCGGCGCAGCATGCCTCGATTATCGCGGCGCCGCACCCCCGACCCTGCGGGGTGGTGGGCACGGGGACGAGGACTACACTGCCGCAAAAGCCGAAAAACCGGCGTTCGCCATGGGCGAAACGGGTCCCTCCCGGGACCGCCGGGTTGACTGACTGGACCGCCATGAATTCCCTCCCCTCCCGTCCCGCGGCACTCAATCCGCCGCCGTATGTCCGCCATCGCAAGCTCGTCCAATGGGTCGCCGACATGGCTGCCCTCACCGGTGCCAGGGACGTGTTCTGGTGCGACGGCAGCGACGCCGAGTACGAGCGCCTGTGCGGCGAGCTCGTCGCCGCCGGCACCTTCGTCAAGCTGAACCCGGAGCTGCGGCCGCGCAGCTACCTGGCGCGCAGCGCGCCGAGCGACGTGGCCCGCGTCGAGGACCGGACCTTCATCTGCTCGGAGCGCGCCGAGGACGCCGGCCCGACCAACAACTGGAAGTCGCCCGAGGAGATGCGGCAGCTGCTGCAGACCGGCCTGCCCGACGGTACGCCGCCGCTCTTCCGCGGCTGCATGCGCGGCCGCACGATGTACGTGGTGCCGTTCTCGATGGGTCCGCTCGGTTCGGAAATCTCGCACATCGGCGTCGAGCTGAGCGACAGCGCCTACGTTGCGGTCAACATGAAGCTCATGACGCGGATGGGCCGCGCCGTGCTCGACGTGCTCGGCGCCGACGGCCACTTCGTGCCCTGCATGCATTCCGTCGGCGCGCCGCTCGCGCCGGGCGAGAAGGACGTGCCCTGGCCCTGCAACGCCACCAAGTACATCGTCCACTACCCCGAGACCCAGGAGATCTGGAGCTACGGCTCCGGCTACGGCGGCAATGCGCTGCTCGGCAAGAAGTGCTTCGCCCTGCGCATCGCCTCGGTGATGGGCCGCTCCGACGCCGACAAGGCGGGCGGCAAGCCGGGCTGGCTCGCCGAGCACATGCTGATCCTCGGCGTCACCTCGCCCGAGGGCGAGAAGCACCATGTCGCCGCCGCCTTCCCGAGCGCCTGCGGCAAGACGAACTTCGCGATGTTGATCCCGCCGGCCGGCCTGTCCGGCTGGAAGGTGACGACGGTCGGCGACGACATCGCCTGGATCAAGCCGGGCGCCGACGGCCGCCTGCACGCGATCAACCCCGAGGCCGGCTACTTCGGCGTCGCCCCGGGCACCAACGAGCAGACCAACCCGAACTGCATGGCGAGCCTGCGCAGCGACGCCATCTTCACCAACGTCGCCCTGACCGACGACGGCGACGTCTGGTGGGAAGGCATGACGGCCGAGCCGCCGACACACCTGATCGACTGGCAGGGCCGCGACTGGACCCCGGCCTCTGCCACGCCGGCGGCGCATCCGAACGCGCGCTTCACGGTGGCCGCGACCAACAACCCGGCGCTTGACCCCGCCTGGGACTCTCCGGAAGGCGTGCCGATCGACGCCTTCGTCTTCGGCGGCCGGCGCTCGACGACGGTGCCGCTGGTCGCCGAGGCGCGCGACTGGACCGAAGGCGTCTACATGGCTGCGACGATGGGGTCGGAGACCACCGCGGCGGCCGCCGGCGCCCAGGGCGTGGTCCGCCGCGATCCGTTCGCCATGTTGCCGTTCATCGGCTACAACATGAGTGAGTACTTCCAGCACTGGCTGGATTTCGGCGCCTTGATGGCCCGATCGGGCGTCCGCCTGCCGAAGATCTTCTGCGTCAACTGGTTCCGCAAGGGCGATGACGGCAAGTTCGTGTGGCCGGGCTACGGCGAGAACATGCGGGTCCTGCGCTGGATCGTCGAGCGCGTCGAAGGCCGCGCCGGCGGCGAGCTGAATCCGTTCGGCACCACGCCGCGCCACGAGGACCTCGACTGGTCCGGCCTCGACTTCGATCGCACCCGCTACGAGCAGGTCACGTCGCTGGACCCGGCGGCCTGGGCCGCGGAGCTCGCGCTCCACGAGGACCTGTTCGGCCAGCTCGCGCACGGCCTGCCGGCCGAGCTGCCCGAAGTGCGTCAGCGCATCGCCGACCGCTTCGCCGCGTGAGCGGGCCGCGGCGGGTGAGCCCGTGACGGCTCGCATGGGTCGCCGACCGCCTCCGCCGTTGGCGCCATGAGCCTGCCAACGTCCGTTCCGCCGTCGCGGCCGGCGCTGGCGGCAGCGGCGAGCGACCTCAGCGACGCCGAGTTCGCCGAGCTCGACGAGCTGCTCGCCGGCATCCCGGAGCCGCTCGAGCCGCTCGACGTGGTGATGCTCGACGGCTTCCTGTGCGGCGTGATCGTCCAGCCGCGGCTCATCGAAGCCGACGAATGGCTGCCCTACGTGTTCGACGCCGGCGGCCACCGCTGGGGCGAGGCGGAGCCTTCGGCCGAGCGGCTTCGCGCCGAAAGCCTGGTGCTTCGACGCAAGACCGCGCTCGTCCGCTCGATCGTCGAGTTCGGCGGCTTCGATCCGTTCATCCTCGAGCCGGAGCCGGCCGGCGCGGTCGAAGGCGACGGCGAGGGGACGGCCGCGGAGGCCGGCGAGGCGACCGAGGCGACGACGGACGCGAGCGAGCCGGCTGCACCGCCTCATGCGGCCCCCGACCCAGCGACTGACACGGGCACAGACGCTGCGGCACCGGCCGCGACGGCGTCGCCCGACCCGCTCGCCGAAGCGCTCCTGCCCTGGGTCGCCGGCTTCGAGCAGGCCGTGCACCTGTTCCCGGAGCTCGCCGAGCTGCGCAACCCGGCGGTCGAGGCGACGCTCGCGCGCCTGTTCCGCTTCCTGCCGGCCGAGGGCGACGACGAGCTGGCGACACTGGCCGTGCTGGCGCGTGAGCGGCCGCTGCCGACGCTCGATGCGGCGATCGCCGAGGTGGTCGCCTGCGTCGCCGAGCTGCACGACCTGACCGAGCCGCTCCGCTACAAGGTCGACGCGGTCCGGCGCGAGCACCCGAAGGTCGGCCGCAACGAGCCGTGCCCCTGCGGCAGCGGTCGCAAGTTCAAGCAGTGCCACGGCGCACGCCCGGCGTGAGCGCGAGCCGGCCGCTGCCGATTCATCGCGGCTGATGCGGCTGCAGCTCCTGTCGGACCTGCACCTCGAGACCGAGGTCTACCAGCCGACCCCGGCGCCCGACGCCGAGCTGCTGATCCTCGCCGGCGACATCGACGCGACCTGGGCGGGCCTCGCCCTCTTCCGCGACTGGCCGCGGCCGGTGCTCTTCGTCCCCGGCAACCACGAGTTCGACGGCCGCGACCTCGCCGAGGCCGTGCCCGAGCTCCGCGCCCGCTGCGCCGAGCTCGGCCTGATCTTCCTCGACCGCCACAGCATCGTCGTGCGCGATGGCGCCGGCACGCGCATCCGCATCGTCGCGACCACGCGCTGGTGCGACTTCGACCTCTTCGGCGCGACGCGCCGGCCGAAGGCGATGCGCGCCGCGGCCTACTTCATGGACCTGATGCAGGCACGGCGCGACGGCCGTCCGTTCGACGTCGAGGCGGTGCGCGACGAAGCGCTGCAGTGCCGGGCCTGGCTGGAGACCGAGCTGAGCAAGCCCGCCGGCGACTGGGACCGGACGGTCGTCGTGACCCACTTCGCGCCCAGCGTGAAGAGCGCCGATCCCCGCTACGGGACGCAGAGCGGCACGGCGAGCTTCTGCAATGCCGACGACGACCTGCTGCCGCATGCCGACCTCTGGCTGCACGGCCACCTGCACTGCGTGCACGACTACCGGGTCGGGCACGGCCGCGGGTTCACGCGCGTGGTCTGCAACTCGCGCGGTCACGAGCGGCGCGGCGAGGCCGCGGCGCATCGGCCGGACCTCGTCATCGAGGTCTGAGCGGGCGCTCGGGGCTTCGAGCGGACCCGCGCCGGTCAGTAGCTCGAGCGCCGGTGCAGTCGATGCTCGAAGCGGCTCTTGGGGCCCGCTTCGCGGCGCGCCGCCTCTTCGGCTTCAGGCTCGAGGGTCGTCATGGCGTCGAGGCCGAAGGCGGTGCCCATCTCGGCCGGGTCCTCGACACGCGGGCCGAGAGAACGCCGCGAGATCATGGCCAGGAAGCGGCGGGCGGGGGCGATCAGCTTCATCGGCACCTTCGGAAGCAAGGCTTCGTCGCCGAAGTATGAAATGCCAGGACCGCGGATGGCGTGTCGATTTGCGACACGAAGCGGTTGCAATTCGCGCTTGACCCGGCCGCGCCGCGACCGGGTCAGGGATCTACTCAGGCACGTACTTGTTGCCGGCCGCCTTGTAGCGGGCGACGGCGCGCTTCAGGTCGCGGTGTTCCTCGCACGGCAGGAAGCAGGCCTTGTCGAGGGCGGCCAGGCGCTGCTCGGCCATCGGCAGGTTGCCGGTCATCAGGTAGAGCTCGCCGGAGTACTCGAGCGCGCCGCGATGCTTGGGGTTGATCTTCAGCGCATCGTTGTAGAAGCGCTCGGCACTGGCGTAGTTGGCCGGGTCGGCCTTGCGCAGGCTGTAGCCCATCAGGTTGTTCCAGTCGGCGCTGTTGGCGTCCTCGACCTTCTTCAGCTCCGCGACGGCGCCGGTCCAGTCCTTGGCGGCGATCTTCGCGCGCGCCGGGGCGAGCGTGTCCGCCGCGGCCGAGGTGGAGCCGGTGTCCGCGGCGATGCCGGGGCCGGCGGCGAAGAGCAGGCACGAGGCGATGCAAAGACGCAGGGTCGCTGATCTCATCGGGAAATCTCCTGGGTCGGATCGACGCTCGCGAGGATAGCGGCTGGCGCAGCGCTTGCGCAGGCCGGCGAAAGGCAGCTTCTAGAATCGCGCCCCCACGCGCGACGCCCGCCGCCTGCCATGCCCGCCCCGAGCTTCTGCGCCATCGACTTCGGCACGTCGAACTCGGCCATCGCGGTGCCTCGAGACGGCGCGATGCAGCTGGTCGAGCTCGAGCCCGGCTTCCGCACCATGCCAACGGCCCTCTTCTACGCCGCCGACGGCTCGCCGCACGAGCCGCCCCGCTGCGAGTTCGGGCGCGCCGCCGTCGCTGCTTATGTCGACGGCATCGACGGCCGGCTGATGCGGTCGATGAAGAGCATCCTTGGCAGCAGCCTGGTCGAGCAGACCACCGACATCGGCGGCGGCCGCGGCGTCCGCTTCCTCGACGTCGTCGCGACCTACCTGGCGCGTCTGCGCCGCTGCGCCGAAGCGGCAGCGGATGCGCCGGTCACGCGCGCCGTCGTCGGCCGGCCGGTCTTCTTCGTCGACGACGATCCGGTGCGCGACGCGCAGGCCGAGGCGGCACTGCGCACGGCGGCGGCGCGCGCCGGCTTCGAGGAGATCCACTTCCAGTACGAGCCGATCGCGGCCGCCTTCGACCACGAGCAGGCGGTCGTCGCCAAGGAGAAGGTGCTGGTCGCCGACATCGGCGGCGGCACGTCGGACTTCTCGGTCGTGCGGGTCGGCCCGGAGCGCGCCGGCCGCGTCGAGCGCAAGGGCGACATCCTCGCCAACCACGGCGTGCACATCGCCGGCACCGACTTCGATCGCCGCATCGAGCTGGCGGCGATCCTGCCCCTGCTCGGCTACGGAGCCTTTGGTCCGGCGATCGACGGCGCGCCGCCGCGCGAGGTGCCGAGCGCCGTCTACTTCGATCTCGCGACCTGGCACCTGATCAACACCGTCTACCACCCGCAGCGGGTCGCCGAGCTGCGGGCGATGCGCTCGTTCTACGCCGACCCGGTGCAGCATCGGCGGCTGATGACGGTGGTGAACGAGCGGCTCGGTCACGAGCTCGTCGCCCGCGCCGAGGCCGCCAAGATCGCCGTGTCGGGCGGCGGCCGCAGCATCGTCGCGCTCGACGTCGTCGAGCCGGGGCTCGAGTCCGTGCTCGATGCGGCCATGGCCTTGCAGGCGCTGGAGGTCGACTTCGGCCGCATCGTCGACGCCGCGCGCCGGACGGTGGCGCAGGCCGGCCTGGCCGGCGCGGACATCGACGCGCTCTACTTCACCGGAGGCTCGACCGGCCTCGACGTGTTGAGCCGGCGCCTGCAGCAGGCCTTCCCGCGTGCGCGGGCGGTCCGCGGCGACCGCTTCGCCAGCGTTGCCAACGGCCTGGCGCTGCACGCGCAGCGCCGCTTCGGCGCACGTGCCTGATCAGGCGCCGAGAACCGCCGCCATGGCCGTGGCCGTGCCCTGCACGTTGCCGCGGTTCAGGCCGGCGACGCACATCCGGCCGGAGCGAAGCAGGTAGACGGCGAACTCCTCGCGCAGGCGCTCGACCTGCTGCGGCGACAGGCCGGTGTAGCTGAACATGCCGCGCTGGTTCAGGAAGTAGGCGAAGTCGCGGCCGGGTATGCGCTCGGCCAGGATCCGGTGCAGCGCCATGCGCATCGCCTTGATCCGCTCGCGCATCGTCGCCAGCTCGGCCTCCCAGGCCTGCCGCAGCTCGGGCTCGCCGAGCACGGCAGCGACGAGCTGGCCGCCGTGGATCGGCGGGCTCGAGTAGTTGCGCCGCACCGTGAACTTCAGCTGGCCGAGGACGTTGTCGGCCTCGCCGGCATCGCCGCACACGACGCTCAGGGCGCCGCAGCGCTCGCCGTAGAGGCTCATGCTCTTGGAGAAAGAGTTGGCGACGACGAAGCGCATCGGCTTGCCGTCGTGGCCGCGCGCCGCGCCGAGCGCCCGCACCGCATAGGCGTCCTCGGCGATGCCGCCGCCGAAGCCCTGATAGGCGAGGTCGAGGTAAGGCAGCAGGTCGCGCTCGGCGAGAAGCGGGATGAGCCGGTCCCATTGCGCACGGGAGAGGTCGACGCCGGTCGGATTGTGGCAGCAGGCGTGCAGCAGCACGACGCTGCGCCGCGGCACGCTGCCCAGCGTCTCGCACATCGCCGCGAAGTCGAGGCCGCCGGTCGCCGCGGCGTAGTACGGGTAGCTGTGCACGGCGATGCCGGCGCCGTCGAACATCGACGCGTGGTTCTCCCAGCTCGGATCGCTGACCCAGACGGCGCTGCCCGGCAGCCAGCGGGCGATGAAGTCGGCGCCGACCTTGAGGCCGCCGCTCGACCCGACCGACTGGATCGTCGCCACGCGCTTCGATGCCAGCGCCTCGTGCTCGCGCCCGAACAGCAAGGCCTGGACCTCGGCGCGCATGTTGGCGGCGCCCTCGATCGGCAGGTACGGCTTGGCCGCCTCGCGGGCGCAGACGGCCTTCTCGGCGCGCCGAACCGAGTCGAGCACGGGCACGCGTCCGGCATCGTCGAAGTAGATGCCGATCGACAGGTTGATCTTGCCCGGCCGCGGGTCCTTCTGGAAGTCGTCGTTCAGGCTGAGGATGGGGTCGCCGGCGAACGGCTCGACGTGCTCGAACATGTGGGATCTGCCCCCGCTCAGGCGGCGAGCGCCTTCTCGATGTCCGCCTTCAGCGACTGCGGCGGATCGGCCGGCCCGTAGCGCTTGATGACCTGGCCGTCCTTCCCGACCAGGAACTTGGTGAAGTTCCACTTGATGGCCTTGGTGCCGAGGATGCCGCGCTTCTCGGCCGTGAGCCACTTCCAGAGCGGGTGCGCGTTGTCGCCGTTGACCTCGACCTTGGCCATCATGGGAAAGCTGACGCCGTAGTTCTTCTCGCAGAAGGCGGCGATCTCCTCGTTCGAGCCCGGATCCTGGGCGCCGAACTGGTTGCTGGGAAAGCCGATCACGACCAGGCCGCGGTCCCGGTACTGGCGCCACAGCTCCTCGAGTCCGGCGAACTGGGGCGTGAAGCCGCACTGGCTGGCGGTGTTGACGATGAGCGCCACCTTGCCGCGCTGCGTCGACAGGTGGGCCGGCTTGCCCTCGATCGAGGCGGCCTCGAAGTCGAAGAGGCTGTTCTCTCTGGCGGCCATGGTGATCCCGTGTGGAAGTGACGAAGGATGCACGGCGATGGTAGCGCCGGGCCGTCGCCTCAGTGGCTGGCGCTCGGCCGTGTCGCCGCCAAGAGCGCGCCGGCGACGATGAGGGCGCCGCCGAGCGCGACCCGCGGCGTGAGCACGCTGGCGCCCAGGGCGATGGCCGAGGCCGATGCGAAGACCACCTCGGTCAGCATGACCACCGAGGTGCGGTTCGCCGGCAGGCGCGCGGCGCCGTACTGCAGGGCGAGATTGCCGGAGAGGAAGAGCAGCGTCAGGCCGGCGAGCGGCACGACCCAGGCGCTGGCCAGGGCCGGCGGCGCCGGTGCACGGCCGGCCCAGGTCAGCGTCGCCGCCAGCGCCGCGGCGACGACCGCACCGCCGAGGAACATGGCCAGGGCCCGGCCTTCCTCCGGCCGATGCGCTTCGCGCCGCAGGATGACGTTGTTGAAGGCGAACGAGAAGCCGCCGACGACGCCGAGCCAGTCGGCGAGCGATCTCGGGACCGGCAGGCCGCCGCCCGCCGCGGCGTGCGAGCCGGGTCCTCCGCCCTCGGGCCAGAGCACCACCACCGCGCCGGCCACGCCGAGGGCGATGCGCAGCCAGCCGGCGGCGGTCAGGCGCTCGTGCAGCACGAGGCGGGCGAGCAGCACCGTCCACAAGGGCATCAGATAGAAGAGGAGCACGACGCGGACGACGTCGCCGATCGTCACGGCCCAGTTGAACGATGCGTTGGTGACGCCGGCAGCGGTGACCAGCACCCACAGCGCCGGCGTCGTCAGCACCTGCCGCACCGCCCGGGGCCGTGCAGCGACGATCGCCAGGGAGGCCAGCGTGAAGATGATGGCCGTCGCCCACAGCGGGTGCAGGCCGCGCTCCTGCAGGTGGCGGAACGGCCACCACGACGTGCCCCAGACGAAGGCGTTGAAGACCAGCGCGAGAGCGGGCAGGAGGCCGACCGTCATGCGCGCACCCGGGCTCTAGTGCTTGTCGAGCCGGGCGATCGAGAGCAGATGCTTGATCTCTTCGGGGTAGCGCGCGCAGTTCGAGCGATGCCAGTTGCGGATGATCCACATCGTGCCCGCGACCAGCAGGCCGAAGATCGCGATCGCGGCGAAGGCCGAGAGCCCGAAGCGCGTGAGGCCGGTGTAGAAGGCGCCCAGGCCCAGGATGCAGGCCTGCTCGTTGAAGTTCTGCACCGCGATCGAGCGGCCCGCGCCCATCAGGTTGGCGCCGCGGTGCTGCAGCAGGGCGTTCATCGGCACGACGAGGTAGCCGCCGATCGCGCCGAGCAGGATCAGGAACGGCGCCGCGACCCAGACGTTGGTGATCACGTCGAGGCCGACCACCAGCACGCCCATGAGGATGCCCAGCGGTATGACGTTGGTCGCCTGGTCCAGGCGCATCCGCACCGACGCGACGATCGCGCCGACGGCGGTGCCGATCGCGACCACGCCGACGAGGGACGAGGCCTGCGTCGTGCCGTAGCCGAGCGCCGCGGCGGCCCAGGCGAAGACGATGACGCGCAGGTTGCCCGAGACGCCCCAGAAGAGCGTCGTCGTCGCCAGCGAGATCTGCCCCAGCTTGTCGTTCCAGAGGCGGGCGTTGCAGCTGGAGAAGTCGCGCACCATCCAGGCGATGCCGTGCGTCAGCGGCTGCAGCGGCGCATCGGTGCGCGGGATGCGCAGGTTGAACAGCGCGGCGATGACGTACAGCGAAACGATCAGCGCCACCGCGGCCTCCGGCGCCGTGCTGATGCCGGTGTCGAACACAGGCAGGTCGATCACGAGCAGGCGGTCGGACACCGCCCTGCCGATCAGCTGGCCGCCGAGCAGGACGCCGAAGATGATCGAGAGGATCGTCAATCCCTCGATCCAGCCGTTCGCCTTCACCAGCTGCGAATTCGGCAGCAGCTCGGTGAGGATGCCGTACTTGGCCGGTGAATAGGCTGCCGCGCCGAGGCCGACGATGGCGTAGGCGAGCAGCGGATGCGCGCCGAACAGCATCAGCAGGCAGCCGACGACCTTGATCGTGTTGGAGATCAGCATCACCGTGCCCTTGGGCAGCGCGTCGGCGAAGGCGCCGACGCCCGGCGCCAGGATCACGTAGAAGAGCGCGAACATCGGCGTCAGCGCCGGGATGTGCCACGAGGGCGCGCCGCTGGTCCGGAGCAATTCGATGGCAGCCACCAGCAGGGCGTTGTCGGCCAGCGAGCTGAAGAACTGCGCCGCCATGATGGTGTAGAAGCCTTTTTTCATTCGCTACGCGTCGGCTCCTGTCAGGCCGCTGGCCACGGCCCGTCTCCCTGCGGCGGGGTTTATAGCACGCGGTTTTTCGCCCCTTGCCGAGCCCTCCGACGCCCTTGCGCACTGGCAGAATTCCTGCATGCCGCGCCCCATTGAAGCGCTGATCCATGCCGACGCCCTGCGCGCCAACCTGGAGGTGGCGCGGCGCGCTGCCGCAGGCGCGCGCGTGTGGGCGGTGGTCAAGGCCGATGCCTACGGACACGGCATCGGCAACGTCTTCGAGGCGCTGCGCGGCGCCGACGGCTTCGCCCTGCTCGACGTCGCCGAGGCCGAGCGGCTGCGCGAGCTCGGCTGGCGCGGGCCGATCCTGCTGCTCGAGGGCTGCTTCGACGCGCGCGACCTCGAGGCCTGCAGCCGGCTCAGGCTCTGGCACGTGGTCCATGCGTCGGCGCAGATCGAGCTGCTCGCCGCGCTGAAGACGGATCGTCCGCACCGCGTCTTTTTGAAGCTGAACAGCGGCATGAACCGGCTCGGCTTCGCGCCGGCAGCCTTTCGCGCCGCGTGGCTGCGCCTCGACGCCCTGCCGCAGGTGGACGAGATCAGCTTGATGACGCACCTGGCCGACGCCGATGCCGCCGACCCGCGCGCCATCGAGCCGGCCCTGGCCGCGTTCGAGGCGGCGACGAGCGAGCTGCCTGGAGAGCGCTCGATCTGCAACAGCGCCGCGACGCTGCGCTTCGGCGCGAGGCTCGCCGGCGCCGGCGGCGGCTGGGTGCGGCCGGGCATCCTGCTCTATGGCTCGTCGCCGGATCATCCGCAGCATCGGGCAGGCGACTGGGGCCTGGCGCCGGCGATGAGCCTGCGTGCACGCCTGATCGCCGTGCAAGAGCTCGCCGCCGGCGCGAGCATCGGCTACGGCAGCAGCTTCACGGCGACGGCGCCCATGCGAGTCGGCGTCGTCGCGTGCGGCTACGCCGACGGCTACCCGCGGCTCGCGCCGGGCACCAACGAGCGCGGCACCCCGGTGCTCGTCGACGGCGTCCGCACCCGCACGGCGGGACGCGTGTCGATGGACATGATCACGGTCGATCTTTCGCCGGTGCCGCAGGCGCGGGTCGGCAGCGAGGTCGTCCTGTGGGGACGTACGGCGACCGGCACGATTCTTCCCATCGACGAGGTCGCGCATGCGGCCGGCACCGTCGGCTACGAGCTGATGTGCGCACGCGCACCGCGCGTGCCGGTGCGCGTCGCCGAGTGAAGCCGATGCGGCGGAGCGAGGCCGGGAAGGCGCGCCGACAGCGCCCGGGCGTGCAGTGAGCGCCGCCCCGCTCGTCGACGAGTCGGAGGTCGAGATCACGGCCGTGCGCGCCCAGGGGGCGGGCGGACAGAACGTCAACAAGGTGTCGAGCGCGGTGCATCTGCGCTTCGCGATTGCTCCGTCGTCGCTTCCCGAGGCGATCAAGGAGCGCCTGCTCGCGCGCACCGACCGGCGCGTCACCGACGACGGCGTCATCGTCATCAAGGCGCAGCGTCACCGCAGCCAGGACCTCAATCGCCGTGACGCCCTGGCCCGGCTCAACGAGCTGGTCGCGCGCGCCGCCGACGTGCCGCCGACGCGCAAGCCGACGCGACCGACGCGCGCCTCGAAGGAGAAGCGGCTCGAAGGCAAGAGCGTGCGCTCGCAGGTCAAGGCCGGTCGGGCGAAGGTGACCGACGCCGGCTGATGCGTCGGTGGGCCCCTGCCTAGGTCCGCTTGAAGGTGGCGAGCAGGACGCCGAGTCCCACGAACACGCTGCCGAAGACGCGGTTGACGGCGCGGACGCGGCGCGGCGTGCGCAGCAGCCCGAGCAGCCGGGCCGCGAGGGCGGCGTAGACGGCGTTGACGACCAGGTCGGTGACGGTGAGCGTCGCGCCGATGATCAGGTACTGCGGCAGGAGCGGCTCGCTCGGCGTCAGGAACTGCGGCACGACGGCAAGCATGAAGGCCGTGCCCTTCGGATTGACCGCGTTGAGCAGCCACGCCTGCAGCACGAGGCGCCGCCGCGATGTCGTGGCGGCGACGGCGCCGTCGGCGGCGAAGGGCAGCGGCGCGGCGCGCCACTGGCGGATGCCGAGCCAGACGAGGTAGGCGACGCCGGCCCACTTCACGACCGCGAAGGCGACGGCCGAGCTGGCGATGATCGCGCCCAGGCCGACGGCGACGATGAAGAGCTGGGTCCAGAAGCCGAGCACCAGGCCGAAGGTGGCGAAGTAGCCGCGCGCGAATCCGTGGTTCAGCGACGCACTCATGACCGCGACGGCGCCCGGGCCCGGCGAGATGCTGATCGCCCAGGCGGCGGCGAAGAAGGCGAGCCACAGCGGGAAGCTCATGGGCCCGGATCATAGGAGTGCCTGGCGGGCTGCCGCGCCATCGGCGCGGCTACAGTCGATCGGATGGCGAAGGAGAAGTCGGTCTACACCTGCACCGAGTGCGGCGGCGCGAACCCGAAGTGGCTCGGCAAGTGTCCGCACTGCGGCGCCTGGAACACGCTCGTCGAGTCCGTGGCCGAAAGCGCCGGCAAGCCGCGTTACGCGAGCGCCGGCCGCGGCCTCCTGCCCGGCGAGGCGGTGGCGACGCTGGCCGAGATCGAGGCCACCGACGCCGACCGCCAGCCGACCGGCATCGACGAGCTCGACCGCGCCCTCGGTGGCGGCATCGTCGCCGGCGGCGTGGTCCTCATCGGCGGCGACCCGGGCATCGGCAAGTCGACGCTGCTCCTGCAGGCCCTCGACGCGCTGTCGCGGGTCGCCAAGGTGCTGTACGTGACCGGCGAGGAAAGCGGGGCGCAGGTGGCGCTGCGCTCGCGCCGCCTCGGCCTCGCCGGCAGCCACGTGCGGGTGATGGCCGAGATCCAGCTCGAGAAGATCCTCGCCGCGCTCGACGCCGAGCGGCCCGCGGTGGCGGTGATCGACTCGATCCAGACCGTTTACAGCGAAGCCCTCAGCTCGGCACCGGGGTCGGTGGCGCAGGTCCGCGAGTGCGCGGCGCAGCTGACGCGCTTCGCCAAGGCAGGCGGCACCACCATCGTCCTCGTCGGCCACGTGACCAAGGACGGCGCCCTGGCCGGCCCGCGCGTGATGGAGCACATCGTCGACACCGTGCTGTACTTCGAGGGCGACACGCACTCGAGCTTCCGGCTCGTGCGCGCGGTCAAGAACCGCTTCGGCGCGGTCAACGAGATCGGCGTCTTCGCGATGACCGAGAAGGGCCTCAAGGGCGTCGCCAACCCGAGCGCGATCTTCCTGTCGACGCACGGCGATCCGGTCGCCGGCTCGTGCGTGCTGGTCACGCTGGAGGGCTCGCGGCCGATGCTGGTCGAGATCCAGGCGCTGGTCGATACCGGCGGGCCGAGCCCGCGTCGCCTGTCGGTCGGGCTCGATCGCGACCGGCTGGCGATGATGCTCGCGGTGCTGCACCGGCACGCCGGCATCGCCGCCCTCGACCAGGACGTCTTCGTCAACGCCGTCGGCGGCGTGCGCATCAGCGAGCCGGCCGCCGATCTCGCCGTCATGCTCGCGATCCAGAGCAGCCTGCGCGGCAAGCCGCTGCCGCGCGGCTTCGTGGCCTTCGGCGAAGTCGGCCTCGCCGGCGAGATCCGGCCGGCACCGCGCGGTCAGGAGCGCCTGCGCGAGGCGGCCAAGCTCGGCTTCTCGATCGCCGTCGTGCCCAAGGCGAACGCGCCCAAGGGCGCCGCCGCGAAGAGCCTCGACGGCCTCACCATCCATCCGGTCGATCGCATCGAGGAAGCGATCGACCGCGTCCGCTCGCTCTGAGGCGTCGTTGAGCCCGCTGCTCGGCTGGGCGCTCGCGGCGCTGTTCGCCTTCGCCTCGTGGCAGGCCTATGGCGGGCCGGGCCTCGCGCTCGCCGCCAGCGCGATCGTCTTCTGGCTGCTGCTGCAGTTCAACCGTGCCGTGCGCGTCATGAAGAACGCGGCCGCCGCCCCGGTCGGCAGCATCCCGAGCGCCGTGATGTTCAACGCGTGGCTGCGCCGCGGCCTGCCCATGATCCGGATCGTGACGCACACCCGAAGCCTCGGCCGCAAGGTCGGCGAGACGGGCGACGACTGGGTCTGGACCGACGGCGGAGGCAGCAGCGTGCGCCTCCATTTCGAGCGCGGCCGCCTGGTCAGCTGGCGCCTCGAGCGTCCGGAGCAGGACGGCCCGGCCACCTAGAATCGCCGACCGACGACACGATGGAGAGCGCCATGTCGATGGCCGACCGCGACGGCAGGATCTGGATGGACGGGACGATGGTCGACTGGCGCGACGCCAAGATCCACGTCCTGACGCACACGCTGCACTACGGCTGCGGCGCCTTCGAGGGCGTGCGCGCCTACAACACCGTCAACGGCACGGCGATCTTCCGTCTCTACGAGCACACGCAGCGGCTCTTCAACAGCGCCAAGATCCTGCGCATGAAGATCCCCTACAGCTTCGACGAGGTGATCGAGGCACAGCGCGCGGTCGTGCGCGAGAACAAGCTCGAGTCCTGCTACCTGCGGCCGCTGACCTGGATCGGCTCCGAGAAGCTCGGCGTCTCGCCGAAGGGCAACACCGTGCACCTGATGGTCGCCGCCTGGCCCTGGGGCGCCTACCTCGGCGAGGAAGGCATGCGCCGCGGCATCCGCGTCAAGACGTCGAGCTACACCCGGCACCACGTCAACATCACGATGACGCAGGCCAAGGCGGTGTCGAACTACACCAACTCGATCCTCGCCAACATGGAAGCGCTCGACGACGGCTACGACGAGGCGATGCTCCTCGACGCGAGCGGCTTCGTCAGCGAAGGCGCCGGCGAAAACCTGTTCATGATCAAGAAGGGCGTGGTCTACACGCCCGACCTCTCGGCCGGTGCGCTCGACGGCATCACCCGCAACACGATCCTAGCGATCTGCAACGACCTGGGTCTCAAGCTCGTCGAGAAGCGGATCACGCGCGACGAGGTCTACATCTGCGACGAGGCCTTCTTCACCGGCACCGCTGCCGAGGTGACGCCGATCCGCGAGCTCGACCGGGTCGAGCTCGGCAGCGGCTCGCGCGGGCCGATCACCGAGAAGATCCAGAGCGCCTTCTTCGACATCGTCAATGGCCGCAATCCGAAGTACTCGGAATGGCTGACCCGGGTCTGAGCGCCATGGCCAACGACGGAACGAGGGAGGCGGTCGAGCTGAGCGCCTCGGAGTTGCAGGGCCCGGGCGTGATCTTCTGCCCCAACCCGCGCATGCCGCTCTGGAGCAACCACCCGCGCGTCTTCATCGACGTCGCCTCGGCCGGCGTCGGCAAGTGCCCGTACTGCGGCACCGAGTACCGGCTGAAGGCCGGCGAGAAGGTCCCGTCGCACTGACGCGCGCGCGTCGGCGACGGTCGCTGGGCCCCGCACGCATGTTGTCGGCGGGCCGGAGCTTGCGCCGGTGACGAGGTCCCTGGTCATCGCGCCGCAGTGGATCGGCGACGCCGTGATGGCCGAGCCGCTGCTGGCGACGCTGGCCGAGCGCGGCGAGCGGCTGAGCGTCGCTGCGCTGCCGTGGGTGGCGCCCGTGTTCCGCGCCATGCCCGAGGTGACCGAGATCATCGAGCTGCCGTTCGCGCACGGGCGGCTCGACTGGGCGGAGCGCCGCCGGGTCGCGGCGACGCTGCGCGACCGCTTCGATGTCGCCTACGTGCTGCCGAACTCGATCAAGTCCGCGCTGCTGCCGCGCCTGGCCGGCGTGCCGACGCGCATCGGCTACAGCGGCGAGGGGCGACGCCTGCTGCTGAACCGGCGCCTGCGCAATCCGGCGGGCCGGCCGCCGATGGTCGCCTTCTACGGCGCGCTCGCCGGCAAGTCGTTCGACCGCACGCGCAGCCCGCGTCTGCGGCTCGACGCCGCCACGGCGGAGGCGGCCTTGCAGAAGGCCGGCGTCGCGCGTGAGGCCTACTGGGTCTTCGCGCCGGGCGCCGAGTACGGGCCGGCGAAGCGCTGGCCGCCGGCGCACTACGCCGCGCTCGCGCGATCGCTGCACGAGGCCGACGGCGCGCCGGTGCTGCTGCTCGGCTCCGCCGGCGAAGCCGAGCTGTGCCTAACGATCGCCGCCGCGGCGGCGGGCGCCTGCCGCGTCCTGGCGGGCCGGACCAGCCTGCTCGAGGCGATGGCGCTGATCGGCTCGGCCCGCGGCCTGGCCAGCAACGACTCCGGGCTGATGCACGTCGCGGCCGCGTTCGGCGTGCCTCAGGTCGCGGTGTTCGGGTCGACCAGCCCGGCGCACACGCCGCCGCTCAACCCGCGCGCGCGCGTCCTCTGGCTCAAGGACGAGCTCGGGCTCGGCTGCATGCCGTGCTTCGAGCGCACCTGCCGCTACGGACACACCCAGTGCCTCGTCGGCGTCGCGCCGGCGCGCGTGGAAGCGGCGCTGCGCGACGCCACGCAGGTCGCGGCGACGGTCGGCCGCTACAGCGAGAACTTGCCGGCGTAGACGATCGGGCCGGTCGGCGCGCCGGTCGGCGATCCCCCTGGCGGCTCGACGGTGACCGCCAGTGTGTCGACGTCGGCGAGGACGCCGCCGCGCAGCGCCACCGTGCCGCTGCCGCCCGGCAACACGCCGAGCGAGCGCGCCGGGCCGGCCTTCGGCACCGCCCACAGCTCGAGCGAGCGGTCGGCGCCGACGGCCACCGGGACGATCGGCCGCGTGACCAGCGTGCTGCCGTCGCCGCTGATGCTAGCCACGATCGACGGCGCCGCCGGCGTCGGCGCACCGGTCGCCGCCGGCGTCGCGGCGAGCACGACGACGATGGGCGGCGGAACGGCGCGCGGGATCGTCAGGAGCACGGCCAGGCCGATCGCGGCGACGCTCGCGAACGCCGAGAGGCCGCGCCAGAACGAGAGCCGATGCCATGCACCTGGCGCGACCGGAGCGCTGGCGGGCAGCGCCGGAGCGGCCGCGCCGATGCGGGCCGAGACCTGTTGCCAGACGCGCTCGGGCGGCGGCACGGGATCGATGGCTGCCGACAAGGGCAGCAGGCGCGCCTGCCATGCCTCGGTGGCGTCCCTCAGCGCGGCGTGCGCCGGCAGCAGCGCCTCGAAACGGCGGCGCGCGGCGCCGCGCAGGGTGCCGAGCACGTACTCGGCGGCGAGCGCGTCGGCGAGCGGAGGGCGGCCGTAGTCCATGTCAGTCGGCGCCGGCGGCGTCGGCCTGCGCGGCGCCCTGCAGGCAGCTCTTCAGCGTCTGCAGGGCCCGCCGCACCCACGACTTCACTGTCCCGAGCGGCTGGCGCAACTGCTCGGCGACCTCGGCGTGGCTCAGGCCGTGAAAGAACGCCAGGGCGACGCTCTGCCGCTGCAGGGCGGTCAGCCGGTCCATGCAGGCTTCGAGCGAGCGAGCCTCGGCGGCCCGGCTCAGCAGGTCGAGCGGGCCCGGTGCGCTGTCGGCCACGGTGTCGTACACGCTGTCGTCCTCCGCGTCGGCGTCGCCGACGAGGCTGCCGGGCGACTGGGTCCGGGGCTGCGTCCGGCTGCGCCTCAGGCTGTCGATGGCGCGGTTGCGCGCGATGCGGGTCAGCCAGGTGAGCGGCTGGCTCTGCGCCGCGTCGAAGCTGCTCGCGGCCCGCCAGACGTTGACATACACCTCCTGCAGGATGTCCTCGGCCTGCGCCCTGTCCCGGTTGATACGCAGCACGACGGCGAACAGATGCGGGCTCGTCCGCTCGTACAGCGTGGCGAATGCCGCACGGTCGCCGAGGCCGGCGCGGCCGAGGAGCCGCGAAAGGTCGAGGCTGCGTTCGGACCACTCGCTGGCGTTTGTGAGCATGGGTGCGATGGCCGGCCTTTCTACAATCGGACGCGAGACTAACCTAGAGCCCATGGCCCGCCCCAAGCCGCCCGCCCCCGCCACCCGATCGCCCGACGAGATCGAGCACGAGCTCTACGAGGCGATGCGGCGCGGCGACCTCGAGCGCGTGATGGCCGTCTGGTCGGACGACGACGAGATCAGCTGCGTGCACCCCGGCGGCCAGCGGCTGGTCGGAGCGGCCGCGGTTCGCGCGGCCTTCGAGGTGATGTTCGCCAACGGCGCGATCGACATCGAGCCGCACCGGGTGCGCCGCCTCGAGTCGCATTCGAGCGCGGTGCACAGCGTCGTCGAGCGGGTTCGCGTCAGGTCCGCCGAGGGCGAGCGCTTCGCCTGGGTGGTCGCGACCAACGTCTACCTGAAGGCCGCGCACGGCTGGCGTCTGGTCGCCCATCACGCCAGTCCCGGCACGGCCACCGAGATCGAGGAAATCGCAGAGGTCGCCTCCACCCTGCACTGATGGACGACTTCCGCGCCCCCGGCTGGCTGCCGGGTGGGCATCTGCAGACCATCTGGCCGGCCCTGTTCAGCCGCCGCTTCGAGGGCATCGCGCCGGTCTATCGGCGCGAGCGCTGGTCCACGCCGGATGCCGACTTCGTCGACGTCGACTGGCTCGACGGCGATGCCGGCGCGGCGCCGCTGCTGGTCCTCTTCCACGGGCTCGAGGGTTCGTCGCGGAGCCACTACGCGCAGGCTTTCGCGGCCGAGGCGGCGCGGCGCGGCTGGCGCTTCGCCGTGCCGCACTTTCGCGGCTGCTCCGGCGAGATCAACCTGGCGCCGAGGGCGTATCACTCGGGCGATCACGAGGAGATCGCCTGGATGCTCGAGCGATTCCGCGCCGCGCATGCGGGGCCGCTGCTCGCGGTCGGCGTCTCGCTCGGCGGCAATGCGCTCCTGCGCTACGCCGAGGAAAACGGCGAGTCGGCCGCTGCCCGGCTGAAGGCCCTTGCCGCGGTCTCGGCTCCGCTCGACCTCGCCGCCGGGGCCGACGCGATCGGCCGCGGCTTCGGTCGGCAGGTCTACACGCGCATGTTCATGCGCACGATGACGCGCAAGGCGCTCGTCAAGCTCGGCCAGCACCCCGGCCTCTTCGACGTCGAGCGCCTGCGCGCGGCGCGCGATCTGCGCGAGTTCGACGACGTCTTCACCGCGCCGCTGCACGGCTTCCGCCATGCCCGCGACTACTACGCGCGCGCCTCCGCCAAGCCGCGGCTGGCGGCGATCCGCGCCCCGGCGCTGGTCGTCAACGCCCTCAACGATCCCTTCCTGCCGGCTCCGGCGCTGCCGCGGCCCGACGCGGTGGGCACCCGGGTGACGCTGTGGCAGCCGCGGCACGGCGGCCACGTGGGCTTTCCGTCCGGCGTCTGGCCGGGTCACGTCACGACCCTGCCGCAGCAAGTGATCGCCTGGCTCGCCGAGCGGCTGTGAGGGCGGGCGCGCAGAATCGGTCGATGGACCCGATCGTCGAAGCGGCACTGAAGAAGTGGCCGAACGTGCCGCATTGCTACGGCTGGCTGGCGCTGGACGCGCGCGGCGACTGGTACATGCGCGACGACCGGATCCAGGCGGCCGGGCCCTTCCCCCGCGTCAAGGGCAGCCGCATCGAGCACGAGAAGCTGCGCGACTTCATCGGCCGCAACTACGCCGCCGATCCCGAGGGGCGCTGGTACTTCCAGAACGGGCCGCAGCGGGTCTACGTCGAGCTCGAGGCGGCACCCTATGTCTGGCGACTGGACGCCGGCAACGAGCCGGTCGCTGGCGATCCGGCACTCAGCAGCCACACCGGCGCGCCGGCGCGCTTTCGCAGCGCCCACGTCGACGAGGCCGGCCGCCTGTTCCTTGCCACGGACATCGGCTTCGGGATCGTCCACACGCTCGACATGGAGGCCGCGGCGGCAGCGGTCGAGAGCCGTGCCTGGCAGCCGGAGGAGGTCGCCTTCGCGACGCTCCCGGCGCGCTTCGGCTACCGGCTCAGCAATGTCGACGCGGCGCCGCGCGCTCTTCAACTGCCGTAGAAGACGTAGTCGGCCTCGTAGGCGACCTGCTGCCGCCGGCCCTTGGCCGATGCGTCGCAGGCGCTCGCCGGCGCGACGCCGCCCTTGGTGTTCAGGCGCTGGATGTAGCTGACGCCGTTCATCGCCCCGGCGCCCGTCGCCGGCTCGGTCTTGACCAGCTGCAGGGGGATGCTGCCCGGGCTCGCCGGCGCGATCGCCACCTGCTTGCCGGTGATCTTCGAGCCGTCGCTGGCTTCCCAGGTCGGACCCGCGTAGTACTTGCCGAGGTTGCGGCGGTCGCCGCCGTAGAGCGTCGCCACCGGGGCCACGAAGGCCCACTCGTACTGGCCGGCGGCGTTCGCCTTCTCGCGGCACTCGTAGGTGATCTCGCCCACACCGGTGGTGACGAGGCGCACCTTCTGGCCGGCGGGGACGCGGACCGGCTCGGGCAAGGCGGCGTTGTCGACGCCGGCGTGCATCGGTGCGGTCGAACAGGCGCAGAGCAGGACGGCCAGGCCGGCTGCGGCAAGGACTTGGATGGGCATGGGCAACTCCTCGGGTGGACGACGCGGACGCGCCGATCCGCTTCTTACGCCCGAGCCACCGCGGCAGATGCAGCGCGCATAGAAAAAGGCAGGCTCGGGGGCCTGCCTTTGGGATGAAGCGCGGGGCCTCTACTTGACCGTGTTCACCATGTAGGTGACGGTGGCGCGGATGTCGGCGTCGTTGGCGGTGCTGCCGCCCCTCGGCGGCATCGCGCCCTTGCCCTTGATCACGCTCGCCGTGAGCCCGTCGAGGCCTTGCGGCAGGCGCGGCGCCCAGGCCGCCTTGTCGCCGAGCTTCGGCGCGCCGGCGACGCCGGCGCCGTGGCAAACGAAGCAGGCCTGGGCGTAGAGCGGCGGGGCCGCCGGCGCTGCCGCGACCTGCACCGAGGGACCGCCCGCGGCACCACCGGGGTTCTGCTCGGGCGCGGCCTGGCGCACCTGCGCGTTCAACGCCGCGCCGGCATTGCGGTCGGGGACGCCGGTGTTCGCGTCGGCGCGCGGAGCCATGTTGGCGGTCGCGGCGGCGGCAGCGGCGTTCGGCGCCGGGACCGGGGTGCCCGCAGCGGCGGCATTGCCGCCCTGCGCGTTGCCTGCGGCGGCATTGCCGCCCTGCGCGTTGCCGGCCTGCGCCGTGGCGGCCGCCGGCGGTGGCGGCGCCGGAAACTTCGCCCCCGACTCGTTCGTCAGGTAGACGACCGCCCGCGCGATCTCGAAGTCCGTGAAGTCGCCGCCCTTCTGCGGCGGCATCTGACCCTTTCCGTTCAACGCCGCCTGCAGCAGATGCGCGAAGCCTTCCTTGATGCGCGGCGCCCAGGCGCCTGCATCGCCGATCTTGGGCGATCCGAGTGCGCCGCTGGTGTGGCAGGCACTGCACTGGGCGGCGAACACCTGCTGGCCGGAGCTGAGCGACGCCGGGTCCGACACGTCCTTGACCTCGACCATGCCGACGGGGCGGAGCCGTTGCGCCACGCTTTGCGGGCTGAGCGCATCGCTGCCGGCGGCGGGCCGCTTCTCCGTGGTGACGAACATGACGAGAAGAACGATGGCGAAGATCGGCACCACGAAGGCGTAGAGGATGGCGAGGATCAGCTGCCGGGGGGTCTTGATCGGGCCTTCGTGCGGGCCGTCGATGTCGTTCGGATCGTGCGCTTCGGTCATCCAGTCCTCGGGGCGATGTCGTCGACGCGACGAAAGGCGGCATCGGCCACCGTGAACAAATCAGACGCGCGTCGAACCGGAAATTATAGAGGGCGTGCCCCCGCGGCCCGGCTTGCCACGGGGTCGGCAAGTAGAATCGGCACACCGCGCGCCCGTAGCTCAATGGATAGAGTACTGCCCTCCGAAGGCAGGGGTTGCAGGTTCGATACCTGCCGGGCGCGCCACCTGATTCATGCGCATCAGCCGGTTCGGCCGATCGCAACCTCATCGCTCCCGGGTAGGGAGGCAAACGGAAGCTCGTTTCTGATGACCGTCCGTTGTCTCCTGTGCGTGCGTCAGAGGCTGAAGCTCCACGGCGCTTCCGCGGGTGAAGATCGGACGTGACCAGCGGCGGCTCCAGTCGTCGCCGGCCGGCAGTATCCCTCCGGCTGCTGGCGCTCCTCACCATCCTCGTGCCCGTCCTCGTGTACGGCGCGATCGGCGTCTTCCGCTACCTGGAAGCGAGCAAGGGTGCGGAGCAGCGAGTGAGCCGCTCGCTGCGCGTTGCGCATGAGCATGCAACGAAGGTTCTGGGAAGCGCCGAGTCGCTGCACGAACGGCTGTTCGACCTCGTCGACGGCAAGACGCTGGCCGAACTCCGGACCCGAGAGGCGGGCCTTCACAAGGCGTTCCGGGAAAAGGTTCGGGAACAGAGCCAGGTGCACTCCATCTGGATCATCGGTCCGGACGGCAGGGCCGTCGCCAGCAGCCTGTCCTCCCCGCCCCCGGGCGCGGACTATTCGGACCGCGAGTACTTCAAGCACCACGAGCAGGGCAGGGGCGGTCGCTTCCTGTCGGCCCCGTTCCTCAGTCGCGCGAGCGGTCATCGCATCCTCGATCTGAGCATCCGCTTCAACGGCGCGGACGGTACGTTCGGCGGTGTGATCAATATCAGCCTTCACAACACCTACTTCGAGAGCTTCTACGCCGATCTCGTGCGCGACGAGCCCGGTCTCGCGATCAACCTCTTCCGCGTGGACGGGCCCATCTATGCGCGATGGCCACTTCTGCCGAATCCTCCGCAGCGCATGGGGGATCAAAGCCCCACTCTCCAGCGCGTCCGCGCCGGGGCGGAGTCAGGAACCGTGCGCGGGATCTCGTCGGTCGACAACCGTGATCGGTTGATCTCGTTCCAGAAGGTGGGCTCATACCCCTTGTTCGTCGGTGCCGGCATGGACATCAGTGCGCTGCGCGCCGAGGTCTTCAAGGAGCTTGCCATCCTGTTGGCACTGGGCCTGCCGCCGTTCGTGGCGATCTTTCTCGCCGCTCGGGTCGCCATGCGGCGGGCCAGCGAGAGCTACGAGGCGGCCGAGAGGCTCGAGGCCGAAACCCTCACCCGCCGCAAGGCAGAGGAGGCGCTGCTGCAAGCGCAGAAGCTGGAAGCCCTGGGCAGACTCACGGGCGGCGTTGCGCACGACTTCAACAACGCCCTGATGGTGATCAGCAACAACGCGTTCTTGCTCGAGAGGCAGGGGGCGCTGAACGACAAGGGCGCGGCGCAGCTGAAGTCCATCAGCAGAGCAGTGGAGTCGGCGACCAAGCTCACGCGGCAGCTGCTCGCATTCTCGCGCCGCCAGGCCCTGGTGCCTGAGCACGTGGACCTGCGTTCCAAGCTTCCCGCAGCCCGGGCACTGCTCTCCCCCGTCCTCGGCAGTCAGATCGACCTCACGATCGAGGTCCATCCGGACACCTTGCCCATCACCGTCGACATGGCCGAACTGGAGCTTGCGCTTCTCAACCTTGCCATCAATGCGCGGGACGCGATGGGCACACGCGGCTCGTTCATGGTGACGGCGAAGAACAGCGTCGGTGCGCCCGAGAAGCTGAACGGCCGGTCTGCTGTCGTCATCGAAGCGACCGACACCGGATCGGGCATCGAACCCGGCGTCTTGAACAAGGTGTTCGAGCCCTTCTTCACGACCAAGCCGATCGGGCAAGGCACCGGGCTCGGACTGAGCCAGGTCTACGGCCTGTGCGAACGCGCGGGGGGCGTCGCGACCATACGAAGCCGTGTTGGTGCAGGCACGACGGTCGGCTTGTACTTCCCAGCGACGCACACGCAGCCCATCGCTGTCGAGGAATCACGTTCGCAGGTCCGACGTGATCTGGGCAAGACCGTGCTGCTGGTCGAGGACAACGACGAAGTCTCGGCGACGCTTGTCCCTGTGCTGGACGCCCTGGGTTGCCGGGTGTTCAGAGTCGCCAGCGCCGCCGCTGCTCTCGAATGGCTGTCAGCCCGCGCGGCGGCTCCGGACCTCGTACTCAGCGACGTTGTCATGCCGGGTGACATGGACGGGCTGGGGCTGGCAACGCACCTGCGAGCGTCGCATCCGACGCTGAGAGTCATCCTGATGACGGGTTACGCCGAGCGGCTCGACTCCATCGAACGCCAGGGCTTCGATGTCCTGCCCAAGCCGTGCTCGGCCGAAATCCTGGCGGCCGCCATCGCCCGAGCCGGTCGGCAAGCACAGGCATCACGTGGACAAGAGCGCATTCAAGACTGAAGTGCGGGTTCGCAGCTTCGCCGGGACTCGCGCCTGGGTCGCCGGACTTGTCGCTGCACGGCCATCGTGAAAGTCGGCGGGTGCCGACCTGTCGTATCGGCTGCCTCCGCAAGCGCGGCCGGGGCGCGGATTCGCCAGCGCAGCAAGCGGCTGTCGGCCAGTGGATCGGCAGCGCCTTCCTTCACGGTCTGGACGACGCGATCGCCTCCATGATGTCGTTCGACACCGCCGCCGGCTCGGCGTGCAGGCGCGCCGCCGGATAGATGCCGGCCGGCGCGCCGCAGTACTCGATCGACACCGGCGCATCGGGCACCAGTCCGAGGGCGCTCGCCGCGAGACAGAAGGTGATGTCCGGCTCCGCGCCGCGGGCGATCACGCCGCCGGCTCCGGCCAGCTGCCACTCGTAGCGGGAACGGTCGTGTTTTTCGATGCGAAGCCGAAGGGTGTAAGGCACGCGCAAACCCGAGCAGAGAAAACCCGGCTCAGGGTAGGGCGCGCCGGATGGCCTGCCAACTGTCAACTCTTGCAGTACCCACCGCCCGGGCCGCGTGGGCGACAATCGCGCCGCACTTCCCGGCCCTGCCATCGACGCTCGCCGCTTCGCCGCTGCAGGGGCTTGCAAGGAAACGACACGACGCGATGAGGCGAGCGCCGAAGCGACTTCGCACCCACCTTCTCCGGCTCACGCTCGGCACCCTGTTGCCGATCATCGTGATGGCCTGCATCGCCGCCTTCCTGCTCGCCCGGGAAGAGCGGGCGCAGGTCGAGCGCGGTGCGCAGGAGCGGGTCCGTGCTCTCTCGACGGCGGTCGACGCCGAGATCCGCAGCTCGATCCAGCCGCTCCTGACGCTGACCGAGTCGCAAGCGCTCATCGACAACGACCTGCCGCGCTTCCACGACCTCGTGCTCCGGGTGAAGGCGGGCCGCCCGGACTGGCAGAACATCAACCTGGCCCTGCCCAATGGGCAGCAGGTCCTCAACGCGCTGCGGCCCTACGGCTCGCCGCCCGCCGCTGTCAACGAGTGGGCGAGCTTCCAGAACGTGCTGGCCACCGGTCAGCCGGCGGTCGGCGACGTGACCCTGGGCCGCCTCACCAACAGGCTCGCATTCGCGGTTCGCGTGCCGGTGCTGCACCAAGGGAAGATCCGTTACGTGCTCTCGGCAGTGATCGAGCCGGCGGCGATCCGCAAGCTGCTCGAGGCGCAGGCCATCCCGGCCGGCCAGATCGCCACCGTGGTGGATCGCACTGGCCGGATCGTGGCCCGCAACATCGCCTCCGAAGCGGTCGTCGGCCAGCTTGCATCGACCCACCTGCGCGAAGCCATCGCCAAGGGGGAGCAGGGCAGCTATCGCGGGTTGAGCCTGGAGGGCGTGCCGATCTACTCGAGCTTCGTCCGTTCACGCTTCAGCGGCTGGACGGTGGCGACCGGCATCCCGGCGAGCGAGGTCGAAGCCGCGGGGCGGCAGGCCCTGGCGTCGATCGCCCTCGGAACCCTGCTCGCGGTGCTGATGGCGTTCGCAGTGGCGCGGGTGCTCGGCCGTGAGGTCGCCGCTCCGGTGGCAGCGCTCGCCCGCCAGGCGCGCGAGCTCGCCAGCGGCCGGGTCGTCGTGCCGAGCCCCACCTCGGGAATCGCCGAGCTCGACGAGCTGGCCCGCGCCTTCGGCCAGGCGGGTCAGGCGGTGCAGCAACGCGAAGAGGTGCAGCGACAGCTCGCGACCGTCACCGGCAACGCCAGCCTCGCCCTGTTCATGATGGACGAGAACCAGCATTGCACCTACATGAACCCGGCTGCCGAGGCGATGACCGGCTACCGCCTCGAGGACGTGCAGGGTCGGGCCCTGCACGACGTCATCCATCACTCGCATCCAGACGGCAGCCCCTACCCGCTTGCCGAGTGCCCGATCGATCGCGCGTTTCCGAAGAACGACCAGGAGCGCGGCGAGGACGTGTTCATCCACGCCTCCGGCCGCTTCTTCCCCGTCGCCTTCACGGCCAGCCCGATCCGCGACGGCGGCACGCCGGTCGGCACGGTCATCGAGGTGCGCGACATCAGCGAGGAGAAGCGGGCCGAGGCGGAGCGGCAGGAGCTGCTCGCCAACGAGCAGCGAGCGCGGGCCGAGGCGGAGACGGCGAACCGGGCCAAGGACGAGTTCCTGGCGATGCTCGGGCACGAGCTGCGCAACCCGCTCGGCGCCATCGGCAACGCCTCGTACGTGCTGCAGATGCGCCCCAACTCGGCCCAGGCCGAGCGCGCGCAGGCGGTCATCCAGCGCCAGACCAAGCACCTGACGCGGCTGGTCGACGACCTGCTCGACGCCGGCCGCGTGGCGACCGGAAAGATCGCCCTGGTGCTCGAGGCCATCGAGCTCGGGCCGCTGGTGCAGCGGGTCGTCGATGCGCTCGCCGCATCGGGCGTGACCTCGTCGCACCAGGTGGTCCTCGGGCTCGACGACGGCGTGCGGGTGAACGGGGACGAGACGCGGCTCGAGCAGATCGTGACCAACCTGCTGACCAACGCAGCGCGCTACACGCCCGCGGGCGGGCGGATCGACGTGACGCTCGCCGCCTTCGGCGACGAGGCGGTGCTCACGGTCGCCGACAGCGGCATCGGCATCTCGGCGGAGCTCCTGCCGCGCGTCTTCGATCTGTTCGTGCAGGGCGAGCGCAGCGCCGAGCGCGCGGCCGGCGGCCTGGGCATCGGCCTGACGCTGGTGCGCCGGCTGGTCCAGCTGCAGGGCGGCAGCGTGGTCGCCGAGAGTGCCGGCATCGGCCAGGGCAGCCGCTTCATCGTGCGCATGCCGCGGCTCGCCAGCCCGGCCGGGGACACGTCGATGACCGGCCACCAGGCGAAGCGGCTGGACCAGGGCGCTCACGGCGGCAGCCCGGGCGAAAGCGGAGCGCGGCGCATCCTGGTCGTCGAGGACAGCATCGACGTGCGCGAGATGCTGTGCGTGGCCCTGCGCGGCGCCGGGCACGAGGTGCGCGAATGCGGCGACGGCGAAGCCGGACTGGCCGAAGCGCTCGCCTGGCGTCCCGACATCGCCCTGGTCGACATCGGCCTGCCGGGCCTCGACGGCTACGAGGTGGCGTCGCGCATCCGCGCCGAGGCATCGGCGGCCCCGATCACCCTCATCGCGCTCACCGGCTATGGCCTGCCGGAAGACCGGCGCAGGAGCCGCGAGGCCGGCTTCGACCGGCACGCCGTCAAGCCGCTCGACCCGGGCGAGCTGCTGCGCTGGGTCGACGCCCCCTGAGACGAGCGAGCGGCGGCTCGGTCAACCTGCGACGGCGCGCCCCGGCCTGCGGCGACGGGCCAGGGCCACGGCAGCCAGGCCGGCCAGCATCAGGGCATACGTCTCCGGCTCGGGGACGGCGGTGATGAAGGCCGTCTGCTCGAACATCGCCCGTGCCAGCAGCGCATGGCCCCCGGAGCTCGGGTGGATGCCGTCCCAGTAGAGATAGCTCGACGGATCGCAGTTCGGCACCGCACCGCAGGCATCGGTGACGTTGACCAGGCCGAACGCGCCGGGATTGGCGACGATGCTGCTCTGCACGGCGAAGAAATCGAACAGCAGCACGTTGCTCTCGATCGCGAGGCGCGCCGTCAGCGCGGCGTTCATCGACTGCGCCACGAGGCTGCCAAGGAAGCTCGCAGCCGGGCCTTGCGCCAGCACGGCCGGTGCGAGACCGAGGTTCGGCACGTTCCAGACGACGATGTTCGTGCCTCCTGCCGCCTGCAGGTTGTCGATGAGCGTGCCGACGTTCTGCGCGTACGCCGCGGCGGCGGCACCGATCACGGTCGCCGGGGTGGCCGACATGGCCGCTTGCTGCAGCGCGTCGCGGGCATCGTTGCCGCCGCCCTCGATCACGTACAGCGAGCCCGGCGCGGCGACGCCGCCGGTGCGGGTGAGGAACATGGCCTGCTGCGCGGCCAGGCTCGGCGAGTCGCCGGCGGCCGCGGTGCGCGCGCCGCCGAAAGCGAAATTCAAGCCACCGGCCAGCGAGGGCTGCGCGAAGGAGCCGAGGCCGAGGGCGCCGGCGAAGGTCTTCGCCCAGACGTCACCGTCGGTGAACTGGTTCGAGCCATAAGGCTGGCCCGGGATGTAGCTGTTGCTCGTGATCGTCTGCGCCGGGTTGGCGCCGATCGCGATCGCGACGTTGCCGGCGTCCGAGATGCTGTTGCCGAAGATAACGAGACCATCGACAGCAGATGCGGCCGAGGTGGAGGCGGCAAGGACCGCAGCGGCCACCAGGCTGGGCAAGCGATTCATGCTCTTCTCCTGTGCGATGTGTCGATTGCCGACGACCGTAGCAGACTGGCCCCGTCTGTCAATTCCCGCGAACGCGGCGGCGCGGCACGGGGCGATCGACCCGTG
>JAESGR010000251.1_pt1 | contig 66661 bp, 67 predicted proteins | sample 9269771 | NCBI WGS metagenome assembly JAESGR01 (sample SAMN15739572, study PRJNA653492) | algae metagenome | isolation source: Chroococcus sp. CMT-3BRIN-NPC107 and co-occurring heterotrophs from well... | place: USA: Clark Mountains Wilderness, California | collected 2010-04-18 | reverse complement strand
CGAGCGCCGGCCGGTCGACCGCGACGTGGCGCCGGGTGCGGCGGCCTTCCAGGAGCGGACGATCGAGGCGGTGGAGCGCGGCGAGGAGGCGGTGGTCTCCAAGACGGCGCACGTCAAGGAGGAGATCGCGATCCGCAAGGACGTCGAGACCCACACCGAGACCGTGCACGACACCGTGCGCTCGACCGAGGTCGAGGTCGATGACGACCGCACCGGCCTGGCCGGCACCGATCCGGCCCTGCGCCGCGACCGCGACGTGATCTGATGGCAACGGGAGCCGCCCGGACAGGGCGGCTCCCGGCTTGCCCATGGCCTGCCCGGTTGGGTAAGGCCAGGACGACATGGATCAGGGGGCGCCACCGGCGTCCCCTGATACGTGTTGCCCGAAATTTTGTTGCAGTTGCGAAACACATGACAGGCTTAAGGCAGACCTGTCGCAAATGACCCTACCGTCCCCCCGGGATCCCGCTGCTACGGTCGTGTTGTCGATCAACGGTAGGGGTACGGGTATGGCGCGCGTCGAACTCATCGAGTTGACGAAACTCGCCCATCTTCAGGCGATCGCGGCGCGCGAGGCGACCCGCTGCATCACCGCTGCCCTGGCGGAAACGGGCAGCCCGGAGCTTCGGGAAAGCCTGCATCGCAAGTTCCTCCTGGCTGCTGCCGGCCTCGACCAGGCCAGCCCGCTGATCGGCGAGCATATGCGTGAACTGGCCGATCTCGTGGAAACGGTCGGGGCCTGCCTCGATCGGCACGGCAAGAACCTGGTCGAGCTTCCAGCCGGTGATTCCGCCAGCGTCTGACCATGGACGGCTCGGCTCACGGCCGGGCCGTACTCCCCCCGACACGAAGCTCGGCGTCCAGCTTCACCACGCGTTCGTCGGCCGCAAGCCGCTCACCGCGCATCAGCCGTAGCAGCATTTCCGCCGCCTGCCGCCCGATCACCTCGCGGGGCTGCCTGACCGTCGTGAGCGGCGGCTCGCAGTAATCTGCGAACGGGATCCCGTCGAAGCCCACCAGCGAGACGTCGGCCGGGACGGACAGCCCGGCGGTACGAATCTCCTTCATGAACCCGATCGCCATCTCGTCGCTGATCGCGAAGACCGCGGTCGGCCGGCCCGCGCTCTGCAGGAACACCTTTGCAGCATCGCTGCCGGAACCCAGCCGGAAGTCCCCGTCATAGCGCGTGACCGCGTCCGCCGGGATCCCCGCCGCCTGCAGCGTCTCGAGAAAGCCGCCGAACCTCACATGCTCGATCGGGTGCCAGGCAGGACCGGTGACGTAGCCGAACCGGCGATGCCCCAGGTCGAGCAGGTGGCGTGCGACCGTACGGGCCGCTTCGGCATCGTCGACCATGACGACCGGCAGGTCCGGTGACGCCGCCGTGGTCACGCCCACCATCGGGATGCCCGATTCCTCCAGCGAATGCCGGGAGCCGTGCGGCATGCGTCCCAGCAGCAGGAGCACGCCGTCCACCTGGCCAGCGGTGACCAGGTTCACGATCCGCTCTTCGCGCTGCCTGCTGTCGTAGAGGTTGCCGAGCAGCACGGCATAGCCGTGTTCCGACAGCGCCAGGTCGATGCCCAGCAGCAACTCGCTGAAGAACGGTGTGACCACGGCCTCGAGATGGCCTTCGGCGGTCTTGGGTGGCGAGGAAAGAACCACCAGCACGTTCATCGACCGGGCCGCCCGCAGCGAGCGGGCGGCGACATTGGGCGTGTAGCCGGTAAGCCGGACTGCATCGAGGATCTTCTGCCGCGTTTCAGGCAAGACCCGGTCCGGCCGGGCGAGCGCGCGGCTGACCGTGGACGCGGAAACGCCGACGATCGCGGCGACGTCCTCGATCTTGGTCGCTCTCCGACGCCCAGGGTGAGCAATCGGGCGAGCCTCACCATTGCCGCCGGCAGATGACCGGCCGCGTCTGTTATCGTCGATACTCATAAAATTGATCTGAACTCAAAAAAGGGGCTTGTCAAACGGCCATGCAAACGATTGCATAATGGGAAGATCATAAACACCGGGAGGCCAGATCTATGCGTACCCTTCGTCGTGCTTGCTTGGCGTCCGTCATGGCCGCCGCGATGCCGCTCGCCGTCCAGGCTGCCGAGATGCAGGCGGAAGTGCTGCACTGGTGGACGTCCGGCGGGGAGAGCGCCGCCGTGCAGGTGTTCGCGGAGAAGTTCAAGGAGAACAGAGGCGCCTGGGTCGACACGGCGATCGCCGGCGGAACGAATGCGCGCACGGCCGGGATCAACCGCATCGTGGGCGGCAACCCGCCGACCGCCATGCAGTTCAACACCGGCAAGCAGTTCGACGAACTCGTCTCGAACGAACTCCTGGCCGACCTGGACGAGGTCGCCGCAGCCCAGAACTGGCGCGACGTGCTTCCGCCTGCCCTCATCGAGGCGGTGACACGCGAGGACAAGTTCTACGCGATCCCCGTCAACATCCACGGCATCAACTGGCTCTGGTACAACAAGAAGGTGCTGACGGAGGCCGGCATCCAGGAGCCTGCGACCTGGCCGGACGTCGTGGCGGCCGGCGAGAAGCTGGAGGCGGCCGGCGTGGTCGGATTGGCCCAGGGCGGCCAGCCATGGCAGGAGCGCACGCTGTTCAACTCGGTGCTGGTGGGCCACGGCGGCACCGACCTCTACTACAAGATCTACCGCGACGGTGATCAGGCGGCCGTCGACAGCCCGAAGTTCCGGGAGGTGGCCGACCTGTTCAAGAAGCTGCAGGGCCTGACCGACGAGGGCAGCCCCGGGCGCAACTGGAACGATGCCACCGCCATGGTCATTACCGGCAAGGCCGGCATGCAGGTCATGGGCGACTGGGCCAAGGGCGAGTTCACCGCGGCCGGCCTGAAGCCGGACGTCGACTATGGCTGCACCGTGGTGGGCGAAGGCGGCTACCTGATGGGCGGCGACGTGTTCGTGTTCCCGGTGAGCGAGGACGAGACGGTCAAGGCCACCCAGGTGAAGTTGGCCGAGGTCATGTTCGCACCCGAAACGCAGATCGCGTTCAACACCATCAAGGGCTCGGTGCCCTCCCGCCTGGACGTGGACGTGTCCGGCATGGACATCTGCGCCCAGAAGGGGGCGGCTGCGCTGAAGGACGAGTCGCGCCAGGTGCCGACCACCGACTTCCTGATCAGCCCCGACCTGTCGGGTGCCATCGACGATGTCGTCACCCAGTTCTGGAACAATGCCGGGATGACGACGGACGAGTTCGTCCAGAAGTTCGTCGGCGCGATGCAGGCCGCCGGCTGACGCCCGTCCGGATCCCGATCCCTGGTCGGGATCCGGTTCTTCGGTCCATCCTCCCAGGAGCGAGGCCATGGCTGCGATTTCCATCGGTGCCGTACGTTCCCGCACGCGGCCCAGGTTCCGGCGGCGCAACGTCAGCGCGACCCTTGCCCTGGTCCCGCTCGCCCTCGTCGTCCTGTTCGTCTACCTCGGCTGCATGTTCTGGACGGTGCGGCTGTCCTTCTCGTCGTCCAAGCTCCTGCCCGTGCAGGACTGGGTCGGCTTCTCCCAGTATTCCCGGCTGTTCGCCAATGACCGCTTCACGGTCTCGGCGGCCAACCTCGTCATCTTCGGCATCCTGTTCATCGCGGGCTGCTTGGTCCTGGGCTTCCTGCTCGCGGTCTTCATCGACCAGCGCGTGCGCGCCGAGGGCACGTTCCGCACGATCTTCCTGTTCCCGCATGCCATGTCGTTCGTGGTGACCGGGCTTGCCTGGCAGTGGTTCCTGAACCCGACGCTGGGGCTGCAGAAGCTGGTGCGCGACGTCGGCTTCGAGAGCTTCACCTTCGACTGGATCGTGAACCAGCAGATGGTGATCTACACCCTCGTGATCGCCGGCGTCTGGCAGGCCTCGGGCCTGATCATGGCGATCCTGCTGGCAGGCTTGCGCGGCATCGACGAGGATCTGTGGAAGGCGTCGCGGATCGACGGCATCCCGACCTGGCGGGTCTACCTGTCGGTCGTCATCCCGCTGATCGGGCCGATGATCGTGACCGCGACCGTGCTGCTCTCGGTCCAGGTCGTGAAGCTCTACGACCTCGTGGTCGCCATGACCCGCGGCGGGCCCGGCATCGCGTCGGAGGTCCCGGCCAAGTTTGTCATGGACCACCTGTTCGAGCGCAACAATATCGGGCTGGCGACGTCGGCGGCCACCATGATGCTGATCGTGGTCGTCTCGGTCCTGGCCCCCTGGATCTACGCCCGATACATCCGCGTGCAGGAGCGCCGCACATGACGAGCGTCCAGCCGGCCGGCAAGCGCCCGCGTCACGTCACGATCGGCCGCATCGGCGTCTATGCCTTCCTCCTCAGCGCCGCGGCCTTCTTCCTGCTTCCGCTCTGGATCATGGTCGTGACCTCCCTCAAGCCCATGACCGAGGTCTGGGAGGGCAACATCCTGGCGCTGCCGCGCGACCCGACCATGCAGCCCTGGCTCACGGCATGGGCGGAGGCCTGCACCGGCCTGGACTGCAACGGGATCAAGGTGGGCTTTTGGAACTCCGTGCGGATCCTGATTCCCTCGGTGATCCTCTCGATCCTGGCCGGTGCGGTGAACGGCTATGCCCTGTCGTTCTGGAAGGTGAAGGGGGCGAACGTCCTGTTCGGCATCCTGCTGGCCGGCGCCTTCATCCCCTACCAGGTGTTCCTCTACCCATTGGTGCGGGTCTTCTCGCAGGCCGGCATCTACAACTCGATGCTCTGCATCGTGCTGGTCCATGTCGTGTTCGGCATGCCGATCATGACGCTGCTGTTCCGCAACTACTACGCCGGGCTGCCGGTGGAACTGTTCAACGCCGCCCGCATCGACGGCGGGGGCTTTTGGACGATCTTCACCAACGTGCTCCTGCCGATGTCGACGCCGATCATCATCGTCGCAGCGATCCTGCAGGTCACCGGCATCTGGAACGACTTCATCTTCGGCCTGACGTTTGCCGGCCGGGAGAACCTGCCCATGACCGTCCAGCTCAACAACATCGTCAACTCGACCCAGGGCGAGCGCGCCTACAACGTCGACATGGCGGCGACCATCCTGACCGCCCTGGTCCCGCTGGTCGTCTACTTCGTTTCCGGGCGCTGGTTCGTGCGCGGCATCGCCGCCGGCGCGGTGAAGGGATAAGGATCATGGCCGACGTCTCCATCCGCGGTGTCTCGGTCGCCTTCCAGGCCGTCACCGTGTTTGACCAGCTGGACCTCGAGATCGAGCGCGGCGAGTTCCTCGTCCTGCTCGGCCCCTCGGGCTGCGGCAAGTCCACGCTCCTCAACGCGATCGCCGGCCTGCTCGACGTCGAGACCGGGCAGATCTGGATCGGTGGCCGGAACGTGACCTGGGAGGAGCCGAAGGACCGCCGCATCGCCATGGTCTTCCAGTCCTACGCGCTCTACCCGCGCATGACCGTGCGCAAGAACATGTCGTTCGGCCTGCGCATGGCGAAGACGCCCAAGGACGAGATCGACCGGCGCGTCAACAAGGCGGCGTCGATGCTGCAGATCGACCACCTGCTCGACCGGCGGCCGGACCAGCTCTCGGGCGGTCAGCGCCAGCGCGTCGCGATCGGCCGCGCCATGGTCCGCGATGCCGACGTTTTCCTGTTCGACGAGCCCTTGTCCAACCTGGACGCGCAGTTGCGCAACGAGCTCCGCGTGGAGATCAAGCGCCTCCACCAGCAGCTGGGCTCGACGATGATCTACGTGACCCACGACCAGATCGAGGCGCTGACTTTGGCCGACCGGATCGCCGTCATGAAGGACCTGAAGATCCAGCAGCTCGCCACCCCGCACGAGATCTACCACCACCCGGCCAACCGCTTCGTCGCGAGCTTCGTCGGCAGCCCGCGCATGAACTTCATCGACGGCTGGCTGGAAGCTTCCAATGCGGGCTGGTCCTTCACCAACGGCACGCACCAGTTGCGGCTGGACGGCTATCCCTTCGAGGAGCGCCCACAGCCGAACCAGGAAGTGACGCTCGGCATCCGCCCGGAGCATCTGCAGCCGGCCCCGCAGGGTGTCTGGACCGACTTCGTCGTCGAGATGACCGAGCCGATGGGTGCCGACATGCTCATCTGGTGCCGCTCCGGCCCCGACCTCCTGTCGGTCCGCACGAGCAGCGACCACCCGGTCGAGGTCGGCGCGCGGATCGCCCTGCAGCTTCCCGTCGACCGGATCTCCCTGTTCGCCAAGGCGAGCGGCAACCGGATCTGACCGTCCTTTCCCCCCGAACTGGAACAAGCCATGCCCATCGCACCCGGCCTGCAGCTCTACTCGCTGCGCGAATTCCCGCCGCTCGACGACCGCCTGAAGGAGCTGGCCGAGCTCGGCTACCGAAAGGTCGAGCCCTATGGGGCGCTGATGCCCGACCCTGCGGGCCTGGCAGCGTCGATCAAGCGGTTCGGCCTGACCTCGCCCACTGCCCATATCGGCCTGGACCGCTTTCGCGCCGGCATCGACGACGTCCTGAAGATCGCCGACACGCTGGAGCTGGAGGTCCTGGTCATTCCGTTCCTTCAGCCGGGTGACCGCCCGGCGGACGTGCCCGGCTGGATGCGCGTGGCTGCCGAGATCGCGGGCTATGCGGTCAAGGTGAAGTCGGCCGGCAAGCGGCTCGCCTGGCACAACCACGATTTCGAGATGCTGCAGCTGCCGGACGGCAGCCGGCCGATGGAGCATCTGCTCGCCGCCGACGACGACGTGCTCTGGGAGTGCGACGTGGCCTGGGTGGTGCGCGGCGGCGAGGATCCCACCGACTGGATCCAGCGCTATCCCGAGCGGATCGTCGCCGCCCACGTGAAGGACATCGACACCAACCGTAACAACGGCGAGGACGGCTGGGCGGATGTCGGCTACGGGATGCTCGACTGGGGGCTGATCGTGCCCGCCCTGGAGAAGGCCGGCACCGAGCACTGGATCGCCGAGCACGACAAGCCCTCCGACGGCCATCGCTTCGCCGCCCGTTCCATCAAGACCATGCAGAGCTGGTGAGGCGCCATCCATGACCAAGCTCGGGATCGGCATCGTCGGCTGCGGGGTGATCGCGGACATCTATTGCCGCAACACGCCCCGCTTCGCCGACATCGAGATGCGCGCCTGCGCCGACCTGCGGGCCGACGCAGCCACGGCACTGGCCGACAAGTACGGGTTGCGGGCATGCACGCCAGGCGACCTGTTCGGTGCCGACGACATTGACATCGTGCTGAACCTCACCGTGCCCAACGCGCATGTCGACGTTTCCAGCGCGGCGCTGCTGGCCGGAAAGCATGTCTACAGCGAGAAGCCGCTCGCGACATCCCTGGCCGGTGCACGCGAGCTCTCCGCCCTCGCCGAGCGCCAGGGCCGCCAGATCGCGGTGGCGCCGGATACCATCCTCGGCCCCGGCGGGCAGGTGGCGCGCCGCCTGATCGACGATGGCGAGATCGGCACCGTCACTGCTGGCACCGCCTTCGTCATGTCGCGCGGCATGGAGCACTGGCATCCCTCGCCCACCTTCTTCTTCCAGCCGGGCGGCGGGCCGGTGTTCGACATGGGCCCCTACTACATCACCCAGCTCGTCCAGTTGCTGGGGCCGGTGGCACGGGTGCTGGCGCTCTCGGCCACCGGCATCGAGGAGCGGGTCGTCACGGCGCCGGGCCCAATGCAGGGCCAGTCGATCCGGCCGCAGATCCCGACCACCGTCATGGGCCTGCTCGACTTCGAGGCCGGGGCCAAGGTCATGTACGGCGCCAGCTGGGACGTCGAGGCGCACGGGCACAAGCCGCTCGAGCTGTACGGCACCAAGGCCAGCCTGCGCGTGCCCGACCCGAACTTCATGGGCGGCATCGTCGAGCTGGGCACGCGGGCCGAAGGCTGGCGCGAGCTGCCGACGAAGGACCATCTGTTCGGTGCCGCCAACTATCCGTTCGACGCGCCCATCCACGCCAACGACCGCGGCCTCGGCATTGCCGAGTTCGCGCAGGCCATCAAGCGTGGCCGGACTCCGCGGCTGGCAGGCGGCCTGGGCCTCCATGTCACGGCGGTGATGGAAGGCCTGCTGGTCGCAAGCCAGGAGAACCGGATCGTGACGATCGACGAGCGCTGCGCCAGGCCGGCTGCGCTCAGCGAGGAAGAGGCGGGCTCGCTGCTCGCCAGGTAAAGCGATGTGCCGGAACGTACCGGTCAGCCTGGGGCTGGCCGGTGCGCATGATCCCCTGCCGCGCACGGGGTTGGTGCTCGACATCAGGAGGACTTGAGCCCGAGGAGGGCGACAGGTTCGACTTCAACGGCAGCGCCTGCGTCGAGATCTTTGCCGTGGGTGGCCTGGATGCCCGGATGCGGATCCAGCTGATGTCGTCGGCGTTCGTGGCACCAACCTCAACTGGCCTGCCCCTGCCGCCAGCGCTCGAACTCGGCGCGGCTTTCCGCCGTGGCCGGGTAGATGCCCGGCAGGCGGCGGCCGAGCTTGATCTGGGCTTCCACGAAGTCCTCATAGGCGGTGGCCTCGACGGCTTCCGCCGCGATCTCCGCGGCTAGCCCGGCAGGCACGCAGGCCACGCCCTCTCCATCGCCCACCATGACGTCGCCCGGATAGACCGCGACGTCACCGCAGGCGATCGGCAGGTTGGTGTCCGCCGCGTGATGCCAGATCGGGCCTACTGGCGCCGACGGCCGCTGGTGGTAGGCGGGAAAGCCCAGCGCCGCCACGGCCGGCGTGTCCCGAAAACCGCCATCCGTCACGATGCCCGCGACGCCACGTACCATCAGTCGCCGGAGCAGGATGTCGCCGCCCGACGCACCGCGCGCATCCTTGCGACTGTCGATCACCAGCACCTGCCCGGCCGGGCAATGCTCGATCGCGTGGCGCTGCGGATGGGCTGGGTCGGCGTAGGCCTCCAGCACGTCGATATCCTCGCGCGCCGGGATCATCCGCAGCGTGTAGGCCTCCCCCACCATGCGCGGCAGCCCCGGACCCACCGGGTGCACGCTCTGCAGAAACACGTTGCGCAGGCCGCGCTTGAACAGGAGCGTCGTCAGCGTGGCGACGCTCACCGTCTTCAGCCGCTCCCGCGTCAGGTCGTCCAGGACTGTGACCATGCTCGCCCTCCCTCCTTCACGGCCGCCGACTGGCCTGGTCATGAAGTCGTGGCGTCCATCGATAGTCGTGCTACCTTGCACGGCCAAGGCCCACGGTCACCGGGCCCGGCTCACCTTCAAGAATGCACGTGGCGACAGAGAATCGCCGTGAAGGGAGACTTGGCATGCAGGCACCGATCTTCCTGAACAAGTTCCGCAAGCTCCGCCACCTAGCCTCGGCAGAAGGCCGCCAGCATCTTTGGCATGGCGCCAGGAACCATCTTTGGCCGCAGCTTCGCCCGACGGCAGGATTGCACCGGCGCACGTTCGCCCGCCATGCCGTGGTCATCGCCGTGGTCGGCTCGTACGGCAAGACCAGCACCGTGGCAGCAGTCTGTACGGCGCTGGGCCTGCCGGTGCCGGTGCGTGCCAGGAGCGCCTATGCCAGCCTCGCCTTGAAGCTGCTGAGCATCTGGCCGTGGCATCGCCACGTCGTGTTCGAGGTCGCGATCGACGGCCCGGGCCAGATGGCACCTTATGCGGCGATGCTTCGCCCCGACATTGTCGTGGTGACCAGCATCGGCAGTGAGCACCATCGCAGCCTCGGCACGCTGGACAACACCCGGCAGGAGAAGGGCAGGATGGTCGAGGCCCTGCGATCCGGCGGCGTTGCCGTCCTGAACCGGGACGACCCGCACGTCATGGCGATGACGGTGCCGGCGGGCGTGCGCGTCCTGACCTACGGCTTCGATCCGTCGGCCGACATCCGTGCCAGCGAGATGACCATCGACTGGCCACGCGGCACCAAGCTGGTTCTTCAAGCGGCTGGCACCACGCGCGAGATGCGGCTTCGCCTGCTCGGCCGGGTGATGGTCTATCCCGCCCTGGCAGCGGTCGCCGTGGCCGTGGCGCAAGATCGTCCGCTCGACGAGGCGGTGGCCGCGCTGGAACAATTGCCGCCGAGGCAGGGCCGTCTCCAGCTGGAGCCCCTACCCGATGGTGCCTGGCTGATCCGGGACGACTTCAAGTCCTCGGTCGAGACCATCCATGCCGCTCTGGACGTGCTCGCCGACCTGCCCGGCCGCCGGATCGTGGTCATAGGCTCCGTCTCGGAGCCGCCCGGCAGCCAGGGGCCGATCTACCGCGAGTGGGGCAGGCGCCTGGCGCAGGTCGCCTCGCGCGTCGTGGTCATCGGCCCGATGTTCCAGCGCTACGCGGCCGGTGCTACCGCAGCCGGCATGCCGCGCAGCTCGTTGATCGAAGCGAAGCACAGCATCCGTGCCGCCTGGGAGGCAGTTCAGGCCGACCTGCAGCCGGGCGACGTCGTGCTGGTCAAGGGCCGGGACACCGAGCGGCTCGACCGGATCGGGCTGGCCCTGAAGGGGCGGCAGGTACGCTGCGAACTCGACTTCTGCGACCTGCGCGGGGTGCGCTGCGCTGCTTGCCCGAAGCTGGAGACCGGCTGGGCGATCCGGGTCTGATCGGGATCAGCCTACTGAAGCACGTCCAGGCGATTGCGCCGGGTGATCCAGGTGCCGATGGTCTGCGGCTTCACGAACAGAGTGACGACCTGCGGATGGGCTGCGCGGATCACCGCCTCGATCCGCTCGATGCAGGACTCGATTTCCGGCGCCTTCAGATGGTCCTCGAACTCCGTGCTCAGCGCCGCCACGATCTGGTTCGGCCCCATGTGCACGGTGATGACGCCATTGGCCCGCTGCACTGCCGGGTCCTGCTGGGCGATCCGCAGGATCGAGGCCTGCACGCTCGGGAGTGCCGGCTCGCCCATCAGGAGCCCCTTGCTCTCCCGTGCCAGGAACATGGCGGTCGCCGCCAGGACGAGCGCGATCCCGATGGAGGCGACCCCGTCCAGGACCGGCATTTCCAGCCAGTCGGCCGCCGCGATGCCCGCCATGGCGATGAGAAGGCCGAGCAGCGCGGCGCTGTCCTCGAACAGCACGGTGAAGGTGGTGGGATCCTTGCTCGTGCGCACCGCCTGGAAGTAGCCGAGCTTGCCCTTCTGCGTGCGGAACTCCCGGAGCGCTATCCACCAGCTCACACCCTCGAACAGAAGGGACAGGCCGAGCACGATATAGTTGATCATGACGTTCTGTGCCGGCTCTGGTGCCAGGATGTGCGCCACGCCCTCGTAGAACGACACGCCGGCCCCCAGCGCGAACACGAGCAGAGCCACGATGAAGCTCCAGAAATAGAGCTCGCGGCCGTGCCCGAACGGGTGTGTCCGGTCGGGTGGCCTGGACGCCCGCCGCAGCCCGTAGAGCAGCAGGATCTCGTTGCCGGTGTCCACGAGCGAGTGCACGCCCTCGCTCAGCATCGCGGAACTGCCGGTGAAGGCGGCGGCCACGAACTTCGTGATCGCGATCAGCAGGTTGCCCAGCAGCGCGGCATAGATGACCTTCTTCGATCCGCTATGCGCGGCCATCAACCTACCTCCAGCATCCCGCAGCAAACGTGGCAGCTGTCGGGAGGTTGCAGGACGTGCGCATCAGGCTCCCGTCGCGACATGGTCGGCGACGAAGGCCTTGCGCCGGCCCATTGGCCGCACCGGTCCCGTGGTCGTGTCCCGTCGGGTCTGCAGTTCCAGCTCGGCATTGAGCTCGGCACCGAGGATCACGGCGTAGGCGGAAATATAGAACCAGAGCAGCGCCACCACGACGCCGCCAAGCGTGCCGTAGGCGGCGTCGTACGAGCCGAAGTTGCTGACATAGAACGAGAAGGCCAGCGACGCGATGAGCCAAAGCCCTGCCGCCAGCATGGAACCTGGCGTGATCCAGCGCCACTTGGCCTGACCTCGCGACGGCGCGAAACGGTAGAGCATCGCCAGCCCCAGCACGACGAACGCCAGGAGCAGGACAAAGGAGCAGATACGGACCGCAGCCGAGGCAAGCGGCCCCAGCCAGTCGAAGGCGAGCGCGGCTGGCACGGCGACGATCACCGTCAGCGCCAGCAGCGTGCTGACCGTGCCGCCCAGCATGAACAGAAAGGCCACGCCGTTCAGGCGCAGGAAGCTGCGGCTCTCGCGCTCCTCATAGGCCACGTTCAGGGCGTTGATGATCGCCTTCACGCCGCTCATGGCACTCCACATCGCGATCAGCAGGCTGATCAGGAGGCCGGAACTGAGCTTGGTCGGCCCGGCGGCCGCCAGGTCATGGATCCGTGCCGAGATCAGGTCGAACGTGGAGGGCGGCAGGACATCCTCGATGGCGGCGAGCTGGCCCTCGACGGTGGCGGGGTCGGCCACCAGCCCGAACAGCGAGATGGCGACCGACAGGGTCGGGAACAAAGCGAGCAGCGCATAGAAGCCGCAGCTTGCCGCCGCCGTTCCTGCCTCGTCGGAAATGGCCTCGCGGGCGACCCGCTTGAGCACGGCCCACCAGCCGCGCGCGGGGATCTCCGTGGGCCTGGCGGCATGACGGCCCAGCGCCAGGTCATCGGCCGAGAACCTGGGGACCTCGTCGGCGCTCAGGACGTCGTCGCGCTGCCCCTCGCTGCCGGGGCTGCCTGCATCTTCGGGAGGAGATGGACGTTCGTCGACGGCACGGCGTGCAGCCGACGCCTTCGACCTGTGCTGCAGCGGTGTTCCGTCTCTGGCGACCGATCCCATGCCTGCTCCGTCGCAGTCGAGCGAGTATTGCCAGGTCGATCAACGGAAACATGGCCTTCGTAGTTCCGGCCCTGCCAAGTGAACGGTGCCTGCCACCGGGCACTCGTCATGCGCCGATTTGTCCAGGTGAAGGGACGACCCGGCGGCACAACTAGTCGTTGTAATCCAGCTCAGACGAGCAGAACAGATCAGGGAGAGCCGGGATGTCCATCCGGCACATGTGGTCGATGTCCGCGCTGGCGGTTTGCGCCCTGGTGGTTGCCGCCCCTGAACCAAGCCAAGCCGCCGACTGCTCGGCCGGCAGGCTGACCGGAAGTGCCGCGCTGCGAAGCAGCTGGGCGGACGACAGGCCCGGCCTGTGCCGCCAGATCACGCCGGCAGACCTGCCGAGGCCATCGGCCAGCACGACGAGCCATTCCACGGTCATCCCCAGGCCCGCCGGCGCGCTGCCCAAGGTGCCGCCAGGGTTCACGGTCACCGAGTTCTACCGCAACACGGCCGTGACCCGCCTGATCCGTACTGCTCCCAACGGGGACCTGTTCGTCGCGGAGAGCTATGCCGGCAGGATCAGGGTGCTGCGCCCGAACGCCAAGGGCCAGCTCATGACCAACCGGGTGTTCGCGACCGGGCTGAACAAGCCTTTCGGGATCGCCTTCTACCCCAAGGGCGCCAATCCGCAGTGGGTCTATGTCGCGCAGAACGACAAGGTCGTCAGGTTCCCCTACCGGAACGGCGACTACGCCCCGCGCGGCCCGGCCGAGACGATCGTCCCGAACCTGCCCCAGGGAGCCGGGCAGTTGCCGGGCAAGGGCCATTGGACCCGCGACGTGGTCTTCTCGGCGAGCGGGAGCATCATGTTCGTGTCGGTCGGGTCGTACTCGAACGTGCAGGAGAACGGTGAGGACGAGACTCGGCGTGCCACGATCCTGGCGTTCAAGCCGACTGGCGGTCCTGCCATGGTGCATGGCAAAGGCCTGCGCAACCCGGTGGCGATGGCCGTCTCCCCGGTCGACGGCAAGCTGTGGACGTCGGTGAACGAGCGCGACCGGCTGGGCGACAATCTCGTGCCCGACTACATCACCCGGGTCGACAACAAGCAGTTCTTCGGCTGGCCCTGGTTCTATATCGGCACCAACATCGACCCGCGGCACGCGACGAGCTATCCAAAGCCCATTCCTGCGGTCACCGTCCCGAACGTCCTCCTCCAGGCGCACTCCGCCGCCTTGGGGATCGACTTCTATACGGGCACGGCCTTTCCTGCCGAGTATCGGGGCAACCTGTTCGTGGCCGTGCATGGTTCGTGGAACCGCGGCAACCCGATCGGCTCCAAGGTCGTCCGGATCCCCTTCGACAGCACCGGCAAGGCCAAGCCCCATGTCGAGGACTTCATGACCGGCTTCGTCACCTCGAACCACAATGTCTGGGGCCGGCCGGTCGGAATCGCGATGGCCAAGGACGGTGCGCTCTATGTGTCAGAGGATGCGAACAACGTGATCTGGCGGGTGGCCTATACCGGAGGAAGCTGACCGCCAGGCGTAATCGGCTGTTCGATCCGGATGGCGGCCGGGCCGTGGTCGGGCCGCCATCTGGTCGATGCGTTCTCGTGGAACGTCAGACGGCGCCGGTCAGGATCACGACGCCCGCAATGGCGGCGGCAGCGCCTGTGGCACGGATGCCCACCTGACCGGCCCGGTCGCCGATCCGCCCGATCAGCATGCCGAGGCCAAGGCCTGCGGTGTGCAGCAGCGCGGTGCCGACCATGAAGCCCGCGCCGTAGGACAGGCCCAGCACGTCCGCCGGCATCTCCTGGCCATGGGCATGGCCGTGGAAGATCGCGAACAGCCCTGCCACGGCCATGGCGGCCGCTACCGGCAGGCGCATGCCCAGGGCCACCACCGAGCCCAGCACCACCACCGAGAGGGCAATGCCCAGCTCGACGAACGGCACCGTCGTGCCCGCCACGCCCAGCGACCCGCCCAGCGCCATGACCACGACGAAGCTCGCCGGCACCAGCCAGCGCGCATGGCCGCCGAGCTGCCAGGCCAGCATGCCCACCATCACCATGGCAAGCAGGTGGTCCAGCCCCGTCAACGGGTGGAGGAAGCCATGAGCAAATCCGCCGGCCTCGCCGACGCCTGTATGGGCGAAGGCCACAGTCGGGAGAAGGGCCGCTGCGGCCGCGAGACCAAGTCGATGCAGGACGGGCCGGGACATGATGCGTTTCTCCATTGATGGGCGGCAGGATCGCCCCGCTGACCGCAGCTTGCCATCCCCGGCGCTAGGAGGAAACGGCCAACTCTTCTTGCCGGATCCGCTCGCGGGACCCGGCGCCGTTCCGCCGATCGGCTCAGGCGATCGTCCGCACCAGCCCGCCCTCGACGCGCAGAGCGGCACCGTTGGTCGCCGATGCCAGCGGGCTGGCCAGGTAGGCCACGAGGCTCGCGATCTCCGCGGGATCGATCAGGCGCTGGATGAGCGATGTCGAGCGATAAAGACGGAAGAACTCGGGTTCGAGTTCCTTCGGCTCGAGGTCCTGACCAGGAAACATGCTCTTCATGAAGTCGACGATGCCAGCCGACCGGGTCGGCCCGGGCATCACCGCGTTCACGGTAACACCGGTGCCCTTGGTCGTCTCCGCGAGGCCACGGGCGATCGCGAGCTGGGCCGTCTTGGTCATCGCGTAGTGGATCATGTCCGGCGGGATCATCAGCGCCGATTCGCTGGACACGAACACCACCCGGCCCCAGCCGCGCTCGATCATGGCCGGAAAATAATGGCGCGCCAGACGGGCTCCGCTCAGGACGTTCACCTCGAAGAAATGCCGCCAGTCCTCGTCGGTGATCGCGTCGAACGGCTTGGATTCATAGATGCCGAGATTGTTGACGAGGATGTCGACCTGCGGGAGTTGCGCGATCAGGCGTTCAGCACCGTCGGCCGTCGCAACGTCGGCGACGGCACCCAGTACCCGGCCGTCGCCAGAAAGCGATTCGACTGCGGCATCGACCTTGTCCCGCGTGCGTCCGGTCACCGTCACCATGGCACCTTCGCGGGCCAGGGCCGCGGCGATGGCATGGCCAATGCCGGCCGTGGCGCCGGTCACCAGCGCAGTCCGGCCGTCGAGCTTCAGGTCCATGCGTTTCTCCTATCTGCAGTCGGGTACCGTCAGCGGTTCCAGGCGATCGAGCGTGCCGTGGAGAACGAACTCGCCATAGTCGAGGGTCATGTCGTCGGTGATGCCGTCGGCCCGCAACTTGAAGGCCAGCTGGAACTCGGGTTCTTCCGTCACGTCAGACAGGTTATGATAGGCAAGATGGATGGACCAGCTCACCGGCTTCTGCCCATCCGCTGGAAGCTGCTTGCCGATCACGGCGCTGACATTGCTTAGGGAATCGATGCCGCCGCCGTCGAACACCGGCACTGATACGAAATGTTCGCCTCGTTCCGCAGCCGCGATGAGCGTCTTGATGTGCTGGGTGGGGAACAGGGTGCCGGCCGGCAGGTCGACCGATTCGCCCGAGGGAATGGCGAACACGGCCTTGCCCTTGCCCCCTTCCGGCGGCACGACCGCCTCGCCGCGGAACTCCTCGTAGGGCTTTCCGTCGTCGAATGAGCGCATGGAAAAGCGCAGTTCGTCGTTGTCGACCGATTCCCAGGACGAGAAGCGCACATCGTAGAGGAAGGGCGCTCCCTCGGCCTGGTCGGCCTGGAAGGCGAGGCGCTGGTTGCTCGTCCAGCCGTCGCAGGCCTTCTTCCACTCCATGACGAGGCCGCCCCGCACCGCGGTCACGTTGCCGGGATTGTTCTCGGCGAGGCTCAGCCGATACACCGCGCGATGCGGCGCCAATTCGGTGGCACCGGCGCTACCGGCGAAGAATGATGCGGCGACCAGCGCCGCGATCGCTGCCGATCCAGTACCCACGATCCGTTCCTTCCCAGCAAGCGCACCCGGCAACGAGGCCGCCCGTCCGGTGCCACACAACCGTAATATCTGGTGCGCGGCGGCGACAGGCCAATCCATGTGCAGCCCTTACCGGGAAAACTCCTGGATGGTGTCGAAAAACAGCGTCAACGCGTGGGGATCGGATGCTCGCCGCGATAGTCGTAGAAGCCCCGCTTGACCTTTCGTCCGAGCCAGCCGGCCTCGACATACTTCACCATGAGCGGGCACGGGCGGTACTTGCTGTCGGCCAGCCCTTCGTAGAGCACCTGCATGACGGCCAGGCAGGTATCCAGGCCGATGAAGTCAGCCAGCTCCAGCGGCCCCATCGGATGGTTGGCGCCAAGCTTCATCGCCACGTCGATGCTCTCGACGTTCCCCACGCCCTCGTAGAGCGTGTAGACTGCCTCGTTGATCATCGGCAGCAGGATCCGGTTGACGATGAAGGCCGGGAAATCCTCGGCCGTGACCGGCGCCTTGCCGAGCTTCTCCGTTACCGCCCGGATGGCGAGATAGGTGTCTTCCTCGGTCGCGATGCCGCGGATGACCTCGATCAGCTTCATGGCCGGCACGGGGTTCATGAAGTGCATGCCGATGAACCGCTCGGGCCGGTCGGTCGCCGCAGCCAGGCGGGTGATCGAAATCGAGCTCGTGTTGGACGCGATGATCGCGTCCTTGCGCAGGTGCAGGAGCAGTTCCTTGAAGATCGCCTTCTTCATCTGCTCGTTCTCGGTGGCTGCCTCCACCACCAGCTCGCAGTCCGCCAGGGCCGCAACGCTGTCGTGCGACGAGATCCGGTTCAGCGCGGCCTGCTTGTCCGCCTCGGTGAGCTGGCCCTTGCTGTGCTGGCGCTCGATCCCCTGGGCGACCTTGGTCATGGCCGCCGCCAGCTGGCCGGGATCCACGTCGACCAGCCGGACCTGGTAGCCGGCGACCGCACTCACCTGGGTGATGCCGCTGCCCATCTGCCCGGCGCCGATCACTCCGATGGTGGTGATGTCGGGGATCGGAGGATGTTCTGAAGGCTGCGTCATCGTGCGTGCGGCTCCGTATCCGTGGTTCAGGACGATTTCGCGCGCTTCACTTCTTCGGTGAGCTCAGGGATGAGCTTGAACAGGTCACCGACCAGACCGTAATCGGCGACCTGGAACATCGGGGCCTCCTCGTCCTTGTTGATGGCGACGATGACCTTGGAATCCTTCATGCCGGCCAGGTGCTGGATGGCCCCCGAGATGCCGACGGCGATATAGAGGTCCGGTGCCACGATCTTGCCGGTCTGGCCGACCTGGTAGTCGTTCGGGACGAAGCCGGCATCCACGGCCGCACGACTGGCGCCCACCGCGGCGCCCAGCGCATCGGCCAGCTCGTCCAGGATCTTGAAGTTCTCGCCCGACCCCATGCCGCGCCCGCCGGATACGACGACGCGGGCGGAGGTCAGCTCCGGCCGCTCGCTCTTGCTGCCTTCCTGGCTGACGAAGGAGGACAACGGGCTGGCATCTGGCACGTCCATGCGCTCGACGCTGGCCGATCCGCCCTCGGTGGCGGCAGGCGCGAAGGCCGTCGGCCGGATGGTCAGGACGCGCTTGGCATCCGTGCTCACCACCGTGGCCAAAGCATTGCCGGCATAGATGAAGCGCTTGAAGCGGTCAGGCCCCAGCACCTCGATGACATCCGACACCTGGGCAATGTCCAGGAGGGCGGCTGCGCGCGGCATGACGTTCTTGCCGAAGCTCGTCGCCGCGGCCACGAGGTGATCGTAGGCGGGTGCGAGCGCCACCAGCATGGCCGAGACGTCCTCGGCCGACGGATGCGCCAGGTGGGGGGCATCGGCGACCAGGACCTTCTGCACGCCGGCGACGGTGGCGGCCGCGGCGGCATCCACGCCCGACCCCGCCACGAGCAGGTGCACCTCGCCACCTAGCATGCCGGCGGCCGTGACCACGCTCAGGCTGGACTTCGACAGCTCGGCGCCGTCCAGTTCGGCGACCACCAGGACGCTCATGACAGCACTCCCGCCTCGGACTTCAACTTCTGTACGAGTTCCTGCACCGAAGCGACCTTGATGCCGGCCTTGCGGGCCGTGGGCTCCTCCACCTGCACGTATTGCAGGCGCGGCGCCACGTCGACGCCGAGATCGGCGGGCTTGAGCACGTCCAGCTGCTTCTTCTTGGCCTTCATGATGTTGGGCAGCGACGCGTAGCGCGGCTCGTTCAGGCGAAGGTCGACGGTCACGACCGCTGGCAGCTGCACGGCGATCGTCTGGGTTCCCTCGTCCACCTCGCGAGAGGCCTGCGCCTTGTCGCCCTCGATGGCGAGCTTGCTGACGAAGGTCGCCTGCGCCCAACCCAGCAGGGCTGCCAGCATCTGGCCGGTCTGGTTGCTGTCGTCGTCGATGGCCTGCTTGCCCATGACGACCAGCTGCGGCTCCTCCTTCTTGACGATGGCGGCCAGCAGCTTGGCGACGGTGAGCGGCTGCAGTTGCTCGGTGCTTTCGATCAGGATGGCGCGGTCGGCCCCCATCGCCAGCGCGGTCCGCAGGGTCTCCTGGGCCTTGGCCTCACCGGCGGACACGACGACGATCTCGGTGGCGAGACCGGCCTCCTTGAGCCGGATGGCCTGCTCGCAGGCGATCTCGTCGAACGGGTTCATCGACATCTTCACGTTGGCGATGTCGACGCCCGACTTGTCGGCCTTCACCCTGATCTTGACGTTGTAGTCGACTACCCGCTTGACGGGTACGAGAAGCTTCATCGCGCCACCTGTTCCGTCCGACGGCACGGAGGATGCGCTCGCCGGTCAACCCGATTCGTATTGCAACGCAAAAGGGCGATAAGACGGCCCTTGGACCGTGTCAATGAAAGCAGCCCTGCAGAATCCGACACCGCCAGGACCGTTCGCAGGAGCGGCCGCCCTAGCGATTGGCGCCCGGCACCCAGAGCACGTCGTCCGCACCGTTGCCGTTCACGACCCGTGACAGTACGAAGAGATGATCCGACAGGCGGTTCAGGTAGCGGATCGCCGCAGGATTGACGGCTTCCTGCTCGGCGAGCTGGACCACGCTGCGCTCGGCGCGGCGGGCGACCGTCCTTGCAAGATGCAGGTTGGCCGCGGCCGCCGTTCCTCCGGGCAGCACGAACGAGGAGAGCGGGCGCAGCTCCTCGTTCATCCGGTCGATCTCCTGCTCCAGCCGCAGCACCTGGTCCTCGACGATCCGAAGATGCTGGCTGCCATCCTCCGGCCGGCAAAGGTCCGCACCCAGGTCGAACAGGTCGTTCTGGATGCGGGCGAGCGCTGCGTCGGCGGCTCCCTGGCAATGCAGACGGGCCAGGCCAATCGTGGCGTTCGTTTCGTCGACATTGCCATAGGCTTCAACGCGCAGGGCGTGCTTGGCCACCCTCGATCCGTCGCCAAGCGACGTCCGACCCTGGTCACCGCCGCGCGTGTAGATCCGCGTCAACTGCACCATCCGCGCCGTCCGGTCCCGTCAGCTGTAGGCGAGGAAGAGAATGCCGAGCACCGCCAGCGCCGCGAACTGGAGTCCAACACGCCAGCGCATCAGGATGTTCGAGTACTTGGCGTTGAAGGCGCCACCCTTGAAGAAACTGACCAGACCCAAGACCAGCACACCCACGGTGGCGAGCATCAGGACGATCAGCACGATTTCTAGTGCTTGCATGCGCTGAAGATAGGCGCCGGAACGTCCTAATCCAAGCGCTGCCAGGACTTGGTGGTCGTCCTGCCGCACCCGTCTGCCTGCCTGTGGTTCAGCCGGTCTGCGTGCTGCCGGAGCGTGTCGGGGCATAGGCCACCAGCGGGCCCTCGTGCACCGCGAACATGAGCGCGCCGGCTCCATGGACCACGAGGAACAGGACGCGGCCAACCAGGATCAAGGCGACGCTCTCCGCCGCTGGCAGCCCAGCCACGACGTTCAGGAGCAGGGCCATGATGCCCTCGTAGACACCAATGCCGTCGATCGTGAGCGGCAGGCGCGTGATCGCGAGCGATACCGCGTAGGCGGCCGCCAGATCGACAAAGGCCACGTCGATGCCGAGCGCCATCGCGGTCAGCCATCCCATGAAGAGTGAATAGACGCACTCGACCAGGGTGAGCCCGGCGAACACCGCCACGATGTCCGGGCGGCGTCCCTGGCGCAGCCACGCCGTGCGGAATCGGGCGACGATCCGGCCGATGAAACTGCTCTCCTTGAGAAAGCCCATGCCCTTGGCCTTGAGGAAGCCCATGCCCTTGGAGCCGGTCCACGACCAGGCGAGCCCGCCGCCGATGACGACCAGCCCGGCGCCGGCCAGCAGGATCATGGTGTGCATTTCCTGGGACAGCGGCGCCAGGCGGCCCAGCCACAGCATGCCGAACATCGCCGCGGCCAGCGTGACCAGCGCGCCCACCATCCGCTCGACCACGATGGACGCGGTCGCGTCGTTCGGATCGACCCCGTGGCGCCAGAGCCAGCCCACGCGCAAGGCATCGCTGCCAACGGTCGACGGCAGGAACGAGCCCGCCAGGGTCGCCGCACTGTAGAGCCAGGTCGCCGGCAGCAGCCCCATCCGTACGCCGTGCACCCGCAACAGGAGCAGCCACTTGCCCGCCATGACGAAGCGCTGGCAGGCATAGAGCACGAGGCAGAGCAGGATCAGCACCGGCGAGGCGTGATCCACCACCTGGATCACCGCGCGCCAATCCAGCCACCAGGCGAGCGCCAGGATGGCAATCACGCTCAGGCTGATCTGGATGATCTTGCTCTGGTTCATCTGTTCGGAAAGTCCCGGCACGGTCCGCAGCAGCTGCGGGAGGTTTCATGCTGCAGTGCAGCGGTCAAGTAGGGCCAGGGTTCCTGGTGTTCAACAAACTGCAGATGAAGGTTCGTACAACCAGGTCCGGCCGGCGGCCGCAACGGAGGCTTCCTGCCGCTCTGGGGTGGCTTCATGTCGGTTGGGAGCGGACAAAGCAGCCAGTGCACCCTACCCTCTTTCGTTGCCAGCATCGGCGGGTGCACTTGCGGGAGGCTATGACATGGCCGCAGTCCTGGATTGCGAAAACAGGCGGCGCGGCGGCCGGGAGGCGCGCCGGGAGCTGCGGGCCAGGATGGTGCCGGACGCCCAGCGCGTGGTCAGGGCAGGCTTGGCGGGCGGGCGCTTCCGGCCACTGTCGGATGCAGACGTCCAGAAGATCCACGGAGCTGCGTTGACAGCGCTCGAGACGATCGGGTTCGGCCAGCCGCTGCCATCAACGATCGAGGCGCTGACGAGGGTGGGCGCCACCTACCGCGACGGCCGTATCTTCTTTCCCGGCTCGCTCGTGGAAGACACGGTCGCTGCTGCAGCGCGGAACTTTCCTCTGTTCGCCAGGGATGCCCGCTTCGATCTCCATCCATCGGGCGACAAGGTGCATTTCGGCACGGCGGGCGCAGCCGTCAGCATGGTGGACGCCGTGAGCGGGAGCTACCGCGAGTCGACCCTGCACGACCTCTACGACATCGCCCGCCTGGTGGACCGGCTGGACAACGTCCATTTCTACCAGCGCTCGGTCGTGCCGCGCGACGTGGCCGACCCGTTCGAGATGGACATCAATACGGCCTATGCCTGCCTTGCCGGCACGGCCAAGCATATCGGCACCTCGTTCGTGAAGGGCGAGCATCTCGACGCCGCCTTGCCGATGCTGCACGCCATTGCCGGGTCCGAGGCCGCGTGGCGGGAGCGGCCGTTCATGTCGCTGTCCTGCTGCTTCGTCGTGCCGCCCATGAAGTTCGCCGACGATGCCTGCTCGGCCCTGGAGAGCGCGGTACGGGCAGGCATGCCCGTGCTGCTGCTCTCGGCGGGACAGGCCGGCGCTACCGCACCGGCAGCACTGGCCGGCGCGCTGGTGCAAGCGGTCGCCGAGTGCCTGGCAGGCCTCGTCTACGTGAACGCCCTCCAGCCGGGCGCGCCCGCGATCTTCGGGCCCTGGCCGTTCGTGTCGGACCTGCGGACCGGTGCGATGTCGGGCGGTTCCGGCGAGCAGGCCCTGCTGACGGCGGCCTGCGCGCAGATGGGACGGTTCTACGACCTCCCGACCGGAAGTGCCGCCGGCATGACCGACAGCAAGATCCCGGACGCGCAGGCCGGCTACGAGAAGGGCTACACCAACGCTCTCGCCGGCCATGCCGGGCTGAACCTCGTCTACGAATCGGTCGGCATGCATGCCTCGCTGCTGGGCTCCTGCTTCGAGAGCTATGTCATCGACGACGACATGCTGGGCTCGATCCTGCGCACCGTGAAGGGCATCGAGGTCACGGACGAGGCGCTCTCCCTGGAGAGCATGCGGGAGGTCTGCATGGAAGGACCCGGCCACTATCTGGGCCATGCCCAGACGCTCGACCTCATGCAGAAGGAATATGTCTATCCGACGATCGGCGACCGCGCCTCCCCGAAGGAATGGCAGGAGCAGGGTGCCTCCGATACGGTCACGCGGGCGCGGGCGAAGCTGCATGCCGTCCTTGGAAGCCACTACCCCTCCCACATCGCTCCGGAGGTGGACGCGATGATCCGGGCAATGCTGCCGATCAAGCTCGCGACGTCCCAGATGCAGCCCGGCAACGGGCGCTGGTGACGAAGAACGCGCCGCCGTCGTTCATTGACTTGAAAGGCCGATGAGCCGGCCTTACCTCCAATCGTGAGCGGGGTCCGGGCCCCTCTGGCGGCGCACCGTGCGACCGCGATGTCGGACCCCCGATTTCCCTGCCGGCCAGATCGGCCCGGCATCGATCTCGGGGTGGATGTCCGATGCTTGCCCGTCATGCAGTGATCGTCACGTCGCAGGTACCGGGGACCGAAACGGGGTCCACCGGTCCATCGGCGTGCCTAGATACCAGGAGGCTGTGATGTCAGCGGAAGACCAGAAGGCGATCGCCGAGTTCTTCGAGCGGATGAAGAAGCTCGACGCGCAACGCGATCCGGAAGCCGAGCGCCAGATCAACGAGCTGATGGAGCGCAATCCGGAGACCAAGTACTACATCACGCAGATGGCGTTCTTCCTGGAGCACGCCCAGGCGGAGTTGCAGAACAAGGTCCGCGAGCTGGAATGGAAGCTGCAGAACCAGCAGCCGGCGAGCCAGCCCGCCGGTGGCGGCGGCTTCCTGTCCAATCTGTTCGGCGGTGGTGGTGGCCGCAACGTGATGCCCCCGCCGGCACCGATCCATGCGCCAGGCTATCGGCCAGGCATGTTCTCGGGCGGTGGCGGCGGCTTCATGTCGGGTGCCCTGCAGACCGCGGCCGGTGTCGCCGGGGGCATGCTGCTGGGCAACATGCTGATGTCCGCGTTCAGCCCGGGCATTGCCGAGGCGGCACCGGTCGACGATGCCGCGGCCGACGACCCGTCCGCGACCGATGCCGGCTATGAGCAGGATGCGGGCTACGAGGAGGAGATCCCGCAGACCGACGATTTCGGCGGTTTCGAGGAACTCTGAGACGACGACCCGGAGAGGCTGTCCTCTCCGGGTCATGCCTCCACGGGCTTGGCCATCATCATGTCGGTGGCGGCCTTCGCAGCCGCCGCTTCATGCTCCGCCCCATCGCCCGCTGCCACACGAACGGTCGGCACGGCGATCTGGATGCCCTGTTCGGCGAACGCCTTCTTGAGCATGGCATAGGCGCGGCGCCGGATGGTGAACTGCTTGCCGGGCAGGGTCATCATCTTCAGCTGAACCTGCATGGCGAAGTCCCCGAAGCTGCCGACACCCTGCATCTTCAATGGCTCGATGATGTCCGGGCCGAACTCCGGATCCGCCGCCAGTTCCTTCCCGATCTTCTTGACGATCTGCTTCACCTTATCGAGGTCGGTGTCGTAGGTGACGTTGACCGCCAGCTTGTCGATCACCCAGTCCCTGCTCATGTTCTGGATGGCCCCCAGCGACCCGAACGGGACGGTATAGAGGGGGCCGCGCTGGTGGCGCAGCTTCACCGAGCGGATCGAGAAGCTCTCGACGGTGCCCTTGTAGGACCCGGCCACGATGTATTCGCCGATGCGGAAGGCATCGTCGAGCAGGTAGAACATCCCGCTGATCACGTCCTTGACCAGCGTCTGGGAGCCGAAGCCGATCGCGACGCCGACCACGCCCGCACCGGCGATCAGTGGCCCCACCTCGATGCCCAGCGCCGAGAGCGCCATCAGGAGCGCCATCGTCCCCAGCACGATCATCAGCATGGTGCGGGCGATCGGCAGCAGGGTGCGGATGCGCTGCCGGCGCCGGATCAGGTCGGCATGGTCCGTGGCGCTGCCATTGGCGGCGTCGGCGAGCTTGCGGTCGATCGCGGTCTTGGCGAGCTGCCAGAGCAGGTCGGCCACCAGAAGGATGGCGATCGCGCGCAGGGCGTTGCGCAGCAGCCGTGCCACCAGCGCGTCGCTCCCCGTCATCATGGTCATGTCCACGCCGAAGCTCGCCATCACGATCCAGGCGCCCAGCGCGAAATAGACGACCCGCAGGCCCCGCTCGATCACCACGGTCCAAGCGGACGGCGGCACGTGGACGACCTCCTCGTCGCCGAGCTTGCCATCCCCGTCCAGGTCGCCCGGGCGGAGCATGTGCAGGACGGCACGGTGGCTGATGCGGATCGCCAGCGGCAGCAGCACCAGCACGGCCATGAGGTTGAAGAGGGGCGGCAGGTAGAGAACCCGGCCGACCAGCCAGGTCAGGGCCACATAGACCATCAGCGCGATGCGGAACGAACGGCTTGGCGGCGCCCCCCCGGCGGTCCGCGCCGGCTGGTGCCAGATCGCCTCGCAGATCAGGACCACGGAGATCAGGCCGAACGGGTAGCCCAGGAGCCGCAACGATGTCCCGCTGAAGCCCAACAGCTTGAACAGGTCCAAGGTCACGATCACCAGCACGGTATAGCCGGTGAAGATCGTGAGCCGATGGGACCAGTAATGGGCGGCCTCGGTGGTCGTCGGAATGATCCGCAGCTTCTCGTTGCCGGGCGAGAGAAGCAGACGTGTGAATGTCAGGGCAAAGCGGACCGAGACGACCACGGCAAGCACACCCAGGAGGAGCGTGCGCAGCAAAGGTGGCCACCAGGGAAACAGCAGGCAGGCCCCGAGCGTGCCGATCGCAAACGCCGCAACCCAGCAAAGGCCGAACAGGAAGCGTCCACCGGTAATCTTGAGCCGCTGTCCCAGCGTGTCGATCGGCGCATTCGCGATCCGCTGCCGGATCGAGCGCGTGGACTGCCAGAACAGCCAGTCGGCGCCGAACCCCAGTGCGACGAAGCCGGCCAGCAGGAGCAGCGTGCCGAGGATGCCGACGTCGGCAATGTCCGCCTGCAGCCGCTGACCGGCGTCCCGTAGCTCACCGGGGAGCCGCGGCACGCCGGCCGCCAGAGAGCGGAGGTGCGATTCCAGGGTCGAGAACGTTCCCGCGATCATGCCGGCCTCCAGGCTCGCCAGACCGCGCGGTGGTGCGGTCTCCCTGCCAGCATCCGCAGGCGTCTTGGCCTGGGCAGCAGCCTCGCGCAGCCAGGCCTGGACGGCAGGATCAGCCAGCAGCTGCGTCAGCGCCTCCACCTTGTCCGGCGACGGCTGTTCCGGTGCTGAAGACGCCGGCGCGGATACCTGAGCAGCGGCACCCAGGGTCGTCAGGACGAGCAGCAGAGCGACAAGCAGGACGCGCATGGTGGAGCCCGCCATGTGAAATCTACCTGCAGGCGGTGGCATGCGGCCTGAGGCCGGGCAAGCGTGGAAAGGAACCGTTGCGCCACACACCGCAAAATTTGAGCGGAGTCCCGTTTTCTGGCTTGATGATCGCGGAACGTTACGTGAACATAGCGGTCAAGGCAGTGGATGAAACTGGAGACGCCGGATGATTGCGACCGTGCCGAGTTGGCCCGCCCGCCCCCTGTTCCGCGGCAACGGACGTGGGCGCCTTTGCCTGCGCCAGTCAGCCGGCATGCTTGGCCAAGCCATGGAAGTGGTCGGCCTTGTCATCTTCGTCACCGTCCTGGGTGCCGTGCCGGCCCTCGTGGCCATCTTCGCAGACTGACGCTCAGCCCGGGCCGGCAGGGCCCTTGACCAAGCGGATCTGGCCATCTGCTTCACGACTGATGGGCGGCCGCCAGCCTCACGCGGCATAGAACCCCGGGGCGCAGGCCCGGCTCACCGCCGGTCAGCAAGGAGGCCGTTCCGGTGCCCCGGGCGGCCACCAATGTTCTGCCGATGGCAGCACGAACAAGGCGAACACATCGCCTGTCTCGGCACGCGCCATGGTGAACCCGCCGGCTTGCCCGTCATGGTACACCAGCCATGCTGCAGCCCGCCCACCTTGCAGCAGCTGGCTCACTGCCTCTTGGGTGACACCCTCGGCGCCCAGTTCCTCCAGGGCCATGGCAGTCTGGACGACCGAGGTCCGGATCGCGAACAGCATCGGGACGTCGCTCGCCTCGGCGAGGCGGACGAGCACAGGCGGACGCGGCACGACCGATCTCCGGAACCTCAGTAGCGCCAGGCTGCCGGCGGCCGGTTGGGCAGGCCCAGCGGGGCAGCATCCGGCCGGCTGGCATTGTAGTTGGGGGGCGGCGACTGCCACATGGGCGGCCTGGGCGGGACGCGCGTAGGCGTCGGGTCGGCCAGGGCCGGCACGGTAGGCTGCAGCTGCGCGCCCACGTCGGGCACCGGGGGCGGGGTCACCACGTCCACCGGCTTGCGGGTGGTGGGGATGACCGAACCCTGGGGCAGGTTCAGGTCCAGGCTGCTGTCGCCACCACCGCCCTGCGCCATCGCCGTCACCGGCCGCACCTCGTCCACATAGTCCGGTGCACAGGCGGCCACCGCCAGCAGGAGCGGGACGACCTTCAGGAGTGATCTGAGCATCACGGTGTCTTCCTGCGCTTCGTCGGCTTTTCCGACGACATGCCGCTCCTGAGATGGCCTCCCGATCGCGTTCCGGCCATGGTTGGGAGACAAGGACATTGGAGCATCGGATGCGTACGCAGGCGCGGGTGGTCGTGATCGGCGGCGGGATCGCCGGCGTGAGCACGCTTTGGCACCTGGTCCGGGCCGGCTGGCAGGATCTTCTCCTCCTGGAGAAGGCGGAGCTCACGTCCGGGTCCACCTGGCATGCCGCCGGCAACACGCCGACCTTCTCGGGCTCCTGGTCGGTCATGCGCATGCAGGCCTACAGCCTGGAACTGTACCGGCGCCTCGCGGCCGATCCGGAGCATGCCGTCACCTACCATGTGACAGGCTCGCTGCGCCTCGCCCAGTCGAGCGACCGGCTGGACGAGTTCCGCCACGTCACCGGCATGGCTCAGGCACAGGGACTGGAGTTCGCGGTGCTGAGCCCTGCGGAAGCGAAGGCGCGGTACCCGTTCCTGGAGCTGCACGGCCTGCAAGGGGCCCTGTACGACCCACTGGACGGCGACATCGATCCCTCCATGGTCACCCAGGCCCTGGCCAAGGAAGCGCGCGCCGGCGGTGCCGTGATCCAACGGAACTGTCCCGTCACCGCGATCAGCCGCACGCCGCAGGGCCGATGGCGCCTGGAGACGCCGCAGGGGGTCGTCGAGGCCGAGCATGTCGTGAATGCCGCCGGCTATCGGGCCGGCGAGGTCGGCGCCATGGTGGGGCTCGACCTGCCGATCGTCACGCTGGAGCACCAGTACCTGGTGACGGAGGCGATTCCCGAGCTGGAAGCGCGGGACGGCCACCTGCCCCTGCTGCGCGACCCTGACGACAGCTACTACCTGCGCCAGGAGCGCAAGGGCCTGCTGCTCGGACCCTACGAGAAGGAGAACGCTCGGGCAGCCTGGCTGGACGGCATCCCGGAGGACTTCGCCAACCAGCTCTGGGGCGACGACCTGGAGCGGCTGGAGAAGTATATCGAGCTGGCCTGCGGCCGCGTGCCAATCCTGGGCTCGGCGGGTGTTCGGCGCGTGGTGAACGGTCCCATCCCCTACACGCCTGACGGGCTGCCGCTGCTGGGGCCGGTCCACGGGCTGACCAACTTCTGGAACTGCGCGGCCTTCAGCTTCGGGATCTGCCAGGGCGGCGGGGCCGGCAAGATCCTGGCGGACTGGATCGTCGAGGGCGAGCCTGAATGGGACGTCCTCCCCATGGACACCCGCCGTTTCACCGGCTTCGCCACCAGGTCCTACACGCTCGCCAAGGCGATCGAGCTCTACGAGAACGAGTACGCGATCGGCTTCCCGGTGCAGGAGTGGCCGGCCCACCGGCCGATGAAGACGACCCCGCTCTATGACGTGCTGAAGGCGGAGGGTGCGCGGTTCGGCGCGCGCGGCGGCTGGGAGCGGCCCACCTTCTTCGGCCCCGAGAGCCAGGAGATCCCCTCCTTCCGCCGGCCCGGCTGGCACGAGACGGTCGGCGCCGAGGTACGGGCGGTGCATGGGCATGCCGGCCTGCTCGACCTGCCGGGCTTCACCAAGTTCGAGGTGAGTGGGCCTGGCGCCGCGTCCTTCCTGGACCGCGTCCTGTGCACGCGGCTGCCGAGGCTCGGGCGGGTCGGCCTCGCCTATGCCTTGACGCCGCAGGGCGGCATCCGCTCCGAGTTCACCGTGGCCCGGCTGGCGGAGGATCGCTTCTACCTCTGCTCGGCCTCTTCCGCCCAGCACCACGACTTCGACACGCTGGCCTGGCACCTGCCCCCCGATGGGGTGGCGATTGCCGACGTCACGGCTCGCTTCGATACGCTGGTTCTGGCAGGCCCCCGCTCCCGCGAGATCATGGCGGGGCTGATTGCCATGCCGCTCGACAACGGCTGGTTCCCCTGGATGGCCGCGCGAGATCTCACGATCGGCTCGGCACCGGTACGGGTGCTGCGCGTGTCCTATGTGGGCGAGCTCGGCTACGAGCTGCACGTGCCGATGGAACATGTCCGGGAAATGTACGGGCGGGTGGTCGCTGCCGGGGCGCCGTTCGGGCTGCGACCCTTCGGGATCTATGCCCTGGAGAGCATGCGGCTGGAAAAGTGCTACCGCTCCTGGGGTGCCGACCTCGTCACCGAGTACACGCCGTTCGAGGCGGGACTCGACCGGTTCGTCGACCTGTCCAAGGACGGGTTCGTCGGGCGGACAGCGCTGCTGGCCCGCAAGGAAGCCGGCTTCAAGGAACACTTCGTCCCGCTGGTACTGCAGGATGAGGGCAGCGATGCCGTTGTCGTGGCACGGGTGCTCTGCGGCGACCAGCAGGTCGGTCTGGTCGGATCGGCCGGCTTTGGGCATCGGATCGGCAAGTCGATCGCCCTGGCCTATGTGGCGCTTCCCCACGCCGTGCCGGGAACGGAGCTGGCCGTGGAGGTCCTGGGCGAGCGGCGGCCGGCGGTGGTGGCAAGCGAGCCGCTGTTCGACCCGGCCAACCTCCGCCTGCGGAGGTAGCGAAGCGACGATTGCGCTTCGAGACGAGAAACCGGCGGGCGGCGGCAAGGGCGGCCGGCCACTGGTCGTCCCGGAGCTAGGCGATCAGCTCGTAGCGGGTCCCGCCATCGAACGTGAAGCGGCGCACGCCGCGCCGCTCCTCGGCCATGAGGTGAAGTGTCTGCGCCAGACCGGCCGCCACCCCGCCACGCCGGGCGAGAACGGCCTCGATCTCCGCCAGGCTCGCCGTGCCGGCCAGCGGATCGTCCGGCTGCCTGGCGCTGACCGCCGTGCTCAGCGCCTCGATCGCACGCAGCTCCACCTCGTCCAGCCGCGAGATCAGCTGCTGCGCCTTTTCCGCCGTGTCGAGGATCACGATGGCCGCGGTGATGCCGCCGGCAGTGGGATTCGCCATCAGCGCCATGACCGCACCCATCGCCTTCACCGTGGCGAGGAAGGCGAAATAGATGGTCGGGCGGAGCGGGAAGTGGAACCGGCCCACGACTGTACTCGCCCCCGCATCCGGGCGCCCGTGCGGATGATCGCGCAGGGCAGCCAGTTGCACCCGCAGCCGGTCCAGCTGAGGGGCAAGGTCGGCAGCCGGCATCGCGGCCAGTGGGGCGGGCAGGCCCAGCTCCGTCAGCACCGCCAGCAGATCGGCGTCACTGTCCTCGATCAGGACCAAACCGGCATTCCGTTGCACGCTCGCCCGTCTCCCGCGGCCACATCGCTCCACCCGACTCGTATAGGTCGGCGGATGCAGCGGCGGAGCAAGGGGAGGTCAGGTGGCTTCGACCCTGATCGTGCGACGTTCCAGCCGTTCCAGCATGTCGGTGCGAAGGCTGTCGACCAGCACGGCGATGAAGATGATGGCGCTGACCACCAGCGGATAGACGTAGGGGTCGGCGTTGATCATCACGAGGCCGTTCTCCACGGTCTGGATCAGGATCGCGCCGAACACCGTGCCCAGCACGCCCCCGCGCCCGCCAAACAGCGACGTGCCGCCCAGCACGGCGGCGGCGATGACCGGGAACTCCTTCTGGAAGCCGAAGGTCGAGGACGCCGCTGCCACCTGGCTGGCCGAGACCAGGCCGCCGATCGCGGCGCACACGCCGGCGATGCAGTAGACGGCGAACACGATCTTGCGGACGTCGATGCCTGCCTTGGCGGCCGCCTCGGGATCGGCGCCGACCGCGTACACCTGCCGGCCGAAGGTCGTGTACTTCAGCGTGACCCAGGCCACGGCCAGGACCAGCAGGAAGATCCAGATCGGCACGGGCACGCCGATCCAGGTCGTGCGGCCCAGGAGCAGGATCTCCTTGCCGAACGGAATCATCTTTACGCCGGACAGATAGAGGGCGACGGCCCGGCCGATGAACAGCGTCGAGAGCGTCGCGATGAAGGCCGGCACGCGCAATCGGGTGACCAGGAAGGCGTTCACGGCGCCGAACAGGAGGCCCAGCACCGCCACCGTCACAAACCCGAAGGCCGGATTCCAGCCCTTCATGTAGAGCGCCACCACGATGCAGCTCGCATACATGTTGGCGCCGACCGAGAGGTCGATGCCGGCCACGAGCAGCACGAAGGTCATGCCGATCGCGATGATCGCGATATGCGCCGCCTGGGTAACGATGTTGATGAAATTGTTCGGGCTCAGGAACCGGTCGGACATCGACCCGAAGATCGCGACCAGTACCAGGAACAGGATCACCGGCGCGTTCTGCAGAAGCAGCAGGCGGATACGGCGCTTGTCGACGGCGCTCATCGGGCGCTCCTCTTCAGGCCGTCCCACATGGCGCTGCGCATGATCCTTTCCCGGTCGAACTGCGCCCGGTCGAAGCTGCCGCGGATCTCGCCATGGCTCATCACCAGGATCCGGTCGCACATGCCGATCAGTTCCTCGATCTCGGAGCTGATCACCAGCACCCCTGTGCCTTCCGCGGCCAGGCGGTTGATGATCTTGTAGACCTCGTACTTGGCGCCGACATCGATGCCGCGGGTGGGCTCGTCCAGGATGAACAGGCGCGGGCTGCGCAGCAGCCACTTGCCGATCACCACCTTCTGCTGATTGCCGCCGGACAGGTTCTTCACCAGCGTCTGGACGAAGTCCTTCGCGTTGACCTGCACGTCCCGTCCGGTCGCCTCGGTCGCATCGCCCAGCCGGGTGCGCTGGATCAGCCGGCCGAAGCCGGACGAGAAGTTCGGCAGCGACGGCAGGGCGATGTTGTCGGCGATCGCGCCGTCCATCATCAGGCCTTCCGCCCGCCGGTCCTCGGTGAGGAAGGCGATGCCACGCGCCATCGCCGTTTCCGGCGTCGGCTTGTCGAGTGGCTGGCCATCCAGGACGATTCGTCCCGATGCGTAGGGGTCGAGCCCGAACAGGATCCGCGCCATTTCCGAGCGGCCGGAGCCCATCAGGCCGGAAATGCCCAGGACCTCGCCCCGGCGCACCTGGAAGGTCACGTTGTGGATCATGCCGGGCTGGCTCAGGCCCTCGACCTCCAGCACGGGCTGTCCCGGTTCCGGCACGGTGTCGCGCGGCGGATAGATCTGGTCGATCGTCCGGCCGACCATGGACGTGATCAGCTTGTCGATCGTCATCTGCCGGGTCTGCGCCTTGGCGACGAGGTGGCCGTCGCGCAGCACCACGATGTCGTCGGTCAGCCGCATTACGTCGGAAAGGATGTGGCTGATATAGACGACCGCGATGCCCTTCGACTTGAGGCGCTGGATCTGGACGAACAGCCGCTCGGTCTCGCGCGCGGTGAGCGAGGTCGTGGGCTCGTCGAAGATGACGATCCGGGCATCCGACCCCAGCGCCTTGGCGATCTCGACCAGCTGCCGCTCGCCCTGCGACAGGCGGCTTACCGGCCGGGTCGGGTCGAGCTCCAGGTCGATCGCCGCCAGCAGTTCCTTGGCGCGGGCGCGGACCTTGCGGCGGTCGATGAACGGCAGGCCGTGGACGAGCTTGGGGAACCCGCCGATGAACAGGTTCTCCTCGATCGACAGGTTCTTGAAGAGGTTCAGCTCCTGGTGGATGAACGCGATGCCGGCGGCCTCGGCGTCCCTCGGGCCCTTTGGCCGATAGGGATCGCCGTCGATCAGCATCTCGCCACGGTCGGGCTGGTGGATGCCGCCCAGGATGTTCATCGTGGTGGACTTGCCCGAGCCGTTCTCGCCGATCAGGCCGAGCACGCGGCCACGGCCCAGCTCAAAGCTTACATCGTGCAGCACCTGCACGCCGAAGAAGCTCTTGCACAGGCCGGCGATCGACAGGAGGGGTGCCTGGACCGGTGCAGGCGCCTGTTTCTGGAACATGTGCTCAGCCCCGTCCGCGCAGCCGCTGGCGCTGCGCATCCACGACCGCGGCCAGCAGGATCACGCCGCCCTTGATCGCGAACACGCTGGCAAGGGAGAGGCCGAGCAGCTGGAGACCCTTGTCCACGACGGTGAGAAACAGGGCGCCGAACACGACCCAGAGCACCTTGGCCTTGCCGCCGAACAGCGACACGCCGCCGATCACGGCGGCACCCACGACGTCCAGCAGGATGCGCTGGCCCATCACCGGCGTGCCGGTCTCCAGGCGTGCCACGTAGACCACGGCCGCAAGCCCGGCGCAGACACCGGAGATGACGTAGGCCCAGAACACGACCCGGCGTACCGGTACGCCCGAGACGGCTGCGGCGTTGGGGTTGATGCCGATCGCGAACAGCCAGCGTCCGTAGAGGGAATGGGCAAGCGTCACGTGCGCGACGAGCGCCACGACGAGCGCGATCAGGATCGAGAATGGCATCTCGAAGATGCGGCCCTGACCCAGGAAGACGAACTCGCGCGGCAGGTTGCCAATCGAGCTTCCGTCGTCGGTGAGCAGCGTGGTCACCCAGATGGCGGCGCCGGAGAAGAACATCATCGTGGTCAGCGTCACGATGAAGGGCGGCATGTTGAACCGCGTGGTGCAGGCACCATTGAAGGCACCCACGGCCCCGCCGACCGCCGCGAAGGCCAGGACACCCAGCACCACGATCAGGAAGACGGGCATGCCGACCAGCGGCCCGCCGTCCATGGTAATCACGGAGGCACCGAGCACGCCCGAGAAGGCAAGCACGGAGGTCGCCGACAGGTCGATGCCCGCCACCACCAGCACGAACATCTGGCCGATCGCGATGATCAGCAGCGGCATCATGCCCGCCAGGATGTCGCGCCAGGTGTCCGGCGTGAGGATCTCCGGCACCATTGGCGCCAGGGCAGCCACGTAGACCACCGTCAGGAACAGCACGAGGTATTCCGACAGCAGCAGGCGACGCCAGACAGGCAGGGCCGTCGATGCGGCCGGTCGATCGAGCGTCGTCTGCGCCGTGGACATGCAGGCTCCGTGACGGGGTCAGGCTGGCGGAAAGGAGAAGGCCGGAATCACTCGCCTGGCGGCTTGCCGCCGTTCTTCTCCCAGACGATGTAGCCCCACATCTTGTCGCGGACCTCGTCCTTGTTGCCCTGGGTGATCACGAAGCCAGGGTCGAGCAGGAGCTTGTCGGGCTTCTTGCCGGCCCACATGTCCTGGAAAGCCTGGAAGGCCATGTCGACCTCGAGGAACAGGTTCTGCACGCCGCAGGCGTCCAGGTAGCCATCCACGATGCGCTGGTAGGCGCCGGCGTCGCCGTCGAAGCCGCCGAAGATGATGTGGCCTTCCTCGTCGCGCTTCTTCCAGACGTCGAAGGTTTCCATCACCTGCTGGATCTGCGGGTGCATGAAGTCCGACGAGGTGAACAGGAAGTTGATGTCGGGGTTCGCCTGGAAGGCGTTGGTCAGGCCGGCGAACGCCTTGTCGGCATTCCACTCGGTCGCCACGCGCGCCACCACCTCGATCATGTCCTTGTTCTTATCGACGATGTCGAAGAAGCCGTCGCGGCGCTGGATGGCGTTCACGTCGCCCAGGTCGCCGATCAGGATGCAGGCCTTGTACTGGCCGCCCTTGCGCTTGGCCTCGTCGACCATGAACTGGACGGTGTCGCGGGTGATCTGGCGGTTGTCGGCCTGGATCGCCACCGAGTAGGCATCGGATTCGGCGGGCGGGCGGTTGAAGTGGACCATCGGGATGTTGGCCTCGTTGGCCGCCCGGATGGCAGGAATGACCGCCTTCGAATCCGTCTGGATGATCAAGATCGCGTCGACCTTGCGGGCGATCATCGCCTTGACCTGCTCGAACTGCTTGTTGTCGTCGAAGTTGGAGATGTTCTCCAACATCGTCCAACCGTTCGCGGCGCCCTTCTCCTTCATGATCTCCAGGCCGGAGACCCAGAAGGGCGACACGAGGCTGTCGAACAGCAGCGCCACGGTCTTGCCCTGCTGGGCCTTGACCATGATCGGCAAGCCGGCTGTTCCTGCAGCCAACAGGCTCCCGACGGTAAATACACGACGCGTCAATTTCATGACGATCGACCTCCCTGTCATCCCTCGAGTGCTCTTTCGGCTGGCGATCCCGTCACGTTGCGCGTGACGCGGAAGCAGGCCCGGCACCTGTCATGCCATCAGACAGTATGAAAGCTGCTGGCTGCCGTCAATCCGGGCGGCTTCGGCCGGTTTGCGATCGGCCCATGCTTGATCCGGCCCACGATATCGGCACAAGGACGGCGGCGACGGCAGCGTCGCGAACGGGAGCAGGATCGATGCGCGAAGCAGTGGCGGTGTTCGACGACGCGGTGTCGCTGGAGGCGGCGATCGCCGAGCTGCGGGCCGGCGGCTTTGCCGATGAGGACCTCAGCATCGTTGCGGGCGAGGAAGTCGTCGAGGAGAAGCTCGGGCATACCCGTCAGCAGATCGAGCAGGCCGAGGACGATCCGTCGCTGCCGCGCGAGCAGGTGATCGCGGCCGACGAGTTGGCCCGGCACGAGCGGACGCTGGCGAACGCCTACTCGATCATGCCGACGCTCCTGGGTGCCGGCGCGGTGGTCGCGACCACCGGGCCGCTCGCCGCGATCGTGGTCGGTGCACTCAGCGCCGGCACGCTGCTCAGCACGACACTCGCCGGCCTGATGGATGCGCGCTACGCCGAGCACCTGGACGAGCAGCTGGGCCATGGCCACGTCCTGCTCTGGGCGCGCACGCCGGATGCGGAGCGCGAGCGCAAGGCGGTCGAGATCCTGACGAGGCACGGAGCCAAGGACGTGCACGTGCACGAGATGCCGGCCGAGGGCCGGACCTGAACGAGACCGGGCGTCCTGCGGGATGACCGGCTAGGGCGGCGCTTCCCCGCAGGACGGCCATCTCAACCCCGGCCGCTGCGTACCCGACTGACCGAGTCTCGCCACCCCGCCACCAGCCGCGTCCGTTCCGCCGTCGCCATGGCGGACTCGAAGCGCTGCTGGCAGGCCCAGGCCTTGCCGATATCGGCGAGGCAGCCGTACAGACCGGCACCCAGGCCTGCGAGATAGGCGGCACCGAGGGCGGTGGTCTCGATCACCGCCGGGCGCTCGACCGGGATGGCCGAGATGTCGGCCAGCCACTGGCAGACCCAGTCGTTGGCGACCATGCCGCCATCGACGCGCAGGGCAGCGGGCAGGCCGATGCCGCCGGCCGCGGCGACATCGTCCCGCATGGCGGCCAGCAGGTCGGCGGTCTGGTAGCCGACGGCCTCCAGGGCGGCGCGGACGATATGGCGATGGCTGGTGTCGCGCGTCAGCCCGAAGATCGCGCCCCTGGCGTCAGGATCCCAGTAGGGCGCTCCCAGACCGGTAAAGGCCGGCACGAGGTAGACGCCGGCATTGTTGTCGAGCGAGCGGGCCAGCGCGTCGGTCTCGGCAGCCGTCTTGATGATGCCCAGGCCGTCACGCACCCACTGGATGGCGGCGCCGGCTACGAAGATGGCCCCTTCCAGCGCATAGGTGACCTCGCCGTTCAGCCGCCAGCACAGCGTGGTGAGCATGCGGTTCTGCGAGGGCACCATGTCCTTGCCGGTGTTGAGCACGGCAAAGCAGCCGGTCCCATAGGTGCTCTTCATCATGCCGGGCTCGAAGCAGGCTTGGCCGAAGGTGGCGGCATGCTGGTCACCGGCGATCCCGCGGATCCGGATGGCACGGCCGAACAGCTCGGGCGTGGTCGTGCCGAAGTCGCCGGCGCTGTCGCGGACATCGGGCAGCATGACCTGCGGGATGCGCAGCCGGGCGAGCAGATCCGCGTCCCAGGCCTGCCTGCCGATATCGAACAGCATGGTGCGTGCGGCGTTGGTGGCGTCGGTCGCGTGGATCTCGCTGCCGGTCAGGTTCCAGAGCAGCCAGCTGTCGATCGTGCCGAACGCCAGTTCGCCCCGCTCGGCCATGCCGCGGGCACCGGGAACGTGGTCCAGGATCCAGGCGAGCTTGGTGCCGGAGAAATAGGAATCGACCACGAGGCCGGTTTTGGCCCGGATCGGCTCGCCCAGCCCTTCGGCCACCAGCTCGCGGCACAGCTCCGCGGTGCGCCGGTCCTGCCAGACGATGGCCCGATGGATCGGGCGGCCGGTGGCGCGTTCCCAGACGACGGTCGTCTCGCGCTGGTTGGTAATGCCGATCGCCAGGACCGCCGGGTTCCCCGCCTTGGCCAGCACGTCGCGGCAGACCTGCAGCGTATCCCGCCAGATCTCGTCCGCGTCGTGCTCCACCCAGCCATCCTTCGGAAAATGCTGGGTCAGTTCCTTCTGCGCGCTGGCCAGCGCGCGGCCGAAGCGGTCGAACAGGATGGCGCGGCTGGATGTGGTCCCCTGGTCGATCGCGAGCAGCATTTCTCCTGCCATGCCCTGTCTGATGCCTCCGCTGGCGGCTTCGTTGCCTGGAGCCTGACCAGCTTCACGGTTCCACACAAGTATGGCTGCTATATTTCCATGTTTTATGTGTACTATAGAATTCCTTACACCGTGTAGAATGATAATATCCTCGCATGGATGGGGTCGAAGCCTTATCTGAGGATCGGTGCTGTGCCCGAAGGTAGGCCGATGATCCCGATTGCCATCGACCCGCGCCTCGTTCCGATCGCCCTCGTGGGCGGCGGCGAGACCATGCGACGCCGTGCGGAATGGCTGCGGCAGGGTGGTGCCGAGCACCTGACCGTGTTCAGCGACGAGCCGGGCCTGCAGGACGTCGTGCAGATCGCCCGATTGCCTACATCCCACGAGATCGCGCAGTTCCGGATCGTCTGGATCACGGGGCTTTCGCCCGAACTGGCCGAGCCGCTCGGTGCGGCCGCGCGTGCCGCGGGCGTGCTCGTCAACGTCGAGGACTACCTCCCCTATTGCGATTTCCATACGCCCGCGCTGGTCCGGCGCGGCGACCTGCTGGTGGCGATCTCGACCGCCGGCAAGAGCCCTGGCCTCGCCATGCGGCTGCGCTCCTGGCTGGAGCAGCAGTTGACCGAGGAATGGGCCGAGCGGCTGGAGACGATCGCGCGCAAGCGCAACGCCTGGCGCCGCAAACCCCGGGCCCTTCAGGAGCTGGCCACGCTCACCGACGCGGTGATCGACCACAAGGGCTGGCTCGACCCGATCGACCGTTCCCAGCAAGCCCATCCCGCGCCGCCCTCGCACTGAGATCCGACCATGGCCAGCTCTCCTTCCCGCGCCCTGCCCCTTCTCCCGCCCACGGCTCCGTTCTCGAACGAAGCCATCCAGGCCCTCAATGCCGGCCTCGCCGATACCAGCCCTGAGCAGCGCACCTGGCTATCGGGCTTCCTGGCCGGCTATGCCGCTGTGACCGGTGCCGTGCCGGCAGTGGGCAAGGCCGCGCCTGCCGCAGGCACCAAGCGCAAGACGCCCTTGACCGTGCTCTACGCGACCGAGGGCGGCAACACCGAGGCCTACGCCCAGAAGTTCGCCAAGAACGCCGCCAAGCAGGGCTTTGCACCCAAGATCCTCGACATGGGCGATATCGAGCCGTCCGTGCTGGCCGGCATCGAGAACCTCGTGGTGATCGCTTCGACCTGGGGTGAGGGTGACCCGCCGGCCCGCGCCGTGCCGTTCGCCGAGGCCTTCTTCGCCGAAGGGGCGCCGAGGCTGGAGGGCACGCGCTTTGCGGTCCTGGCGCTGGGCGACACGGCCTATACCGAGTTCTGCGCCTTCGGCCGTCGGCTGGACGAGCGCTTTGCCGAGCTGGGTGGTGTCCGGATCCTCGACCGGACCGATTGCGACGTCGACTTCGAAGGCCCGGCCAATACCTGGTCGGCCGAGGCGCTGAAGGTCTTCGCGCCGGTCGAGGCCGACGAGCCGAGTGCCGAGATCATCCATCTCGACCGCTTCGCCCGTTCCGACGAGCAGGAATGGAGCGCCAAGCACCCGTTCTTCGCGCCGCTGTCCGAGCGGGTGACGATCACCTCGTCGCGCTCCTCGCGCGAGACGATCCATGTCGAGCTGGATCTCACTGACTCGTCGATCACCTACGAGCCCGGCGACAGCATCGCGATCGTGCCTGAGAACGATCCGCGCCTAGTCGAGCAGGTCCTGCAGCGGGCGGGCCTTGGTGGCGACGACGCGCTGGCGCGCGAGCTGGTCCGCAACAAGGACGTGACCACCCTGTCCAAGGCGACGCTGGAAGCCTGGAACAAGCTCCATCCGCATGCGGAGCTCACCGAGCTGCTGCAGGGCGAGGGCTGGCGCTCGTTTGTTGCGGATCGCCAGCTGATCGACATGTTCGAGACCTTCTCGGCAACCACGGGCAAGGATGAGCTGCTGAAGCTGCTGCGGCCCCTGCCTGCCCGCTCCTACTCGATCGCCAGCGCGCCGTCCGCCCATCCGGAGGCGGCACACCTGCTGGTGTCGGTGGTGCGCTGGCAGAGCCATGGCCACCAGCGCGGCGGTGTCGCCTCGACCTACCTCGCCGACCGCATCGGCAAGAACCAGAAGCTCGGCGTGTTCCTGAAGCCCAACCGCCACTTCCGCCTGCCGGCCGATCCGGCGGCGAAGGTGATCATGGTGGGACCTGGCACCGGCATCGCACCGTTCCGCGCCTTCCTGCAGCATCGTCGCGAGACGGGTGCATCCGGCGAGAACTGGCTGTTCTTCGGCGAGCGCAACTTCACGCACGACTTCTACTACCAGACTGAGCTGCAGGACCTGAAGGCGGACGGTGTGCTGGGCCGCATCGACCTCGCCTTCTCGCGCGACCAGCCCGAGAAGATCTACGTCCAGGACCGGATGTGGCAGCAGCGCCAGGACCTGTGGGCCTGGCTGCAGGATGGCGCCCACTTCTATGTCTGCGGCGATGCCAACCAGATGGCCAAGGATGTCGACCAGACGCTGACCCGCATCGCCATCGAGGTCGGCGGGCTGTCCGACGACAACGCCAGGGCCTGGCTGCTCGACATGACCAAGTCCGGCCGCTACCTGCGCGACGTTTACTGAGAAGCCGGAACAGATGAGCACGCTCTCGAAGAACGAGACCATCAAGGCAAAGAGCCAGGGCCTGCGCGGGACGATCGCGGAGGGGCTGACCGATGCCATCACCGGTCAGCTGCCCGAAGACGACACGCAGCTGACCAAGTTTCACGGCTTCTACCAGCAGGACGACCGCGACCTGCGGCCCGAGCGGCGCAAGAAGTTCCTGGAGCCGGCCTACAGCTTCATGATCCGGGTGCGGCTGCCGGGCGGCGTATGCACGCCGTCCCAGTGGCTGGCGATGGACGAGATCGCGACCACCTATGCGAACGACTCGCTCAGGCTGACCACGCGCCAGACCTTCCAGTTCCATGGCGTGATCAAGACCAACCTGAAGCGCACCATGCAGGCGCTGGACCGCGCCCTGGTCGACACGATCGCGGCCTGTGGCGACGTCAATCGCAACGTGCTGGCAAGCTCCAACCCGCACATTTCCAGCACGCATCAGGAGGCGTACGAGCTGGCGCGGCGGGTCAGCGAGCACCTGCTGCCGAAGACGCGCGCCTGGCACGAGATCTGGCTGGACGGCGAGAAGGTCGCCGGCGGCGAGGCCGAGGACGAGCCGATCTACGGCAAGACCTACCTGCCCCGTAAGTTCAAGATCGTGGTGGCCGTGCCGCCAGACAACGACGTCGACATCTTTGCACAGGATCTCGGCTTCATTGCCATTCTCGACGAGAAGGGCGGGATCACCGGCTGGAACGTGACGGTCGGCGGCGGCATGGGCATGACCCATGGCGAGCTCGCCACCTTCCCGCGCACGGCCGACGTGATAGGCTTCTGCACGACCGAGCAGGCCTTGACGGTCGCCGAGCACATCGTGACGGTGCAGCGCGACTGGGGCAACCGCTCGGACCGCAAGAACGCGCGGCTGAAGTACACGATCGAGCGGCACGGGCTGGACGCCTTCCGCGCCGAGGTCGAGAAGCGCTGCGGCTTTCCGCTTGGCGCGGCCAGGCCGTTCTCGTTCGACGACAATGGTGATCGCTACGGCTGGGTGCAGGACCACCAGGGCGACTGGCACTTCACCCTGTTCATCGAGAACGGCCGGATCAAGGACACCGACGAGAAGAAGCTGCTCACGGCGCTGCGCGAGATCGCGAAGATCCATGACGGCGAGTTCCGGCTCACGGCGAACCAGAACCTGGTCATCGCCAAGATCGCGCCGGCCAAGCGCCTGCTCGTCGAGCAGCTCCTCGCCGAGTACGGCCTGGTCGGCCAGGAGACGGCGCTGCGCCGTTCCGCCATGGCCTGCGTGGCGCTGCCGACCTGCGGGCTCTCGCTCGCCGAGGCCGAGCGCTACCTGCCGGACCTGATCACGGCGCTGGACGACACGGTGCGCGAGGCAGGCCTGGACCAGGATTCGATCACGATCCGCATGACAGGCTGCCCCAACGGCTGCGCACGCCCCTATCTCGCCGAGATCGGCCTAGTCGGGCGCGGGCCCGGCACCTACAACCTGTACCTGGGTGGTGCCTTCGACGGGACGCGGCTGAACAAGCTGTACCGTCGCGACGTGCAGCACGACCGGATCGTCGCGGAGCTGTCGCCGCTGCTCAAGCGCTACGCGGCTGAGCGGCAGGACGGCGAGCGGTTCGGCGACTTCGTGATCCGCAACGGCGTCATTGCCGCTACCACGGCCGGGCGGCATTTCCACGACGATCTGCCGGCCGAGGTCGACGCGATCGCGGCCTGACCCCGGCATTTCGGGACGCTTCATGATCGGGCGGCTCGGCAGTGGCTGAGCCGCCCGATTGGCGTTGTGTGCCCCTGCTCCCTGGCGCCCCGCGCGCTATATCGGTGCCGTCAGTTCCGAAACCAGGCAGCCGATCGCCCATGGCCACACGCGACCCGCAGGCATTGAGCCACCAGCACGTCTTTTTGAGCGCCAAGCACGACGACCATGCGAGGCGGACCTGGTGGGTGGTGGCGCTGGCCGCCGTCATGATGGTAGGCGAGATCGTCGCCGGCATCGCCTTCAACTCGATGGCGCTGCTGGCCGATGGCTTCCACATGGCGACCCATGTGGGCGCGCTCGCGATCGCGGCCATGGCCTATGCCTTTGCCCGCCGTCACGCGCATGACCGCCGCTTCACCTTCGGCACGGGCAAGGTCGGTGACCTCGCCGGGTTCGCGTCGGCCCTGATCCTGGGTATCGTGGCGCTCGGGATCGGGGTGGAGTCATTGCTCCGCTTCATGGATCCGCACCCCGTCGCGTTCACGGAAGCGACGCTGGTGGCGGTCCTTGGGCTCATCGTGAATGTCGTGAGCGCCTGGCTGCTGAGCGGCGGGCACCACCACCACGATCATGCGCACGGCCATGACGTGCATCACCACGACAACAACATGCGCTCCGCGTTCACCCATGTGCTGGCCGATGCGCTGACCTCCGTGCTTGCGATCGCAGCGCTTCTGGCCGGGCGCTTTTTCGGCTGGATCTGGCTGGACCCGGTCATGGGCATCGTCGGTGCCGGCGTCATCGCGGTCTGGTCGTGGAACCTGATGCGGGACGCGGCCGCCGTGCTGCTCGACCGAACCGACCCGCAACTGGAGGCCGAGATACGCGTCGCGATCGAGAACGGCAGCGATGTCCGGATCACGGACCTGCATGTCTGGCGCGTGGGACCCGCCGCGCATGCGGCCATCGTCAGCGTCACCGGTGCGGCGGACGGCGAGGCGGTTCGTGCGCGCCTGGCGCCGGTGCACGAGCTTGCGCATGTCACGGTCGAGGTGCGTTAGTTCCAGCACTTCCTCTTTGCGCTAGTCGAAAGGCTTGTTTTCCCCTATGGGTTGACAAGATTAGCATGCATCGGAAGATGCAAGCCGGCCCCGCCGCTCGATTGCGGACGTCAGCATGCTCTATTTGACGATGGACGCCCACGACGTGGACCGTCTTGCAGGATTGGCCGTCAAGAGCCTGCGGCGGCTCGGCATTCCCGTGACCCCGGCGAGCTACACCGTCTTCTTCGCCCATCACGCGATGCGGTTCCCGGAACTCAGCGCCGAGATCGCGGCTCTGCTGGCCGATCCCAACGAGGTGACACGGGAGCGCTTGGCCCAGGTCTTCGAGCGCTTCTTCGGGCCCGACCGGCTGCTGGCCAGCCTGGAAGAAACCATCGCCGGCATCGCACGGCCGGTCGATGCGCTGGACCATCTCCTCGCCGGCACCGCGCATCACGGCGCTGCCTTCACCTCGATCGACCGTCACCTGGTGGCGATCTCCGCCGACGTGCCGCTCTCCGCCAAGGAGCGCCTCGACCGGGTGATCGCCGAGCTGCAGGATCTGGCCCAGGAGGTCGGCTAGTTCCGCGATTCGATCGGCAAGCAGATCAGCCAGTCCAAGCGATTCTTGGCCCGCGCCCGGCGCCAGTTCGAGAACGAGCACAAGGCGGCCCGCACCGATCCCCTGACGCGCATCGCCAACCGCCGCCGCCTGGAAGAGGTGATGACGGCCAGCCGGTGCGGCGCGCTGGTGATGACCGACATCGACCATTTCAAGCAGTTCAACGACCGGCATGGCCACAAGGCCGGCGATCTCGTCCTGATGGCGTTTGCGCGGATCCTACGCCAGGTGGCAGGCGAGCATGCAACGGCCGCGCGCTTCGGCGGCGAAGAGTTCGTCCTCTTCCTGCCGGACGGCGACCGCCAGGATGCGCTGCGCATGGCCGAGCAGGCACGCTCCATGCTCGAGCACATGGCGAGCATCACGACCCGCAGCGACGACACCCTGTCCAAGGTGACCGCCTCGTTCGGCGTGGCGGTCTGGCAGGCGGGCGAGCCTTTGGAAAAGCTGTTCGAGCGGGCCGACGAGGCGCTCTACCGGGCGAAGAAGGAAGGCCGCAACCGAACCATGGTGGACCGGCGGGAAGGGTGAGCCGTCAGGCTGCCCGGTTGCGCAGCCGCTGGGCGTAGACGTTGATCACCAGCGCCAGCAGCAGGATCAGGCCACGGATCAGGACCTTCAGGAAGCTGTCGATGTCGATATGGTCCAGCCCGTTGTTGAGCACGCCCAGCACCAGCAGGCCCAGGATCGTGTTCGGGATGCCGCCCTGGCCACCGAACAGACTGGTGCCACCGACCACAACGGCCGCGATCGAATCGAGCAGGTAGTCGTCGAACTCGTTCTGCTGGGCGCTGCCATAATACGCCACGCCGAGCATGCCGGCGATGCCGCAGCAGAAGGCCGAGATGATCATCACGGCAGCGATCACCAGCTTCACGTTGACGCCCGAGAACTCCGCCGCCTCGCGATTGCCGCCGACCATGTACACATAGCGCCCAAAGCGCGTGTAGGTCAGCACGAGGTGGCCGATCAGCAGGAACAGGCAGGCGACCACCACGATCGCCGGGAACGGGCCGATCGTGCCCGAGCCCAGGAAGCGGACCCAGTCGGGGATGGCGTAGGCGATCTGGCCGCGGATCAGCATGGCGGAGATGCCGGCCCCGATCTGCATCATGGCGAGCGTCATGATGAAGGACGGAATGCCGATGACCGTGACGCCGAATGCGTTCACGGCACCAAGCGCGAAGGCGGCCAGCAGGGCGAAGACGATCGCAACCGCGCCGGGCACCGGCACGTTCGCGATGTTCACATAGGCTTCCTGCAGCGTGAAATAGGCGACCACGATGCCGACCGCATTCGCGATGCTCGCGACCGACAGGTCGATTTCCGCCGTCAGGATCACGAAGGTCAGGCCTGTCGCGATGATCGCGGTGATCGAGACCTGGCGCAGGATGTTGCCGAGATTGTCGACCGTCGCGAAGGACGGCGCCATCAGGCTGAAGATGAGGATCAGGAACAGCAACGTCACCAAGGGCGCCAGGTTGGTCAGCTGGCCGGCCATCCACCGGCCGATCCCGCCGGATCCGGCCGCTGGCGTATTCGCTACGTCGACACTCATCACGTCTGACTTTCTTCAGGCGGCAGCGAGCAGCTGGTCCTTGCTGACCCCGCGATCCGTGAACTCTTCGGTGATCTCGCCCTTGCGCATCACCAGGATGCGGTCCGAGAGCGTCAGCACCGTTTCCGGCTCCGCCGACGCCACGACGACCGCGACCCCCTTCTCCTTCAGGCCCTTCACGATCTTCACCACGTCGTCCTTCGCCCCGACATCCATGCCCTTGGTGGGCTCGGAGAGGACGAGCAGGCGCGGCAGGTGGGTGAGCCAGCGGGCCAGCGCCACCTTCTGCTGGTTGCCGCCGGACAGCTTGCGTACCTCCGGCTCCACCGAGAACGGCCGGATCCTGAGCGCATCGACATGACCCTGGGCGATCCGCCGCTCTTCCTTCGGGTTGAGGAGCAGGCGGCCGATCTTCTCCAGGATGCTGATCGAGATGTTCTTGTAGACCGGCTCATGCGTGAACAGCATCGCGCGCCGGCTCTCGGGCACGAGGGCGATGCCCGCCTTCTTCGCCGCGGACGTGCCGGAGAGCTTGATCGGCTTGCCGTCCATGCTCACCGTGCCGCCGTGCAGGCGCGACTTGCCCATGAGGGCCCGTGCCAGTTCCAGCTGGCCGGACCCCATGAAGCCGTAGATGCCGACCACCTCCCCGGCATGCACGTCGAACGACACGTCGCGGAACGCCCTGGGCCGCATCAGCCCGCGTGCCTCCAGCACGGTGGGCACATTCTTCGGGCTCTCCAGCCTGATCTCGCCGGTCATCGCCTCGGCGAGTTCGTGGTGACCGCGGCCGATCATCTGCTCGATGACCCAGACCTTGTCGACCGAGGCCGCATCGACCGTCGCGACCTTGCGGCTGTTGCGGAACACCGTGACCCGGTCCGACACTTCCAGGATATCTTCCAGGAAGTGGGAGATGAACACGAAGGTGGTGCCTTCCGCCTTCAGGCGGCCGAGCACGTCGAACAGGACCTTCACCTCGGGCGGCGACAAGGCCGAGGTCGGCTCGTCCAGGATGACGATCCGGGCACCGGAGAACAGCACCCGGCCGATCTCGATCAGCTGCTGCAGCCCGATCGGCAGGCTTCCGGCCTCCCGGCCGGGGTCGATATCGATGCCGAGCCGCTGCAGATGCTCGCGCGCCTCGCGCTTCATCCGGCCCCAGGACACCATGCCAAGCCCGTTGGTCGGCTGGACGCCCAGGAAGACGTTCTCGGCCACCGTCAGCTGCGGGACGATCGACAGCTCTTGGTGGACCATGCCGATGCCGGCGGCCAGCGCGTCGCGCGCCGAGCGGAAGTGGACCGGCTTGCCGTCGATCCGCATCTCGCCGTCATAGGAATGATGAACGCCGGCGATGATCTTCATCAGCGTCGACTTGCCGGCGCCGTTCTCCCCAACCAGACCGTGTACTTCCCCGCGCCGCAGGTCGAAGTCGATGCCCGTGAGCGCGGTGACGCCCCCGAACTGCTTGCCGATCCCGTGCATCTCCAGGATCGGTGTTCCACCTGCAACGCTCATCGAGCCGCCCGACTCCTGTTCGCTGGACAAGCACATGGCCGGTGTCAGCCACCGGCCATGTGCGACGAGGTCAGATCAGGAAGTGGTTCTGCATCCAGAGCATGCCTTCGGCATTGTTCTTGGTGACCACCGGCCCGTCCGTGATGATGTGCTTGGGAATGCCCTCGCCGGTCTTCTCGCCGGCGACGACCGCCGCCACGCCGGCCACGATCGCACCGCCATGGATGCGGCAGGAGGGATTGCGGACCGTCGCGTGCATGCGGCCGTCGATGACCGCCTCGATCGCCGGCGGCATGGCGTCGACGCCGCCCACCAGGATCTTGTCGCGGCCACGCGCCTTCATGACGTTCTGGGCCGCCAGCGCCATGTCGTCATTGTGGAAGAACGCCGCGGTGATGTCGGGGTGCTTGGTGAGCAGGCTGTCCCAGATGCGGGTGGCCTTGGTCACGTCCCAGTCGGCCGGCTGCTCGTCCAGGACCTGGATGTCCGGGAACTTCTCGACGACCGACTTGAAGCCGCGCGCACGGCCCTGCGCACCGGTATGGCCGAGGGCGCCCTGGGTCATCACGATGGTGCCCTTGCCGCCCATCGCATCGACCAGCGCCTGGGTGACGGCAGCACCCATGAACTCGTTGTCGGGGGCCAGGAAGCTGTGGACGTTGATCTGGTCGAGCGGCGCGATCAGCGTGTCCATGTCGATGACGGGCGTGCCACCGTCGATCATGCGCTTGACCGGGTCGGTCAGCGTGCCGATGCCGAACGCCTGGATCGCCACGAAGTCCCACTTCTGCGACGCCATGTTGTCGATGGCGGCCCGCTGCTTGGGCGCCGACAGCTCGCCGTCGAACCAGGTGACCTCGACGTTGAACAGCTTGCCCCAGAACTCGGCAGCCTGCTTGCCCTGGGCGCACCAGGTCGCCTGCAGGCCGGCATTGGAGAACGCCGCCTTCAAGGGTTTCTCGGAGCGGCCCATCTCCTGGGCCATCGCCGCCGCCACGAACGGATCGGTGCCCATGCCGCCGAGCAGGGCCGCGGCGGCGGCACTCGAGCCGGCGACCTTGGTAATGAACGAGCGACGTGTATCCGGCGTGACGCCGATCTTCCGGGTCATTGGTTGCAACCTTCCCTGATGGCGGTCTCACCGGACCGCTCCCACGCAAGTCTTGGTCGAGCCTGCATTTCTTGGCAAGCCGTCCTGCGACCCGTCACACGCAAAAGTCATACTTAAATGCCTGCACCTGAGGGTGCCTGCATGGCGACACGTCTTGCAGCGCAACGAGGCGGCCGGCATCCACTGGACGGCACTGGCACTTCCCGTGATGCGGGACTGCCGAGCGTGAAGGAGCATCGTCCAGCCGTGGCGACCATGTCCCCGCTGTTCCGGTCGAGCGAGCCCGGGGCTCTTGCTGCGGATCCGATGCCGGCAGCAGCTGTGCGCCCGGCCGCCGATGCCGCTCCCGACATTCTCCTGCTGCCAGGGGATCCAGGCCCGGCCGGCGGCATGGCCGCCGCGCTGTCGCCGCTCGTCGACCACGCCGCGGGACGCATCCTTGCGACGCCGCCCAACAGCCAGATTCAGCCCCCGTGTCATCCGTCACGGCTGTCCTGGCCAGTCCTTCGGTGCCTGGGCAGCGGCACCATCTCGACCGTGGTGGTCGCCGACGGAATGGCGGATGGCTGGCTGGCCCGGCCGCTCACGCAGGCGTTCGGCCTGCGGGTCATCGTCCACCTGTCGGCGACAGCAGGCTACGCTGCCCTTCACCCCGCGATCGCCCATGCCGACCGGCTCATCACCCGTTCCAGGTTCGCGAGGAACCTGCTGGCTCGCCGGCATGGGCTGGCAGCGGGCCGGATCGCCATCCTCCCTTATGGCGTGGACGCCATGGCCTTCACGCCGGTGGCGCCGTCCGATGCGAGCCGGCCGCCGGTCGTCTTGTCCGTGGCCGACCTGCTCCCGGGCAGCGGGATGGACCGCGTGCTGCGGTCGCTGCCCCGCCTGCGCGAGAAGCTGCCAGCGCTGCGCTGCCGCATCATCGGCGACGGGCCGGACCGTGCCGCCCTGGAAGGGCTGGCGGCGGAGCTCCGGCTGGGCGGAGTCGTCCGCTTCCTGGGCCATCTCCCGGGCGAGCTCATGCCGGCCTTCTATGCCGACGCCGACCTGTTCGTCCTGCCAAGCCCCGGCGACGAGGATGGCTGTACCGGCAGTACGGCCCTGCTGCATGCCGCCGCCGCCGGACTTCCCATCGTCGCGACGGACGGGGGCAGCACGCCGGAGATCGTCAAGGAGGGGGAGAATGGCCTGCTGGCGGGCGGCAACGACCCCGAGGAACCGGCCGACCTGGCCCTGCTGATCCTGACCAACCCGGCCCTCGCCCGCACGATGGGCCATCGCGGCCGGGCAGTCGCCCGCGCCCATGACTGGGCTGCGGTGGCCGAGCGATTCCTCGCTATCTGCGACGGTCGTGCCTGACGGGCCGCAGCGTGCGGCGCTGGCCCAACGCGTCCAGCAACTGGCGCAGGAGGAAGATCGCCAGCCAGCCGAGCCCGGCGCCGGAGACATTGGTCACGATGTCGTCGACCGATGGCACCCTGCCCGGGACGGTCAGCTGCGTGAACTCGATCATGCCGCTGACGCCGAGGCCCGTGGCCAGGACGGAGAAGATCGTGGCGCCCGGCCAGATCGCGGCCACCATGCCAAGCGGCACGAAGCCTGCCACGTTCTGATAGGCGTCGACCGTGCGCAGGTCCTGGAACAGGTTCAGCCGCGGCTCGCGGGAAAGGAAGAAGATCCGCGAAGGCCTCGTCAGCTCGCCCGGCTGCAGCAGGTCGATCGTCCTCCCGTCGACCACGACCTCCGCCCGCGTGATCTCGCCCAGGAAGTAGCGCCGCACGTTCAGATCGCTGCCCAGCGCGACGTCGTAGCTGGAGACCCAGCGCCTGCGCGGATCGCGCGGGTAGTCACGCTCGATGACGGTCTCGCCATCTACCGCGACGGTCAGGCGCGGCCCGACCAGCTCCAGTTCGATAGCGACCGGCACGCCGGTGTCGAATACATCCTGCACCCGGATGGGCGGCCCGCCGTCCAGGCTGGTCCCCCTGGCCCGCAGATGGATCAGCAGGTCGTCGCGGTTGCGGTCGATCGTCAGGAGCCGGCCCTGGGAGCCATGTGTCAGGGCGAACAGGCGGCCGAGGAAGCGGGGGTGCGGATCTGCCGGGGTCGCTTCCAGGTGCACGGCCAGCGGCGCTCCGGCGACGACCTCTCTCAGCCAGTCGGGGCCGCCATAGCTGCGCAGCAGGCCAGGCTCGGCGAAGATCGCGTGCCCGTCCGCCGCGACCTCGACCTGGTTGCGGACCTGGCGCGGCAGCTGCCAGTGCAGCGGCCAGAACACGGCGACGAAGTAGCTGACCAGCACGACGACCAGCGCAGCGATGCGCACGCTGGGCGTGAGCACCGCGCTGATCTCTTCGTGCACCAGGAACCGCTCGAGCAGGCGCCGCGGGTGGTGCGCCCGCAGCTGGGCCCGCAGGGCAGCCGGAAGCCGGCTCCAGAAGCGGCGCCGGGCAGGCGCCGCCTTGGACCCGGCCGGGTCGTTCAGGAGAGGGCCTTGGCGAGCTGCTTGTCGAGTGCGTCCAGGAAGCCCGTGGTGGTCTGCCAGGGCTGGTCCGGGCCGATCAGCACGGCCAGGTCCTTGGTCATCTGCCCGCCTTCGACCGTGTCGATGCAGACCTTCTCCAGGGTCGCGGCGAACTGCTCGACCTCCGGCGTGCCGTCGATCTTGCCGCGATAGGTGAGCCCGCGGGTCCAGGCGAAGATGGACGCGATCGGGTTGGTCGAGGTCTGCTTGCCCTTCTGGTGCTCGCGGTAGTGGCGGGTGACCGTGCCGTGCGCGGCTTCCGCCTCGATCGTGCCGCCGTCGGGCGTCATCAGCACCGAGGTCATCAGGCCCAGCGAGCCGAACCCTTGAGCCACCGTGTCGGACTGCACGTCGCCGTCATAGTTCTTGCAGGCCCAGACATAGCCGCCAGACCACTTCATCGCGCAGGCGACCATGTCGTCGATCAGCCGGTGCTCGTAGGTGGTGCCGGCCGCCTTGAACTTGTCGGCGAACTCGGCGTCGAACACTTCCTGGAACAGGTCCTTGAAGCGCCCGTCATAGGCCTTGAGGATCGTGTTCTTCGTCGAGAGATAGAGCGGCCACTTGCGCTGCAGCGCATAGTTCATCGACGCCCGGGCAAACTCGCGGACCGATTCGTCCAGGTTGTACATGGCCATGGCCACGCCCGAGGCCGGGAAGTCGTAGACCTCGTGCTGGATGGGCGCCCCGCCGCCTTCGGGCTGGAAGGTGATGGTGAGCTTGCCCTTGCCCGGGATCCTGAAGTCGGTGGCGCGGTACTGGTCACCGAAGGCATGGCGGCCGATCACGATGGGCTGGGTCCAGCCCGGGACCAGGCGCGGCACGTTCTTGCAGATGATCGGCTCGCGGAAGATGGTCCCGCCCAGGATGTTGCGGATCGTCCCGTTCGGGGACTTCCACATCTTCTTGAGCTTGAACTCCTCGACGCGCTGCTCGTCCGGCGTGATCGTGGCGCACTTCACGCCGACATTGTGCTTCTTGATCGCCTCGGCGGCATCCACCGTCACCTGGTCGTTGGTGGCGTCGCGGTGCTCCACGCCCAGGTCGTAGTAGAGCAGGTCCACGTCCAGATAGGGCAGGATCAGCTTGTCCTTGATCATCTGCCAGATGATCCGGGTCATCTCGTCGCCGTCGAGCTCGACGATCGGATTCTTGACCTTGATCTTCGCCATGGATGGCTCCTCTTGCCGCCGGTCCGATACGTCGCCCGCGCGTTCATGTGCGCGCCTTCTAGCTAGGCTTAGGGTCAGGTTTCAACGCTCACCGCCCATGGCTGCGTCCAGACCGGCCGTTCAGGCGGCGTTCCAGAGCGCGTCCTTGATCCCTGCGACGAAACGTGCGTGCGCCGCCAGTTCCTGTGCCGTCGGCGCGTGCGGACGCGGTTCGCGGACCGGCCGGTCCGAACGCATGGCCAGCCCGCCGCCACGCGAGACCTCCATGGAAAAACCCAGGTTGGCCTGCCGGCCGCCCAGGAGATTGACGTAGACCTCGGCCAGCAACTCGCAGTCCAGGAGCGCCCCGTGGAACAGCCGGGCCGAGTTGTCGACCGAGAAGCGCCGGCACAAGGCGTCCAGGCTCGCCGGGGCACCGGGGAACTTGCGCTGGGCCATCATCAGCGTGTCGACCGCTCGCTCGAACCGGATCTCCGGCCGGCGGGCCCGGGCCAGCTCGTGATTGATGAACCGCATGTCGAACGAGGCGTTGTGGATGACCAGCGGGTCGTCGCCGATGAATGCCAGGAAGTCGTCGGCGATCTGCTTGAACCGCGGCTGCCCGACCAGCTTGTTCGCGGTGATGCCGTGGATGCGCGCCGCCTCCTCCGGGACGTCCCGTTCCGGATCGATCAGCGTATAGAAGGTCTTGCCCGTCGGCACCTGGTGGACGAGCTCCAGGCAGGCGATCTCAAGGATCCGGTGCCCCTCGCGCGGATTGAGGCCGGTCGTTTCGGTGTCGAGGACGATCTCACGCATGTCAGGTTCTTTCGCTCAGCCGGGCGGCATTGCCATAGCTATGTGGCCATACCAGCGGCTTGGCCAAGGCAAGCTCGTCCAGGAAGGCGACCAGCCGGCGCTGCACCGCGCCCCGGTCGAAGCCGGAAGGGATGAACAGGTCTGCGCGCCGCCGCTTGACCGCGGTCGGCACCTGCTGCGCGCGGATGCGGGACAGGCGCTCCGGCGTCATTCCCGGGCGCCGCAGGGCACGTTGCTCCTGAAGCGCATCGGAGCAGCCGACGGCCACCACCTTGTCGACCCGCCGCTCGCCGGCCGTCTCGAACAGGAGCGGAATGTCGAGCACGACCACGGGAAAGCGCAGCCGCGCGGCTGCCTCGAGGAATGCCCGCTCGCTCGCTCGCACCGGGGGATGGACGATCGCCTCCAGTCGCCGGAGCTTCGTCGTGTCCCCGAACACGGCGCGCCCGAGGGCTGCCCGGTCGATGGAGCCATCCGCCGCCTGCACGCCGTCAAAGGCGGCCGCGACGGCGGCGACCGCCGCCCCGCCCGGCCGGAACAGCGCATGCACCGCCTGGTCGGCATCGAAGACCGGCACGCCCATGGCGCGGAACAGGGCAGCCACATGGCTCTTGCCGGTCGCGATCGAGCCGGTCAGGCCGATCAGCAGCATGGCGGGTCCAGCTTCATGGCTTCAGCACTCCCTGGTCGCGCAGCGCCTGCAGCAGGGGCAGCAGGGGCAGCCCCAGGATCGTGAAGAAGTCGCCGCTGATCCTCGAGAAGAGCTGCGCGCCCTCGCCTTCCAGGTGATAGCCCCCGACCGACTGGCAGACCTCGGCCCCAACGGCCGCCACGTACTCGTCCAGGAACCTGTCGGAGAACGGCCGCATCCAGAGGTCGGCATGGGCCACATGGTGCCAGATCCGGCTGCCCGAGCGGAACAGGACCGCAGCGCTCCACAGCCGGTGCTTCCTGCCCCGCAGGAGGAGGAGCTGCCGGCGGAGGCCCTCGACGGTTTCGGGCTTGTCCAGCCAGGCCCCCTCCACCTCCAGCATCTGGTCCGCGCCCAGCACCAGCACGTCGCCCCCGTAGCGCACCGCCACCCGCTCGGCCTTGATCTCGGCCAGCGCCACGGCCGTGTCCTCCGCCGTCACGCCCTCGGCCCGCAGCGCTTCCTTGACCTCGAACTCGTCGACCGAGGCGCTGTCGGTGTCAAAGCGCAGCCCGGCCGCCTCCAGCATCCGGATGCGGGCTGAACTTCTGGAAGCCAACACCAGCGGCGGCGAGGAATCGATCATCATCGGGTGCGACTATCCGGTTCTGGCAGGGATGCTCGTTAATAGGGAAGGCGCAGGCTGGCCCGCAGGCCGCCCAGCGGCGACCGGCCAAGCTCGATGTCCCCGCCATGGCCGAGGGCGACATCCCGGGCGATGGTGAGGCCCAGCCCCACCCCGCCTGTCGACCGTCGCCTTGCCGGGTCGAGGCGGGTGAAGGGCTGGAAGACCTTGTCCCGCTCGTCGTCGGGGATGCCCGGACCATCGTCGTCCACCTGCACCGTCACCGCCTTGTCGCCGACCTCGAGCCCGAGCCGCACCCGCCTGCCATGGCGGGCGGCATTGTCGACCAGGTTGGACAGGCAGGAGCGAATGGCCAGTGGCCTGAGGGTCAGCTTCACCGGCGGTCCCTGCACCAGATCCACCTCGACCCCGTCCCTGCGCGCCCGATCGGCCATGTCGCTCAGCAGGGCCTGCAGATCGACCGGCTCCGGCGGCTCACGGCCCTCGCCGCGAACGAAGCCGAGATAGGCGTCCACCAGCCGCTGCATTTCCTCGACATCGCCCATCAGGTCGGCCACGCCCGGCTGGTCCTTGGGCATCATCGCCAGTTCCAGCTTCATGCGGGTGAGCGGCGTGCGCAGGTCGTGGCTGACCGCGGCCAGCATGTCGGTGCGCTGGTGCATGAAGCGCAGGATGCGCTGCCGCATCAGGTTGAAGGCGTGGCCGGCGCGGCGGATCTCGGTGGCCCCTTCCAGGCGGAAGTCGCCGATGTCGCGGCCCTTGCCGAAGCTGTCGGCGGCCTCGGCGAGCCGGCGGATCGGGCGGACCTGCCTGGTCAGGAAGTAGATCGCGACCACCAGCAGCACGAGCGAGGCGCCGACCATCCAGAGCATGAACAGGGTGGTGGTCGTGCTGGTCAGCCGCTTGCGGTCGGCCAGCACGCGCAGGATGCCGCCGTTCGCCGCGACCCAGACGGCGATCCGGTCGTCCTGGTCGGCCCTGAGCTCCAGGCGGAACGGCCGCTTCAGCTTCTCCTTGAAGACCTCCCGGATCGTGTCGGGCACGCTGCTCTCGTCGATCCCGGCCAGTGTCGCGGCCTCCGCCAGGTCCGCGTCCGGCTGGAACGACAGCGCCAGGCTGGTGCGCTCGCGAGCCCGGTCCAGGAACGCCTCCCGCTCCTCCGGACGCTGCTCCATCGTGTCCACGATCAGCGCGGTCTCGCCCGCCAACCCCAGGGCCAGCCAGCGGGTCACCGTGTCCCAGTGCCGGACATAGAACACATAGGCCACGATCAGCTGCAGGATGATCAGCGGCAGCAGCACGATCAGGAGCGAGCGGCCGAACAGGGAGCGGGGCATCACGGCCGCGCCATGGCGCCGCTCCGGGCCGGATGCGGGCGCCTTCCGTCGCGCCCAGCCGACGCTTATGGCCACCGGTCGCCCCCGGTCTTCAGCATGTAGCCTTCGCCCCGCACCGTCACGAGGTGGCGAGGTGCTTTCGGGTCCTGCTCGATCTTGCGCCGCAGCCGGGTCACCGCGACGTCCACCGCCCGGTCCGAGCCGTCAAGGCCCACGCCGGTCGCGATGTCGTAGCGGGTGAGCGGCCGGTCGGCCCGGGCCGCCAGGAAATCGATCAGTGCCGTCTCGCCCTCGGTCAGCCGTACCATGCCGTCCTCGTCGAACAGCTCCTTCATCACCGGATCGTAGCGGAAGGTCCCGAACGCGACTGGCGTCGTCTCGCGCGGCTTGAAGCGGCGCAGGATGGTGGCGATGCGCAAGGAGAGTTCTCGCGGCTCGAAGGGCTTGGGCAGGTAGTCCTCCGCCCCTGCCTCCAGCCCGGCGATCCGGTCCCCCGATTCGCCCCGTGCCGTCAGCAGCAGCACAGGCACGTCCTGGCTGCGCCGGATCTCACCAGTGAACGCGATGCCGTTCCCGTCGGGCAGCATCACATCGAGGACGACGAGGTCGAACATCACGCTTTCGAGCGCATGGCGTGCCTCGGCCAGATCGGCCGCGACGCTGACCCGGTAGCCTTCGCCGGCCAGGAACCGCTGCAGGAGCTGGCGCAGGCGGGGGTCGTCGTCCACCACGAGCAGATGGCGCTCGCCCGGCTCGTTCATCGCCGGAACGTCCCCTGCACGATCGAGGCCGGGCGCTCGGTCGGCGGGTCGAGAAGGACGTCCAGGACCTGCCGGAAGCCGGCCACCGCCTGTGGCCCCACCGCACGGAACACCCGCCGCAGGCGCCGCCGCCGCAACTGGTCCACCTCGGCCAGGATCGCCTGGCCAGCCTCGGTGATCCTGGCTGGACGCTGCCGTCGGTCGCTGTCGCCCTGGGCCAGCACCACCAGCCCCTTCGACTCCAGCTCGGTCAGCACGCGCGACAGGGTCTGCTTGCTGGCGGCGATCGTCCGCTTGAGATCCACCATCGCCACGCCCGGCCGCCTTGCCACCAGGCGAAGTACCAGGTCGTGGGTCGATCCGAGGCCCTTGCCGGCGAGCAGGTCGGCCACGTCGGCGGCGAACAGCCGCTGGGCCCGCTCGACCATGACGATCGCGTCGTCCAGGTCCTCGTCGCGAAGGAAAAGGGGGTTGCCGGTGCTCATGGTCCCATTGCCAAGTGCAGGTCGTCCCCTAGCATGTGGCGCCGTCCGTTGACATCCGGGGACATCGGGTGATAGCGCGCGGACCGTCTACGGGCCGCTCCTCTTGTCGTCCGTACCCTGGCCCGTCCCCACGAGGTTCGCCACCATGGCAGCGCTGATCCCCTACCACGACCGCGACGGCTGGATCTGGTACGATGGCGAGATGGTACCGTGGCGCGACGCCCAGCTCCACGTGCTGAGCCATGGGCTGCACTATGGAAGCTCGGTGTTCGAGGGCGAGCGCGCCTATGGCGGCAAGGTGTTCAAGCTGCGCGAGCATTCGCAACGCCTGATCGACAGCGGCCGCATCCTCGGATTCGAGCTGCCCTACAGCGTCGAGCAGCTGGACGAGGCGACGAACACCACGATCGCCAAGAACGGCCTGTCCGACTGCTATGTCCGTCCCGTGGCGTGGCGCGGCAGCGAGATGATGGGTGTGGCGGCGCAGGCGTCGAAGATCCACGTGGCGATCGCCGTGTGGGAGTGGGGTGCCTATTATTCGGACCTCAGGCTGACCCGCGCCATCTACGACCGGCCGGCGCCGAACACGGCACCCGTCCACGCCAAGGCCGCCGGCCTCTACATGATCTGCACGATCTGCAAGCATGCCGCCGAGGCCAAGGGCTTCGGCGATGCCCTGATGCTCGACTATCGCGGCTATGTCGCCGAGACGACCGGCGCCAACATCTTCCTGGGCATCGGCGGCAAGCTGCACACGCCGGTCGCCGACTGCATCCTGAACGGCATCACCCGGCGCACGGTGATCGATCTGGCCAAGGCCCGCGGCATCGAGGTGGTCGAGCGCCACATCATGCCGGCCGAGCTGGAGACCGCCCAGGAGATCTTCGTGACCGGCACCGCCGCGGAGATCACGCCGGTCCGCGCGATCGACGCCCTCACCTACCAGGTAGGCCCGATCACCAAGCAACTGCTGGACGACTTCCACGCCGCCACGCGCGGTGTCCAGAAGGTGGCAGCCTGATTCCGGCGGAGCAGAACGATACGGGTCCTGTGCGGGTCGCCGTCTTCTGCGGTTCCCGCCCGGGCCGCGATCCGGCCCATGCCGCGCTGGCGCGCACCTTGGGCGGCGCGATCGGCGGGCGGGGCTGGCGGCTGGTCTATGGCGGCGGCCATGTCGGCCTGATGGGCCTCGTGGCGCAGGCGACCCTCGAGAGCGGCGGCTCGGTGCATGGCATCATCACCAGCCATCTGGTTGGCCGCGAGGCCGCGGCTCCCGGCCTGAACCAGCTCGACGTCGTCGACACCATGTTCGAGCGCAAGCGCCGCCTGATCGACGGAAGCGACGGCTACATCGTCCTGCCCGGCGGCTTCGGCACGTTCGACGAGCTGCTGGATGCCCTCACGCTCAAGCAGCTGGACGAGCATAGCAAGCCCATCGTGCTCCTCGCTCCGGACCAGGCCTTCTGGACGCCCTGGCTTGCGCTGGCACGGCATGTGGTCGCCGAGGGCTTCGCCGATTCCTCGGCCCTGGAGCTGGCCGCCGTCGCGACGAGCGTGCAGGAAGCCCTCGACCTGCTGGCGTCGCGAAGCTGAGCCCTTTTTCTTGAGTGCGCTAACGTCCCGTTAAGGGGATGCAGGCATGATCGGCCTCGACGGATGACGAGGCTGGCGATGCAGGTGATCCCCTTGATCTCACGGCTCCTGCTCGGAGGCATGGTGCTGGCTGGCACGGCTATCCTCGTCGGGCTCCCCGGGGGCAGTTCATTGCCGTCGCCTGCCGAAGAGGTACGGCTGGCCGCCATGCCGGTCGCTCGCGCGGCTGGCCGCCTGCAGCACCATGATGAACGCACCGGCCGGCCGCCGCCCCAGGCAGCCCGGCCGGAATAAGCTGGACAATGGTACGGCCAGCGGACCGGGCACGACCGATCCGCTGGCACGGCTCTCAGGCGAGGTCGGTCGTCGGCTGGCTTCCCTGCGCGGCTGCGCTGGCGAGCCGCTGCCGGTAGAGCGTGACGAAGTCGATCGGGTCGATCATCAGCGGCGGGAACCCGCCATCGCGGGTCATGTCGGCGACGATGCGGCGCGCGAACGGGAACAGGAGGCGCGGGCATTCGATCATGAGCAACGGCTGCAGGCTGTCCGGCGGGATGTTCGCGATCTGGAACACGCCGGCATAGTCCAGCTCCAGCAGGAACGTGGTCTCCCCGGACGTCTTCGCCTCGACATGGAGGTCGAGCACCACCTCGTAATGGCCCTCGTTGCTGATCTGGGCAGCCCGCGTCTCGACGCGGATCTGGATCTCGGGGCGGGTCGTCGTCTGCAGGCCCACCGGGGCCTTCGGGTTCTCGAACGAGATGTCCTTGATGTACTGCAGGACGATCGAGAGCCGTGGCGCCGCCGCCTGAGCCGGCTCGGCCGCCTTGCCGTTCGCGTTGGTCTCTTCAGTCATGATCGACGGCACTCCATGAGGTGGCCGGGTCGGAAGCGTGCCCCTCGAAGGCCCGGCTTGGCTGCGCGCTGTCTAGCAGGTGCCTCGGCCGGTCGCGACGGCTGTTTCACGGGCTCGATCGAGATCGGCCGCGGTTCAACCGGCTGCCGGCACGACGTCCTCGAGCCCGGCATGCCCGCTCGCCGGGTCATAGCGGACGATGGCGCCGTTCTCGACCTCCAGGCCGGTCAATGCCCGCACGAAGCCCCAGTGCGAGACCACCAGGGTCCGCGCTTCGTCCGGCCATGCGGCGGCCTCCTGCCGGAAGCTCTCCGCCCGGGCTTCGATGCTGGCATGGCTTTCGACGACCTCGCCCCACCAGCAATCGTGCAGGTGATCGAACGCCAGGTCCGGCCACAGGCGCTGCAGGTCGGCCGGCACGCTGCCCTGGTCGCAGGAAAACGCGCAGCGCTCGCGCACCAGCGGATCGACCCGGATGCCGAGGCCCAGCCGTCCCGCGATGATGGCGGCCGTCTGGAGGCTGCGGCGGTAGGGACTGGCCACCACCGCCGCCAGTTCCCGTCCCGCCAGCCGCTCGGCCGCCGCCCATGCCTGCTCCACGCCAAGCTCGGTCAGCGACGGATCGGGGATCCCGGGATCGATTCGGGTCCGTCCATAGTGGAAGTTCCACTCGGACTGGGCATGGCGGATCAGGAGCATCGGCAGGTCCAGGGACTGGTCGGTCGGGTACAGGTGGTACGCTGGCGACGCGGCAGGGGTTCAGCGCCCGCCCATGCCGGAGATGCGGCGAGGCAACGGGGCAACCTAGCGGGTGTCCCGGTCCGACCATGGATTGTCATGGGGTTCACGCGGCGTCCGGTCGCGATCGGGCGGCAGCCGTGCCGGCGGCTCGTCCTGCGGGGACACGTCGCGGAACTCGCCCTCGATCACGACCGATCGCGTGCGCAGGTTGGCGGGGCGGGGAAGGAGGGAGGAAAGCAGCCGTCGGACCGGGGGGAGGAACAGCGCCAGTGCCACGACATCGCTGGCAAAACCCGGGACGATCAGGAGGATGCCGGCCGCCACCTGCCACCCGGCCGAGCGCAGCCGGTCGATGGTCGATCGCCCGCGAGGATCCTGGGCCAGGAGCGACGATACGACGCTCGTGCCGACATGCCGAAGCAGGAGGCTGCCGGCCAGGCCGGCCGCGATGAGCAGCCCCACGACGGCAAGCGCGCCGATGGCCTGCCCTACCTCGACGAGCAGGACGACCTCGAGCACGAACCATGCGAACGGAATCAGCGGAAGGAGTCGGATCGGCAAGTCAGGCGCTTTGTCTTCGGCAATCGCGACATATATGATGGAAGGAACCGGGTCCATCTTCCATGGTGCAACCGCAACCGTGGCGTCATTCATCCGGTTCGGACGGACGTCGGGACTCTTCCCGCCGGCCCGGCCCGGGCCGATGTTCCACCCCCGCCACTGGCGACGAACAGGTAACATGTCCGACGGTTTCGCTTACATCGACATCCTCTTCTTCGCCATGGTGGCGGCGTTCATCGCCTATCGTCTGCGCAGCGTGCTGGGCCGTCGGACCGGGCTGGAACGCAACCCGTTGGAGCGGCGGGAGGCCGAGGCGCGCGCGCGGGGTGCCGAGGTCAAGCCGGATGCGGACAATGTGGTGAACCTGCCTGACCGTGGCCGCCGGATGCCGGACCCCGTGGCGGTCGATGCCGCCCCGCCGGAATTGCCCGGCGCCAATGTCGCGCCGACGGCCTCGGCAGGCCTGGCGGCTATCCAGGCGGCCGATCGCAGCTTCGACCTTGCCGGCTTCGTGCCGGGCGCCACGTCGGCCTTCGGCATGATCGTCGACGCCTTCGCCAAGGGGGACGTGCAGACCCTGCGTCCCCTGCTGGCTGACCAGGTGTTCCGCAACTTCAAGGCCGCGATCGACCAGCGCGAGGCAGCCGGCGAGCAGCTCGTGACCGAGATCATGGCCGAGCCCTCGGCCGAGATCGTGGATGCCGCCCTGGTCGGGCGGAACGCCCGCATCACGCTGCGCTTCATGAGCCGGCAGATCAACGTGACCCGCGACGCCGCCGGCCGCGTGATCGGCGGGGATCCGGCCAGGCCCGAAGAGGTCGTGGACCTCTGGACCTTCGAGCGCGACGTGCGCTCGCGCGATCCCAACTGGCTGCTCACCGAGACCGCCACGCCGCCGGAGTGAGGGGCGTGCGGGTGAACGGGATGGGCCGCCTGCGGGTCGGGCTGGCCGTGATCGGATTGTTCGGCCTCCTGTCCTGTGCGCCCGAGCGCGCGCCGGAAATCGACCGCGGCATGGCGCTGGAGCCGGTCGCCTTTGCCGATCTGGCGGATTGGCCAGGCACGGCCCCCTCGGCCGGCCTGAAGGCGTTCGTCGCCGGATGCGGGCGGATCGAGAAGGCCGACCCGAGCGCCCAGTTCGGCGGCAAGTCGTTCGCAGGGATCATTGCCGCCTGGCAGGATGCCTGCAGCGTGGCCCGCTCGACGCCGCCGGGCGACGATGCGGCAGCCCGCCTGTTCTTCGAGGAGAATTTTCGGCCTTTTGCGATCACGCAGGACGGCGAGCCGGATGGCCTGATCACCGGCTATTACGAGCCGCTCCTGAACGGGTCGCCGACGCCTACCGCGCGCTTCCGCGTGCCCCTGCATGCCCGGCCGGTCGATCTGGTCTCGGTCGATCTCGGCGAATTCTCGCCCGACCTGCAGGGCCGGCGCATCGCAGGCAAGGTCGTCGACGGCAAGCTGACGCTCTATCCCGATCGGGCGGCGATCGATTCGGGCGTGCTCGCCAGCCAGCAACTGGAATTGCTCTGGGTCGACGACCCGGTCGCCAAGTTCTTCCTGCAGATTCAGGGTTCGGGACGCGTCCGCCTGCCGGACGGCAGCGTCCAGCGGGTCGGCTATGCCGACCAGAACGGCCGGCTCTACCGCCCGATCGGGCGCGATCTGGTGCAGGCGGGCGAGATCAGCCAGGACCAGATTTCCCTGCAGACGATCCGCGCCTGGTTGGAAGCCCATCCCGAGCGCGCCGACGAACTCATGTGGAAGAACCCGTCCTACGTGTTCTTCCGCACGCTGCCGGACTTGGCCGACGACCAGGGTGCACCGGGTGCGCTTGGAATCCCGCTCACGGCCGGCCACTCGCTCGCCGTCGACCGGTCCTTCTGGCCGCTGGGAGCGCCGATGTGGCTGGACACCAGCTATCCGCCGGAGGTCGGCGGCGCGCCGCTGCGCACCGTGGCGGTGGCCCAGGACACGGGTGGTGCCATCAAGGGCGCGGTGCGTGCCGACCTGTTCGTGGGCGTGGGCCCGCCGGCCGAGCGGATCGCCGGGCCGATGAAGAGCGGAGGCCGCCTCTGGATCCTCTTGCCGAACGGGATCCAGCCCGTCGGCTGACCCTCGGCCTTGTCCCGCTCCGTACCGGACGTTTGTTTCCCCGCCGGCTGAAAACGCTCTAAGGTCCGCGCCATGAGTTCCGCCGAATCGTCATCGCCAGCCCGGCCGCGGGTCGGCCTGTTCGTTACTTGCCTGGTCGACCTGTTCCGGCCTTCCGTGGGGTTTGCGTCGGTCAAGCTCCTCGAAGATGCCGGCTGCATCGTCGAGGTGCCGGACGCGCAGACCTGCTGTGGCCAGCCGGCCTTCAACTCCGGCGACCGTGCCACCACTGAGGCGCTGGTCCGCGGGCTTCTCGACGCGTTCGAGGGCTACGACTACGTCGTCGCACCTTCGGGCTCCTGTGCCGGGATGCTGCGCGCCCATGTGCCCGACCTGTTCGAGAACGACCCGGCCACCGCCGCGCGTGCCAGGGAATTTGCCGGGCGCTGCCACGAGCTGGTGAGCTTCCTGGTCGATGTGATGCGGGTGGACAAGGTCACGGCCAGCCTGGAGCGGACCGCCACCTACCACGACAGCTGCTCGGGCCTGCGCGAACTGAAGGTGAAGCGCCAGCCGCGCCGGCTCCTGGCGGGCGTGGAGAAGCTGACGCTCGTCGAGATGGCCGAGCCGGAGGTGTGCTGCGGCTTCGGCGGGACGTTCTGCGTCAAGTACCCGCAGGTCTCCACCAGGATGGTCGAGAACAAGGTGCAGGACGCCGCCGCCACCGGTGCGGAACTGCTGCTGGCGGGCGACCTGGGCTGCCTGATGAACATGGCGGGCAAGCTCGAGCGGCAGGGCAGTCCCATCGAGGTCCGGCATGTCGCCGAGGTCCTTGCAGGCGACCTGAGCGCGCCGCCCATCGGCCGCCCGGCCGGCACCTGATCATCTGGAGTCCAGTCACGTGCAGCCCACCAGCCTCGCCTTCCAGGCCAAAGCCACCGGCGCCCTGGCCGACGCAAACCTGCAAAAGGCGCTCGGCGGCATCAAGACCGGCTGGCAGCGCGGCCGGATCCTGGCGGCCGAGCGTCTCCCTGAGTTCGAGCAGCTGCGCGACCAGGCGCGCGACATCAAGAACCACGCACTTGAGCATCTGGACTTCTATCTTGAGGCGTTCGAGGCGCGGGTGCTCGATGCCGGCGGCCATGTCCACTGGGCACGCGATGCCGCCGAGGCCCGTGCCATCATCCAGGGCATCTGCCAGGACGTGAACGCCAGGACAGTCACCAAGTCCAAGTCGATGATCGCCGAGGAGATCGGCCTCAACGACCATCTGGAGGCGGCCGGCATCACGCCCGTCGAGACCGATCTCGGCGAGTACATCATCCAGCTGCGCAAGGAGCCGCCCTCGCATCTGGTGGGGCCCGCCGTCCACCTGACCAAGGACCAGGTGGCCGATCTCTTCGCCGAGACGCACCACCTGCCGCGCACGGACGACCCCGCCGAGCTGGTGGGTCAGGCTCGCACCGTGCTGCGCCAGAAATACCTGGCGGCCGATGTCGGCATCACCGGCGCCAACTTCCTGATCGCCGAGACCGGCTCGGCCATCACCGTCACCAACGAGGGCAATGCCGAGCTGACCCAGGGCCTGCCACGTGTCCATGTGGTCATCGCCAGCCTGGAGAAGGTGATCCCGTCCATGGAGGACGCGTTCACCCTTTTGCGCGTGCTGGCCCGCTCGGCGACCGGCCAGGAGTTCTCGACCTACACGACAGTGATGACCGGTCCGAAGCGGCCGGACGACCATGACGGTCCCGAGCAGTTCCATGTCGTGCTGCTCGACAATGGCCGCACCAGGATGATCGGGTCGAAGTTCCAGGACATGCTGCGCTGCATCCGCTGCGGCGCCTGCATGAACAACTGCCCGGTCTATCTGGCGGCCGGCGGCCATGCCTATGGCTGGGTCTATGTCGGGCCGATGGGCTCGGTGCTGACGCCGCAGTTCGTGGGCATCGACCAGGCCCACACCCTGCCGAACGCGTCGACCTTCTGCGGACGCTGCGAGGAGGTTTGCCCGGTCCGGATCCCCCTGCCCAACCTGATGCGCCATTGGCGTGACGAGCAGTTCAAGCGCCAGCTGGTGCCGGCCACCTATCGCTACGGGCTGAACGTCTGGGGTTTCGTCGCCAAGCGGCCGGCCCTGTACCGGATGGCCACGCGGATCGCGATGGGCCTGCTGGGTGCTGTGGGCAAAAAGCGCGGCAAGTTCGCCTCCCTGCCGCTCGCCAAGGGCTGGACCGCCAGCCGCGACCTGCCGGCACCGCAGGGCGGGACCTTCATGCAGCAATGGAAGCAGCGCCAGGGGACCCGGCATTGACCGCCAGCAGCCGCGGCCGTGACGCGATCCTGGGACGGCTTCGCGAGATCTACGACCGCACGCCCGAGCGTGAGGCGGAGGCGATCGCCGCGGTCGAGCAGCGCGTCTTCCACCCCACCCCCAACCTCATTCCCGCCCGGGGCCAGCTCGACCTTGAAGGACGGATCGAGCTGTTCACGACGATGGCGCGCAACGTCCAGGCCGAGGTGGAGCGCCTGCCGACGCTGGGCGACGTGCCGGGTGCCGTGGCCTCGTTCCTGCGTCGCCACAACCTGCCGCAGAAGATCGTGGCGGTGCCGGACCCGCTCCTGCGGCGTGCCGGCTTCGAGCGGCAGCCGCTGCTCCGCGTCCGGTTCGGCGATCCGGAGGAAACCGACGCGGTCGGGCTGACCCTGGCCTTTGCCGGCGTCGCCGAGACCGGCACGCTGATGCTGTGCTCCTCGCCCGAGCGTCCCACGCTCATGGCGTTCCTGCCGGAGAACAGCCTGATCGTCCTGCCGACCGCGGAGATCCACGGCGCCTACGAGCAGGCCTGGCAGAGGCTGCGGGCAACGTTCGGCAGCCCGCCCCGCTCGGTGAACTTCGTGACCGGGCCGTCCCGGACCGGCGACATCGCCCAGAAGCTGGAACTGGGCGCGCATGGCCCCAGGCGGCTGCAGGTGCTGCTGGTCGACGACCTCGGCCCGGCCTGATCCGGAACGATGCGCCGACCCCGCCTGCCTTCTGCCGACGAGGCGGCGCTCTGGCGCAACCATGTGCGCGACGTGCTGCCGCTGGAGCGCGATCCTGCCCTGACGGCTCTGCCGGTTCCGGCTGCACCGCCCGCCGCCGTCACGAGTCCCGGTCCGCCGGTCGAGGCAAAGAAGCAGGCGAAAAAGACACCGGCGAAGCAGGATCCATCGGCCAGCAAGCCCACCCCGACGGTGACGGTCAGCCCCAGGCCGGTGCCACTCCCTGCCGTCACCAGGCGCGCTACCCGGCGGGCCGACCGCACAGGCCCCGTCGACATCGACCGGCGCTCTTGGCAGCGGCTGCATCGCGGCGAGATGGTGATCGAATCGCGCCTCGACCTGCATGGCCTCACGCAGATCGCGGCCTATGACCGGCTCGTGGCCTTCATCGACCACGCCTGGCGCGTGGGCTCGCGCTGCGTGCTGGTCATCACTGGCCGCGGGACCGCCGATGTCGGCATCCTCCGGACGATGACGCCGCGCTGGCTGGACGAGATCCCCATGCGCGACAAGGTCCTGGCCTATTCGCAGGCCAAGACCCACCACGGCGGCGCAGGTGCGCTTTATGTGCTGATCCGGCGCAGGCGCCTCGACTAGGCGCCGGCCGAACGCCCGCTTCTCAGTACAGGGCGCAGGCGCAGAACACGCGGGCGCCGGGCAGTTTCGACATCAGTTCCTTGGCCTCGGCAATCGTCGAGACGATCATCTCGCCGCTCGTATGCACCACACGAAATTTCTGCTCGTCATGCTCGCGCTGGCCGGCCGCCAATGGGGCCGGCTGACTAGCCGCATCTTCATTCGCTTCCTGAACAACCACCTGCCTGACTCCGTGAATCATCAGTCAACGACAAAATATGCTTCCGAACGAACAATGCAAGCATTGGCCGAATGCGCTCATACCCGGCAGCTCAAGTTGTCACAGAAATGTGACAGCTAGTTCATGGTAAAAGAATAGCGTTGCTGACTTCATCCTGATGAATGAGTTCTTCAACGGTTCATTTAACTCTTTCTTCAGCATCATCAACGCAAGCGACACCCCTGCAGCCGGGACAGGACGCAGTGCCGGCCAGGCCGGGAGCCATTTTCTATCGCTCGTCTGCGCGCGATCGCGAAGGCCGGCAAGCGGCAAGCCTGCGGACTGGCCCGCCGGCTTCCCGTTCCATGTCGGCCATGGAACAGCCCGGTCGCCGGTGCTACCGCCTTCCCGGACAAGCACGAATGGCCGGGGAGGCAGGAGATGGAGCGCACGTTGGACGGCAGGATCGCGATCATCACGGGCGGCACGCAGGGCCTGGGAGAGACCACCGCGCGGCTCTTCGCCGAACGGGGAGCGGCGGGCCTGGTCCTGTCCGGCCGCAACAGGGAGCGGGGCGAGGCGGTTGCGAAGGATCTCAGTGCGGGAGGCTGCCGCACGGTGTTCGTGGCAGGCGATCTGGGCGACCTGGACGCGGTGCGGCAGGTGACGGCCGCGGCCGACTCCACCTTCGGCAAGCTCCATGCGCTGGTCAACGCG